>Ga0187773_10000399_pt1 | contig 17445 bp, 12 predicted proteins | sample 0216_BV02_MP05_1_FD_133133 | JGI IMG/M metagenome (GOLD analysis project Ga0187773, IMG submission 133133) | Tropical peat soil microbial communities from peatlands in Department of Meta, Colombia - 0216_BV02_MP05_10_MG | ecosystem: Environmental > Terrestrial > Soil > Wetlands > Peat | place...
CAGAGCCTTCTGGCTCTGCCGGGTTATCTGGAGATCGTCCGGGCTTACAAAGAGATTCCCCATCGCCTGGGAGCCGATTCGGACGGCGGCGGGGACCCATTAACCCAGGGCTGGAAAATCTTATCCCTCTTCAAGATCATGGAGATCCCGGGGCTCAAGGACATCCGCGAGGAGACCCTGAGGGAAATCAACCATACCCTGGTGGCCCTGATCAAGAAGGAATCCCCCGAGCGGGTGGGAGAGATTCTGATCAAGACTTTTTCCCTCCTCAAATCGAATGTGGAGAATTATCCCCAGACCGCCCTCCAGTGTATCCAAGCCATCGGGGCCGAGGTATTCAACCGGGAGTACAGCCCGCTGGTCGAAACTTTCCTGGAGCAGGTCCTCCGCTTTGGCTTCCAGTACCCGGGGTACGAGGGGGTGAATTCCAACTGGCAGATCCTTTGCAACCCCTGCCACGTGGTCAACGTCCGGGTTTGGCTGGACATCATTTCCCGGAACCCCAAATGGTGCAGCACCCTCCTATCCGCCCTGATCATCGACTTGCGGCTGGGCGGGACCTGTATCAAGGATACCGACCTTTTCCAAAAAGAAATCACCAAACTTCTAAATTCCGACACCGAGCCGGTCTACAATTTGGTCAAGCAGCTGACCAAAGCCCTGCCGGTCTATTTTAACGAGATCGGGGCCGAGGGCCAGTTGCGGGATGTGACCACCGATATCGATGAAATCCGCAACCGGAAAGACATTCTCATCCATTTCCTGAGGAAGCAGAGTCATGTGGAAAGCAGCAACCTGATTGAAGATTTCATCCGGGAAATTTTCCGTTTCTGGCGGTTGAAGGACAAAAGTGGGCTCCGTCGGTTCCTGCCCGCGGAAGTCCATCATCCCCTGAAGACCGAGGGCCCTTTCATCGACGAGGTGTGCGGAATCCTGCGGGAACTTTTTCTGCAGAAGGGCTTCCAGAAGGAGGAAGACCTCCTGCGCCTGAGCGAATCGGAGGTGGAGTCGATCCTGGCCCAGTTGCCTGGATTCTCAGACCCGGAAAAGAAACGGGTGGACCTTTTGATCAGAATCTATCGCCTGATCAACCAAAAATATCATCTGGGGTTTCAGGAGATCCGCTACCACCTGCAGCAGGCCTCGCGGTGGGGCTTCGAGGGGCTGGACGAACTGCAGAAGGTCCTGGACCGCAACGACACCTTGGAATGTCTGGAAGCGATCCTGACCTACCTGGAAGGGTTGAAGGAGATCATCATCTCCGCGGAGCGGTTCGAAGCCCGGGAAGACATCTATCGCAAGCGGCACATCGCCGTGGACATCCCCTCCATGTACGGCCGCTACCGGGAAAAGAAGTTCGACGCTCTGGGGCTCACCTTCCGTCTGGAAAACCTTGCCAATATTTACTTCGAACGGCTCATCGATTCGATGGACCTTTCCTTCATCACCCGGGCCACCTTCTTCCAGATCATCCGGGTCATCCACTACTTCTTCCGGGCCATGCAGTTGGACGGGATCTTCTCCCAACGGCTGGACACCCAGCTCAAGCTCCTGGGAAAGTCCCTGGAGATCAAACGGTTCACCTTCACCCAGTATTTGGACATCTTCCGGGGGTTTTCGGAAGCGGTTAAAGACATTCTTTCCGTCTACTACATCAACGCCCACCAGAACAACCTTTCGAACCTGATCCGCCGGATGGGTCGGGAGAACATCCAGGCTAAATACCTCCCCCCGCCGGGCGAGGAATTAAGCCCCAACGAGTTTACCCACCAGATCAGCGAGCGCTTCCTGCGGGACCTGGTCTCCAGCACCTTCGGGCTCCAGTACCTGGACAACTTCCTGGCCCGAATCCAGCAGATCCTCTCCGAGCAGAAAGAGACCCTGAGTGAGGCCGACCTGGACCTGCTGATGACCTACGATGCCAAGAAGGTCACCTGTTTCATCCATAATCCCAATCCCCTGACCAACGACCTGATTCACCTGGGAAGCAAGGGGTATAACCTGCTGGTCCTGGCTTCCGAGGGCATCCATATTCCCCCGGGCTTCATCGTCACGACCGAAGTCTTCCGCTGCCTGCGGATCATCGAGCAGTACAAGCACGCCCGGGACCACTTCGAACGGGAGATTCGGTCCGGAATCCAGCAGATCGAGAAGATGACCGGAAACGAGTTCGGCAGCACCCGGCGCCCCCAGCTTCTGGCGGTGCGCAGCGGGGCGACCATCTCCATGCCGGGGATGATGGCCACCCTGCTGAACGTGGGAATCAACGAGGAGATCGTGGAGAGCATGGCCCGTTCCACCGGGGAGGCCTGGTTCGCCTGGGACAACTACCGGCGGTTCATCCAGTCCTGGGGGATGTCTTTCGGCATGCAACGGGAAGTCTTCAGCGAGATCATGCGCAAGTACAAGGCCAAGTACCACGCGGAGAAGAAAAGGCAGTTCACCGGGGAGGAGATGAAGCAGCTGGCCCTCGCCTATCGTTCCGCCGTCGAGGAAAGGCATATCACCCTCTATGAGGACCCCTGGGCCCAGCTCCACGTGGCCATCCAGCAGGTTCTGAATTCCTGGGAGTCCAAGAACGCCCGGGAGTACCGCCAGATCCGGGGAATCTCGGACTACTGGGGCACGGCAGTGATCGTTCAGTCCATGGTCTTCGGAAACCTCAGCCTGTACTCGGGCAGCGGTGTTTTTTTTACCGCTCATCCTTATCGGCAGGTCCGGCGGGTAGGCCTGTGGGGAGATTTCACCCCCGGAAACCAGGGAGAGGATATCGTCGGCGGCCTGGTCAGTACCTACCCTATATCCAAGGAACAGCGCGAGGCGGCCGGGGAGGAGGGAGACCTATCCCTGGAGGAGGATTTCCCGGAGATTTACAGGCAGCTCTTCTCCATCTCCAAGACCCTGGTTTACGACCGGAGGTGGAACCCCCAGGAGATTGAATTCACCTATGAGCGCCCGGATGCTTCCGGCCTTTTCATCCTCCAGACCCGGGATATGGTCTCCGCCAAGAGGGAAAGGTTCGAGGTCTTCTCCCCTTCCCCGGAATTGGAGGGGAGCTTCATCGGCAAGGGGATCGGGGTCAGCGGGGGGGCCCTCTCAGGAAGGGTGGTCTTCACTCTGGAAGACATCCAGCGGTTCCGGAAGGAGGACCCGGCCATTCCCCTTATCCTCATCCGATCCGATACCGTCCCGGAAGACATCCGCGAACTATCCCTTACCGAAGGGCTGCTGACCGCCAAGGGGGGACAAACATCCCATGCCGCTATTGTGGCCTTCGAGCTCGACAAAACGGCGGTGGTGGGATGCCATCATATGGTCGTCATGGAAAACGAGGGTCGCAGCCACATCAACCGGACCCTTCTCCAACGGGGAGATTGGATCAGCCTGGACGGCAGAAGGGGTTTTGTCTACCTCGGCAAACACGAGACCAAGGACGAGGGCGAGCCGTACCATAGCCACATTTAAAATTCCTTTCTTGGTCAGCTGGGGGACTGAACCCATCGGCTTTAAAGACAGGATTTATGGAAAAGGCCCCGCTATCGCCTCAATCAACATAATCTTGGGGGTGCATGTATGAGCTATGGACCGCGGCACGGAAAGGACCCGGCGCAGGGCGGAGAAAAACTTCCGCTAAAATTGGGAATCAATGGATTGGGACGAATTGGCAAGCTCACCCTGTGGCACCACGCAGCCAGAGCCGCTTTCTCCGAACTGGTGGTGAACATCGGCCGGGAGGTCGGAACTGGCCTGCAGGATGTAGCCGACTATATCGAACGGGACAGCACTTACGGCCATTTGGGCCAGTACCTCCATGGACACCGGTCGGGCCGGGTCATCGAGAACCTGAACGAGGAGCATGGAACCATGCAGGTCAACGGCGTTCCGGTGACCATCCTCCGAAAAGACCGCAACCCCAAAGACGTTCCCTGGAAGAGTCTGGGAGTTCCCCTGGTCGTCGACACGACAGGCAAATTCCTGGACCCCACGGCCCCTCCCGATGATAAGAAAGGGTCCATTCAAGGGCACCTGCAAGCCGGGGCCCAGAAGGTCATCGTTTCGGCCCCCTTCAAAATTAAGGAAAAGGGGGTCAAAATGCCCGCTGATGCAGTAACCGTGGTCATGGGCATCAACGACGAGCACTTCGACCCCAAACAGCACCGGATGATCTCCGGCGCCTCCTGCACCACCACCTGCCTGGCCTTCATGGTCAAGCCCCTTCTGGATTATTTCGGGGCGGACAAGATCCTCACCGCCTCCATGGTCACGGTCCATGCGGCCACAGGATCCCAAGAGGTCCTGGATAGGCTGCCCGATGCCAAGTCCAAGGACCTGCGCAAAAACCGGTCCATCATGAACAACATTATTCTCACGTCCACTGGAGCGGCCAAGGCCCTGGCCCTGGTCATTCCGGAGATGAAGCGCATCGGGTTTATCGCCGAGTCGGTGCGGATTCCCACCAGCACCGGGTCCCTGATCGTCCTGGTGGTGACCCTGGAGGATGAAAGCATCGAACACCCCATCAAGCGGGAGCTGATCAATCAGGTCTACCAGAAGGCCTCGGAGGGGTACATGAAGGAATATCTCCTGTACAGTGAAAGGCAGAATGTCTCCTCCGACATCATTGGCAATCCCCGCGCGGCGGCGATCATCGAAGGATCGGAAAATCACACCCGTACCGCCCATATCTGCATCGACTTGGCCAAGGTCCCCCAGCTCAAAAGCGTTGATTTGAAAACCGAGGAGGGAGCCTGCATAGCCGAAATTCCAGTCACCCAGGCGGTCATCTACGGGTGGTACGATAACGAACTGGGGAGCTACACCAATCTTCTGGGAGACCTTACTTTTAAAATCGCCCACTCTCTGTAAGCCCTATCATCAACCTTCCTCTTCCCCTCAGGCTCGAAAATCCAATTGAACCTGAGGGGGCTGTTTTCCCGCCCCATCTCTGGGTCCTTTTATAACGGGCACAATATCTAGTGGCGTGACCATTCCTGGCCCCAACATAACTGGAGATTAATCTCCAATTAATCTCTCCATGCATCGAATTATTGAACAATTTTAATTAGTTTTAAATTTTTTCCGCGGAAGCATAAATTTCCCTTGACAACCACTATATATAGTGGTTAATAATTCTTAAAGCACAATATATTTCCCCACAAAGATGGGACCTCGCTTTTCTCCTGGCCGGTAATTCTATTTTTTAAAGCTTCTTATTAAGGAAAGGTTCTCAGTTCCATAATTTTTTTAAAAAATAAGCTGTGAACAAGGAGGGCTTGAATGGGGTTAGGAAACTCTCAGGTTCATCAGAGCGGAACTCAATCGGCCGAATCCCCAGAGGAAGCCATGGGTGAACCCCTAAAAAGCCATCCTCCCGGCGATGGCGGGATGGGTAAACAGGGTGTCCCTTCCACCAGCTCTCTTGAACCTGCAAATTTCAGAAATGAAACCACTGACATGGCCCTCTTTGTCCGCACTTCTGCGGAAACCCTCTCGGACTGGAATCGGCAGAGGATCGTGGAAGCACTCCTCCGGGAAACGACCATCGACGGGGATACGGCCGAGCGCATAAGCCGAGAAGTGGAGGAAATGATCTTGGCCTCCAAGATTTCCCTGGTCACAGCTCCGTTGATTCGGGAATTGGTGGATGCCAAGCTCACCGAGTACGGGCTGGAGGAAGCCCGCAAGATGCACACCCGCCTGGGGGTCCCCCTCTACGACGTGGATCAGCTCATTCTCCACCCCAACCGGGAAAATGCCAACGTCCCCCACGGGCCGGAGGCCACCAATCTGACCCTGGCCGAGCGGATCAAGAAGGAATACGCCCTGCTCAATGTTTTCTCCCAGGAGATCGGCGACGCCCACATGCGGGGGGACCTGCATCTTCATGACCTGGGCTTCATCGACCGTCCGTACTGCTCGGGCCAGTCCCTCGAATACATCAAGAAGTTCGGCCTCAGCCTGCCCAATTCCCTGTCCATGGCCAAGCCGGCCAAACATCCCGAAGTTCTTCTGGCCCACATGGTGAAATTCGCCGCCGCCCTCCAGAGCAACTTTGCCGGGGCTATCGGATGGGATGCAGTGAACCTTTTCTTCGCCCCCTACCTGGACACCCTAAGCGACCGGGAGGTAAAGCAGCTGGCCCAGATGCTCATCTACGAATTCTCGCAGCAGGCCGTGGCCCGCGGAGGACAGGCCATTTTCACGGACATCAACCTCTACTGGGAAGTCCCCAAGCACTTCGAGAAGGTCATGGCCATCGGCCCCAACGGAGAGTTCACTGGCAAGACCTACGGGCAATACCTGGATCAATCCCAGCGCTTCGTCTGGGCTCTCTTCGATGTCTTCCGGGAAGGGGACGGCGTGGGCCGGCCTTTCTTCTTCCCCAAACCCCTGGTGCACATCACCGAAAAATTCTTCCAGACCTCGAGACACATGGACTTCCTCCATCACATCTGTGACGTGGCCTCCGAAAGGGGAAACACCTATTTCGTCTTCGACCGAGGGAACACGGCCAAGGTCTCCGAGTGCTGCCGGCTGAGCTTCAAGCTGGAAAAATCGGACCTGGAAGATGCCAACTACCCCTGGCGAATGCGGTACTGCGCCCTGCAGAACGTCACCCTGAACCTTCCCCGCATCGCTTACCAGTGCGGAGGGGACGACACCAAACTCTTCGCCAAGATCAACGAGTCCCTCCATCTGGCGGTCCGGGCCCATCTGGAAAAGAAGGCCTTCCTGGAACGCCTTCTGGCCTTGGGGGACAGCGGGCCTTTGGCCCTTCTCACCATGAAGAAAGACGGGCAGCCCTACCTGCGCATGCACCGGGCTACCTTCCTGATCGGCATGGTGGGCCTGAACGAAATGATCCAGGTGCACCGGAAGGAACAGCTCCATGAATCAGATGACACCCTGAAATTCGGCCTGAAGGTGATCGCCTATATGAAACTCCTGGCCGACCGCATGAGCCAGAAGTACAATATGCGCTTCGTCCTGGAACAGACCCCGGCCGAGAGCACGGCCTACCGTTTTGCCAAGTTGGACCTGCAGGCTTTCTCTCCCCTCTCGGGCTCGGTGGTTAAGGGAGACCTCTCCCGGGGAGAGGTTTATTACACCAACTCCACCTATCTCAACGTGGGGACGGTTTTGAATCCCATCGACCGGGTCCGCAAGGAAGGTCTCTTCCACCCCTTGATCGAGGCCGGTTCCCTGACCCACATCTGGCTGGGAGAGAGCCGGCCTTCCAGTGAATCTCTGGCCAACTTTGTGATCAAAGTCTTCCGACATTCGCAGAACGACCAGATCGCCTTCTCTCCCGAGTTCACCACGTGCACCACCTGCGGGCGAACGGCCCGCGGTCTGAGCAGTCAGTGTGCCTATTGCGGTTCCGCCGAAGTGGAAGGAATCACCCGGATCACGGGGTATTTCACCAAAGTCTCGGGCTGGAACAAAGGGAAACTGGGTGAGCTGCGGGACCGCTACCGGAGCGGAGAATACTTCACCGTCCCCGTTTCGAACCAGGGACCGGCCTCGATTGGGCGGGGCCAGGCCGGCGCGGCGGGCCTGGCAGCTTAACCTCAATAAGATGGGACGCAGATGAACGCAGATTTTCAGGGTCTTAAGAAAAGGGCTTAAGTTTATTTATTTCTCTGCCTTCACCTGCGTATATCTGCATCCCGATAAATTTTGAATGGAGGTGGAGGAATTGACCCTTTTTACCAAGGAAGGCTGCCAGAAATGCGAGTTTGTAAAAAAGAGCGTGGACTTGAAAAGGCTAGGGATTACCGAAGAAGTCCTGGGTCCGCACAACCCTGATTCCTTGGCCCACCTGGCCTGGCATGAACTGGTCTCGGTGGCCGAAACTCAGCTCCCGATCCTGGTTTTGGATGATTCCTCTTCCATTACCGGGGCCATCCGAATCAAGAACTACCTTCTAGCGGTCAGCGTTTAGTCTGTAGGGGCGGTTCGCGAACCGCCCCTGCAAGCTGATCGCTGAAAGCCGTAAGTTATCATGAACTATCCAGTCAAGGGGTTCCTTGAGACTTCTTTTTCCGATTGGTCCGGGAAAGTCGTCTCAGTCCTCTTCCTCCCCTCCTGCAATCTCTGCTGCCCCTTTTGCCATAACCACGAACTGGTCCGCCGGCCCGAGGCCTATGATGATTTTCCCTGGGAAACCATCCTGGAGAGCCTGCGGAAACGAAAGGGGTGGATCGATGGGGTCTGTCTGACCGGAGGGGAGCCCACCCTCCATCCCTGGCTCTTGCCGTTGATCCAAGAGCTGAAGTCGAATCGGAATTTGACTTCTTCTGGAGAACCCTTAGCGATCAAGCTGGACACCAACGGGACCCATCCGGAAATTCTGGAGAGCCTCCTGCGCCAGGGGCTTTTGGATTATGTGGCCATGGACCTCAAAGCCCCCCTGGAAGCGGACCGGTATTCCGCCCTGACCGGCGTTTCATTCAGTGATGAGCGCATGGAGAGGGTCCGGGCCAGTGTCCGGCTCTTACTCCGCGGGAATGTGGATTATGAATTTCGCACCACCGTGGTTCCATGCTTACTGGAGGAAGAAGAGATTTACGCCATCGCCCGCCGAATTCGGGGCGCGGCCCGGTATACCCTGCAGAACTTCAACCCCCGGGAGACCCTCGACCCTCGGCTGAGGGAAGCGGCGCCCCTGGAACCGTCCGTTCTCCAGCGGATGCAGGATCGAGTCCGAGAGATCATAAGAAATGAAATTCCCAGTTTCGAGTTCCGGGTTGAAAATTCCCGGGTTCCGGTTGCAGGCTCCGGGTTAGGGCAGTTAGACGGGGTCGCATTTTGAACCTGAAACCCGAAACCCGGAACTCGAAGCAAGGGGTTTGGGAATGAAAGAGGAAATCGCCCAGATCTTCCGGGAAAGCGCCGACCTCAAGCTGCGTTTTGTCCGGCAGAACGCCGAGCTTCTGATCCAGGTGGTCCGGATGATCGTAGAAGCCTTCAAAGGCGGCAAAAAGGTCCTCCTCTTCGGCAATGGGGGGAGCGCCGCCGATGCCCAGCACATCGCCGCGGAATTCGTCAACCGCTTCCTCATCGAACGACCCCCGCTGCCCGCCTTGGCCTTGTCCACCGACACCTCAGTCCTGACCAGCATCAGCAACGACTACGGGTACGTGGACTCCTTTGCCAAGCAGATCAAAGCCCTGGGGAAAGAGGGAGACGTGGCCATCGGGATCTCCACCAGCGGTTCCGCGGCCAATGTCATCAAAGCCGTTAAAGTGGCCAAAGAAATGGGCCTGAAAACCGTCGGCCTCACCGGCAACGACGGGGGGGAATTGGCCAAGGGGGTAGATATCGCCCTGATTGTGGCCTCCCCGGTCACCCCCCGGATCCAGGAGGTGCATATCACCATAGGCCATGTCCTTTGCGAAATGGTGGACCGGATGCTGTTTCAGCATCCCGCATAAGAAAATTCCAAGCACCAAATCCCAAATTCCAAACAGACTCCAGTGCCCAAAATTCCTAAAATTAAAAAGCTGGAAGCATCGTCTCGGTTATTCGGATTTTTGGCTTTGGGAATTATTTGGGATTTGGTGTTTGGAATTTGAAATGGCCCCCCGACCTATTATGAAGAGAAAAATTCAACCCTTGCCCCTCGACGGCGTGAGAACATACCCCCTGGCCTCCCGAAGGAGCTTGGTTCGGGTGGAGGACTTTGCCCGCGCAACGCTGCCCGGGTCTTCCTTCAAAAGATTCCTCGACTCGCTGCCTTCCTTTCTGGCGGCTCGGGATTTCCGGGAAGTCGTCGCCCGGATCGGCAAAGCCCATTCCCGGGGAAGGCCGGTGATCCTCGGCATGGGAGCCCATCCCATCAAAGTGGGGCTCAGCCCCCTGATCGTCCATCTGATGGAAAAAGGGGTTCTTCAGGCGGTGGCCCTGAACGGGGCCGGGATCATCCACGATTTCGAGATTGCCCTGGCGGGCCGGACATCGGAGGACGTGGCCTCCGAAATCGGCGAGGGGACCTTTGGAATGGCTGAAGAAACCGGGCGGATGATCAACGAGGCCATCAACAGAGGCTGGGAGAAGGGTTCGGGCATCGGCCGATCGGTGGGCGAAATGATTTGCAGGGGCAGATTCCCCCACCGCCGGCTGAGTATCACCGCGGCAGGGGCAAAGCTGGGGATTCCGGTGACCGTGCATGTGGCCTTGGGCACGGACATCATCCACATGCACCCCCAAACCCGGGGGGCGGCCATCGGTGAGGGGAGCCACCTGGATTTTCGCCTCTTCGCCGCGCTGGTCTCCAGGATCGAGGGAGGAGTTTATTTAAACCTCGGGTCCGCGGTGATCCTGCCCGAGGTTTTCCTGAAGGCTCTGACCCTGGTTCGCAACCAGGGCTATCGAGTAAGACATTTCACCACGGTAAACATGGATTTTATCCCCCACTACCGTCCTCTCACGAATGTGGTCCGACGGCCCACCCTTGAAGGGGGCCAAGGGTTCCACCTCACCGGGCACCACGAAATCATGTTCCCCCTCCTCTTCGCCGCCATCCTGGAAGAAATCCAACCGGGCGAAAGGGGGAAAAGGGGAAGAGGCGAAAAGGGATAAATACCGGACCAGTCTTTCCCCTCAACCTCTTTGGCCCTTTCGCCTTTTTCCCTTTTACCCCAAGTATTTTTCCAAAGCTTTCAGGCTGGGCTGGAGGTGGGCGATCTCGTGCGGTTCAATGGTGTAGATGGGCTGGACTTTCTTTTTCTCCAGGAAGGAAAAGAGCGAGGAAAAATCGATGTTCCCCTGGCCGAGGGGAAGGTGATCATCCGCCTCGCCGTGGTTGTCATGGAGGTGAATTTCCATCAGCCTCGACCCGAGGACTTCGACCCACTCCTCCAGTGGCACTTGGGAAAAGAGATTCCCGTGGCCCGCATCCAGACAATATCCCAGAAAGGGGGAGTTGATTTCCTTCAGGAGCCTCCTCAGGATTTCCGGCTTCTCCTCAAAGACGTTTTCCAGGGCCATCGGGACCGACGCCGATTCGGCCCTTTCCACCAAAGGTTTCCAGGTCAGGAGGCTGTTTTCCAGCCAGAGGTCCACGTCGTCGTCATAGCGCCAGCGGTCATACCCGGGATGAAGAACAATTGCCCGGGGGTGGAAAAGCGGAACTAGGTCAAGGACCTGACCAAACCGGAAGGTAGTGATCTCCCGTACCTTTTCATCCGCCGCTCCCGGGTTTAGGTCCATGAAAGGGGCATGAAAGGTTATCGGGACCTTCCTCTCCTGCAAGGCCCGGGAGGTTTTCTCCGCATCTTTGGAAGCGAGGTGATCCAGGACGAAGCCGCTGAAATAGACCTCCGGCTGCAATCCGGAAGCGAGGACCGCCTTCAACTGTTCCAGCAGCAGGGGAAAGGGGAGATTGACTTGAACCCTCCGGAGCAGGGGTTCCTCGGGAAAGGGGGGAGAGAATTGGACTTCCCTCACTTAGAGCCTTTCTGGGAGCCGATGATTTCCACGGTGAAATCGGTAAGCCGGGAGATCGAATCTCCTGCCTTTCCCCCAGGGTCTGAAGCCGCCTTGGCTGGGGCTTTTTCCGAGGGGATGTCCATGAATACGATCATGAAGGGAACCGCTTTGTTGGGCTGGAGGTTGACGTTGGAAAAGGAGATTCCGAACTGGGAGGAAAGGCTCTTTTCGATCGCCGCTTTGTTCATCTCCTTTAGGTCTTTTTCCGAAAGAAGGTTTCCGCAGTAAGCCTCTTTTTCCTGGACCTTGTTTCCTTTGGAGTCCAGCAGGACCCCCTTCACCTTGATGAAGCTCCGGGACTCTTTCCAGCGGTTGACCGCCTCCCCCTCGATGACGAAGACCCGGTTCAGGTTGTTGTTTTCCAGGTAATACCCCCTTACCCTCTCCAGAGAGAGGAATCCTTCGCTCGGGTCCTTGATTCCCAGGTATCTCTTGAGGAGAGGAGAATTCAGGGTGAACTTCTTCAAGGCCATGGCCTTCTCATCGGCGTATTTCCCCAGGGTGGAATAACTCGGGAGAGTCAGAGCCTTCCCCAGGTAAAAAAGGCCCCCCCCGATGACCGCCGCAAGGAGAATTAACGCCACCCATTTCCAGTGGAAGAACCATCGGCGAGAGGGCTTGGGGTAGGCCTCATCCCCCTGAATTCCAACAAGGGACTCGCCCCGGGCGTAAAAGGATTCATCCGCAGGCGCCGGTTTCGCCACGGCGAAGATATGCCGACACCGGGAGCACCTCGCTTTGATTCCCTCTTCGGGGATTTTCTCTTCGTCCACTCGGAATTTGGTCAGGCATTCAGGACAGGTGATAATCATAAAGGAGCTTTCAGCTGTCAGCTTTCAGCTCTCAGCGGTCAGCTAACAGCCCTCAGCCGTAGTTGAAAAAAAGTTTTAAGCTGAAAGCTGATCGCTGAAAACTGAGAGCTATTTTAGCACATAAATCCCGGGAAGGTTGCGAAATTCTTCGTTACAGTCCAACCCGTACCCGACGACAAAAAGGTCCTCGATGGTGAATCCCACGTAGTCGGGCCGGAAGCGAACTTTCCTGTGGGAAGGTTTATCCAGCAAGGCTACCGTGCGGAGAGAACGGGGCTTGCGAGCCTTGAGCCGCCGGAATAGATACTGGAGGGTGACCCCCGTGTCGATGATGTCCTCGACGATGAGGACCTCCTTCCCCTTCAAAGAGGTCTCTAGGTCCTTGGCCATCTTCACCTTCCCCGAAGATACGGTTCCTGAACCGTAGCTGGCCAGACGGACGAAATCCATCTTTACCGGAGACCTCATCCTGCGGGCCAAGTCTGCCATGAAGATGAAGGCTCCCTTTAAAACGCCCACCAGCAGGACCTCTTTGCCCGCCAAGTCCCTGGAGATCTTCCGAGCCAGCTGGCGGACTTTTCTTTGGACCTCTTCTTCCCTCAGGAGCAGTTTCATGGCAGGGAGAGTATAGGGGATTTTTTACCCAGTTGTAAAGCCGAAAATTTTCTTTTTCTCTTTCATTTTCGGTCTTGACAATTTATGCAGAGCGAATAAGATAGAGGCGGGTTACAGGTTGGGGTGATACCAGAATCCGATCCTTCCGGGTAATGTGCCTCTTTCCATTCCAAAATCCGAGCAGAGATGCAGGAGGAAAGACCATGGCCGACATCAAAAAAATTCTGTTCGCCACTGACTTCTCGGATAACTCCAAGTATGCCCTGACCTTCGCCCTTTCCTTCGCTCAAAAGTACGAAGCCAAGCTCTACGTTCTCCACGTGATCCAGCAGCCGAGTTATCCCCTGGGGATGTACGCGGAGATCTCCTTTGATGCCATGGATAAATTCAGCCAAAGCATCTCCCAGGCCGTAGACAAAGAAATGCAGGCTCTGCGGGAAAAGGACCTAAAGGGAATTTCGAGCTATGAATGCATGATCGTCCACGGGACCCCATTCCTGGAGATTCTTCGGACCGCCAAAGAAAAAGCGGTGGACCTGATCGTGGTTGGGACCCACGGGCGCACCGGGCTCGATCACGTGCTCTTCGGGAGTACCGCAGAGAAGGTCGTCCGCCGGGCTCCCTGCCCGGTTCTCAGCGTAAGGCTTCCGGGGAAGGAATTTAAAATGATGTAGGCTATTACCTATGACCCATCACATGCTTTCCCTTTGTTGCATAATTAACAACCTTCAGGAACTTGTTGTGGCCTTTTTAATACAAAAATAGTAGGACAGGGGCTCGATAGGAATAAGGGGAGTTTGGAAGGGAAAGCGGATAAATTTCTGAATATCTCCAGAGATTTTTCCGGTTCTTCCATCTGCTTTCAGTTATCTCAATATTTCCAATGCTTATAAGGAACAAGGGTTGTGGATTTATCGGGCAAAGGCGTTCAATATTAATATAGATGAAGTGAGCAGGGAATTTTCTCCAATGGCACTAAAATTGCTAATTTTTAACGAGCGAGTGAGTTCATATTGGCCTTGAAAGATAAACCCTACAATCGAAAATACTTGTTTTTACCTTCCTCGGGGGTACCCAAAGGAAGGATAAGCTCTCTGAAAATATTCATATTTCTTGTGGCGGGAGTCTTGGTTGTTCCCTGGACCCTGGCCCAGGAGCCAAAGGCTCCCCCGCCAGCTGAGCAGGGGCGTGGTCCTTTCAAAGTCGCCATCCTCCCCATAACCATTCACAGTGCCGAAAGTCTGGAGTATTTGAGGGAGGGTGTTTATGCCATGTTCTCATCCCGGGTGGAGCTCCAAGGCCGGATTTCGCTCATAGAAAGAGCGGCGGTAAAAAAAGTCGTATCCCAGTTCTCGGGGGAAATCGATACCGAAGCCGCCCAGAAACTGGGGGAGGATCTGGGGGCCGATTTCGTGATTTTCGGCAGTCTGACCAAGCTGGGAGACAGCGCCAGCCTCGACTTAAAGGTGTTGGACGTAAAAGGAGGAAAAGCCCCCTCTCCGGTTTACGTGCAGGCCGGTAAGCTGGAAGAGATCATCGGGCAGGTGGATGTCCTGGCCCGAAAGGTCGACGAGAAAATTCTGGGCTACCCTCTTAGTCCGGCAGTGGCTGTAAAACCGCAGGAGGCGCCGAAGCAGACAGCGGTTGCTGAGAAACCTGCTGAGGCGCCCAAGGCGATGGCGGCCATTCCGGTTCTTCCCCAGCCCTCCCCACCAGCCCCGGGGCCCTCGCGATCAGGGAAAGAGACCTACGAATTCTCGAAGAGTCAGTCCTTTCCCTTCCAAATCGTGGGAATGAGCATTGCAGACCTCGACGGGGATGGGAAAAGTGAATTGGTCCTGATCGACGAGCGGAATGTTTACATCTACCGGTGGGATAAAGAGTTTCAGCTGATCAAAAGGATTGAAGGGGGCAGGCTCAGCCAGAACATGGCCGTCGATGTCGGGGATATCCGCAAGAATGGGAAGGCAGAGGTCTTTGTGACCGCCATGGCGGACCAGCAATTTGTCTCTTTTGTGGTCGCCCATCAGGAGGGAAATTTTAAGGTTATCGCCAAAGACCTCAAATGGTTCCTCCGAGTCATCGATTGGGGGGAAAGGGGAAAAGTCCTGTTGGGCCAGGGCAAGGGAAGAGAAGAAGGGTTGTTGTGGCCCATCTACGAGATGGCGTGGGACGGAAAAACCTACAAAGATTCCGGCGCGGCGAAGCTCCCCCGGGGGCTGAGCCTCAATGGGCTTTGCCCCTTCGCTCACGAGGGGAAAACGTATTTTGCCTATATCGACACAGATTCCAGGCTGAAGGTGATGAACCCCGCGGGAAAGGTCATCTGGAGAGGAAAAGACACCTACGGTTCGGATAACAGCGTCCGGATAAAGAACATGCCCACGGGCACCGGGCCTCAAGACCCGGATGATCTATTATTCGTCAACGTAAGGCTCTTGAGCCAAGGGAATGAAGTCTTCCTTGTGAAACACATGGGGTTCGTCGGCGAATTCTTTAAACGAGCCCGCACTTATTCCAAGAGTGAGGTGCAACGGTTGGCCTGGACCGGGGCCGTGCTCATGGAAACCTGGAAATCGAAGGAGATTGAGGGGTATATGGCCGATATTCAATTCGACGGTCTAAACCCGGAAGGGGACAAGACCCTGGTCTTAGCCGTAAACCTCCCCAGGGAGGGGTTGGTTGGGGGGGAAAGGACCAGCGCTTTGATGTTCAGTCGCCTCCAGGCTGCCAATTAATTTTTCTATTGACAAGTTTTTTAAAGATCAGTATTTTGGGACGAAGAAAAGTCCTTTGTCAGCACAAATTCCCAAAGGGAAGGGGGTGAGGGGGGAAAAGAAATTACAGAAACATCGGGTTGGGATTTTAAAGAATTAAGAAATCAGCATCAATCGAAAAGGAGGTTACAGAATGAAGAAGTATTTGGTAATTTTCGGGGCAGTGCTTCTGGTCATGGCCTTGGCCTCGCCATCCCTGGCGCAGTTCAAGAGTTATGGCCATATGGAAGTCGGTACTTACTGGCTCATGAATCAGGGGTTCTTCGACAAGGATCGCGGTGATGACAACAAACGCGGGATGATGCAGCGGTATCGTTTCTACCTGGAGTACGGCGATGTCAAGACGGTCCGTGCGGTCCTCGGGTTTGAAGCGGACAGCGAGGCATGGGGCACCGCCTCCTACAACCAAGGAGGGTACACCGGAACACCCCCAGCTGGAGTTTCCGGCAACCAGTTCAACTTCAGGCCCACCAGGATTGGGGGCCCGACTGCGGCCAACGGAAACAACATGGGTGCGACCAACACGGACCAACTCTCCGTGGAGCTCAAGTGGGCCTTCATTGACTTTGTGATTCCCAACACCCCCCTGTCGGTAACAGCCGGTCTCCAGGGCTTCTTCTGGGGGGGAGCCAGGGCTCAGTGGCTGCAGAGCACCGACCTTCCCGCCGTAATGCTGAGCGCCAATTTTGCCCCCCACCGCATCGAAGCCTATTGGGCGAAACAGTACAAGGGGAATCTGGCCACGGATAACGACTCCGATTTCTATGGCCTGAGATGGCTCATGAAACAGCCGGGCATGAACATTGAAGCCTTTGCCCTTTACAGCAATGACCGCCGTGTGGCGACTGAAACATGGACGTGGGCTGGAACTCCTGGTGCCGCAGGGGTAACCAATTTTACTTTAACCCAGTCGAATATTGCTCGGGATTTTGAGATACCGCAGTATTGGATCGGCGCTGCCCCGAGCTTCACCGTCGGCAATTTCACCATCGAGCCCACCGGGATCTACCAGGGCGGAAAAGCCCGGAAATACTTCCGGAATACCCCTCCCTCAGGGGATGTGGATCAACAAGGCTATCTGCTTGACCTGCTGCTGAGATACCAGCTTGGGCCCGGCCTTGCGTTCGAGGTTGAAGGGTTCTACGCCTCCGGAGACGACACCGGGAAGAACGACAAAAAGACCTTGTACACTTTCACGCCCGGGTCGGAAAGCGGCTGGTCCTTCGGCAACACGAAGTCGGTTTTCTACTTCGGCAACGGCGATTTCCAATACTACGGGTACAGACAGAACTCAGTCGGCGGCCACTGGTTTGGTCGCGCCCAAGCTGATTATTCCCCGCTTGCCTGGCTGAACCTGAAGCTTAACTACCTTTACATTGGCGACACCTCCAAAGGTAGCGCGGCAGTCAACCCCCTGACAGGGGCCACAAATAATGCCCCCTATTTGGCCCGGACAGATGCCGACAAAAAAGAGATCGGCCAGGAAATCAACCTGATTGGGACGCTTAAGATTTACCAGAATCTCACCTACATGGTCGGATTCGGGTACTTCATCACTGGGGATGTCTTTAAGGGCGCCGTCCCGGGTGCCCGTCTCACTGGTAATAACCCCGGGGACAACGCCTGGAACCTGATGACCAACCTGAAGTACGCCTTCTAAAACCCCTGTCCCCAAAAACCCCCGGCAGGTTTCCTCCGGGGGTTTTTTTATGTCCGGATCTTCCCCAAAAGGTTTTTCCAATTAGCCG
>Ga0187773_10000402_pt1 | contig 17426 bp, 12 predicted proteins | sample 0216_BV02_MP05_1_FD_133133 | JGI IMG/M metagenome (GOLD analysis project Ga0187773, IMG submission 133133) | Tropical peat soil microbial communities from peatlands in Department of Meta, Colombia - 0216_BV02_MP05_10_MG | ecosystem: Environmental > Terrestrial > Soil > Wetlands > Peat | place...
AACCTGTGCCACAACGCGGTCGACCGCCATCTGGCGGCCCGCGGCGCGCAGAAGGCGCTCGTCTACATCTCGACCGAGACCGACGAGCAAAGAAGCTTCAGCTACCTCGAGCTTCACGCCGAGCTGCAGCGCGCGGCCGCGATGATGCGGTCCCTCGGGGTCGGGAGGGGCGACCGCGTCATCGTCTACATGCCCATGATTCCCGAGGCGGCATTCGTCATTCTCGCCTGCGCCCGGATCGGAGCGATCCATTCGGTCGTTTTCGGCGGATTCGCGGCGGCGAGCCTCGCAGCACGGATCGACGACGCCAGGCCGCGGCTCATGGTGACGGCCGACGGTGGGAGCCGGATGGGCAAGGTCGTCACCTACAAGGCGCTGGTGGACGAATCGATCAGGCTGGCCAAGCACCCGCCCGAGAAAGTCCTCATCTTCCGGCGCGGGCTGGACAAGTCGATGCAGACGGTCGCCGGGCGCGACCTCGACTACGCCGAGCTGCGCACAAGGCATGTGAACGCGCAGGTGCCGGTCGCGTGGCTGGAGTCGAACGAACCGTCCTACATACTGTATACGTCGGGCACGACCGGGCGGCCGAAGGGGGTGCAGCGCGACGTGGGCGGCTATGCCGTAGCGCTCGCCGCGTCGATGAAGCACATCTACTGCGGTAACGCCGGGGAGACCATGTTTACCACCTCCGACATCGGCTGGGTGGTGGGGCACTCCTACATCATCTACGGGCCGCTCATCGCCGGCATGACCACGATCATGTACGAGGGCGTGCCGATCCGGCCCGACGCCGGCGTCTGGTGGAAGATCGTGCAGGACCACAAGGTGAGCGTGATGTTCTCCGCGCCGACCGCCATCCGCGTGCTGAAGAAGCACGACCCCGCGTTCCTGCGCAAGTACGATATCTCGTCGCTCAGGCACCTCTTCCTCGCCGGCGAGCCGCTCGACGAGCCGACCCACGTCTGGATCACGGAAGGTCTGAAGAAGCCGGTGATCGACCACTACTGGCAGACCGAGTCGGGCTGGCCGATCCTGTCCTCGGTTCCGGGCGTGGAGAACACGCCGATCAAGTTCGGCAGCCCCAGCTTCCCCGTGTTCGGCTACGACCTGAAGCTGCTGCGCGAATCCGACGCCAGCGAAGCTGGGCCCGACGAAAAGGCGGTCGTGGCGATTGCGCCGCCCCTGCCGCCGGGCTGCATGTCGACCGTCTGGGGCGACGACGAGCGCTTCGTCAGGACCTATTTCGGCACGTTCCGCGCGAAGCAGGTGTATTCGACCTTCGACTGGGGCATCCGCGACAAGGACGGGTACTACTTCATTCTCGGCCGCACCGACGACGTGATCAACGTCGCCGGACACCGCCTCGGAACCCGCGAGATCGAGGAAGCGGTCAACATGCATTCGAACATCGCGGAGTGCGCCGTGGTCGGGGTGAACGATTCGATCAAAGGCCAGATGCCGCTCGCCTTCGCGGTGGCAAAAGACGCCTCGAAGCTCGGCACGCCGGAGGGGCGCAGGTCGCTGGAGAAGGAAGTCATGGAAACCGTGGACAAGCAATTGGGCGCCATCGCGAGACCGCGTGCGGTACACTTCGTGTCCCTGCTGCCGAAGACGCGTTCGGGGAAGACGCTGCGGCGCTCGATCCAGGCGCTCGCCGAGGGGCGCGACCCGGGGGACCTCACCACGATCGAGGACCCCGCGGCGCTGGAGCAGGTTCGCGGCGCATTGAAGACCAGTCCGGAGAAGAGCGAGTGAAGACCAAACCCTGCCTGACCCTGGAAGACTGCAAGAAGATCGGCGCCGCCTGTGAGGCGGAGGCACGCAAGAACAAATGGAACGTCGTGATCGCCATCCTCGACGAGGGCGGCCATCTGCTGTGGCTGGAGCGCATGGACGGGGCGACCCCGGCGAACGCGGAGATCGCGATCGGCAAGGGGCGCACCGCGGCGGTCACGCGGCGCACGACCAAGACCTGGGAAGACCGCATCGCGGGGGGGCGCCTCGCCATGCTCGGCATGCCGGTGCTGCCGGTGCAGGGCGGAGTGCCGATCGTGGTGCAGAACGAATGTGTCGGCGCGATCGGCGTGTCCGGGGTACAGTCCCACGAGGACGAGCAGATCGCCAACGCGGGGATCGCCGCGCTCGGCTAGGGAATGAATTTGCGATCCCGCCTGTTCACCGGGATCGAATGTTTCGTAAACCGCAGTCAATCAAGGAGGAGAACCACCATGATGCTGAAATCCGTCTTCACCACTGCAGTTCTCGGAGCCGCCCTGGCGGTCTCGGGCGGCAGCTCCGCACAGCAACCAGCGCAGAATCCGCTCGACGTCATTCCGGAGAAGATGCCGTTCGATATTCCGTCCGGCACGCCGATTACGCTGGATCGCGCCCAGGCGGCGGTCGCCGCGGCGATCGCCGAGTCGAAGAAGCGCGACTGGAGGATGAACGTCGCGGTGGTCGGTCCGAGCGGCCGGCTCATTGCCTTCGCACGCATGGATGGTGCGCAGCGGGCCTCGATCAACATCGCCGAGCACAAAGCGCGCACGGCCGCGCTGTACCGCCGCGAGACCAAGGTCTTCGAGAACGCGGTTCAGCAGGGCAACCTGCATTACATCCTGACGCTCGACGACGTGATCGCCTCGCGCGGCGGCATTCCACTCGTCGAAGGCGGCAAGCTGATCGGCGGGATCGGCTGCTCGGGCGGCACCGGTTCGCAGGACGAAGCCGTGTGCAAGGTCGGCGCCGCGACGATCAACAAGTAGAGCGCGCTTTCGAAGAGAAAGGGGCCTCGCGGCCCCTTTTTTGTTTCGGGTCCCGACTTCGATGCGCATCGATCTGCGCAAGCTTCTCGCGCGAGCCTCAGCTGAATTGCAGGGTGGGCGGCAGGAGATCGCTCAAGACCTGTACCGCAAGGCGCTGGATCACGACCCGCGCAACGCCGAAGCGACTCACTTTCTCGGGCTCAGCCTGTGCCAGACCGGCCGCGGCGAGGAAGGCCTCCGTCTCATGCGGCGCTCGGTCGAGCTGAACGGCGCCGAGATCACGTATCGGCAGAATCTCGGCTTCCTCCTCTCGCAATACGGCTTTCTCGACGAGGCCGAATCGTGCCTGAGGGAGGCCATCGCGCTGCAGCCGCGCGCTTCCCTGTACAACCTGCTGGGCACCGTGCTGCAGCGCCGAGGGGCAATGCAGCGCGCGCTGGAAGCGTATCGTCAGGCGCTCGCGCTGGATTCCTCGGATGACATGCTGCAGAACAATCTGGGCTACGCTCTCTTCCAGCTCGGTGAGATCGACCGGGCGATCGCGCGCTACCGCAGGGCGATCGAGCTCAATCCCGGAAACGCGATGGCGCACAACAATCTCGGCAATGCTCTGGAGGCGCAGGGCCGGGCCGATGCCGCAATGGCGAGCTACCGCCGGGCGATCGAGGTGGCGCCGCATCTCTCGCTCGCCCACCACAATCTCGGGATGGCGATGCGCGCGCAAGGCCAGATTGAGGAGGCCGTCGCCTGCTTCAGGACGGCGATACGCCTCGCCCCGGCGGAGTCCGCGAGCTGGCAGCTCTTCGCCGAGACCGTCGCCGATCTGCGCTTTGACAGACCGGACCCGGGGCTCGAATCGGATCTCGCAGCGTGTCTCGCGCGCGAGGACGTGGAGCCGGGGAGGATGGGCGCGTGTAGCTTCAGCTTGCTTGTCGCCGATCCCGCCCTTCGCTCGCTAGTGGATTCAGCCGGATCGGTGGCAGAGGGAGAGCTCGCCGACTGGTTCGCTCATCGCGCGCTGGCGGTGCTGCAGCGCGCCCTGTTCCTCGCGTTGATCGAGAACACGGTCGTACCCGATCCCGGGTTCGAGCGGTTCCTTGCGGCGGTGAGGCGCGGTCTGCTCTTCTCCTGGCGATCGGGCCGGTCTCCCGCGCCGCCCCTGGAACTCGTCTGCGCGCTCGCGCACTATTGCCACTTGGCCGAGTACCTGCTCGAGGAGTCGCCAGCCGAGGCCGCTCTGGTGGAAGAGCTTCGGCGCGAGATCGAGGGGGCGGGCGGAGGCTCGGACGCTCGTCTGCGCCTGGCGATCTACGCCTGCTATCGCCCGCTCGGGCCGATCGCCGAATGCATTCCGCTCGGGGATGCGGGCACCGCCGACTCCTTCGGGCGCCTGCTTCTTCGCCAGATCGTCGAGCCGCGCGAGGAGGAGCGCCTGCGCGCACAGATCGAGTCCCTGACGCCGGTGGATGATCCGACATCGCGCGCGGTGCAGACGCAGTACGAGGAAAATCCCTACCCGCGCTGGCGGCGTGTTCCGGGAGCCGCGAGCTCCTATCCGCTCGGGGCGAGGCTGCGGACCCTGTTTCCGCACTTGCGGCTCGCGCCGCCGCCCGAGGTGCCGGAGATCTTGGTCGCCGGGTGCGGAACCGGCCGGCATGCGGCGATCACGGCGCGGCTGAATCCGTCGAGCCGCATCCTGGCGATCGACATCAGCCGGGCGAGCCTCGCCTACGCGGCGCGCCGCAGCCGCGAGCTCGGCATCGGCAACGTGCGCTTCGCGCAGGCCGATCTGCTTCGCCTGAACGGATTCGCGGGCCATTTCGACCTGATCGAGTGCGCGGGAACGCTGCACCATCTGCGCGACCCGCTCGAGGGCTGGAGGGCACTGGCCCGGATGCTCAAACCGGGCGGCTTGATGAAGATCGCTCTCTACAGCGAAACCGCGCGGCGCGGCGTGACGGCGGCGCGGCGCCTCATCGCGGAGCGCGGTTTCCAGGCTACGCCCGAGGGCATGCGGAAGGCGAGGGCAGCCCTCGCGGCGCTGCCCGAGGGCACGCCCGCCAGGTCGGTTCTGGAATCGCTCGATTTCTACACGCTCTCCGGATGCCGGGACCTGCTGTTTCATGTGCAGGAGGTCTGCTTCACGCCCGAACGCATTGCCGCCGCGCTGCGCGAGCTCGATCTCGAGTTCCTCGGGTTCGAGTTCGACGATCCGTCGGTATTGCGCCTCTACCGCGCGGAATGCCCCAACGACACGGCGGCAAGCTCTTTCCCGGACTGGACCGGATTCGAGGCGCGGCACCCGGCTACCTTCGCCGGGATGTACCAGTTCTGGGTGAGGAAGCCGTGACGCCGGCCTAGGCTGGCGGCTTCATCTTGAGCAGCTGCAAAGCGTTTCCGAAGTAGATCTTGCGCTTGTCGGATTCGGGGAGCTTCAGGTCCTCGACCGAGCGGATTCCCTCGCGGATGAACATCGGCCCGCCCTCGGGGTCGAAAGGGCAGTCGCTCGCGAACACGACCTTGTCCGCGCCGAAGAAGTCCAGTCCGCAGCGGAGCGCCGAGGCGGAGCCGCCGAGCACCGTGTCCGCGTAGAACATCTTGAAGTACTCGATGGGTTTCTTCTTCATCGACGCGAGCAGCGCCTCGTAGTTCTCGTCGGCGCTGCGGCTCCCCAGCTGCGCCCAGAGTGTCTCGGCCCGGCCGGAGAAGAACGGGATCATGGCGCCGCAGTGGTGGGTGATGATGCGGACCGCCGGCAGCTTTTCGAAAAGCCCCGAGAACACCATGCGCGACATGGCGACGCTCGTCTCGAAAGGCCAGCCGAGGACCTGCCAGATCTCGTATTTCGATTTCGCCTCGCCCGCGTAATCGGCGCGCGTCGCCGGCCGGGCCGGGTGCATCCAGATCGGGACGTCGTGCTTCTTCGCCGCGCGCTCGAAGACCGGGAAGTACTCGGGCTCGTCGAGCGGCCGTCCCGCGACGCTCGTGCAGATCTGCACGCCGCGCGCCTCGAGCTTTCCGATGGCGCGGTCCATCTCCTCGAGCGCAGCGGAGACGTTGTTCATCGGCAGCGAGGCGATGAAGGCCGGGAATTTCTTCGGCCACTTCCTCACCATGTCCGCCATGCCGTCGTTGGCGATGCGCGCCAGTTCCGGCGCGAGCTCCGGCCCGCCGACGAGCTCCGGCGAGGGCAGGGACAGCGTCAGCACCTGCTGCACGTCGGGAAACTTGTCGTCCAGCATCTGCACCCGCGCCTCGATGTCCCAGAGCATGCGCAGGTTGCTCATGCGCTTCACGATCCCCGGGTCCTTCGAGTGCTGCTTCATCATCTCGAGGTAGGGCACGGGCATGACGTGGTTGTAGATGTCGATTTTCATGGGATCGAGTCCCGAAGGCGGAAATTCCGATTTAGCGTAGCATAATTGCGCGCGGGAACGAGATGGAGGAGCCGAATGGCCGAATACCGTATCGAGCAAGACACTTTCGGAGAGATCCGCGTGCCCGCCGAAAGGCTCTGGGGCGCGCAGACGCAGCGCTCGCTCGAAAATTTCCGCATTTCGGGGGAGCGCATGCCCGCGGAGCTCGTCCGCGCGCTCGCGCGGGTGAAGCGCTGCTGCGCCCGGGTGAACGCGGAACTGAAGGCTCTGCCGCAGGACAAGGCGAATGCCATCGCCGCCGCGGCTGAAGAGGTGCTCGCCGGGAAGCACGATGGCGAGTTCCCCCTGGTCGTGTGGCAGACCGGCTCGGGCACGCAGACGAACATGAACATGAACGAGGTGCTCGCCAACCGCGCAAGCGAATTGATGGGCGGCGAACGCGGCGAGAAGCGCCTCGTGCACCCGAACGACGACGTGAACCGGGGACAGTCGTCGAACGACGTCTTTCCCACCGCGATGAACGTCGCCGCGCTGGAGGCGCTGCACGATCGCCTCGTTCCGGCGCTCGGACGACTGCGCGACACGCTGGCGGCGAAATCCGAGGCGTTCAAGGACATCGTGAAGATCGGCCGCACGCATCTTCAGGATGCGACTCCGCTCACGCTGGGACAGGAGATCTCCGGCTGGGCGTCGCAGCTCGAACATGGGATCGCGCACGTGCAGGCCTCGCTCACGCACCTCGCCGAGCTGGCGCTGGGCGGCACCGCGGTGGGCACGGGACTGAACGCGCATCCGGAGTTCGGCGCGCGTGTGGCGAAGGAGCTGGCGCGCTCGACCGGTTTGCCCTTTGTCAGCGCGCGCAACAAGTTCGAGGCGCTGGCGGCGAACGACGCGCTGGTGCACGCGCACGGGGCGCTGAAGACGCTCGCCGCCTCGCTCACCAAGATCGCCAACGACGTCAGGTGGCTTGCGAGCGGGCCGCGCAGCGGAATCGGCGAGATCTCGATTCCGGAGAACGAGCCGGGGAGCTCGATCATGCCGGGCAAGGTCAATCCGACCCAGTCCGAGGCGATGACCATGCTCTGCGCTCAGGTCCTCGGCAACGACGTGGCGATCAACGTCGGCGGCGCCTCGGGCAATTTCGAGCTGAACGTCTTCAAGCCGCTCATCGTCCACAATTTCCTGCAGAGCGTGCGGCTGCTCGCCGACGGCGCGGAGAGCTTCCGCGAGCACTGCGCGGCGGGCATCGAGCCCAGGCACGAGCGCATCGCCGCGCTGGTGCAGAATTCCCTCATGCTCGTCACCGCGCTTAACCCGCAAATCGGGTACGACAAGGCGGCGGCCATCGCGAAGAAGGCGCACAAGGAGGGCACGACCCTGAAGGAGGCGGCGCTCGCGCTCGGCTACGTCACGGCCGAGCAGTTCGACGCCTGGGTGAAGCCGGAGAGGATGGTCTAGAGGAAACGGTGCTCTACCTCATCTACCAGGAGGACCGGCCCGACGGGGCGGCGATCCGCGCGGCGACGCGGGAAGCGCATCTCGCCTATCTCGAGCGCCACAAGCATATCGTGGTGCTGGGCGGGGCGACGCTCGCCGAGGACGGCAGCACCCGCACCGGCAGCGTGCTGATCGTCAACGTGCCTGGCCGCGAGCAGGCCGAGAAATTCTCCGCCGAGGAGCCGTTTCGCAAGGCGGGCCTGTTCCAGACCGTGAAGATCACCCGCATGCGCCGCGGACAGTGGAATCCCGACGCCGCTCCGAAAACCGCTGAGGGGAACTAGGCGGCCGGGCAGATGGGGTGGGACGGTCGGTCCGGGCTCCCGCTCACATCTTCCACTCGATGAAGGTGTAGATGTAGTTCGAGCCGCCGTTCACACTCTCGTAGAGCTGTGCCATGCCGAAGATCCCCGAGCGGTGGCTCACGCCCACGCCGAAATAGGTTTCGCGCAGGTCCTTCGAGCCGAAGAGATCGCCCAGGCTGACGTCGATCGTCGGATCGAGGTACTGCAGCAGCTTGGAGGTGCCGCGGTCGCGATCTTCCTGCGACTTCGCCTCCACGTAGGGAACCCTCTGGGCGTAGGAAAGTCCCAGGCCGAATCCGACGCGGGTGCGCACGCGGCCACTCCAGGGAAATCCCCAGAAGAAGGCCTTCATGTAGGCGTCGACCTGCCATGAGTCAGGCTGAAAACCCCGGTCGTTGTGATGGAGCAGGCCGAGATATCCGACCACGCTGACCGGTTGTCCGTTGGGACTCTCCACGAAGGGCCGGCCGACCTCGATCGAGTCGACCGTGGTCTTGTCCACGGTATCGATGGAGAAGCAGGAGAAGTGCAGGATCGGCAGCAGATTGCAGTCGGTCGATCGGCCGTGGAGCACCTTCACATAGAGCGGCGGGCGCTCGTCCGCGCGCAACGACAGTCTCTGGTTGAACTCGAAGGCGGCTCCGCCGAAGACCGCGAGCTGCAAACGGTCCTCGAAGATCGGGCTCGCGCGCACGCCCGCCGACCAGAATGTGGCCGACAGCCCGGCGAGGAGATGCAGGCTCTCGGTGTAGTCGTAGCGCGCGTTGAGGCCAGCGGTCGCGTTGACTCCGCCTCCCGGCTGATAGGCGGGCCGGTCATTGGTCGCCTCGGTCGCGAGCACGCCGTAGTAGTAGTTGTTGAGCTTTGCGTCGCGCAGAGCAAGAAAGAAATACGGACTGAGAGTCGTGCGGCCGCGGCGGTTGTTCCCGCTCGCGCCGAGGCGCAGCTCGCTTCCCGAAGAAGTGTGCGAGCCGTCGCGCAGGTACTCGGCGAACAGGCTTCCCCAGCCGAAGCGCTGCTCGTAGGCGAGGCCCCAATCGGATTCGGATTTGCGCGTGGCCATGCCGGCGAGGCTCGCGGGCAGATCGCTTGCCGGAAATCCTTCGAAGCGGTGAGCCACGAAGAGGTCCACGCGTTTGTCGGGCCGGAAAGAGTACTTGAGCCCCGCTCGGCTGGTGTGGATGTAGCCGTAGTCGCCTTCGTACAGGTAGATGGGCAGGATGTCCGGGCGCACCCCGGCTCCACGGTAGGGCGATTGCTCGAGGCGCAGGCCGGCGCCGAGGCCTGCGCTGCCGGAGCGGGAGAGCGTGTCGGCGAAATAATCGGTCGTCGCCGCGGCCGGAAAGGCAGCGAGCGCGGCGCCGAGCGCAAGGAACCCGGCGAGGGACTTGAGAGCAGCGATGCGGGGACTTGTCCGGCGCAGCCGCGCCTCGCCGCCGCGGCCGTCGGGGACCTGTCCGGTCGCGGCGCCTGGATTCTTCAACGGGTTTCGATTCGAGATGTGCGCAAGAGGCGGCGGTATTCTAATATGAAAGCCGCATCGTAATCGGCAATCTCGCGCCCGCGCCGGCTCAGCCTGACTGCGTTCGCGCGATCGAAGGCGGCCGCGGACTCTTTCCCGGGGGCGCTTTGGGCCGATCTCCGCGGTTACGCGTCCCGATATTTCAAACCCGGGGGCTTCCTGCGCCGTACCATCTCTCGCGGAGCGTCCGCGTGCTGTCGAGGATGCGCAGGCCGATCGAGGAGGTACGTACCTGGTCGACGCTCTGCACCTGATGCTCGCGCGTGAGCTCGGGCGTCTGGATGAAAGCGAGGTAGCGCTGGAGCGCCGTGTAGACGTGCTTCTTGAGCAGCCCGATATTCACCGGCTTGTTGAGGAAACGGAAGAGCTGAGCCTGGTTGATGAGCTCGACGATCATCTCGGCGTCCGAGGTCTTGGTGACGACGATGGTGAGGATCTGCGGGTTCTCCTGCTTGAGGAGCTTGAGCATCGCCGTCAGCTCCTCGTGCTCGGCTTCGACGTCGGTGATGACAACCGCGATCTCGCGCTCGCGCATCAAGTCGAGCGCGCCGTCGAGGTCGGTTGCGTACAGGACCGGGCACAGGCCACCGATCAGCTCGCGCGTGACGCGGAAAATCTCCTCTTCCCTGTCAACGATGAGAACGCCCGCCTCCATCTTCTCGGGCAGCTCGACCGGCGCCTCCCTCGTATCGGCGAGCTCGAGCGCGATCGTCACCGCCTCGGCGACGGTCCTTTGCAGCTGATCGTTGTCCCAGGGCTTGCTGATGAAGCGGTAGACCTCGCCTTCGTTGATCGAACCCACGATCGCGGCGAGGTCCGAGTACCCGGTCAGGAGGATACGCACGCTGCGCGGCGAGATTTCGCGGGAGCGGCGCAGGAGCTCCACGCCCGGCATCACGGGCATGCGCTGATCGCTGATGATCACGTGCATCGGATACCTGGTCAGGAAGTCGAGCGCTTTCGTGCCGTCTGTCGTGGTAAACACGTGATAGCGGTCGCGGAAGCGCGACTTGAGGGCCGTGAGAATCCGCTCCTCGTCGTCGACAATCAGAATCCGCGCCTTCCTCACGCTTCGGTCGAGACTGATCGCGCTGTCTCCGCTCAGGTCGGGCAGCACGTGCTCGCTCGAGGGCGCAGCCTTCGCCCAAGCCCCCGGATTGAGCAGCTTCGCCGCTTCCAGAAGGGCCGCGCCGTCAGGGGAGGCCGGACGCTGCCTGCTTTCGGATGCTCCGAGCTTGAGGCAGGCGTCGATTGCGGCCCGGAAGGCGTCGGAGAATTCGCGGGCGCTCTGGAACCGGTCCTCTCGCCGCTTGGCGAGCGCCTTCTGGAGCACGGCATCCACCAGCGGCGAGAGGCGCGAGTTGAGCTTGGAGGGATCGGCGGGACGCTTGTTCAGCACCTGCTGCATCACCGTCGCGGCGTTTCCGGAGAAGGGCTTGATTCCGGTGAGGAGCTCGTAGGCGATGACCCCGATCGAATAGAGATCGGCCAGCGAGTTGACATCCTGGCCGAGGAACTGCTCGGGCGCCATGCAATAGGGCGTACCGAGAATATCGCCTACCTGCGTGAGCTCGGAGGATTCGATTCGTGCGATCCCGAAATCGCCGATCTTGATTCGGCCGTCGCTGTTGATGAGAATGTTGGAAAGCTTGAGGTCCCGGTGCACGACGCCTTCGGAATGGGCGTAGCCGATGCCGTCCAGGACCTGCCGGATGATCTCGCCGACCTCGTGTATCTCGTAGCTCACTTCCTGGGACAGATGCTCATAGAGCGTCTTGCCGTTGACGAACTCCATGACGATGTATGCGATCTCGTCGTCTTCGCCGTAGTCGTAGATCTGCACGATTCTCGGGTGGACGAGCCGCCCGACGGCCTGCGCCTCGTGCCGGAAGCGCTCGGTGACGTGCTGGATCTCGGCGGGTGCGAGCGAGGCCTTGGCGATCACCTTGATCGCGACGGTTCGTGCAATGGCGCGGTCGTAGCCTTTGTAGACGACACCCATCGCGCCCTTGCCCAGGACGTCCTGGATCTCGTACTTGCCGATTCTTTCCAGTTGCTCCATGGCTCAGGCCGCGAGCTCGGCCGGCGGGTTGGATGGAAGCCACACCGTGAACCGGGTGCCGGCACCCGGGGTCGACTCTACGTCAATGCGGCCCCCATGCTGCTGCACGATCTTATAGGAGACCGACAATCCGAGTCCGGTTCCCTTGCCGACTTCCTTGGTGCTGAAGAAGGGATCGAAGATCTTCGGCAATACCTCCTCGGTGATGCCCTTGCCGGTATCGGCCACCTCGACTGCCACGCCGCCGTCTTCGCTCCGCGTCGTGAGCGTGATGGTCCCTTTCCCGTCTTCCATGGCCTGCACCGCATTGGTGACCAGATTGAGAAATACCTGATTCACCTGCGAAGGCGAGCACACGATCGGTGGGATGACACCGAAGTGCTTGTCGACTTTCACCGATTTGAGCATGTGCTTGGCAAGCATGAGCGTGCTGTTCAGACCTTCGTTCAGGTTGAAACTCGTGACCTTGCTGCGGTCCAGCCGGCTGAAGTCCTTGAGATTGCCGACGATCTCCGCCATCTGCCCCGTGCCGTAGAGGCCGTCCCTCACGAGGCTCGCGAGCTCTTCCTTGGTGCATCGGTCCCTGAGAAGGGCGATCGCCGACGAAGCGCGGGCAAAGTGCTGTGACAGCTCGTGCCGGTCGGCGTTCGGGCCGGCTTGCAGGAGCGCGAGGAGCTTCTCGCAGTGGTCGACTGCGCCGAAGAGATCGGGCAGCCTCTCGGATACGGTGCCGATACTGTTCTTCACGTAGGCGAGCGGCGTGTTGATCTCGTGCGCGACCCCTGCCACCATCTGGCCGAGCGAGGACATCTTCTCGGATTGAATGAGCTGGGATTCGGATTCCTTCAGGTGATCGAGCGCCTCGGACAGCTCGCGGGTGCGGTCTCGCACTCGATGCTCGAGTCTGAGGTTTGCCGCCCTGACCTTGGTGCCGAGCCAGGCAATGAGGATGAGGAGCGCGCCCGCGTAGGCGATCAGGTAGACGCGAAAGCGCTCCTTGTCCTGAAGCGTGGCCTCGACTTCACGGTTGAAAAGAGAAGTGAGGGTGTCGACCCGCGCGCCCGGGGTGAGGGAGGGTAGAGCGTCGAAAATCTGTTGTTCGGCGGCGCGCTGCTTGAGCAGCCGTTCGCCCGATTCGCCAATCTGCGAGACCTTCAGGCGAAGCGATTCCGGCAGCTTGGCCGGCGCGGCCCGGACTTCGGCGATCGCGGCTTCCACGGCTTTCGAGTACGCCTCCTGTCCGAACCAGAGATATTGCGAGGCCGCTGAACCGAGGCGCAGCAAGGAGGCATCGAGGCCCGCTGCGGGCTTGAGCCCGGCAGCCTGTGAACGGGCTTCGGTGGAATTCCGGAGCAGCTCGTCGAGCGCGCCCTTCGCTCCAGCGTTCGCGGCCCTGAATTTCTCGACGAGCTCCGCCTTTTCAAGAACGGCCTTGCGCAGATCGGGGAGGCCGGCGTCAAGCGACGGACTGGCCGTCTTCTGGAGCGCCCTCTCCAGGTTCTGCAGGGCCCGCCCTGCCGTTTCGCGGCGAGCGGCACCCGGGGGCTCGGACCTGGATTCGAGCCGCATGCGCAGCACGTCCATGTCCCAGCGGGCGTCGATCTCCTTGAGCTGCCGGAGGTAGTCGAGGATCTGGGCCTGGTCGCGCATGTCCACAGTCTGCGTCCTGTCGTACAGAAATACGAGCACCGCCACGAGCGCGAGTGCACCGAGGCCAAGCAGCACGTTGCTGAGAATGTCCAGTTTGTTCATGATTTCATCGCTCGGGCGGGCGCGGCCCGCGGGCTGTCCCCCGTCCGCCCGCCTGTCGGGGCTCCGCGCGGGCGTGTCAGCAGCATGCGCCGGGATCTTCCCGGCGCGCTACGGTTCCTGGCTCCCGGTTGCGTCGTACTGGATCTCCTCAACCCGACCGTCATACAGCTTGTACACGCGGTCCTGGAAGTGAGAGCGGCGGAGCGTCTGTTCCGGGGTCAGCCCTTCGTAGCTTCCCTGAAGGATTCGGCTGATCATCCTGTGGGTCACGGCTATCGTCACTCGGGCGCTGCGCTCGCGCGCGAGCCATTCCTGCATCCGCTTGTGGACGTCGGCGTAGCTTTCGCCACCCGGCACGGCGTAGTGCCACTTGTCCTTTTCACGAGCGAGCCTCGCGCCGGGATACTGTGCGTCTATCTCCGTGGTCGTCAAGCCCTGCCACGTCCCGAGGTCATGGTCGATCAGCAGCGGCGAGACAATCATAGCGCTCGGCTCGAGCCCGAGCTCGGCACAAAGCAGAGCCGCAGTGTGCGCGGCCCGGCCGAGCGGACTCGCCTCGATGCACACTGCCCCACGATCCGTGAGGACCTTCCGCAGGACGCGACCGGCCGTCCGGGCCTGTTCGACCCCTTTGGCGGTGATCGGCGAGTCGAGGTGCCCGAGTTGGCGCCCTTCCCGATCCCAGGTTGTTTCGCCCACCCGGACGATGTAGATCTCCGGGAGCGTCACTGCAGAGTCCCGCCTCATGGCCCCCTCCCCAGGAGTCTCGTGAGCTGTTCTGGCAAGCTTGCCGTTGCATCCCTTGGTCCCACAAGGGACACCTTGGGTGCAATTTTATACCGTAGGAGGGGAACCGGGGGCGCTGGAGGTCGGGAAATTCGACGAGCACACGAATATTCTTGCGGCACGCTTCGGCGACGAGCAGGGACTTGAGCGTCCGCGCCAAGTTCAGGGACCCGGCCGTGCCTCGAGCACCCGAATCCGCGTGTTGCCGACCCAGTCCACAAGCGGCGCGAGCTCGGCGGGACTCTCGCCGCGGGCAAGCGCGATGTGCGTTGCGTCCGCGTGGGCCTGGGCGAAAGTCGGATCGACCGCGCGCCAGCCGTCGGCGAGGAGGCTCTCCGCCCAGGTGTGGTAGAGGAAGCCTCCGTAGTCGGAGGTGTAGACGAGTCCGTTCACCACGCGCGTCGGCACGCCGAGCGCGCGTGCCAGCGCCGCATAGAGGTAGGCGTGCCCCTGGCATTCACCGCGTCTCGCATCGAGCACATCGAGAGCCGAGAATGCATCGACGGGCTCCTTGCGGATGTTCTTCCCCAGCCACGCGAGCACCGCTCCGATTCTTTCGCCCGCCGGCATTGCCGCATCGGGGGCGATGCTGCGCGCAAGCAGGCGAATCATCGGGTCGTTGCTTTGAACGACGGGGGAGGGCTGCAGCGCGCTCTCGGAGGAGCCCGGCGTGGGGGAAGTCTGCCGCCCCGCGTCGATTTCGCAGACGACCTCGCCGGCGACGGAACTGCAGCGTTGCCTCTCGTCCGAGAGCGGCATGCGGTTGATGGCGAAGCGCAGGAATCGCGCCTGACGGGGGTCGGCGAGCGGCAGCGACGCCTTCACGAGGCTCCATTCGACCAGCACATCGTCCTTGTTGACCGCGGCGCCCGCGAGGTAGCCCTTGGCTTTGGATTCGTCTTCGAGCGCAGAGACCATCACGCCGTTCATGCTCAGCTCGAGGAGCGGTCGCCCGCGGGTGTCGATCCAGCTCGTGCTGCTCAGTCCCATCAGCTCGGTCTGCACCCTGAAGGCTGCGCCGTCGAAAAGATCGCTCGCCTCGTAGGCTTCGATGCGCTGCGTCGCCGGGGAGAGGCTTTGCGTCTCGCCGCTGAACACGAGCCAGCGAAATGCGCTTCCTACGCGCAAGCCCCCCAGGACAGGCAGCAGGTCCAGTGCTCCTGCAGGGTAAAGGGACTCCGCGAGGGCTTCTTCGTGCTCGCTTGTGCGTCCCGCGCTCGTCAGGCGATAGCGCAGCCGGCCGTCGCGCACCTCGCCCTTCAGGCTTTGTTCCGATTCGTCCAGGACATAGCGGTGATCGAAGCGCACCAGGCGCCCGTTCTCGTCCACCGTGTCGAGCGTGCGAATCTGGGTGCGCTTGTCGTAGCCGAGGAAGCGGAAACGCACCACCGCCTCGCCGTGGATATCGTAGAGGCCGTCCTGGGCTGCGCGCGTTACGCGCGTATGCGTGAAGCCTATCTTGGCGCCGTTGAACACGACTCCGGTCCAGTGCTCGGGCTCAGGGAGGTCGGCGAGCGTGTAGCGCGGCGGCGGGTCCGGGGGCAGGCCGGCGTCGTGAAAGTAGCGGCCCGCGCACGCGGAAAGAAAGACCGGAAATGAGCAGGCCGCAAGGAAGCGAAGCGTCGCGCGCACGATCAGGCTCCGAAGAGGGCGCGGATCCTGAGCGAGCTCGGACGCTCTACCGCGCCGCGTTCCGTGAAAAGCCTTCCCACCAGCTCGGCCGGGGTGATGTCGAACGCCGGATTGGCCACGGTGATCCCTTCCGGGGCCCAGCGTGCCCCCGCGTACCCTGTGACCTCGGATGCGTCGCGCTCCTCGATCGGGATCGCGTTTCCATCCGATGCCGAGAGGTCGATCGTCGAAAGCGGGGCGGCGACGAAGAACGGGATGCCGTGCCTTTCCGCCAACACCGCCAGCGTATAGGTGCCGATCTTGTTGGCCACGTCGCCGTTGGCTGCGATGCGGTCGGCGCCGACGATCGTGAGGTCCACCTTGCCCAGTCGCATCAGGTGGCCCGCCATATTGTCCGTGATCAGTGTCACCGGAATCTTCTCCTGGACGAGTTCCCAGGCCGTAAGGCGCGCTCCTTGCAGGTAAGGACGGGTTTCGCTCGCGATCACCGATACGCGCTTGCCCTGGTCGCGCGCCGAGCGCACGATACCCAGAGCCGTGCCGTGCCCGGCCGTTGCCAGAGCGCCCGTATTGCAATAGGTGAGAATCCGCGCGCCGTCGGGAACGAACTCGGCCCCGGCGCGGCCGATGGCGCGATTGGTCTCGATGTCCGCGCGACGGAGCTCGAGCGCGGCATCGACGAGCTTGTCGGCCGCGAGGTCGGGGTCGTCCTGGGCGGAACTGGCAACCGCCGCACGCATCCGCTCGAGAGCCCAGAACAGGTTCACGGCGGTGGGCCGGCTGCCGGCGAGCCGTTGGAACGCAGCCTCCATCGCGACGTCGAACTCATCGCGCGGCCGACTTCGTTGCCGGAGCGCCTCAAGAGCGATGCCGAAAGCCGCGGCGCAGCCGATCGCGGGGGCGCCGCGCACGATCATCGCTCGGATGGCTTCGGCGACGTCTGCCGCGCTTGCACAGCTCGCGTACTCGAAGCGCGCCGGGAGGCTCCGCTGGTCGATCAGCTCGAGACGGTCGCCGCGCCAGCGCAGCGTTTCCACCGCGACGGTCTCAGATGACACGTTCGTTGCCGCCGTCGACCGGGACTTGGGCGCCGGTGGTCTTGGCGAAGAGCGGCCCGCACATCTCGGCGGCAAGCTCGGCGACATCGCGGCTGCCGACTTCGGTGCGGAGCACATTGTTGGTCCTGTACTGCTCGACGGTCATGCCGTACTGCCTGGCCCGCTGCGAGAGAATCTCTTCGGTCCACAGGCCGGTATCGAAGACGGCGTTGGGGTGAACGGTGTTGACGCGAATGCGGTCGCCGCCCCATTCGAGCGCGGCGATGCGCGCGAGCTGATTGAGCGCGGCCTTTGAGGCGGAATAGGCCGATGCACCCGGACCCGGGGCGGGTACGTTCTTCGATCCGATCACCACGACGCGCCCGCCGCGCGGTGCGAGCTTGAGCAGCGGATGGCAGGTGCGGAGCAGGAGCAGGTTCGAGTCGAGGTTCACCGACATGGCGCGCCGCCACTCGTCGGCGGGAAGCTCCGCAATTCTGCGGCTCGCGGGAAAAATTCCAGCGTTGAGGACCAGCATGTCCAGGCCTCCAAACGCGAGGATCGCCCGGTCCAGTGCCTTGATCACTTGAGCCTCGTCGGTGAGGTCGCAGCGCAGGCCGAGAAAATCGGGCCGAGCGTGAAGCGACTCGACGTTCGCGTCCAGATCGAGGCCGATCACCGCGGCGCCGCG
>Ga0187773_10000403_pt1 | contig 17392 bp, 12 predicted proteins | sample 0216_BV02_MP05_1_FD_133133 | JGI IMG/M metagenome (GOLD analysis project Ga0187773, IMG submission 133133) | Tropical peat soil microbial communities from peatlands in Department of Meta, Colombia - 0216_BV02_MP05_10_MG | ecosystem: Environmental > Terrestrial > Soil > Wetlands > Peat | place...
AACCCCCCCACACCTAGTCGTCATCGTTTACAGCGTGGACTACCGGGGTATCTAATCCCGTTTGCTCCCCACGCTTTCGCGCCTCAGCGTCAGGAATTGCCCAGAGACCCGCCTTCGCCACCGGTGTTCCTCCCGATCTCTACACATTTCACCGCTACACCGGGAATTCCAGTCTCCTCTGCAATCCTCAAGAACAGCAGTATCGATCGACGTTCCTCGGTTGAGCCGAGGGATTTCACGACCGACTTGCCATCCCGCCTACGCGCCCTTTACGCCCAGTAATTCCGAGCAACGCTTGCCCCCTCTGTCTTACCGCGGCTGCTGGCACAGAGTTAGCCGGGGCTTCCTCTGCAGGTACCGTCAGATGCCGGCGGTTATCGCGCCGACACCCCTCTTTCCCACTGACAGTGGTTTACGACCCGAAGGCCTTCATCCCACACGCGGCGTCACTCCGTCAGGCTTTCGCCCATTGCGGAAAATTCCCCACTGCTGCCTCCCGTAGGAGTCGGGGCCGTGTCTCAGTCCCCGTGTGGCTGGTCGTCCTCTCAGACCAGCTACCCGTCATAGCCTTGGTGGGCCGTTACCCCGCCAACTAGCTGATAGGCCGCGAGCCCCTCCAAGAGCGGCAGCTTGCGCCACCTTTCCTCCCCGATCTTTCAACCGAGGAACGTATCCGGTATTAGCCCCCCTTTCGAGGGGGTATCCCGAGCTCGAGGGCAGGTCACCCACGTGTTACTCACCCGTGCGCCACTAGGACCGCCAATGTATTGCTACACCGAAGATCCTCGTTCGACTTGCATGTGTTAAGTACGCCGCCAGCGTTCGCTCTGAGCCAGGATCAAACTCGCCATGAATGAATCGACAAATCTGAAGCCTGGTCCCTAAAGCCCAACCAAGATGTTGCTTCGGTCGAGCGCAAGGTACTCAGTAGTTACGGATGGTGCTCACACTTCATCGGTGAGCCAGTAACATATGCGATTTTCAAAGAGCGGCGGGGTTACGAACCCCTTCAGGTTGAATCGAGGCCAGCGGACTGATTCGGACCGGCTGACTTCTCTCAACGCCCCCTTGCCGAGCTGACCCGGAAGGATGGGCAAGAAGCGATGATACGGATGGCCCTCCAGCGTGTCAAGTTATTCCTTTTTCGAGCACGAAGCGCGCGAAGCGCCGCTTGCCCACTTGGAGCAAGTGACTCTCCCCGGAGGACGTCACGGTGTAGCCGACCGCCTGAATGGTCTTGCCGTCGAGCTCGACCGCGCCCTGCTCGATCTGGCGCCGGCCTTCCGAGGTCGAGACCACGAGGCCGGTCTTGACCATGATCCTCCACAACGGCTCGCTCTCGGCGGTGGTCTGAATTATCTCTAGCTCAATATTTTCAGGTACTTGCTTGTTCTGGACGACTCTCGAGAAGGCCGCCGCCCCAGCCGTGGCGCCGGCCTCGCCGTGATACAGCGCCGTCACGGTATGGGCGAGCCGCTTCTTCGCCTCCATCGGGTGGATCCGGCGGAGGCCGGCGATCTCGCCCTCCGGCACCCGGGTGGCGAGCTCGAAGTACCGGAACATGAGCCCGTCCGACACCGACATGAGCTTGCCGTACATCTCGGCAGGCGGCTCGTTGATGCCAACGTAGTTGCCGAGGCTCTTGGACATCTTCTGGACACCGTCGAGCCCTTCCAGGATCGGGACGGTCAGGGCCACCTGTGGCTCGTGCCCGTGTGCGCGCTGGAGATCGCGGCCCACCAGCAGGTTGAAGGTCTGGTCGGTGCCTCCCAGCTCCACGTCGGCACCGAGAGCGACGGAGTCATAGCCCTGCGCGAGCGGATAGAGGAACTCGTGCAGACTGATCGGGCGAGCGGACGCGTAGCGCGCGGCGAAGTCCTCGCGCTGGAGGAGGCGGGCCACGGTGAGGTTCGCCGTCTCCCGGATCACCTGCTCGAAGCTGAGCGGTCCGAGCCACTCGGAGTTGAAGCGCACCTGGGTGCGCGTCATGTCGAGCACCTTGCCGAGCTGCGCCTTGTACGTCTCGGCGTTCTCGCGGATCTCGTCCCACGTGAGAGGCTTGCGCGTCTCGGAGCGTCCGGTGGGATCGCCGATCATCCCGGTGAAGTCCCCGATGATGATGATCACCTGGTGACCCAGATCCTGGAAGTCACGGAGCTTCCGCAGGACGACGGTGTGGCCCAGGTGGAGGTCCGGCGCGGTGGGATCGAGCCCGAGCTTGACCTTGAGCGGGGTCGAGGTCTTCACGGCACGCTCCAGCTTCGCGCGCAGCTCGCTCTCCACGATGATCTCGGCGGCGCCGCGCCGGATGAGGGACAGCTGCTGATCCACGCTGGGAGGCTTATTCACGCCCTGTATAATAGCAATCCATGGCGGTAGGCCGACGCTTCAAACGCGACGCGCTCCGGCGCCGGCGCTGGATTCGCTGGATGCTCATGGGCGTGCTGGTCATCGTCCTGGTCAGCGGACTCGGGGTGGCCGCAGCCGCCTTCTGGGTGTTGACGATCCTGCCGGGCTCGCTTCCCTCGGTGTCCCAGCTCGAGAGCTTCGACGCGAGCGAGGGCACCAAGGTCTACGACGACAACGACGAGATGATCACCGAGTTCCACGTCGAGCGCCGGATCTTCGTGCCGCTCGCCCAGATCCCGAAGCCGCTGCGCGACGCCATCCTCGCCACCGAGGACGCTCGCTTTTACACGCACTGGGGCGTGGATCCGATGGGCATCGCGCGCGCGGTCTACCAGAATTTCCGGCGCGGGAGGATCGTCGAGGGAGGCAGCACCATCACCCAGCAGCTCGCCAAGGTGCTGTTCCTCACCCCGGACAAGAGCCTTGAGCGCAAGCTGAAGGAGGCCGTGCTCGCGCTGGAGCTCGAGCGACGGTATTCCAAGAACCGCATCCTCGAGATGTACCTGAACCAGATCTACTTCGGCCACGGAGCGTTCGGGGTGGAGGCGGCGGCCCGCACCTTCTTCGGAAAGTCGGTGGGGGACCTGACCCTGTCCGAGTGCACCCTCCTGGCCGGGCTCCCGAAGGCGCCCTCCACCTACTCGCCGTTCGATCACCCCGAGGCGGCGAGGCGCCGCCGGGCCACCGTCCTCGCCCGCATGGTGGACGTCGGCGCGCTCAGCGCGCCCGCGGCCAGGAAGACCGCCGAGTCGGCGCTCGGCCTCATCCCCCCCGAGCGCCGCCGCACGACCGGGCAGTACTACCTGGAGTACGTCCAGCAGCAGCTCGAGGCGCAGTACGGCGCGGATCTCGTCTTCAAGGGTGGCATGCAGGTCTACACCACCCTGTCGCCGACGATGCAGGTCAAGGCGGAGCGCTCGCTCCGCGAGGGGCTCAAGGCGCTCGAGTCGCGGCGGGTCGCCGCCGCCAAGGACGGCCAGGCCGCCGCGCCAGAGCGTCCGGAGGGCGCCCTGCTGACGATCGACCCGCAGACCGGCTACATCAAGGCGATGGTCGGCGGCTACGACTTCTTCAAGAGCGAATTCAATCGAGCGGTCCAGGCCCGTCGGCAGCCGGGCTCGGCCTTCAAGGCCTTCGTCTACCTCGCCGCTCTCGAATCCGGCCAGACACCGGCCAGCATCGTCGACGATTCGCCGATCGAGTACCCGACCGGCCGGAACGGCAAGCCGTGGAAGCCCGACAACTACGACCGCAAGTTCCGCGGCCCCATCACCTACCAGCAGGCCCTCGAGGAGTCGGTGAACGTCGCGGCGGTCAAGGTGCTCGAGAAGAACGGCGTCCGTCGCACCGTGGACATCGCTCGCCGTCTCGGGGTCGAGAGCCCGCTGGGCGAGAATCTCTCGATCGCCCTCGGCACGTCCGACCTCACCCTGCTCGAGATCACCTCCGCATACGGTGCGCTCGCCAACCAAGGGGCCTGGATGCGACCGACCGCGATCCGCTACGTGCTCGACTCGCAGCGCAAGCTGCTCGAGGAGAACACCCCGCAGAGCAAGCAGGTGGTCTCTCCGGAGGTCGCCTACGTGATGACCTACATGCTGCGCGGCACCATCGAGCGCGGTACCGGAGTCGCGGCCCGGGCGCTCGGCCGCCCCGCCGCGGCCAAGACCGGGACCACGAACGACTACTCCAATGCGTGGTTCATCGGCTACACCCCGCAGCTCGTCACCGGGGTCTGGGTCGGCTACGATCGCCCGCGAAGCCTCGGCAAGGACGAGACCGGCTCACGGGTCGCGGTCCCGATCTGGACGGCGTTCATGCAGGAGGCCCTGGCCGGCACGCCGGCGGAGGACTTCCCGATCCCGGAGCGCGTCGTGCTGGTCCCGGTGGACCTCAATGCGAGCGGCGGCTGCCTGCGGCCGGTGACGATGGCGTTCATCGCGGGGACGGAGCCCAAGGAGACGTGCGGTCCCGCGCGCTACGCCCCCGGCGTCTCGCCGCCCCGCATGGAGCCCCCCCTGCTGCCGGTCCCCAGCGCGCCGGTGACACCGCCGGTACCCGCGACGCCGGGACCGCCGACCGCGCAGCCTCCGCAGTCCTAGCTGCTGCGCCCGATCTGGGCCGACACGTCGGCCCACCGCTTGCCGCCCAGCAGCTCTCCCACGACGGTCACCACCCGCGACGCGGGCACGCGCATCTGCTCCATGGAGTCACGGTCACGAATCGTGACCTTGCCGTCCGCCGCCTCGCCCTTGTCGGTGTCCCCCACCGTCTGCACGTCGACGGTGACGCAGTAGGGCGTCCCGACCTCGTCCTGTCGCCGATAGAGGCGGCCGATCGCCGCGGTGTCGTCGTAGACCGCGGTGACGTGACGGGAGAGATCGTCGCGGATCGCGTGCGCGGTCCGCACGATATCGTCGCGCTTCTTGAGGAGGGGAAGGACCGCCACCGAGACCGGCGCCAGCTCGGGGTGGAATCGCAGCACCACCCGCTTCTCACCCCGCACCTCCTCCTCGCGGTAAGCCTCGACCAGAAACGCGAGAAGGGCTCGATCCACTCCCGCCGACGGCTCGATGACGTACGGGACGACGTGCTCCTTGCGCTCCTCGTCGAAGTAGGTGAGCGCCTTCCCGCTGAACTTCGCGTGCTCCTTGAGATCGAAATCGGTGCGGTTGGCGATGCCCATGAGCTCGCTCCAGCCGATCGGGAACCGGTACTGCAGATCGGCGGTGCGCTTGGAATAGTGGGCCAGCTCGCCGCGGTCGTGCTCGTGTAGCCGGAGATTCTCCGCCCCCAGGCCATACCGGCGGAACCACGCGAGGCAGTCCTCGATCCAGCGGTCGTGCCAGTACTCGTCGGCCGGCCGGCCCTCGACGATGTCGTGCGGGTTCACGAAGTACTCGACCTCCATCTGCTCGAACTCACGCGTCCGGAAGATGAAGTTGCCGGGCGTGATCTCGTTCCGGAAGGCCTTGCCGATCTGGCCGATCCCGAACGGGAGCTTGCGCCGCATCGACTGCTGCACGTTCTCGAAGTTGACGAAGATGCCTTGTGCGGTCTCCGGCCGCAGGTAGGTGACCGCCGCGTCCTCCTCCACGGGCCCAATGAACGTCTTGAACATCAGGTTGAACTGCCGCGGCGGTGTCAGCTCCCCCTTCCCGCAGTCGGGGCAGAGCGTGCGTCGGGCCCCGCAGTGGGAGCAGGGCTCCCCGGCGGGGATCGTGAACTTGTTCCCCTTGGTAGCCGGGCAGTAGTGCACCCACGCCGTCTCCTCTAGCTGGTCGGCGCGGAAGCGATGACGGCACTCGCGGCAGTCCACCATCGGATCGGTGAAGTGATCGACGTGTCCGCTCGCCTTCCACACCATGGGGTGCATCAAGATGGACGCGTCGAGCCCGACCATATCCGCGCGCTGCTGGATGAAGTCGCGCCACCAGACGTGCTTGATCTTGTTCTTCAGCTCGACGCCGAGCGGTCCGTAGTCCCAGCAGGATCCGGTGCCGCCGTAGATCTCGCTCGACTGGAAGACGAAACCGCGCCGCTTGCAGAGCGACACGAGAGTGTCCATCGAGGTCATGGCCGTCAGGATAGCACAGGGGCGACGGGGCCCCGCGCGTGTGGAGACGCTAGCGCGAGGGCGGCGCGGGCTCAGCCACCATCGACAGGAACCGACGGGTCTGCGTCAGGAATCGCGACGAGAGCGGGTAGCGCCCCATCAATCTGGCCAGCAGCCCTTCCAGGACTCCGCCCAGCTCCGTGTCGAGGTCGACGGCCAGGTTCAGCCGCAGCGCCTCGTCCCAGGAGAGCCCGCGCAGTCGCTTGAGGGCGCCCACCACCCCACCCGAGAGCGGGATCGCATCGGCTCCGGCGCGGCAGGCCGGGCAGACGAGCCCTCCCGCGGTCATGTCGAGAGCGGCATCCGGGAACGGATGGAGCCGGCCGCACGCCACGCACCGATCGAGCCGCGGTCGGTGCCCGAGCAGGTCCATCGCGCGCAGGCCGAAGCACACCGCGACCCGCGAGGGCCGACGGGCCTGCTCCATCGCGGATATGGTTCGCACCAGCAGGGCGAACAACGCCGGGTGCGGATCACGATCCGCGCACAGGCGGCTCACGATCTCCACCGTCCATGCCCCCAGCCCCAGCCGCTCCAGATGCTCGCGCACTCCCACGAAGGGCCGCAGGATGTCGAAGTGATCCACCTGGACCAGCTCGCTGCGTCCGCCGTCGAAGAACACCAGCTCCCCGAGGGTGAACAGCTCGAGTGCGCTCCCGAATCGCGAGCGGGGGCGTCGGGCCGAGCGGGCGATACCCCGCACCTTGCCGTGGTCCCGGGTGTAGAAGTCGACGAGTCGATCGCTCTCGCCGAACGCCCGCCGGCCGATCACCATCGCTCGGGTCTTGTGCAGGGGCATGGGCGCGCGATCGCGATCAGGAGGTCAGCAGGAAACCGAACTCCCGCAACGCCTCGTCGTCCTTCCGCCACTCCGGGCGCACCCGGACGCTCAGATCCAGGTAGACCTTGATCCCGAAGAACCGCTGCAGATCCGCGCGCGCGGCGCCGCCGATCCGCTTGAGCAGCGTCGCACCCTTGCCGATCACGATCCCCCGCTGCGAGTCGCGCTCCACGAAGATGATCGCGCGGATGTAGAGGCATTCGGGGCGCCGACGCTCGGTCACCTCCTCGACCCTCACCGCGCAGGAGTAGGGCACCTCCTGATGGGTCAACCGGAAGATCTTCTCGCGAATCGCCTCCGCCACCCAGAAGGTCTCGGGCTGGTCGGTCAGCGTCCCCGGCGGGAAGTAGGCGGGACGCTCCGGCAGGGCGGCGACGATCAGCTCGAGCAGCCGATCGCAGTGCTCACCCCGCTCCGCTGAGATCGGCACGATCTCCGCGAACGGGTGAGCGACCCGATAGGCCGCCATCAGCGGGAGGAGCCGGGACTTCGGCGACACCAGGTCGATCTTGTTCAGGCAGCAGAAGATCGGGGCACGACTGGCCTTGAGCTGGTCGAGCGCGGCCCGGTCCAGTCGCGCCGGGTCCTCGGTCGCCTCCGCGACGAAGCAGACCACGTCCACGTCCTCCACCGCGCGCTCCGCGGTCTTGGCCATGAGCTGCGAGAGGCGGCCCGCACCCGGGTGGAGGCCGGGAGTGTCGACGAAGACGATCTGCGCCTCGGGCAGGTGGCGGATTCCGGTGATGCGGGTCCGCGTGGTCTGAGGACGCGGCGACACGATCGCCATCTTCTCGCCGACCAGGCGGTTCAGGAGGGTGGACTTGCCCACGTTGGGGCGCCCGACCAGCGCCACGAAGCCGGCACGATGCGGGCGCGTCATCGGGTGTCGAGCAGCCCGTCCCAGAGGCGCGACGGGATCGGGCGCGATGACCGGCTCCGGAGGATCTCCCGCGCGCGCTCGTGCATCCGACGCGCCCCGCGCGGACGATGGTCGTCGTAGCCGGCCAGGTGTAGCAGCCCGTGCACCACCAGCAGATCCAGCTCGACCGCGAGCGGCACGCCCACCCGCCGAGCCTGCCGCGCCGCGGTCTCCGCGGAGACGATCACCTCACCCCAGAGCCGCGCCGGGTCCGGCCCGGCCAGATCGAAGGCGAGCACATCGGTCGCGCGACGCTTGCCGAGATAGCGGGCATTCAGCGCGCGGATCCGGCGATCGTCCACGACCGTGACGTGCACCTCACGATCGGATCGCCCGAGCGCGGCGAGCGCCCGCCGGGCCACCGCTCGGAGGCGCGGCGACGAGATGCGGGACCGGCGCTGCAGATTCGAGACCGCGACGGGCACCGGGAGGGCGGAGCCTCAGCCCCCTCCGCGCACCGGAGACTTCTGGACCCGGTCGTAGGCTCGCACGATCGATGACACGAGGTCGTGCCGCACGACGTCCCGGTCGTCGAAATAGATGAATCGGATGCCGTCGATGCCCTGGAGCACCGTCTGGATCTCGATCAGCCCCGAGGTCCGGCTCGACGGCAGGTCCACCTGGGTGATGTCGCCCGTGACCACCATCTTGGAGTTGAAGCCGAGCCGGGTGAGGAACATCTTCATCTGCTCGGACGTGGTGTTCTGGGCCTCGTCGAGGATGATGAAGGCGTCGTTGAGCGTCCGCCCGCGCATGTAGGCGAGAGGCGCGATCTCGATCGCCCCCTTCTCGGACAGCGCCCCGACCTTCTCGGGCTCCAGCATGTCGTAGAGGGCATCGTAGAGCGGGCGCAGGTAGGGATGCACCTTCTCGACCAGGTCGCCGGGCAGGAAGCCCAGCCTCTCGCCCGCCTCCACCGCGGGTCGAGTCAGGATGATCCGGGCGACCTCGCGCTTCAGCAGCGCCGACACCGCCATCGCGACCGCGAGGTACGATTTGCCGGTGCCCGCCGGCCCGATCGCGATCACGAGATCGTGGCCGCGTACCGCCTCGAGGTAGCGCTTCTGGTTCGCGGTCTTCGGGGTGATGAAGCGCCGGCGTGAGGGGACCGCGATCGCGTCGGCCAGGACCGACTTGACGTCGGCGCCGGGCTCGTTGCCCGCGATGCGAAGGGCCGACCGGATGTCGGCGGCCCCGAGCGAGGGGCGCTCCCGGAGCATGCCCACGAGCTCGCGCAGCACTCGCTCCGCCTCCCCGACCTGTCTCTCTTCCCCGCGGAGCGTCACGTCGTGCCCGCGGGCGGTGATGCGGACGTCGTACTGCGCCTCCAGCGCGCGGAGGTGCTCGTCGTGACGGCCGAGGAGGGCGAGGTGATTCAGATCCGGAGGCAGGACGACGCGCCGGGTGACGCCGGTGGCCTCAGTCAACGAGTGCTCATGCCTCCGCTCGTCAGCATATCACGCGGGTCCGGCCCCTTCCACGACACGGATGCCCAGCTCGCGGAGCTGCTTGGCGTCGACGGGCGCCGGGGCGTCGGTGAGCGGGCACGTCCCCTTCTGCGTCTTGGGGAACGCGATGACCTCGCGGATCGACTCCTCTCCTACCAGGTTCGCGACGAGCCGGTCGAGGCCGAACGCGATGCCCCCCATCGGCGGGGCTCCGAACTCGAGCGCGTCGAGGAGGAAGCCGAACCGTGCGCGCGCCTCCTCCTTGGAGATGCCGATCAGGGCGAACAGCCGCTCCTGGACGCTCTGCTGATGGATACGGATGGAGCCGCCGGCCGCCTCCTGGCCGTTGAGGACCAGGTCGTAGGCCTTGGCCCGGGCACGGCCGGGGTCGGACTCCAGCAAGAGCAGGTCCTCGTCCCGCGGCGCCGTGAACGGGTGGTGGACGGCGTCCCAGCGCTTCTCGTCGACGTTCCACTCGACCAGCGGGAAGTCGATCACCCACGCGAACACGTCCCGGTCCGTCGGGATCAGCGCGAACCGCCGAGCCAGGTCGACCCGGAACCGCCCGAGCACGGTGGCGGCCACCGCGGGGGCGTCCGCCACGAGCAGCAGGAGGTCGCCTGACCCGGCGTCGAGCGCCTCGAGCAGCCGCGCCTGGACGCCCTGAAGGAATTTGGTGACCGGAGACTGCACGCCGTCGGGGTTCACCTTGATCCACACGAGACCCTTGGCCCCGGCCTGCTTCGCCTCGGCGGTCAGATCGTCGAGGTCCTTGCGACTCATTCCGCCCGCCCCGGGGACGCGGAGGCCCTTCACGGCGCCACCCCCGGCCACCGTCTGGGCGAAGGCCTGGAACTCGCTCCCCGCGAACAGGGCCGAGCAGTCAACCAGCTCGAGCCCGAAGCGCAGGTCCGGCTTGTCCGACCCGTACCGGGCGATGGCCTCGTCGTAGGCGATGCGGGGGAACGGTCGGGCGAGTTCCCCGCCCTTGACCGTTCGCCAGATCTGGGCCACCAGCCCTTCGACGATCGGCAGGAAGTCGTCGCGATCGAGGAACGACGTCTCGATGTCGATCTGGGTGAACTCCGGCTGGCGATCCTTCCGCAGATCCTCGTCGCGGAAGCAGCGCACGATCTGGAAGTACCGCTCGAAGCCCGCCACCATCAGCAGCTGCTTGAAGAGCTGCGGCGACTGCGGCAACGCGTAGAAGCTGCCCGGCTGGAGCCGGCTCGGCACCAGGAAGTCCCTCGCCCCTTCGGGCGTGGACCGGGTGAGGACCGGCGTCTCCACCTCGAGGAAACCCTCGGCGTGGAGGTGGTCGCGTACCGCTCGGCACACCTGATCACGGACCTGGAAGGCCCGAAGGACGTGCGGGCGCCGCATGTCGAGATACCGATACTTCAGGCGCAGGGTCTCGTCGATCTCCGCGTCGTCGTCGAGCTGGAACGGCAGCGGCCGCGAGTCGTTGAGGATGCGGACCTCGGCCACCTGGACCTCGACCGCGCCGGTGGCGAGCTTGGGGTTCTCGGTCCCGGTCGGGCGCGCGGCGACGGTGCCGCGCACCGCGAGGACGAACTCCGAGCGGACCGCCTCCGCCTTCGCATGCGCGTCGCCGGCCGCTCCGGGATTGAACACGCACTGGGTCAGCCCCTCGCGATCGCGCAGATCGATGAAGACGAGTCCGCCGTGATCACGGCGACGGTAGGTCCAGCCCATCAGCGTGACCTGCTGGCCCACGTGCTCGGGGCGCAGCGCCCCGCAGGTATGGGTGCGCCGCCACCCCCCAAGAGTCTCGGTCACGCCCGTCTTCCTCCCTCCCCGTCCGACCGGGGCTCACGCCACTCGACGACTCCGTCCGTCCCCACGACTCCGATCCGGCGATAGCCCCGCGTCTCGAGCTCCTGGAGCTGCTTGCCGAGCCGCTTCGATCGCGTCTCCAGGAGCACGTACTTGCCCTGCTCCCGGAGCTCGCGGGCCAGGCTCAGCACGGGAGCGAGGCCCGGCATCGCTTCGTCGAACACCAGCGCCACCCGCTCCGGCTCGTTGTCGGTAGCCAGTCCTCGATCCATCAGGATACCGATCACCCGCTCGAAGCCGATCGAGAAGCCGGTGGCGGGAACGTCGCGGCCGATGAATCGGCCGATCATCCGGTCGTATCGCCCGCCGCCGGCGATCGAGGAGGTGGAGTCGCCGTGCTGGATCTCGAAGATGGGGCCCGTGTAGTAGCCCATGCCTCTCACCAGGGTCGCATCGAAGCCGAGCCGAAAGCGCCCGGCCGCCTGGGCCTCGACCGTATCGAGGATCCGCTGGAGGCCCCGCCACACCGGCTCGTCGGCGGCCTGATCGAGCCGCGCGCGCAGGGCGGCCAGGGTCGTGGCGGAGGCCAGTAGGTCCAGGAGACGCTCGACGGCCGGTGGAGGATGCCCGGCCGCTTTCAGCTCCTCCCCGACTCCCTCCCGGCTCGCCTTGTCGAGCTTGTCCAGCGCGATGAAGACCGAGCCCGCCCGGGCGGGGTCGAACCCGCAGTGGGCCACCGTGGAGGTGAGGAGGCGCCGGTCGTTCAGTCGCACCGTGAGGTCCTTGAGCCCGAGCGCGGCCAGCGCCTCGGTGGTGGCGAGGATGAGCTCGATCTCCGCCACCTCGGAGGCCACCCCGAGGATGTCGATGTCGCACTGGGTGAACTGCCGGTAGCGGCCGTGCTGTGGCCGCTCCGCGCGCCAGACCGGCCCGATCTGGATGGCCTTCAGCGGCTGGGGCAGGCGCGCGTGGTTCTGCGCGTAGTACCGGACCAGCGGCACGGTGAGGTCGAAGCGGAGCCCCAAATCGGCCATCTCCTCCGCGCTGCCGGCGGTCGCCAGCTTCTCACCCCGCTTGAGGATCTTGAAGATCAGCTTCTCGTTCTCCCCCCCTTCGCTCCGGAGCAGGAGGCGGAGGCTCTCGACGGCCGGGGTCTCGATGCGCACGAAGCCGTGCCGGCGGTAGACGGTCAGGATCTGGGCCAGCGCCCAGTCGCGCACGGCGACCTCGTCGGGCAGCACGTCCCGCATCCCGCGCGGCGGTGATGCGTCGAGCCGGGGCTCACGCCCCCGGATCTCTTCCGGGATGGTCAGAGGAGGCTTACTCCTGGGGAATGGTCATGATGATCTGGGTCTCGCCGCCGACCTTGATGAGGCTGTTGTCCCACCGCACGACCGCGGCGATGATCGTCGGCTGCGGGGCGTCCTCGGCCCGGTAGGCGCCCAGGCACGTGATGGCGCCCTCGAAGCCCGAGGTGATGGACTGCAGCCGGAATCCGGCCGGCCCCTTGAACACCACCGCGAGCAGACCATCGCGGATGATGCTCTGGGGCACCACCAGCTCGTCGATGCCGTCGCCGTCCAGATCCACCGCCAGCGGCGTGGGCTCGATCTTGTAGAACTTGCTGCGGTCCATCATGGAGGAGTGAATGGCGCCGTACAGCTCCACGGTCATGAATCCGCCGCCGACCTGCGTCGAGGATCGCCAGAGCTCCTCGCCCTCGTTCACCAGCTGCAGGCGGTTGAACTCGTCGATCAGGGCCAGCGCCCGCGTGTCCTTGCCCATGATGTTCGAGAAGGCGGCACCCATGGGGCGGAACGAGCTCGGCACCCGCACCTCCTTCTCGGTGACGAGCTTGTCGTCCTTCAGGACGACCTGGGTGGCCTGTCCCGGCGTGAAGAAGTTCTCCTGGTTGTAGCGCTGCGTCCACAGCGTCTGCTTGATCCCCTCGCCCTTCACGTCCACCGCGAACAGGAAGTCCGGGACGTACTCGATCGCCACCGACGGCTTGCCGTCCTTGGCCGAGATGATGAACGAGTTCAGCCCGAGCTTCGGGACGTATCGGTTGCCGATCACCTCGAAGAGGCCGTCCCCGTCCAGGTCCGCAAGCTGCAGCGAGAACACCCGCCCGAGACTCCGCATCGACTTGGTCCACTCGGGCTCGACCCGCTGGTCGACGATCCGGTACATGTAGATCTGGTCGCCGTCGCTGACCACCATCCGCGGGATCTTGTCCTTCGGCGCGATCGCGATGTCCATCGCCAGCACCGGGAATTTGAACTTCGCGACCTCCCGGAGCGGCATCGAATTCTCGCCGCTCGAGTAGCTGCCCGCCTCAAGATCGCCGCCCAGCAGCCTGGACAGGAGCGAGCGAGGCTTCGCCTGGGGCGGGTTCGCCGGACCGCCCTGTGAGAAGCGCGGCCCCGGGTTGGCCGCCCGCAAGGTCGACGGGGGCACGAAGAAGGAAGTCGTCACCGCCGGGGAGGTGCTCGGCGCCGAGAAGAAGCGGACGTCCATGAACGGCTTGCCCTGCGTGCGCGTGAACAGCACGGCCAGGATGTTGTCGGCCTTGAATCGCTCCGCGGCCTCCCGTACACCCTTGCCGGCCAGGAAGTCGACGGCGCTCAGACGCTGCTGGGCGAGGAACACGTTGATGGCATCGCCCATCGTGACCTTGAAGCGCCCGGTCGCGGCGAGCCGCTCCACCAGCTCCTGGGTCGCGGTCTCGACCAGCGTCTCCTTCACGCTCCCCAGCAGCGGGAGGAGCACGATGTTGACCTTGTTGGACGAGACGCGAAACAGGTCCCCGGGCTTGATCGTGGCCGTGCCGGGCGGTGGCGGGGCCGTCGAGAACGCTTCCTGGACCTGCGTGATCCGCGTGAAGCCCAGCGAATCCTCGGCGCGACCAAGCACCTCGCCCGTCTTCGGGTGCCTGATCTCCCGCCCCTGGCGATAGATCTCGACCTCCAGACCGACCCGCGCGCCGGCCCGGACTCCGGCACCCAGGGTGAGCGCACCGTCCCGCGCCTCGAGAACCTCGCCCTCCATCTTCGGGAACAGGTCGATGAGCTGATCGACCAGGGCAGTCATGGGAGCCGATGTGGTCGGGCCGACCGGGGCCTGGGAAGTCTGCGGCTGCTGAGCCGTGGCGCTTCCGGCAGCCAGGAGGGCGAGCAGCAAAACCGGAAGGAACGCGTAGCGACGTGAGCGCATCAGCATGTCAGCATTCCTCGGTCAGCCCGGCGGTCCCTGCCCCGGATACTGGCCCACAATATATACCTGGTGACCAGCCTCCGGGGCCACCCGCGAGCGGCAGCACGGCGGCCATGGGGACGACTATACGTGCCCCCTGCCGCCACGGCAAGAAACCCCTTGAAAAACAACGGGCCCGGGGTTGCCCCCCGGGCCCGAAGGTCCTGCGCTCGCGCCTGCTAGAACGTGAACCGAACGCGCGAGGTGAGCATCCAGGGGTCGTTGGTGTTGCGGGGACCCACGTTCGGGTCGGTGACCGCATCCAGCGCCTGACCCATGATCATGTAACCGAACGAGTTGTCCCACGCGAGCCCGTCGGCGAACCGCCAGCTCACGAGGGCCGCGAACTCGGTGCCGACGTAGCTGCTTTTGTCACGTCCACAGCTCGCGCCCGTAGCAGCCGGGTTACCGTTACACCCCATGAAGTTGGTCGCCAAACCGGCACCGGCAACCGCGGCGGCGTTGCGATCCACCGCCTGGGCCGTCCAGTGCCCGTTCGCGGTACCCATGACGCTGAGGGCCGGGGTGATGGCATAGGTGGCCTTGAGGCCGACCTGACCGCGGCCGTACTTGTCCCAGCCGATGGCCGCGCCGGGATACGCCATCCGGCCGCCGGCCTCGTTGAACGCGTTGAGGTAGTCGAGACCCAGCGAGGTGAGCTGGGTGCCCCAGTCGCCGAGGTAGCTCGTATCCGTATCCAGCGGCTGGAAGTAGTGGACGTCGTGCAGCGTGTTGTTGCGGGCGCTGTTACCCGTGGTGTACACGCCCAGGCCCTCGATGAGCAGCGGACCCAGCTGGTACCCGGCGCGCAGGTCCACGAAGAGCGCGCTGAGTTTGGCGTAGTACTTCTTGCCGTCCGTGGGCGCGCCACTGCACTGAAGCTCCGTGCCGCCGACGCACGCTCCGGGCTGCACGTTCACACCACGATTACCGAACTGGAACAGGATGGTCGGATCGAGCGAGAAGGCGCCCATCCGTAGCCGGCCGTCCGCGCCGACCGTGTAGCGCCGCTCGTTCATGCCGCCGATGCTGCTGCCTATGCCACTCGTGAAGTTGGTCGAGGTGTTGATACCGCCGCGACCCTGACGGGCGCTGCCGCTCGTGGTGCCCTGAGCATAGAAGCCCGAGAGCATCGGCTTGATGTCCAGGCCCTTGAACACCGTGATTTCCGGGGCCGCGATGACGGAGAAGTCGTCGCCGCGGTTCTGACAGTTGTTCGGGTTGTTCCCAGCCGCGTTACACGTCGTGACGCCCGCGAAGTTCTTGTTGGTCTGCGGCCCGGTCAGGTTCTCCTCGACCTGGACGTACGTCCACACCATCTTGAAGTTCGGGGTGAGCTGGCTGACGATGTTGATTCCGGCGAAGTCACCGTTGGCGTACATCGCCAGCTTGTAGTTGGCCGCCGCGCCGAACGGCTGAGCGCCGAGGCGCATCGTGGTCGGCACCGGGATCAGCGGCACCGGGAACTCGACATACAGCCACTTGATCTCGATGATGCCACGGACGTCCGAGTTCAAGCCGAAGCTGCCGTCGGTGCCGAAGCCGCTCCCGACACCCGGAGTCACCGCCGCACCGGTGGCGCCGCCACCGTTGGTGAAGTTCGACTCGCTGGAGCCGGTCTGGCCGTAGACGTGGTCCAACTCGATACCGAGCACGCCCTTGGCCTTGCCTACCTCACCGATGAAGTCGAAGCGACCGCGGGTCCGCATGTACCACATCTGATCGCCGCGGTTGAAGACGCCCGTGTTGTAGTTCGCCATGTTCTGGGAATAGGACATGACGTTGTCGATGAGGCCGTTGATGGTCACCTTCGGGGCGGGCGCCTGCGCGAACGCCGCGGGCGCCGCCAGGGCCATGATGGCCAAGGCGATCATCAGGACGGCCGAAGCCGTTCTTTTCATCACGCTCTCCTCAATCAGGTGGATGACGTGCAATCTTCTGCAACGTTTTCTGACTGACTGAATTCCGGCGGTACGCGCAACGACGGTGCTACCAGAGGCAACTGTCTTTTCTCTGTCACCCCCTCTGGGAGAAGACTAGGAAACGCGTGACAGTTTTACCGCGAACGGATTTCACAGGTCAAGCAAAAATCCGCTCTATTCAGTGTGGAAACTGGCCTTCTGAAACAGCTAGTTAGCTACCGTCTCCCATCGCTTTCAGCACCTCGGCCGCCCGCTGGCCGAGGATGGAGGTCGGCTCGAGGTCGCGCGCGGCCTGGAAGTGGGCCTTGGCCTCCTGCTTCCGTCCTTCCTTCTCGAGGATGACGCCGAGCCAGAAATGGGAGGGAACAAGCTTGGGCTCCAGCTGCAGCGCGGCCCGGAACGCGTCCTCGGCCTCCTGCCGCCGGTCGAGCGCCCAGTACGCGTAGCCCAGGTTGTTGTAGGTGCTCTCCGGGCTGGCGTAGATGACCTGAGCGAGCGCCTTGCGGTAGGCCACGATCGCCTCCTCCCACTTGCCCTGCTCGGCGTAGGCCGAGCCGAGGTTGTGGAAGGCATCGGCATACGTCGGGTCGAGCTCCACGGCCTTCTGGAACTCGGCCTGTGCGTCCGCGAAGCGTCCGACGTTGAGGAACACCGCCCCGACCGCGTTGTGGTAGAGGGGATTCGTCGGATCGAGCTCGGCGGCCTGTCGGAGGGATGCCAGCCCGAGCGGAACGCGACCCTCCGAGACCGACTTGACGCCGGCCTCGTACGAGTTGCGGGCCTCGAGCCGCCGGATCTCGTCCTCCGGCGAGGTCGAGGCGCAAGCCGGCAACCAGGCAACCGCGAGGAGCAGGACCAGGAACGGGGCGCGCCTTGACACTCTCATGCTCACCATGTATTCGTTTGTTTCATGCCTACATACGAATACGAGTGCCCGAAGTGCCCCCGGGTGTTCGAGGTGCGGCAGCGAATCACCGAGCCGCCGCTCGAGACCTGCGATCGGTGCGGCGGACCGGTCCACCGGCTGCTGTCGGCGGCGCCGTTCATCCTGAAGGGCGAGGGCTGGTACGTCACCGACTATCCATCCGAAGCGCGGAAGAAGGCCACGAGCTCCGAATCGTCCGGGAAGGAAACGTCCTCGAAGGAAACGTCCTCGAAGGAATCGTCCGCGAAGGAATCGTCCTCTGC
>Ga0187773_10000405_pt1 | contig 17376 bp, 19 predicted proteins | sample 0216_BV02_MP05_1_FD_133133 | JGI IMG/M metagenome (GOLD analysis project Ga0187773, IMG submission 133133) | Tropical peat soil microbial communities from peatlands in Department of Meta, Colombia - 0216_BV02_MP05_10_MG | ecosystem: Environmental > Terrestrial > Soil > Wetlands > Peat | place...
CGGCCGCCCTCGCGATGGCCGAGGCCTCGCTCATCCCGCTCGACTAGGCTCCCGCGGATGCGGGCATCGCAGCTCTTCCTGCCGACCTTGCGCGACGATCCGGCGGACGCCGAGGCGGCGAGCCATAGGCTGCTCGTGCGCGGCGGCTTCATCCGCCAGGTGAGTGCGGGCCTATGGACGTACCTGCCGCTCGGCTGGCGCGTGCACCGAAAGGTCGAGCAGGTCATCCGCGAGGAGCTCGACGCGTTCGGGGCGCAGGAGGCGCTCGCGCCGGTGCTCACGCCGGCCGAGCTCTGGGAGGCGACGGGCCGAATCGCCATTCCGGAGCTCTTTCGACTCGAGGACCGGACCGGCCGCGACTACGTCCTGCCGCTCACGCACGAGGAGACGTTCACCTTCCACGCGCGCGAGATCCAGTCGTACAAGCAGCTCCCCCAGATCTGGTACCACTTCCAGACGAAGGACCGCGACGAGCCGCGCCCCCGCAGTGGCCTTCTTCGCGTCCGCGAGTTCATCATGAAGGACGGCTACTCGTTCGACCGCGACGAGGCCGGGCTGGACGAGAGCTTCCGTAAGCACTCCGAGGCCTACGCGAAGATCTTCGCGCGCTGCGGGCTGGAGGCCTACGAGGTTGCAGCCGAATCGGGAATCATGGGTGGCAGCGGCAGCCAGGACTTCCTCGCGCCCGCGGGCTCGGGCGAAAACACGCTCGTCCGCTGCGAGAACGGCGACTATGCGGCCGACCTCGAGATCGCGGGCGGGGTGCCTCCGGCGGCAGACTTTCCTGCGGAGCTCGAAGGGCCGGAGGAGGTCGAGACGCCCGGCCAGCGGACGATCGAGGACGTCTCCGAGTTCCTCGGCGTCGACCCGCGCGCGACTGCGAAGGCGATGCCGGTCGTGACCGACGGGCGCGTCGTGCTCGCGCTCGTCCGGGGCGACGACCGACTAAACGAGATGAAGCTGCTCGGGGTGCTGGGCGAGGACTTCCGTCCGGCCGAGGACACCGAGATCCGCGAGGCGTTCGGCGCCGACGGCGGCTCGATCGGCCCGGTCGGGGCGAAGGTCGAGGTGATCGCCGACGAGGCGCTGCGCGCGGGCCAGTACGTCGTGGGGGCGAACAGGAACGACCGGCACCTGCGCGGCGTCCAGGCCGGGCGCGACTTCGAGGCCCGGTTCGCCGATCTGCGCGAAGTTCGCGAGGGAGATGCATGTCCCGTCTGCGGCGGGCATCTGCACCTCCAGGTGGCGATCGAGGTCGGTCACATCTTCAAGCTCGAGTCGAAGTACTCGGCCCCACTGGAGGCGACCTTCCTTGACGAGGACGGCAGCGAGCGGCCCCTGCTGATGGGCAGTTACGGGATCGGGCCCGGCCGCGTCTTGGCGGCAGCAGTCGAGCAGCACCACGACGAGCTCGGTATCGCGTGGCCGAGGTCGATCGCCCCGTACGATGTGCATGTGGTTGCTCTGCCTGGCGTGGAGGAGCAGGCGGCCGAGGCGGCGCACGTTTTGGACGCGGCCGGCGCGGACGTGCTCCTCGACGACCGTGACCAGCGCGCGGGCGAGAAGTTCGCCGACGCCGACCTGATCGGCTGCCCCGTGCGGGTGACGGTCGGCAAGAAGACCGCCGAGGACGGAGCGGTCGACGTGCGCGACCGCCAGAGCGGGGAGGAGCAGCGGGTCCCGCTCGGAGAACTGGGGGGTGTGGTCTGATGGCGCGTCGGAGGAAGTTCAGCGAGGAACCGTTCGGCCCGACGATCGAGCGCCTGATGGGCGAGACCGGCGTGACCTACCGCGCGCTCGCCGACAAGACGAAGCTCTCGGCCGGCTACCTGAACCACCTGGTCCACGGCAACCGCCCGGTTCCCTCGGACAAGGTCGTCCGCCAGCTCGCAAAGTCGCTGGGCGTCGAGCCCGAGCACTTCCGCGAGTACCGCCTGCGAGTGATCACCCGCAAGCTGGAGTCGATGCCGGACCTGATCGACCGCCTCTACAAGCGCCTCGGAACCTGACCTAGTAACACAGTGTTACTTGGTGTCGGGGCTCTCGCCCTGCACCAACTTGGCGCAGCCTGCCAAGGCATCGCTCGCGATGCCGTGTGAGAGCTCGTCCGGCTCGGCCGGGCGAGCGTTTACCCAGGTGCTGGTTACACTGCGAATTCGAACGGGGCGTGGCGCAGCCTGGTTAGCGCGCTTGTCTGGGGGACAAGAGGTCCCGAGTTCAAATCTCGGCGCCCCGACTCGCGAACGCCGAAGAGGGGCCGCTGGGGCAGCCCCTCTTCGTGCGGGACTACGCGGGGGAGACGCCGCCGGTTCTTGGGCTCTCCGGAAACCGTCGCTCGACGAGAAGCCGTATTACCTCCTGATGAAGGAGGTGACAACGTGACGTTCTCACGCAAGACACTCTGGATCGGCGGGGCGCTCCTCGCGTTCGCCGTGGTCGTCGTGCTGCTCGCCGTCTATTCCGGCGGCGGAAGCGGCGGCGGCGGGGTCGGCTACTAGCCCACGAAGACGTCCGCGGCGCAGCCGAACACGAGCGCCGCGGGCACGTCTTCTCTCTCGACCCCCGCCAGCGAGTGGTGCCCGAGGTCGACCTCGGCCTCGGGCCAGCGCTCGACGCCCAGCGCGGACGCGCCCTCGTCGGAACCCATCGAGAGGAGCGTCGTCAGCCCAATCGCGCCCCGCCGGAGCGTCGCCCGCCGCGCGATCCCCTCCAGTTCGCGTAGCTCCTCGAGCGGGTCGATCCGCACGTTTGAGTCGGAGCCGATGCAGATGCCGATACCTCGCCGGGTCAGCTCCAGGACCGGCGCGAAACCGTCGCCGAGGTTCGCCTCCGTGGTCGGGCAGAGGCAGACGCGCGTCCTCGATTCGGCCAGCAGGGCGAGCTCACGTGCATCCGCATGCGTCGCGTGGACGACGGTCGCGTGCGGCCCGAGGCAGCCGGTCTCCGCGAGCAGCTCCAGCGGTCGCAGGCCGTGCTCCGCGAGGCACTCCTCGATCTCGCGCGGCTGCTCGTCGGCGTGCACGTGCAGCGGCAGCGACTCGGCCGCCGCGTAGCGCCCGAGCTCCTCGAGCCAGTCCCGCGGGCAGGCCCGCACGGAGTGGGGGGCGAGCCCCACGCGAGCGCCGGTCTCCCTCACCGACTCGAGCTCGGCGAGGTAGTCCGCCACCGAGGCCTGCCGGAACCGCTCCGGCCCGCCGCGCCCGTAGGCCGCCAGCAGCAGCACGAGCTCGATCCCGGCTTCGGCCGCCGCCTCCACGGCCGCTTTGGCCTCCGGCAGGCCGAGATAGTGGAACTCGCCGACGACCGTGTAGCCCGCGGCCAGCATCTCGGAATAGACCTGGACGTAGCCGGAACGGACCAGATCCGGGGACTGTCCCTCGGCCAGGGCCAGCATGGACGAGCGCCATTCCCAGAAGTCCCCGCCCTCGGTCCGCCCGCGCAAAGCCCGCTGGAACGCGTGGCTGTGCGCGTTCACGAACCCCGGCAGGCGAAAGGTCGCGGCCACCCCCGTATCCTGTCAGCATGGCCTCGCGCGCGATCCCCGCGCCTCTGGCGCAGATCCCGAACGTCCTGACGATCGCCCGGCTCGCCGTGATCCCGGTCTTCGTCGTCCTGGTGCTGACCTCGGAGGGCGGCCACAGCTGGCCCGCGGCGATCCTCTTCGCCGCCGCCGCCGTGACCGATCAGATCGACGGCTGGCTCGCGAGGCGCTGGCGGGTCGAGTCGGCCTTCGGCAAGATCGCCGACCCGCTCGCCGACCGTCTGCTGATCGACTCGGCAGTGATCCTGCTCTGGAACGCCGGCCGGCTCCCGTGGATCGCGCTCGTGATCCCCGCGCGTGACCTGGCGCTCGTCGCCGGGTACAAGCTGGTCGCGGGCCGCGGCTACGACTTCCAGGTCAACTTCGCCGGCAAGGTCGCAACGTGGCTGCTCTACGCCTCGCTCGGGTTCATGCTTGCCACGCACGAGGGCACCCAGTGGCCGCTCTGGATCTTCTGGACCGGCGTCGGCTTTGCCGCGGTCGCGCTCGCCGGCTACGTGCTCAAGGCCAGGCGCGAGGTGAGACCGGCGTGAAGGCCGTCGTGATGGCGGGCGGCGAGGGCACGCGCCTGCGGCCGTTGACCTCGAACCAGCCCAAGCCGATGGTGCCGGTCGTCGGCAAGCCCTGCATGGAGCACATCCTCGACCTCCTGCGCGCGCACGGAATCGACGAGGTGATCGTGACGCTCGCGTTCATGCCGCAGGCGATCCGCAGCTACTTCGGCGACGGCGAGTCGCTCGGCCTCGCGATCGAGTACTCGGTCGAGGAATCGCCGCTCGGCACCGCGGGCTCGGTTCGCCTCGCCGGCGCGACGCGGCTCGACGAGACCTTCCTCGTCATCTCCGGCGACGCGCTCTGCGACGTCGTCCTGACCGAGCTGGTCAAGGCGCACCGGGAGAAGGAGGCCGCGGTCACCATCGGGCTCAAGTCGGTCGAGAACCCGCTCGAGTTCGGGATCGTCGTCACCGACGAGGACGGGCGGGTCGAGCGCTTCCTGGAGAAGCCCTCCTGGAGCCAGGTCTTCTCCGACACGATCAACACCGGCATCTACGTGGTCGAGCCCGAGTGCCTGCGGCACATCCCCGACGATGGCCCGTACGACTTCTCGAAAGAGCTGTTCCCACTGCTGCTCGAGATGGGCCGGCCGCTCTACGGCCACGTGTTCGAGGGCTACTGGCAGGACATCGGCAATCTCGACCAGTTCCGGCAGGCGAACTTCGACGCCCTCGACGAGCGCGTGAAGCTCGACATCTCCGGGATCCGCCTGCGCGGCAACATCTGGCTCGGGGAGGGGGTCGAGGTCGACGACCTGGCCTCGATCGAGGGCCCGGCCTTCGTCGGGAACTACTGCCGGATCGCTCCGGACGCCTCGGTCGGCGCCTACTCGGTGCTCTCGGCCAGCGTGACCTTGCTCGAGCGCGCGCGTACGGACCGCGCGGTGATCGACGCCGCGACCCACGTCGGCCGCAGCGCGCGGATCGAAGGCGCCGTCGTCGGCCGGAACTGCGACATCCGCGCCCACGCGCACGTGCAGGAGGGTGCGGCGATCGGCGACGAGGTCACGCTCGGCGCCCAGAGCGCCGTCTTCCCCGGCGTGCGGATCTTCCCGTACAAGGAGGTCGAGACCGGCAGCCAGATCCACGAGAGCCTCATCTGGGAGTCGCGCACGCCCTCGCGCCTGTTCGACGCCGAAGGGGTCTCCGGGCTCGTGAACGTCGACCTCACCCCGGAGGTCGCAGTCCGCTTGGCCGCGGCGCTCGGGACGGCGTTGAAGAGCAAAGCGCGGGTGGTCGTCAGCCGGGAGGCGCCCGCGGCATGCCGGATGATCAAGCGGGCGATGGTCTCCGGGCTGACCTCGACCGGCGTGAACGTCTCCGACCTGCGTGTGCTGCCCGCGGCGGTCGGGCGCCATCTGCTGAAGACGCAGGGTTACGACGCCGGCTTCCACGTCGGCGTCAGCTACGCCGACCCCGAGATGCTGCAGATCCGCTTCTGCGAGCAGCCGGGGATCCAGCTGACGCCGGCCCTGCAGAAGGAGATCGAGAAGCACTTCACCCGGCACGAGCTGCGGCGGGCGGCGTTCGGCGGCGTGGGGGAGATCAGCTACCCGGCCCGCGTGCGCGAGAGCTATGCGCAGGACCTGCTCGACGCGCTCGACCGCGACGCGATCCGCGAGCGCGGTTTCCGGATCGTGGTCGACTACGGCTACTCGGCAACGTCCTTCGTGCTGCCGCTCGTGCTCGGCCCGCTCGGGGTCGAGGCCGTCGGCGCGCACGCTTTCTCCGCGGACAACCAGGATCCGGCGGCGAGCCTCCGCGACTCGCTCGAGCAGGCAAAGCGGCTCGTGACGGCGGTGGGGGCCGACCTCGGCGTCGTCTTCGACCGTGCAGGCGAGCGCCTCTACCTGGTCGACGAGCAGGCACAGGAGGTTCCGCTCGAGCAAGCACTGCTGCTCTTCCTGCGCCTGATGGGCTCGAACGGCAAGCGCGGGAAGCTCGCCTTCCCGATCACGGTCACGAGCCGCGTCGAGGAGATGGTCAAGGGCAGCCAGCTCGAGGTGATCCGCACCCCGGCGTCGCTCGCCGACCTGACCAGGGCTGCGGCCGAGGACGGCGTCATCTTCGCCGGCGCGGTCGGGGGCGGCTACGTCTTTCCCGAGTTCCTGCCCGCCTACGACGCGGTCTCGAGCCTCTGCAACCTGCTCGAGCTGCTCGCGCCGGTGGAGGAGCCGCTCTCCGAGCTCGTCGCGGGGCTGCCGGCGAGCACGCTCGTCCACCGCGAGGTGCCGTGCCCCTGGTCGCTGAAGGGGACGGTGATGCGCGTGCTCACCGAGCGGCTGCGCCGCCGGAAGGTCGACCTGCTCGATGGGATCAAGCTCTTCGACCGCCGCGGCTGGTCGCAGGTGCTGCCGGACCCGGACGAACCGGTCGTGCACATCTACGCCGAAGGCCGGACGGAGGCGGCCTCGCTCGAGCTCGAGGCCGAGCTGCAGGCCCTCGTCGAGGAGATCATCCAGGGCGACCAGGCCGAGACGGAGGCAGGAGCCTCAAGGTGAGGTTGACCCTTATGCGTTCGGCTGCGTAAACTAGGAGCGCCCGCTCCTTCGACGAAAGGTCTCCACCGTGGAAGCATTTCCCGATCTCGGCTCGCTCTCCGACGACGACCTCAAGCAGCTGATCGACGACCTGACCAAGGAGGAGCTGGAGGTGTCGTACCGGCGGCGGATCCTGCACGGCAAGATCGACCTGCTCCGCGCCGAGCTGCAGGCGCGGCTGCGCGAGACCGGGGGGAAGAGCGTGCTCGAGCAGGTCGACGTCGACCGGCTCGCCGCGATCCTGGCCGGCAAGGCAGCCCCGCCCGGCGACGGCTAGCACAGCTAACGCTTATGTCACACATCTACTGTCCCGAGTGCGGGTTTCAGAACCCGGAAGCCGCCAACTACTGCTCCAAGTGCGGCGCACTCCTCGTCAAGGACGAGCCGGGCTCCGAGACGACGATGAGCTACACGCCCGACGACGAAGACGGCGACGCGACCCCGACGCTCGAGGAGCTCGGGGAAGAAGGCCCGGCCCTCGTCGTCCGTTCCGGCGGCGGCCGCGCCGGCGAGCACTTCGTCCCGCAGGGCGAGCGCACGACGATCGGACGCTCCCCGGACTGCGACATCTTCCTCGACGACGTCACCGTCTCCCGCAAGCACGCAGTGCTGGTGCAGCGCGACGGGGAGTTCGTGATCGAGGACCAGGGAAGCCTCAACGGCACCTTCCTCAACCGCAAGCGGATCGAGTCCGGGAAGCTCGAGAACGGGGACGAGCTCCAGATCGGCAAGTACAAGCTGACCTTCCTGGACACATGAGCGCGACGCAGGCCCAGACCCAGTCGCGGGAGCGGCGGCTGCTCACGATCGGGAGCGTCTGCAACCACCTGCAGGCCGAGTTCCCGGACATCTCGATCTCGAAGATCCGCTATCTCGAGGACCAGGGCCTGCTCGCGCCGCGGCGTACGCAGAGCGGCTACCGGCTCTTCAGCGAGGACGACGTCGAGCGGCTGGAGACGATCCTGCGGCTGCAGCGCGACGAGTTCCTGCCGCTACGGGTGATCCGGCAGGAGCTCGCTTCCCCGTCGGGCCCGGGGAAGGAGCGCCGCCGGCAGCGCGCCGCCGGGCTGGCCGGGCCGGACGAGGAGCTCGATCTCGGCGAGCTCTGCGAGCGGGCGGCGATCACCCCTGAGCTGGCGCGCGAGCTGGAGGACTACGGTCTGCTGCAGTCGCGTCGCGAGGGCAGCGAGAAGCTCTACGCGGCGGGCGACGTCGACGTCGCCGTCACCTGCGCCAAGCTCTCCCGCTACGGCATCTCCGCGCGGCACCTCCGCACGTTCAGGACGTCGGCCGACCGCGAGGCCGGCCTGCTGCACCAGCTCGTCGCGCCCGCGCTGCGCTCCCGCAACCCGGATCGCCGCCAGGCCGGGATCCAGGAGCTCGAGGTCCTGGCCGAGCTGGCGCAGGAGCTGTCGCAGCTCCTCTTCTGGCGCGACCTTCGCCACCTCGCCTCCGGTTGATGTCCGAGACCCTGCAGGCCAAGATCCGGGACGTCCCGGACTTCCCCGAGCCCGGGATCGTCTTCAAGGACATCATGCCGCTGCTGGCCGACCCGGTCACGCTGCGGGAGACGGTCGACCTCCTTGCCGACTGGATCGAGCCGCGCAAGCCCGACGTGATCCTCGGGGCCGAGGCGCGCGGCTTCATCCTCGGCGCCGCGATCGCCTACAAGCTCGGCTGCGGGTTCGTCGCGGCGCGACGGCCCGGGAAGCTGCCCTGGAAGACCGTGAGCGCCACGTACGCGCTCGAATACGGCGAGAACAGCCTGGAGCTCCATGCCGACGCGATCGCGGACGGACAGCGCGTTCTGGTGCACGACGACGTCCTGGCCACCGGCGGGACGGCCGCGGCGATCTGCAACCTGGCGGAACAGCTCGGCGGAGTCGTCGTCGGCACCGCCTTCGTGATCGAGCTCGCCTTCCTCGAGGGGCGCAAGCAGCTCGAGCAGTACGACGTTTTCTCGCTGATCACGTACTGAAGCTCAGGTTTCACCGTCCGGGCTGCCGATTACAAGAAGGCGATGTTCGACGCTCTCACCACGCGGTACGGGTTTGCCTGCCCGGAGCGGGGAGAGGCCCGCGTCTCGCTCTCGTCGTTCCGGCGAATCGAGCAGCTTCCCGGCGCCGAGCACCCCGCGGTCTTCCGCGTCGAGTTCGACTGCGGCTGCGGCGGACGGCATCCCGGCCTCGTCTCGCACGACGAGCTCGACTGGGCGCCGCTCGGCCTCCAGGACGAGGGCGTCTTCCTGAACCTGATGACCGCTACCCTCGACCCGGTCGAGAACGAGCTCACCGACCTCGCGGCGCGGCGGATCGGTGCGGGCGAGTGGCCGTGGAGCTTCTTCTGCTACCCGGAGGAGCGGCCGCGGCCGATCTTCCCGTCGGCGTTCTTCCTGCTCGCGGCCGCGAGCGACCGCGCCGCGGTGGGGATCGCCGTGCGCTGTCCGGTCTGCTCGAGCGTCTCGGTCAACCTCGTCTCGGCGCAGCACGTCGACGTCCCCTTCCACAACGACCAGGAAATCGGCGTCGTGGGGCACGTCTTCGCCCCGGACGCGGAGCGCGCGCTCGAGGGGTTTGCGGCCGAGCTGCGCTCCGCGCGCTTCGACGCGCGCCGGCTCTCCCTGTAGCCGCCGACCGCCCGGGCGCGAACGGCCTTCCCTCCCGGGAGGGATGAAGCGGCCTGCACGTCCGCCGATACCAGCGGGGCAATGAGCGCCGCCCTCGACAGCCACGACGAGCGCCTCCTCGCTGACTGCGGGGTGGAGAAGACCCGCAGACGCCGGCCGGTGCTCGACCGCCTCCGCGACCTGGTCGGGACCGACCTCCTGCGCCTCTTGCTCTTTGGCCTCGCGGGTCAGCGGCGCGGCGCCGCAGGCCGCTTGGGCTGATCGGCCGCCTCGTCGGCGCCGTACAGGTACACGGCCAGGAAGATCAGGAAGCCGCTGACGCTTCCGACGATGAACGCGGTCGCTCCCGAGACGCCGACGGCCACCGAGCCGACCCAGATGAACGCGCCCAGGAACAGCCCCCAGACGAACGAGATCGCGCCGTGGGAGATCGAGGGAGAGCGAAGGTGGGACACGGCCGGGACCTTATCGGCTCGCCGGGGCTCGGTTTTCCACAAGCTGCACGGTCTGCTGTGGAAATGTGGAAAATTGAATTTCCGCAAATTGCGGCCTCGACGTGTCCGGAAGGTCTTGCACGGGCCCTGTCCAGGCCCTAGATTCCTCCTTGCGCCGAGCACGGAGCCCGAGTAGGTCGAAGCCGAACTCGAGGACTGTACCCGGAAGGGGAAGGTCAGCGAGAGCGGTGGACGAAAGGGAAACCGGCTCGGCGAATTCTTTGGTCCAAGACCGGCGGACTTGCCCGGTTGACATAACACCCGTTACCGTGCACGCCGGAACCGCGCCCAGGAACAGCCGAGACGGTTTTCAGACATGCTTCGTGGTGAAATGACCGGGATGACGACGGTCGAGATCGACAATGTCCTCGCGACGCCCGAGTTGCAGGAGCTGGTGGAATCGGCCGAGCAGACGGGCTCGCTCCGCCACGCAGACCTCGTCGAGGCGCTCGAGGTGCTGCACCTCGACCCGCTGGAGACCGACGCGGTCTACCGCGGGCTGGAGCAGAAGGGGATCGAGATCGTCGAGCAGCAACAGGCGGAGCCCCAGGCCCCGCCGCCCCCGCCGCAGGCGGTCGCCCACGAGACGACCACCGACGCGTTGCAGCTGTTCCTGCGTGACGCCGGCCGGCACCCGCTTCTGACCGCCGCGCAGGAGGTCGAGCTCGCCAAGCGCATCGAGCGCGGCGACTCGCAGGCAAAGCAGACGATGATCCAGTCGAACCTGCGGCTGGTCGTCTCGATCGCCAAGAACTACCGCAACCAGGGGCTTCCGTTCCTCGACCTGATCCAGGAGGGCACGCTGGGCCTCATCCGCGCCGTCGAGAAGTTCGACTGGCGTCGCGGCTACAAGTTCTCGACCTACGCAACCTGGTGGATCCGCCAGGCCGTCGCGCGGGCCCTCGCCGACAAGGCGCGGACCATCCGGATGCCCGTGCACATCGTCGAGCGGATGCAGAAGCTGAACCGCGCCGAGCGGACGCTCTGGACGCAGCTCGGCCGCGAGCCGACGCTCGAGGAAATCGCCGAAGAGGCGAACCTGCCGATTGCGCAGGCACACGAGGTGAAGGCGGCGGCGCGAACGTCCACGAGCCTCGACCAGCCGGTCGGCGACACCGAGGACGCGGTCTTCGGAGACTTCGTCGCCGGCGACGGGCCGCTCCCCGACGAGCAGGTCGAGGTCTCGCTGCGTTGCCAGGCCCTCGCGGTCGCGCTGGCCGCCCTCTCCGAGCGCGAGCGCAAGGTCCTGATCCTCCGCTACGGGCTCGACGACGCGGAGCCCAAGACGCTCGAGGAGATCGGCCGGCGGCTCGGCCTGACCCGCGAGCGGGTGCGCCAGATCGAGACCGAGGCGCTCAAACGTCTCGCGCGCCTGCGCGAGATGGAGTCGATCTCGAGCCTCTAGGCGCGCAAGGAGCCTTCTAGCGCAACCGAGACAGTGCGTTAGACGGCCCCGCCGGCGAAGCCGGCGTGGCCTCTATGTCGGCGTCGCAAGCGAGCGCCTTATGCCTTTAGGCGCGCAAGGAGCCTTCTAGCGCAACCGAGACGGTGCGTTAGACGGCCCCGCCGGCGAAGCCGGCGTGGCCTCTATGTCGGCGTCGCAAGCGAGCGCCTTATGAGCCGGGTAGCGGAGCACTGAGCCGTCGAAGAGCGGCGCTGCGGCTTCCTCCCCCACTCTGGCGGCGACGAGCGCATAGGCGTCGTCCAGGCGCGCCGGACGCGTCTCGCGATGGCCGTCGGAGGCGACGGCCTTCGCCGGCCCCTCCTCGACGAGCCTCCAGCCGAGAGCCTCCGCCTCGGGACGGTGAAGCCCGAGCAGGCTCGTCGCGTTGACCTGCAGCGGCCAGCCGCGCTCGGCCAGCTCCAGCGCCAGAGCCGGCCGTTCCTGCACGGCCTGGGTCCGCTCCGGGTGCGCGACGAACGGCACGAGGCCCGCCGCCTCGATGTGCTCGCCCAGCGCGAGCAGCTCGTCGGCCGGCCCGGAGAACGGCACCTCGACGAGCACCAGCCGCGTTCCCTCGAGGACGTAGCGGGCCGGGTTTTCGTCGAGCAATGCCCTCGAAGGCGTCAGCTCGTACCCGAGCCTGAGCTCCAGCGGCGCCCGTTCCCGGAGCCGCTGGAAGGCGTCGAGGATCGCCGCCTCCCGCTCGGGCGTCAGCACGAGGTGCGGCCAGACGTGCGGCGTTCCGTAGAGGACCTCCGTGCCCGTCTCGGCGGCCAGCTCGCAGAGTCGCAATCCCTCGGCGAGCGTCTTGGCCCCGTCGTCGCCCGAGGGCACGACGTGCGAATGGCAGTCGACGAATCCCACCGGACTCGCAACGTAGCTGAGGAGTCGATGCTCGGCTAACGCAACACAATCAATCGGCGCGAAGTCGCCGCTGGCCGGCGGGCTCAGCAGTCAGTCAGTTTCCAAACGACTGCTTGGTCCTTCAGCGTGTTGGCGCGAACGCCGATCGGCTCGGTCCGCCACTCGCTGAGCTGTGCCGCGAGCTTGTGCTCCGAGGCTTGTGCGCGCTCTGCCCATTCTTCGATGTCGGCGTCCGGTGCCCCCATCTCGTCGAGTCGCCTCCCCTCAAGCAGCACCTCGCGTGCTTCGGATCAACGGCCTGAGCCGGGGCACGTACCAGTCATATTCGTCGCGCGGAACGCGTCCGATCGGATCCCAAGCTGCCCAGAGGATTAGCTGAAGCTCTGCTTGACCCGATTCCATCCACCACGCGTCAAAGCTGGCCGACTCGCGCACGACGTGCATTCTTGCCGCCGCAGCCGACATGCGCGGCTGCGGCACACGAACGCAGACCGGTAGCGGCACTCGCTCGCAAGTCGTCATGGCCCGCGAAGCGGGCCGGACTTGCGAGCGCGACTATTCGGCGCGCAGGTAGAGCTGGAGGCCCGGGGCCACGGCGCGGAGCTCGCGCAGGGCGCGCGACTCGAGCTGGCGCACCCGCTCGCGCGTGATGCCGAGGTCGGCGCCGACCTCCTCGAGCGTCTGAGGAGTCTCGCCGTCGAGCCCGAAGCGCCGGCAGAGCACGTGGCGCATGCGGGGCGCCAGCCGGAGCAACGCGTTCGAGAGCTCGGCCGAGCGAAGCAGCACGGCGGTGGCGTCGTCCGGGCGGTCGGAGTGCGTGTCCTCGATCAGGTCGCCGTAGAGGCTCTCGCCGTCGCCGACCGGGGTCTCGAGGCTGACGGGATCCTCGACGAGCTCGAGCAGCGTCCGGACGCGCTCGATCGGGAAGCCGCTCTCCTTGGCGATCTCCGGCAGCAGCGCCTCGCGGTTCAGCTTCTGCGCCAGGATCCGGCGCGCGCGCATCACCTTGCGCACCTGCTCGGCGACGTGAACCGGGAGGCGGATCGTCCGACCCTGGTCGGCGAGCGCGCGGGTGATCGACTGGCGGATCCACCAGGTCGCGTAGGTCGAAAGCTTGTAGCCGAGCGTGTAGTCGAACTTCTCGACCGCGCGGATCAGGCCGAGGTTCCCCTCCTGGATCAGGTCGAGGAGCGGCACGCCCGCTTTGGTGTAGTTGCGCGTGATCGACATCACCAGGCGCAGGTTCGACTCGATCAGCTTGCGCTTGGCGGCCTCGTCGCCCTCGTCCTTCAGGCGCGCCAGCTCCCGCTCCTCGGCGGGGGTGAGCAGCCGCCCGTCGCCGATCTGGCGGACGTAGAGTTTGAGCGGGTCGGCGGTCTGCGGCTCGGTGACCTCGACTTCCGTCTCCTCGTCGTCCTCGACGGGCTCCGGAACGACTTCGAGGCGAGCCTCGGGCTCGGGCTCGGGGTCGGGGTGCGCGTCAGGAAGCGGCCGCTGCGCCATCACTCCGGCTCTATCGGTGTGCACCGTCCCTCGCTTGAGGCATGCCTACTCCTAAGAGGGATCAGGGGATCGGGCGGCGAACCGAGATGGCAAGTAGCGATGCCTGCGACGCCTAACTCTCGGCCGATGCCCTCGTCACACTCAGTGGCGGCTGGAGTAGCCGCCCGAATCGTTCAAGGGGCTCACTGAGACCATGTGCGGAATCGCCGGATACAGCCTGAGCGCGACCAGCCGAGTCGAGCGGACGCTTGCGGCACAGGCGCTCCTGGCCGGAATCGCCGAGCGCGGCGCAGATGCGGTCGGCTATGCGTACCGTGCTCCGGGCGGGCCGCTCGAGATCCACAAGCAGCCCTCCGGCGCCAGCGCCCTCCTCGACCAGATCGAGGTTCCCGAGGGCGTGACCGAGGCGCTCGTCCACGTCCGCGACTACACCAAGGGCCATCCGCGGATCGAGGCCAACAACCACCCGATCCGCCACGGCGCCGTCGTCGGCGTCCACAACGGGATCATCTTCAACGACGACGAGCTGATGACCGCTCACGCCTTCGAGCGGGCCGAGCCGAAGATGACCGTCGACTCCGAGGCGATCTTCGCGCTGGCCGAGTCCGCCGGCGGCGATCCGTGCGCGCTCGAAGAGCTGCGTGGCTCGATGGCGACCGCCTGGCTCGACGAGCGCCTGCGCGAGACCGTGTTCCTCGCCCGCGGCGTGGGTCGGCCGCTCTGGACCGGAGCCGGCCGCAACGAGCTTTTCTTCGCGTCGACGAAGGCCGCGCTCGAGGTCGTCGAGCGCACCCTTCGCGTGAAGCTCCGCAAGCGCGAGGTGGGCGAGGGCACGTTCGTCGTCGTGGCTGCCGGCCGCGAGCTCGAGCGCCAGCGCTTCCGCCCCAACCGGGACTTCGAGGAGCGCCAGCGCCCGGCGGTGCGGGCGCCGCAGGAGGGCCACTCCTGCCTCAAGCAGCTCGCCGCCCTCGCGGCGCTCTAGAGCTATCGCTTACGTTTCTTCGGCTTGAGGAAGGTGTAGCGGGCGCAGCTCTTCGCGCCCTGGTTGAGCGAGGCGTCGAGCGCCTGGACGCAGAAGCGGAACGAGGCGGGCGGCTTGATGCCGAGGTAGCGGTACGGCAGCCCGATCGAGTAGACGTGCCCCGGCTTGATCGAGTTGATGAGCTTGATCGCGGTCAGCTCGCGTCCCGGAAGGTCGATGATCACGGCCGCCTGGCCGGAGCTCTCGGTGATCCGGAAGCGTAGGAGTGCGGGATGCTTGCGCTTCCCCTTGCCGGCGAGCGCGTGCGTGACCGGCGCGGTGCTGTCGATCAGCGGCTGCCAGTCCTGGACGTAGTCGACGAAGTCGTCGTGCGTGAGCCGCACCTGGTTGCTGCCGTTCGGCGCGATCTCCCAGATGTTCGGACTGCCGTCGGCATCGTTCGAGTAGGCGATCGTCGTCCCGTCCGGCGACCAGGCCGCGTGGGTGTCGGCGCCGGCGCCGCTCGTCAGCTGCGTGGCCGTGCCGCCTGCGCCAGGCATCACGTACAGGTCGCCTCCTCCGGTCCGCGTGCTCGAGAAGACCAGCTTGTCGGAGGCCGGCGACCAGTCGCCGAGGCGGTCCTCCGCCGGGTTGTTGGTCAGGTCCGTCTGGTTCGAGCCGTCGGTCGCCATCGTGAAGACGTCCCAGTTGCCGGTGCGGTCGCTCTCGAAGCTGATCGCACTGCCGTTCGGCGCCCAGCGTGGGTTGCGGTCGTTGGCCGCCGCATCGTTGGTCAGGTCCGCCGGGGCGCCGCTGCCGTCGGCGGCCGCCACGTAGACGTCGTACTTGCCGCTGCTCGTCCTGGCCGCGTACGCGACTCGCGTGCCGTCGGGCGACCACGTTGGCCGGCCGCCGAGCGCCACGTTGTGGGCGACGACTCCGCCCTTCGTGCCGAGCCAGTCGCCGGCGCTCAACAGGGCCGACGTCGGGTCGGTGGGATCGAGCGGGATGCTGGCGTTGATCGCGATCTGCGTCCCGTCCGCGCTGATCGCGGCGCTGCCCAGCACGCCGACCGGAATGTCCAGGTCGAGCTCCTGCTTCTGCGGGCCGAGCAGCTCGAGGCTGGCGAAGCCGGAGGCCTCGCTCAGGATCAGCAGCCGCTGCTGCGAGGCCGGGTAGGTCGCGCGCGAGGGACCGGCGGCCGAGAGGCCGGCAACGAGAGCCACCAGCAGCGCTGATATCAGGACGCGCACGCGACGGACACTAGAGGAGACGGCCGTCGGCGGCCACCTTCGCGCCCTGCTCGACCAGGCGCTCCCGGATCAGGAACTGGAAGGTCGACCAGGCGCCCCGCCGCCCCTGGAACATGCGGTAGATCTGCCACTCGGTGAGGAGCGAGTCGTCCTCGCGCCGCGCGTCCGTCCAGTCGGTGAACTTCGGCAATCGCCTCAGGCGCCGGGCGAGAGCCATCCCCTGCTCGAGGGCGCGCTCGAGCTTCTCCTCGCCCACCGGGACGTCGAAGCCCGCCTCCCGGAGCGCGTTCGCGAGCGAGCCGAAGGTGTGCCAGTAGAGCGACTTCGACGGCATCCGGCCGCGGTGCTCCTCGATGTCGCGCGCGGTCGGGATCCGGCCCAGCTCGTCCCCCAGCCCTCTGAGCAGCTCGAGCAGCTCCTCGCGCGTTGCGAACCGCCGAGGGACGAGACCGGCAGTGCGCTTGGCCTCGTTCCAGCTGCCGAAATGCTCGATCACCGTCTGCGGGTGGACGGAGGTCTTCGGATCGGCGGCGAACTCGCGCATCGTCGGCGAGCGGCCCAGGCGCTTCGCGGATGCCGCGAGCTCCTCGAGGATCTGCTCGTTCGTGTAGCGCTTGCGGATGCCGGCCTGGAAGGCCTCGAGCGCCTTCCGGTCGATGCCCGCGAGCGCACGATACTGGGGCTTGCGGGGCACGGAACCAAGAATGGTAGAGCAATTGCAGCAGGATGCAAGCGGCGGGCTAGCGTTTAGGGCTGTCTGCTAGAGAGCCCTAAGGCCGGTTCTAGGACGCAGCCAGGACGCGCTGAGGGCGGCCCTGCTCGTCCACGCCCTCGAGCGGCAGGATCCGCTCCAGGGCGGTGACGCAGCGCGGGCAGAACTGGCTGCTCGAGGCGCGCCGCAGCTCGTCCAGTGCCTCGGAGGCGGGGCGGGCGGCACGGTAGATGCGCGTGGTCAGCATCGAGTCGAGAGCGTCGGCGACGTGGATGATCCGGGCGCCGAGCGGGATGTCCTCGCCGGCGAGCCGGTCGGGGTAGCCCGTGCCGTCCCAGCGCTCGTGGTGGTGGCGGATGGCCGGCACGGCGTCGTTGAGGAAGCCGAGCCGGTCGATGATCCGCGCGCCCTCGTCGGCGTGGCGCTGCATCAGGTCCCACTCCTCCGTCGTCAGGCTCGCCGGCTTGAGCAGGATCGCATCGGGGATCGCCAGCTTGCCGATGTCGTGGAAGAGGGCCGCGTGACCGAGCAGGTCGAGCTCGGCCTGCGAGAGCCCGAGCTCCCTGCCGATCGCCAGCGCGAGCTGCTGGACCCGGCGGGAGTGGCCCGCCGTGTAGGCGTCGCGGGCGTCGACCGTCGCCGAGAGGCTCTCCATCGCAGCCGTGGAGCGCTCGCGCAGGAGCTTGTTGGCGTGCTCGAGGGAGACGTTCTGCGTCTGGATCGTCTCGGCCGCCTGGCGGAGCTTCTGCGCGCTGCGCTGGGTGTGCCGCAGGTACGCCTCCTGCGTCTTGCGCATCAGCAGCAGCGGCAGTGCGAAGACGGCGAGCGCCCAGAGGCCTGCGGCGCCGTAGCCGATCCAGATCACGCTGCCGATGAAGCCGTAG
>Ga0187773_10000406_pt1 | contig 17322 bp, 18 predicted proteins | sample 0216_BV02_MP05_1_FD_133133 | JGI IMG/M metagenome (GOLD analysis project Ga0187773, IMG submission 133133) | Tropical peat soil microbial communities from peatlands in Department of Meta, Colombia - 0216_BV02_MP05_10_MG | ecosystem: Environmental > Terrestrial > Soil > Wetlands > Peat | place...
CTCAAAAAGGACCCCCTTGCCCGCCTTTGGGCACATTCCACCGCTTACGCGCTCGGCCGAAGAAAGAGAAGAGGTATCGTTTCGACGGTTATCGGCCAAGGGGGAGGGGTATTCGGCGACCGAGAATGGGAACAGGCCGTTGGAAATACTTATCGAGGGAAAGTCATCTACGGGGAGGAGTTGCGGCGGATTTATCTGGCCAGCGCCTTTGTTCTTGAGACCCGGCAATCCCAATGCAGAACAGGTCTCACCCAGCGGGTCTTTGACGCCAGCGCCTGCGGGATTCCAGTGCTGGCAGAGCATTCACCGGAGCTGGACGAATACTTCAACCCCCGGGAGGAGATCTTTTCTTTCCGAACACTCGAAGAAGCGCTGGAGAGGAAAAAAAACATCCTTTTCCTTCAAAACCACTCCCCTCTGGCTGTGCGGGCAAGGAACCGAGTCCTTGCCCAACACACATACCGCCATAGGGCTGCCCGGATCCTTGAGGAGATTCAGCGCTTTTTCGCGGCTTCCCGGGCATAATCCACCATGCCCTGAAAATCCACAACCACCACAGGCTCGTTTCCCACCACCCAGGCGTCATGCCCGGAGGGCAGGTAAGAAATATCCCCCGCTTTCAGGTCTCTTTCCGTCCCGTCATCCATGTGCAGTCTTAGGGTACCCGAAACGTGGTACTGGAAATGGGGGGCCTCGCAGCTCTTGGTCTTGGCTAAGGGTTTCACCGAATCGGACCATTTCCAACCGGGTTGAAAGACCGCCCGTCCGATCATAGCCCCATTCACTTTGACCAATTCCAGTTTCCCTTTGTCAAAGGTCCTGACTTCCTCTGGGGAATTCAGGCTTTTCACTTCCATTTTCTCCATTTTCGTTCCCTCCCCTCACCGAATTAAACTCCTCTGTATGGTTAGATGCTTATCCTCTCCTTATGATCTCCAGCCTTCCCCGAATTCCGATTTTCTCCATGATGAGAAATGGTATACTTTGAGGAGGGCCCTTTAGGGATGACCCATTCCTGGGTTATGCGGAAATTCCGGGATCAGAAAAGTATTTCGGGAAGGGTCCGAGAAGGCCATGGAAAACCCAAATTTTGACGTCATCATCGTGGGCGGTGCGGTCATAGGGTCATCGGTGGCCTACCATCTTCTGGCCGCCGAGCCGAGGCTCAAGGTGGCGGTATTAGAACGAGACCCCACTTACTCCCGGGCCTCTACCTCTTTGTCACTGGGCGGGGTAAGGGTTCAATTCAGCCTGAAAGAGAATATCCTGATTTCTCTTTATGCCCAGGAATTTTTTTCCCGGTTTGAAGAAGAGATGGCTGTGGAAAGAGAGAAACCCTCGATCGACTATCGGAGGGCCGGATACTTTTTTCTCATCGACCGGCCGGGATGGTCTGCTGCGGAAAAAGACATGGAATTGCAGAGGAGGCTGGGTTGTGAAGTGGAATGGTGGACCCCGGAAAGGATCCGAAGAGAGCTCCCTCTTTTCCAGGCCGATCTTTTCGTGGGAGGAACTTTCGGCCCGAAAGATGGATACCTGGACCCTTACGGAGTCCTCGTGGGATTTCGCAAGAAAGCCATCTCCCTTGGGGCCCGTTACATCCCCTATGAAGCGGTAGAGATCAAGAAGATTCAGGGAAGTACCATCCGGGTAAAGCTGGCGTCCCAAGAAGTGCTCTATTCAGATACCGTGGTCAACGCGGGCGGCCCCTGGGGAGCCGAAGTGGCTCGAATGGCCGGGATCGAGCTTCCCCTCTCTCCGGTCAATCGGCAGGTCTTTGCGGTAAAGCCCGAGGTCTCCATCGACCGCGCTCTCCCGCTGGTCATCGCTCCTTCCGGCCTTTACTTTCGTTCGGAGACAGGTGGACTCATTCTCGTAGGCCGATCTATGGAGGATGACGAAGTGGGATTTGGATTCCGCTGGGACTGGAAGCGATTCACCGATCGGCTTTGGCCCGAATTGGCCCAGATCGTTCCCGCCTTCGAAAAACTGAAGCTGGTTAGGGGTTGGGCCGGCCTCTACGAGGTAAACCTCCTGGACCGCAATGCGATCCTCGGTCCTTGGCCGGAAATGGAAGGGTTCTACTTGATCAACGGCTTCTCCGGGCATGGCCTGCAGCAGTCTCCAGCCGCAGGCCGGTACCTTGCCGAGTTGATCCTAAGACGGGCTCCGGTCCTGGACCTATCCTGCTTCAGCCCCCGCAGGATTCTCGAGAACCGGCCTCTCGGAGAGGGCGCGGTGGTATAGGGGGCTTTATTTTCCCCTGGGCAGGCCCGCTTCGTCAAAAATCCCCTCAAACAGAGAGGTGGTGAGGTAGCGCTCTCCGGAATCCGGGAGAATGACCACAACCGTTCGACCGGCGAATTCTTTTTCGGCGGCTAGTCGGAGAGCCGCGGCCATGGCCGCTCCGCAACTAATCCCCGAAAGAATCCCTTCCTCCCGGGCCAATCTGCGCGCAAGGTCAATGGCCTCGTCGCTGCTCACCTGCTCGACCCGGTCCACCAGGGAAAGGTCAAGGGTATCGGGAATGAATCCGGCGCCGATGCCCTGGATCTTGTGGGGCCCCGGCTTGAGCTCCTGGCCTGCCAGACGCTGGCTGATGACCGGGCTTTCCCGCGGTTCCACGGCCACACTCAGGAGGGGATGCTTTTTTTCTTTCTTGATAAACCGGGAGACTCCCGAAATGGTTCCTCCCGTGCCTACACCGGAAACAAGCACATCGATCCGGCCTTCAGTCTGTTCCCAGACCTCCGGGCCTGTGGTTCGAAAGTGAATGTCCGGGTTTGCCGGGTTCTTGAACTGCTGGGGCATGAAAGCCTTGGGGGTTGATTGCAGGATGCGCTCCGCCTCCTGGACTGCTCCGGTCATGCCTTTAGCCGCGGGAGTGAGAACGATGTGGGCTCCGAAAGCAGCCAGCACCTTCCTACGCTCTACAGAAACGGTCTCTGGCATGGTAACGGTGAGATGGTATCCGCGAGCAGCGCAAACAAAGGCCAGAGCGATTCCGGTGTTGCCGCTCGTTGGCTCGACGATTTCCATGCCCGGTTGCAGAAGGCCTCTCTTTTCAGCTTCCCAGATCATGCTTGCCCCAATCCGACACTTGACCGAATAGGCCGGGTTCCGTCCCTCGATTTTGGCCAGCACCGTAGCCTTTAAATGCTGGCTAATTCGGTTGATCTTGACCAGAGGGGTGTTTCCTATGGAGAGGGAGTTGTCGCTGAAAAAATGGGCCATGGGGTTCTCCTTTCCATGAGAAAAGATGATTTTCGGGAATACCTATTCTTATGATAACCCACCCTTTGCCCTTTCAACCAGGAAATTTATGCCGGTTGGCAATCCTTTTTTTCCCTTATAATGGGTAGGAAAAGAACCCAAGGCCTGTTTTTGGAGCGGTAGGGGAAAGCTGAGCAGGCAAATCGGGGGGTTTCAAGAATCTTTCCAAGAAAAGGATTTCTTCCCTTGATCTAAATGGAGTTTTAGTGTTTAATAAAAAACAACCTTGAATGGATGGGATTCTTCAGATTTATTTCATTTTCTATTGCTTGTTACACCCCATGGGAGGCTTACAAAGGAGAGGTAAAAAATGAAGCTGAAACCCTTATCGGCAGAGAGCGATGAACTGCGGAAGATCATTATTTCTTCAAATCTCACCTCGTGTTACATCATGCTGGAGGAACTTCTGGCCTCTAAGGGAGAACGGCTCTTTTTTGACAAGTTCCGTGCCCGTTGGATCGATATCTTTAAAAATGTTTATGACCATGTGGATCGGATGAAACCGCGTAAAGACCCGCGGGAATGATGCTCAGGAGGATTTCCTGGCCCCCTGGAGCGGCCCCTACCAAGGTTCTTCTCCTCGGGACAGGATTCCACTCCGGATTAAAGGCACCCCAACTGCAAAAGGAGAGATGTCCTGGCTTCACGGGGTCTGAGCCCTCCGAGAGAGTAACCGACCTTCCATAGCAGCAATCTTCCTTACCCCCTGTTTTCTTGCAACTATTCGGTTTTCCATCCATTTTTGTCTTCGTCCTATCAATTTCAGGCCTCTTTTTGTTGGGCACCAAGCCATATTTTTTTTGCCCGCTCCTTTGGCCCTCCTCTTGAATACCGCTCCTGGCAAGAGAAATCGTTCCCTGGCATTTATTTTGCTCCTGCGCTTACCTGAATTCAAGAAGGCTTGCCCGGAACGCCTGCCGGACCACTGAAAACCCAATGAAGAAGAGAATAAGAAGAATCGGATTCACCCTGATCGAATTGCTCATAGCCCTCTTTGCCCTTTCTGTGGTGCTGCTCACCTTAGGCCCCATGGTCTACTCGGTGATGAATTCTGCTTCGCGGAGCAAAGAGACGGCCATAGAGCTGGGATTCGCCTCCAAAAACAGGTCGCACAAGGAGATTTTCTACATGGCTGAAGCCGGGCTTCAGGACGCCCGGTCACGGCTTCAAACCGGGGCCAGCGGGTTTCCCATTCAAGATACCATGCCCTCCAACCCAAGCTGGATGGCATTCATCGGAGAGGCGGCTAAAGCCATCGAGAAGGGCTACCAGAGCCACAACCCCAACCACTCCCGGTATGAGCGGCTGAACTCCACCCTGGAGTATATGGTGACCGTTACCCATAAGCTCGACGGGTCCGGGAGGGTTTTAAAATGGGGGGATAACAACAACGACGGCAGGCCGGAAGAAAATACGACCGTGGGAGAGAGCATTTACGTCATTACCTCTCAGGGATACGGCAGCAACGGAGACACCAAATCGCTGCGCATCGAAGCAGCCAAGCTACCCCCGGTGAAAGCGGCGGCGGCCTTCTACGCCAAGGGGGAGGCGATCCTCCAGGGAAATTCCACCTATGTTCACGGGGTGGACTCTTGCGGATCCTATCCTGTTCCGGGCGTTCTTAGCATGGAAGGGGTGAGATTGAACGGCGTTCCCGCAATTACCGGTTCTCCTTCTCCGATCGTTGAGTATTCGCCCGTCAATATCGATATGCAATACCTGGTGAACCAGTTCAAAAGAAGAGCCAACTACCAGTACCACGTGAACAGCGCCACTCTGCCGGGAATGGACTGGGGGTCCCCCATTCTAGGCGCCACCCAGCGTGAACCCTCCGACTGCAGCCTCCGCAACATCGTCTATTTCAATACCAACGGAACCTACGTGAGGCTGTCCGGAGGTTCCCATGGGTGCGGGACCCTTTTGGTGGAAGGGGACCTCTGCGTTTATGGCGCATTTCAGTGGTACGGGGTCATCCTGGTAACGGGGTCCATTATCTTTAGTGGCGGCAGTGGGAAAAACGTGACCGGCGCAATCATGGCCGGGGGAATGGTCTCCGCCGACCTGATGGGGGGAGGTGCGAACATCATTTTTTGCAGCCGGGCGGTTCAAGATCAGACCATTTACCTCCCCCTAGTGACCCTGCGATGAGAAGAGTTCTTTTCCTGATCTCCAAGATTGAAATCGAGGCAACGAAGGGGTAAAAAATGAGGGAGCTATTCGTTGGATTGGCGATTCTCCTGACTCTCACCTTCACCCCCCCGGCCTTGGCCGACTACCTCATCAAGCTAAAAAATGGCCGGACGTTGGAGACCCCCCGATTCTGGGAGGAGAGGGGTGAGATCAAATTCCAGTGGCTGGGGGGAGTCGTTTCCTTGTCCAAGAAAGATCTGTTCGCCATCACTGAGGTAGAAAATAAATTCGCGGACCAGACTTCCACCAGAGAGAAACAGCGCGCTCCCGAAAACCCAGTAACTCCTCCGGGGGCCCCCCTGGCAACGATGAATATCGTGGAAAAGGTTTTGCCGGCGGAAAGGCTCTCTTCCGCGGAAACCCTCCAAGGGGTCGGCATGGAGGATTACCGAAAGAAGAAAACTTACTACATCGAGCAATTCGAACAGGCTTATCAGAGATATCTGGAGGCCTCTTCCCGCAAGGATGTGGAAGGGAAGAAAAAAGCCTGGGAAGAATTCAATCGGTTTGGAGGACAGGTCATCACTTTGGAAACGGAATTGAAGAAAAAGAATAATGGAACCTTGCCTTCGTGGTGGAAGGAAGAAAAGAACAAGGAAGTAAAATAATCGCCCGACTGCCCTCTGTCTCCTCGTTTCCCTACTGGCCTTTGCCGCGCAGATCGATAGGCCATACATCCACCACGGTTCCAGCTCGGGTGACGTAGAAAAAGTCAAAGAGGTTTACCGTTGGATCGCAGTGGGAAACGACGAGCTCCAGAACCTCCCCGATTTCGAATTTTCTTCCGGGGGCCGGGAGGGAAATCTTCCCGTGTTCATCTCCCCGCCATTCATAAACCAAGCCGAGACCTTCCGGATGAAGGACCGATGGAGTCCCCCCATGGTGATAGAGGGCCTTCAACCCCGCGTCCACAGTGAAAAAGCCGGGATGGTTGGAGCTGATCACCGTGGTCAGGAGGGTGAGGGCAGGGGGGAATTTTTCAAATTTATTGGGGTTCTGGGAACACCCGATTTGAAGATACTCGGTATCCATAAGGATATAGGAACCGGCCTGCAGGTCGGTAAGCTCACGGACCTGGCAGTCTATTTCGTAGGTCCCGGTCCCACTCCCGGTGAAAACCTCAGTGGGAAGCCGGTTTTGCTGGAATTGGCGAAAAACCTCGGCAGCCTGACCCAACCAACCGAGGGACGCTTCCTTTCGCTCCTGGAAGCCGAGGATATGTTGAACATTCCCAGCATAGCATTGAATTCCCCTCAGACGCATGGCCGGGAGACTGTGGATCCACTGGCCGAGGGCGAGGCCCTCGCGGAAAGAGACGCCGGTACGCCCCATGCCCGGGTCCAAATCCACCAGCACCGAGAGACGGCCGCCTTGCTTTCGGGCCGCTTCATTCAACATGCGGGCGTTGGTGGGATTGTCGACAACCACCAGGATGTCCGGGTCGCGAAAGAGGCATTCCATGAGACGGACGATCTTCTGGTCGGTGACTACGGGGGAGGTGATCAGGACCCCCCGCATGCCAGCCTTCACCATGACCTCAGCCTCGGAGACCTTCGCCACGCAGATTCCAATACCCCCGGCGGCAACCTGTTTCTTGGCAATGATTGAGCATTTGTGGGTCTTGGCATGGGGACGAAGCTTCTTGCCGAAGGATGTAAGGTGAGCCTGCATGTTCCCGATGTTTTGTTCGAGGATATCCTGGTCGATGACCAGACACGGAGTATCCAAATTCCATTTCGAAGTCCCAATAAAGTCTTTGGGATTCCCCATGGTCCCTCCTTTTGGGGGAGTCACTTCCGGCTGAGCTATCCCAGGAGTTTATGAAAGGAAGAGCCCGAAGTCAACACCCCTGAAAGGCTGCCTTTCAGGGCTTGAACAACGGGGGAAATACAGCGAAGGAATGCCCACCCCCGCTGGGGCAGGTTCGGAAGGTTCAAAGCGGAGAAGGATTTGCTCAACCTTCCCTGATGAATCCTGAAGAATCGATCATGAAATTCGACGCTCCTGGAACGCTGAATATGGCGGAAATTTCCAAGCTGGGCTTTTTGCCGTTGATGACCAAGAGATTCACCTCTTCGCTGGGAAGGTACCCGTAATCCGGTAGGATGTCTTTGGTGATCGAACCTCCCGGGTCTTTTGCGAAATATTTTTGAGCGGCATTGAAAGCCTCCTTCAGCTCCGTCTTGGCTTTATCATTACATCTTCCCCAACCCATTTCATTCATCGGCTGAATCAAAGGATCGGAAAAGGAACCTCCTCCACCCGAGCCTCCGGGTCCAATGATAGGCCCAGAGGGTTCCTTGCCTCCGGTAAAATCTCCTCTCAGCCCTTCAATCATGAAGATTTTTGAACCGGGCAGCGTGTAGTAGGAAACCAGGAGCAAGTGGTCCAACCTACCGTCGACGACCCTGGTTTCAATTCGGGCTGAAGATCGGAATCCGTATTTCTCCAGGTCGACCCGAGTAAGGGCTCTTTGCGGGAAATCAATAAAAAAGGCCATGGCCGAATTATAGGCTTGCCGCAGGTCTTCCTGGGCCACGGTTTCGCTCACTTTGGTTCTATACCCCGAGTAGAAGAGGCCGGCGAGGGCCAGGAGAACGCCCAGAATAGCCAGCACGAAGAGTACCTCTGTTAAGGTGAAGCCCTTCTGCCGGATCGGTAGGGTTCGGGGAATCTTCGACCGAAATTCCATACAGGGCGATCTTGGCCTTCTGAGGCTAAATATGATTCCAATTTCTGAAGGACGTCTTTGCTTTACTTTATTCAAAGTAAAATATTTTTTCAATGGCCATTGACATCCATGAAGGGGTTTGATAGGAAAATCTCGAAGGATGATCGGGTGAAAAGTCAAGAAAATTTCCTCTCCCCCTCTTTATTCGCTGGCGTCATGCGAATGTGTCAGGGGGGGATTCTATTTCTAGCGAGATCATCCTGACGGGCTTTCTTATTCCGGACGATACCCAAGGAAAGGAAAAAGGGGGGGAAAATGGACTTGCATCTAAAGGGAAAAGTGGCGGTGGTAACCGGCGGTGCTTCGGGAATCGGCGAGAAGACAGCCGAGTTTTTCGTACAAGAAGGGGTCAAGGTCCTGGTGGCGGATGTGAATGCCGAGCGAATCGAGAACACGGTGGGTTCATTAAAAAGAGGGAAGGGAGAAGCGAAAGGGATTTCCTGCGATGTGACCCAGGAAGAACAAGTTTCCAGGATGGTGAGGGAAGCCCTCTCCCATTTCGGGACGATCGACTTTCTGGTCAACAGCGCAGGAATCGGCGGGGGAATGAACCCCCTGGAAAAAGCCCCCCGGGGCGAGTGGCAAAGAATCCTGGATGTCAACCTGATCGGAACCATCCTCTGCTGCAGGGCCGTGATGCCGATTCTTCGGGAAAAGAAGATCGGAAGGATCATTAACATCGCCTCTGAGGCCGGGGTGTCCGGGGAAAAAGGGCTGGAGGTCTATGCCGCTTCCAAGGGAGGGGTGATTTCCCTGACCAAGTCCCTGGCCAAGAATCTGGGGCGTGATAAAATAACGGTCAACGCCGTGGCGCCGGCCTTCGTCCACTCGCCCATGACCGCTTATTTGACCCCGGAGATCGAACAGAAATGGCTGAAGATGTATACCGTCAAGAGACTGGGTGAAACCGGAGATGTGGCCAGCATGATCGTCTTTCTCTGCTCCGACCGCTGCTCCTGGATCACCGGACAAACGATTTCCATCAACGGAGGGTTTTCCATGAAGTGAAATTCGCTGCGGTTTCCCGGTTGAAGAAGGATGATGGATACCGGATTCCAAATCAGCCAAAGGGGAGCGAAACACTTACCACGGATGAAAGGACCCGAGCCCCAGGAACCAGCAACGTTTTTTATCGTCCTGTCGCTCTCGGCCTTTCCTGCAGGGTGATTTTGACCTCTTTGAATTGCCCGTCCCGGAGAACCTTCAGAATGACCACCTCTCCCGGTTTGCGTTCGCGAATGTGCTTAATTAGATCGTCGGCATCTTTCACTTCCGACTGATCGATCCGGGTGATCACGTCCCCTCCCACGATGATGACCACGTTCCCCACTTGAATCTGGCGGTTTCCCCCGCGCAGCCCTGCCTTTTCCGCCGGTCCTCCTTGGGTGACCTCGATGACCATGGCCCCTCTTTCCACCTTCAGCTTTAAAACCTGGGCCAGTTCCGGGAAAAGAGGCTGCACCGAGGCGCCGGCCCACGGGTAGATCACATACCCCTTGGCGATCAACTGGGGAATGATCCGCTTGGCAGTGTTAACCGGGATGGCAAAGCCGATTCCCACGCTGGCCCCCGTGGGACTGATAATGGCGGTGTTGATGCCGATGATCTCGCCTTCCGAATTCAGGAGAGGCCCGCCGGAATTCCCCGGATTGATGGAGGCGTCGGTCTGGATGAGGTCTTCGATCATGGTCCCCACCTCCGACCGGATGTTCCGACCCAGAGAGCTGATGATGCCAGTAGTCAGAGTGAGTCCCAAGCCGAAGGGATTGCCGATGGCCAGGACCTTCTGCCCGACCTGGAGCTTTTGGGAATCCCCCAGGGGGAGGGGTTTTAGTTTGTCCGCCGGGGCATCGATTTTAATCACCGCCAGGTCGTTGTCCGGGTCGGTTCCCACGAGCTTGGCCGGCCATTTGCTGCTGTCAGCCAGGGTCACCTCCAGTTTCTTGGCGTCCCGGATTACATGGTTGTTGGTCAGGACATGGCCGCGGGCGTCGACGATGGACCCGGAGCCGCTTCCCTCCCGGGGAATGGCGTTTAAGAAAAAATCCCGGGTGATCACCGTGCTGATCACGTTGACCACACTGGGACTCGCTTTCTGGTAAATGGTTACGTTATTCCTCTCGTCGTCCGTCAATGCTTGAACCTGTCCCTGACCGCAGAAACCGGTCAAACAGGAGAAAAAGGCAAGGAAGAGGAAATATTTAATTCTCCGCCGCAGCATTGGAATCCCTCCCTTGAATCCTATGGAATTGATTGAAAGAATATCACCATTTCCCCTTCCTTTCAATCTCTATGATCCCGACGCAACTTTATCCATCGTGAATTGCCTTGTTTCTTAGGCCCTGGAACCAGAGACAGAGAGAGAAAGGACAGTGGGGGTCATTCCTCCGAAAAAGAGCCATCCGGGATCGAATCCCCAAGGGATTCAGCTTCAGAATCAGGCCTGGCAGGTGAGGGGGTAATCAATCAGCTCTTTTATGGCAGGGTTCTTTCCGCAAAGGCGGCAGACAGGGTTGGGTTCGATTTTCACTTCATCGAAGCATAAACTTAAGGCATTGAACAGAAGGAGCCTTCCGCTCATGGATCTCCCCAGGCCCAAAATTTCCTTTAGCGCCTCATTCGCCTGCAGGAGGCCTATGGTCCCGGCGACCGCCCCTAAGATGCCGGCTTCCTGGCAGCTCGGTATGGTGCCAGGGGGAGGGGGTTCGGGGAAAAGGCAGCGGTAGCAGGGCCCTCCGGCGTGAGGTTTGAAGGTGCTGAGCTGGCCGTCGAACCTCAGGATGGCCCCGGAGATCAAAGTTTTCTTCTCGAAGAAACAGGCGTCATTGACCAAAAAGCGGGTGGGGAAATTGTCGCTCCCGTCGAGGACGAGGTGATAGTCTTTAATGATGTCCCGGATATTGGCCGAGGTGATTCTTTCAGAATAAACTTGAACCTGGACTTCCGGATTCAGGGTTTCCAGCGTCTTCTTGCCGGAGTCGACCTTCAGGAGGCCTATATCCGGGGTCCGGTGGAGGATCTGGCGCTGCAGGTTATGCAGTTCCACCCGGTCAAAGTCCGCCAGTCCGATGGCCCCTACACCTGCCGCCGCCAGGTATATGGCTGCGGGGGACCCCAGCCCTCCCGCGCCCATGATGAATACCCGGGCCTCCCCCAGTTTTCTCTGGCCTTTCCCCCCGATCCCCGGGAGGATCATCTGCCGGGAATATCGGTGAATTTGTTCCTCGGAGAATTTCATCTGCGCCTATTCCACTTCTTTATTCCGTACCCATATCTCCCAATCGGTTTCATTGATTGGGCTCACATCGAGGACCTCATAGCCCTCATTCTTTAAGCTCCGGGGGACGTCGCAAACCGCCGGCGGATAGTCCACGATGACCCGCAGTACCTCATCTCGCTTCATCTCCTCCAGGGTGAGCATAGATTCGATAAAGGTATAAGGACAGATTTTCCCTTTCAGGTTTAATTCCCGGTCAAACCGGGGAAAACGCCCCTCTCGATTCTTGGGAATATCCCTTTCGATTGCGGCCGATATCCCGCCCATATTCTCTTTCCCCTCCATTGAATTGCCTGCAAAAAATAATTCTTGACTTAAAATACCACAATGTGGTATATAGGTCAATATCCTTTTTGATGGATCTCAAAAGAAGGAGAGACCTTGGATTCCAGAGAGTTCAGTTCCCTGCGCCAAAGACTCCAGAAAACTCAAAAACAGATGGCCCAAATCCTCGGAACCTCCCTCAAAGCCGTGCAGAGCTTCGAGCAGGGATGGCGCAAGGTCCCGGTGCACATTGAACGACAGGTGCTTTTTCTAATCTCCAATTGGGGGGAGGGACTCAGAAAATCCCGCCCCTGCTGGGATATTCGGGACTGTTCTACGAAGAACCGAGAGGCGTGTCCGGCGTGGGAATTTAACCTGGGCCACCTCTGCTGGTTCGTCAACGGGACGATCTGCCGGGGGGAAATCCAGGGGGGGTGGCCGCAAAAGATGAAATTATGCCGAACCTGTGAAGTCTTTATCCAAACGGTGAGGCCGGGAAATCTGGTAGAAGAAGGGCGGTCCAGGGTCCGCCGGGAAGGGAAAGAAGGAAAAAAGAAAGTGGGGCGCGGGAGGGCTTTAATCGGATAAAAATGGACAAAGTGCCAAAAATTAAGGATTAGTTAGGTAATAAAACCTGCTTATCCAGAGTGGCGGAGGGACTGGCCCGAAGAAGCCACAGCAACCGGTCCCGCTCAGACGGGATGCTGGTGCTAATTCCAGCAAGGTAGCGATACCTTGGAAGATAAGATGAGGAGAAGAGCAAGAGGAGCCCCTTCTTATCAACCAGGAAGGGGTTTTTTTTATGGTGGAGGGGGGTGAGGGCTATGGATTCGGAAGGCGGCATGGGCGATGGAGACATGGGCATGCAAAGAAAGAAATTCATGAACGTCAGGATGAGACATCGTCGCAAATCCTGAACCAAATCCAAGGAGGATTGATGAGCAAGAACGATGCTAATTTAAGAATTGAAACCATGGCCCTCCATGGCGGGCAGGAAGCTGACCCGACCACCGGTTCGAGAGCTGTCCCGATTTACCAGACAACTTCCTACCAATTTAAGGATACCGACCACGCCGCCAATCTCTTTGCCCTGAAGGAATTCGGGAATATCTATACCCGGATCATGAATCCCACCAATGACATCCTGGAGAAGCGAGTCGCCTTATTAGACGGCGGGGTGGGGGCCCTGGCCGTGGCGAGCGGGCAGGCGGCGGAAACTCTGGCCCTTCTCAATATTGCCCGAGCCGGTGATGAAATCGTTTCCACGGATAATCTCTACGGGGGAACATACAACCTCTTTCACTATACCTTTCCGCGGCTGGGCATTGAGGTGAAGTTCGTTCCGTCCAATGATCTGGAAGCGATCCACAAAGCCATTACCCCCAAAACGAAAGCGGTCTACGCCGAATCGATCGGGAATCCTAAACTCGATGTGGCCGACCTGGAAGGTCTTTCCAGGGTCGCCCACCAGCATGGCATCCCTCTCGTTCTGGATAATACCGTCTCGCCTTACTTGATGCGGCCCATCGATTTCGGGGTGGATATCATCGTTTATTCGGCCACGAAATTCATCGGGGGACACGGAACCTCAATCGGAGGCCTGATCGTGGATTCGGGCAAATTTGACTGGACCAATGGCAAGTTCCCCTTGATTGCCGATGCAGACCCCAGCTATCATGGGCTCAAATTCGTCGAGGCCTTAAAGCCCCTCGGCAATCTGGCTTATATTATCAAGGCCCGGGTAACACTCCTGCGGGACCTCGGACCGGCCATGTCGCCCTTCAATGCCTTCCTCTTTCTCCAGGGACTGGAGACGATTCATTTGCGGCTTCCCCGACATTCGGAGAATGCCCTGGCGGTCGCGCAATATTTGGAAAAACATGCCAGGGTGGCCTGGGTTAATTATCCCGGCCTCGCTTCCAGCCCGGAAAAGGGGCGAGTCAAAAAATACCTTCCGAAGGGAGCCGGCGCCATTCTCGGGTTTGGGATCAAGGGAGGAATAGAGGCAGGGAGGAAATTTATCAATTCTCTCGAACTTGTCTCTCATCTGGCCAACGTGGGGGATGCCAAGACCCTGGCGATCCACCCGGCGACCACGACGCACCAGCAATTGTCCCCGGAGGAGCAATTGGCCACCGGGGTGACCCCTGACTTCATCCGGCTCTCCGTCGGCCTGGAGCATATCGATGACATTTTAAAAGATATCGAGCAGGCTCTGAAGAAGACAGGGAAGTAATTGCTTTTCAATGGTTCCTCGCCCCCTGTTCTCCCAACCCGAGGGAACAGGGGGCACGTAGGATATTCGGGCAGAAGGGATTCAGTTATCCAATGAATAAAAACGGAAGCGTAGGAGTTGTGAAGACAAAATATTTCACCTTTGCGGAACCTTCGGGCCCGCTGGTTCTGGAATCCGGGAGGGTGTTAAGCCCAGTAACCCTGGCCTATGAAACTTACGGGACACTGAACCGCGACAAGACGAATGCCATCCTGGTGGCTCATGCCCTTTCGGGCGATGCGCACGCCGCAGGCTTTCACAAGGGGGAATCAGGTCCCGGCTGGTGGGACGTCATGATCGGTCCGGGAAAGGCCTTCGACACGGACCGCTACTTCGTCATCTGCTCGAACGTGATCGGCGGATGCAAAGGCAGCACCGGGCCTTCTTCCATCAATCCCCTGACGGGGAAACCCTACGGCCTCGATTTTCCGGTCATCACGATCGCGGATATGGTGGAAGCCCAACGTCATCTGGTAGATCACCTCGGGATTGAAAAGCTTCTTTGCGTAACCGGGGGGTCCATGGGGGGCATGCAGGCGCTGCAATGGGTGGCCTCTTACGGGGAGAGGGTCCGCTCAGCCATCCCCATTGCCGCGGCCTTGAAGCACTCTCCCCAGCAGATTGCCTTTGATGAAGTGGTCCGCCAGTCGATCATGGCCGATCCCGCCTGGCGCCAGGGCGAGTACTACGAGCACGGGCAGCCGGAGAAGGGATTAGCCGTAGCCCGCATGATCGGGCATATCACCTTCATGAGCGATCAATCCATGGAAGAGAAGTTTTCCCGAAAGCTGAAAAACGGCCAGTATAATTTTGATTTTGCGGCCGATTTCGAGGTGGAGGGATACTTACGCAACCGGGGGGACCATTTTGTGCGGCGTTTTGACGCCAATTCCTATCTTTACATCACCAAAGCGATGGACTATTTCGACCTCTCCCGAGGGCGCCTCATTCCCAACGGAAAGGTCCTCTCCACCCGCTTTCTGGTGATCTCCTTCAAATCGGATTGGCTCTACCCATCCTACCAGTCCCAGGAGATCGCCCGGGAGCTGAAGATGAAGCGAGCCGACGCTACGTATTGCGAATTGCCCTCGACTTACGGACACGACGCCTTTTTGCTGGAAGTGGAAGAGCAGACGACTCTGATCCGGCACTTCCTGGATAAAACCTTAAATGGATACCACGTGGCCGAGAGTAATGATATCTAACGGAATTCGACTCGATCATCAAATCATTTGTCGGATCGTTGAATTGGGAGCAAGGGTTTTGGACCTGGGCTGCGGGAACGGGGACCTTCTCTACCTTCTCGCAAAGGAAAAAGGAGCTAAAGTTCAGGGGATCGAGCTGAACGATTCGGCCATCTATGAGTGCGTGAAAAAGGGACTGAGTGTCTTTCACGGAGATATTGAGAGCGGTTTGGCGGAGTATCCCGACCAGTCTTTTGATTATGTTATCCTGAACCAGAGCTTGCAGGAAGTGAAGAAAATCGACGGGCTCATCCATGAGGGGCTGCGCATCGGAGGTAAAATCATCGTCGGATTTCCCAATTTTGCCTACCTCTGGGCCCGGTGGATGCTGTTTTTCAGGGGGAAGGCACCCATCACCCCCTCGCTTCCCTATCGCTGGTATGATACCCCTAACCTGCGTTTCTTGAGCGTCAGCGACTTCAGGGATTTTTGCCGGGAGAAGAATCTTAAGGTAAAGGAAGCCCACTACCTGGGAAAGAAAGGCAGAATTCTCTATTGGGCGAACCTTTTCGCCCTGAATGCGATCTTCGTGGTAACCAAATAGCCAAGAAAGTCAAGACATTCCGAAGTTTGGTTGCCCGGGGTATAAAAATGATCCTAGGGGGGATGGGGTTATCCATTTTCAAAGGTCTGTGATCAAGGTTTCGGAATCAAAAAAAGGTCGAACTTATAAGGCTCTTTATCTCCCGACGCTGATCATCATGGCCACGGCCATAACCCTCTAGGTCCTCATCAAATATCCCGCCCCTACTGTTTTTTCCCCTTAAAAATAGGAAATTTACCCCATACTACGGGAGAAATCGCAGGTTATATAATAAATTAATTTACTCATAAAAAGTAAGCATCTAAAATTAAATGAGAATCAAAAATACAGAGTAAGTACAGAAGGAGGATTTGCAGATGCATAAGAATTTGTTTTTATTAACCTTATCAGGATTCTTGATGATTTTCTTTGGGGGCGCCGCCTTGGCCCAGCATCAACATGACCACGGCGCGACCCCCAAACCAGCTACAAAACCCTTGGAGAAATCTGCTGAAAAGGGAAGCATTCAATCCGTGACCGTCGAGGGGCTTAAGGTTTCTCTCCAAGTCATGGATATGACCGCCCATATGAACATGCCAGGCATGAAGGGAAACCCCCAGCATGGCGAGAGTCATTCCCAGAGTCACGCGCTGATGGTAACCATCCAGGATACGGCGTCCAAGGAGATCATCAGCGATGCGCAGGTGAGCTTTTCTATTCTTGGCCCTTCGGGTAAGAAAGAGAATGGAAAATTCGAGTGGTCGGGGGACCATTATGGGGCCGGATTCAGTCCCCAGGAAAAGGGGCTCTACCAGATTCAGTTGAAGATTGAAGGCGGAGGAATGGAGCGGGAAGCGAAGTTGGGCTATGAATTTAAGTAAAAGCTCAGAGTCCTGGAGAATCCAAAACCGGGAGGGTGGAAGAAGCATGAAGACTACAGCCAGACTCTTTCCGTGGATGTTATTCGTCCTAGTCCTGCAGGGCTTCCCATCCTCTCTGTGGGCTCAGGAAGGGAAACCGGCGCCGTTGAAGCTCAATGATCTGATCGAAGATGCCCTGAATAAAAACCCGGATGTTCAAGCCGCCAAAAGCAAATGGGAAGTTTTCAAAGAGCGTCCCCCCCAGGCCGGTTCCCTGGATGATCCCATGCTGGGGTTTGGGATTGTGAACCTGCCCACCGATACCTTCAGCTTCCGGCAGGAAGATATGACCATGAAGGAGGTTTCGGTCACCCAGCGGGTGCCTTACCCGGGGAAGAGAGGCCTTCGCAGCGAGATGTCCCAGAAGGAAGCCGAGGCGGCGCTCAGCGATTATGAGGAGGCCAAAAACAAAGTGTCCCGGGAGATGAAGATGGCCTACTTCGATCTCTTCTACGCCAACAAGGCGATCGAAGTAACGGAAAGGAACCGGGAGGTACTGAAACTCTTGAACCAGATCGCCGAGACCCGGTACTCCGTTGGAGAGGGAATTCATACCGACGTTTTGAAGGCCCAGGTGGAACTTTCCAAGATGATCGACGAGCTGATCATGCTCAACCAGAGTAAA
>Ga0187773_10000407_pt1 | contig 17310 bp, 17 predicted proteins | sample 0216_BV02_MP05_1_FD_133133 | JGI IMG/M metagenome (GOLD analysis project Ga0187773, IMG submission 133133) | Tropical peat soil microbial communities from peatlands in Department of Meta, Colombia - 0216_BV02_MP05_10_MG | ecosystem: Environmental > Terrestrial > Soil > Wetlands > Peat | place...
CCCGCTCGAGGATCCGGCCCATCAGGCCGCGCTCCAGATGTTCCTGCAGCGGGTCTCGGGGGCCAGGCACGCGGAGGCGAACGCGCCGGCGGCCAGCAGCAGGCAGAGCGCGAAGGCGCTCCGGTAGGCGTCGGCGGCGTAGACGCGCACGCCCGCCACGAGCGAGCCGTCCCAGTACCGGTCCAGCACGACCCCGGTCAGCCACTGCATGACGCCGAAGAAGAGGAAGGCCGGGAAGTTGTGAAAGCCGAGCGCCACGCCGACCACGCGCGGATCGTTGACCTCGCGGATGGCGGCGAAGGCCAGCACGACCACGCCAGCGCCCATGCCGATCAGGAAGCAGACCAGCGGCAGGAAGGCCGGCGCGATGGGCGCCGGCGGGACGGCCAGCGCCATCCACGTGAGGACGTTCACGCCGCTGATCAGCATCAGGGGCAGCCGCCGCCGACGCCACCGGTCCGAGAGCCAGCCGATGAGGGGTGCGCCCACCAGCAGCCCCACCGCGGCGAGCGCGACCAGGTTCGCGGCCTGCACCCGCGGAAGCGCGTAGACCTGGGTCAGGTACGGCACGCCCCAGAGGCCCACGAAGGCCGCGAAGCCACCGTAGATGCCGCCGGACACCATCCCGACGCTCCACGACCGCGGGTTGAGCACGACGCTCGGCACCCCCGCGACGACCTCCGCGAGATCGGGACCGGCCGCCAGGGGGCGGCCGCCACCCGTGTCCGGGCGGTCGCGCACCGAGAGGTAGCACGCGACGGCGAGCAGCGCGGTGATCGCGCCGATCGTCACGAACCCCCGGCGCCAGCCGATCTGCTCGACCAGCAGGGCCAGCGGTGTGGTGCCGGCCAGCGCCCCGATCGAGCCCACGCTCTGCGCCGCGCCCGCGACGGTACCGAACTCCTCGCTGCGGAACCACTCGGCGGCGAGCCGGAGGCCGGCGATCAGGATGACCGAGGCGCCCAGGCCGACGAGGAGACGGCCCGCGAACGCCACGCCGAACGCCGGAGCCAGCCCGAAGAGCACCGAGCCCGCGCTCATGCTGAGCCCGCCCAGGGTGAGCGTCCAGCGGGGGCCGAGGAGATCGGCGAGGCTGCCGCCGGGCAGCGCCATCAGCGCGAAGCAGTACGGGTAGATCGCGGTCAGCGCGCCCAGCGTTGCTGCGGAGACCGCGAAGGCGGCCATGAGGTCACCGGCCACCACCACCGGGGCGACCCGATGCAAGTAGGAGAAGAAGTAGAGGATGGCCGGCACGAGCAGGATGCTCCAGCGCGCCCCGCCCACTAGCGGGCCCGGCCCGCTCGCCAAGCCTCGATCTGGGCCCGATGCTCCTGATAGTGGTGCCGGCTGTTGAGGTCGACGATCTTGTGCGCGGTCTTGCCCGGGACGTAGCGCTCCTCCGGCACCGCGGCGGCCGCCCGCATGAACGCGGCGTGAGAGGCGTCGAGCTCCTTCAGGATGTCGGCGGTGGCCGCGCTCTTCTTCGCGTCCGCGAAGCGGCCGTTCCAGGTGTCCACGTCGCCGTACGAGACCCCCTCCGAGATCGGCCGCTCGCCCCGGGCGAGCCGCTCCAGCGCCGGCCCCAGCTCCCGGTGCCATCCCGAGATGTGGGCCACGATGTCGCGCGCGCTCCACGTCCCGAGCCAGACCTCGCGCAGCTGCGCCTCGTTCAGGCCCGCGACCGCGCGCTTGAGCTGGATGAACTCGGTCTCCGCCTCGCTCAGCAGCGTCGTCTTCTCCGACATGGCCGGCTCGCCTCCTTTGGCTGGCTCAGACCAGGGATTGGGGCGGGATGCGCTTGTAGAAGAGCAGCTCGCGGACCCCCTGGGGCAGGTTGTCGATGTGGCCGCTCGGCTGGAACCCGAGGGCGCGATGCATCTGGATCGAGATCGCGTTGGTCTCCTCGGCGGAGGAGAACAGGCGCGGGGTGGGCGAGATCACCTCGACGGACTTGAAGAACTCGCGCGCGATCCCCTTGCGCCGGTAGTCCTCCCGCACCACGACCAGGCTCACGTACGTGCACTGGAACCAGTCCGCCCGGTAGGCGAGGAAGCCCACCACCTCGCCCTCGGCCTCGGCCACGATCAGATGATGGCGCTCGAGATGGGAGCGGATGAAGGCACCGGCGCGCTCCTCTCCGATGACCTGGGCTGCGAGGGTCCGGCATCCGATCTCATCGGCCACCCGCGGCAGTCGGATCTCGATCATGGGCGCCCGCGCGCATTGTAAGCGCGGCCGAGCGCCCGCTCAACCGCGAGCGGCCGGGTCTCGCGCTCAGTAGGTGCCGGGACGGATCTGCCCGTAGAGCGCCTTCAGCTTGTCGGCGCTGAAGCCCGGGGCCTGACACAGCGAGATGATCTTGCGCTCGTCGGCCTCGACCTTGGCGATGGCCTCCGGGATCTGCGCGGCGATCTCGCGCGGGATCGTCACCACCCCGTGCTGGTCGCCGTGGAGGAGGTCGCCGGGCTTGATCCAGACACCGCCCACCTTCACCGGGATGCCGAAGTCGACCATGTGCACGTTGGCGTGCGAGACCGACACGTGCGCGGCGCAGAACTGGAACCCGAGCGCGCGCACCTCGTCGAGATCGCGCACCGAGCCGTCGGTCACCACGCCCACGCAGCCGAGCGCCCGGTGGATGTTGGCCTGCACCTCGCCCCACTGCGCGCCCTGGCCGCGCGGATCGTCGAGGTCGTGCACCACGATGACGCGGGGGGCCGGGATCGTCTGGACGTAATCCCACCAGCCGAAGGTGCTGGCCCGGTGCCCGTCGATGGGGCCGGCCTCGGCGCGGATCACGCAGGGCACCGCGTAGCCCACCATCGGCCCCAGGTCGGGGAAGAGCGCCTTGATGTCGGAGGAGAGATTGCCCTGCTCCCGCGGTCGCACCTTGAACGTCTCGATGGCGTTGGCGACGCTGGGGCTGGTGATCTTCCGGAGCGCGTCGATCTCTCGCGTGGTCATCGGGTGCATCCTCCCTGGGGTTGACGGCTGAGACCGTGTCAGATACTGCCCTTACGCCGCTCCGAGAGCAACTCCTCCAGCTCGGGAATGACCCGTCGCACCCCGGTCATGTTCGGGTTGATCCGGAGCGCCCGGCGGAAGTAGACGAGGGCCTGCTCGGGCTGGTTCAGGTGGAGATAGATCTGCCCGTAGCCGGCCAGCGCCCCGAAGTGGGCCGGGTTGCGCTTGATGACCTCGTCGCAGTCCTTGAGCGACTTCTGGTCCTCGCCCATGAGGAAGTAGACGGTCGCCCGCTTGTTCCAGGCCTCCGCGAAGTCGGGCTTCTTCTGGATGACCTTCGAGAAGGTCTCGACCGCGGCGGGCCCGTCGCCGCTGTTCATCTGCTCGATCCCGACCTGGAGCAGGCTGTCGGCGTCGGGATCGCCGGACCGGCTCCAGACCTGCCAGACCGAGTTCTCGGCGAGCAGCCGTACCACCTCGTCGTCGTCGCCGAGGGCCTGCAGCAGCACCGGCGCGTCGCTCATCGTGCCCAGCTCGCCGAGCCAGGCGGCGGCCCGGCGGCGCAGCTCGACGTCCTGGCCCTTGATCTCGGAGAGCACCTGCTCGCGGGTGAGCGGGACCTTGGTCTGGGCGAGCGCGGGGGAGGCGAGCACGCCCAGGACGAGCGCGAGACCCAGCCCGAGGCCCGCGGCGCGCATCACGTGCGGCCCACCATGCCGAGGAACGCCGCCTCGTCGAGCGTCGGCACCCCCAGCCGCCGGGCATCGTCGGCCTTGGACCCGGCGTCCTCTCCCACGATCACGTAGTCGGTCTTCTTCGAGACCGAGCCCGACACCCGGCCGCCCAGCCGCAGGATCAGGTCCTTGGCCTGGTCGCGGCTCATGCTCGAGAGCCCGCCGGTCAGCACGAGGGTCTTGCCCTCGAGCGGCCGCGGCCCCTCGGTGTGGCCCTCCTCGGACATGCTCACGCCGGCGGCGGCGAGCCGATCGATCGTGGCGCGGTTCCGCGGCTCCGCGAGGAAGGTCGTGACCGCCTGGGCGATCTGCGGGCCGATGCCGTAGATGTCGTTGACCTGCTCGGGGGTGGCGGCGAGGAGGCGCTCCATGGTGCCGAAGCGCGCGGCCCGGAGCTGGGCGGCGCGCTCGCCGACCATGCGGATGCCGAGGGCGTTGAGCAGCCGGGTGAGGCCGCGGCCCCTGGATGCCTCGATCGCGCGGTGGAGATTCTGCGCCGACTTCTTGGCCATGCGCTCCAGCTCGGCCAGGGTCTCGACGGAGAGCCCGTAGAGGTCGGCGAAGTCGTGCACGAGCCCGCGATCCACGAGCTGGCCGATGATCACCTCGCCGAGGCCCTCGATGTCCATGGCCCGCCGGGAGCCCCAGTGGAAGAGGCGCTCCTTGAGCTGCGCCGGGCACGCGGTGTTCGTGCAGCGCCAGACCGCCTCGCCCTCGACCCGCAGCGCCGCGCCGCCGCACGCCGGGCAGTGGGTGGGCATCCTGAACGGCTCGGGCTCGGGATCCGGCCGCTTCGAGGTGACCACCTGGACCAGGTACGGGATGACGTCGCCCGCGCGCTCGACCAGCACGGTGTCGCCGACGCGCACGTCCTTGCGGCGCACCTCGTCCTCGTTGTGCAGGCTCACGTTGCTCACGGTGACGCCGGCCAGCTCCACCGGCTCGAGCTGGGCGGTCGGCGTCAGGGCGCCGCTCTTGCCGACGTTGATCGTGATCCACAGCACGCGGGTGGTGGCCTGGCGCGCCGCGAACTTGTAGGCGATGGCCCAGCGCGGATGGTGGGCGGTGGCGCCGAGCCGCCGCTGCTGCTCGAGGTCGTCGACCTTGACCACGACGCCGTCCGCATCGTAGCCGAGGTCGTCGCGCTCCTGCTCGATCTGCCGGCAGTAGGCGGTGACCGTCTCCAGGTCCGCGCAGCGCTCCGAGCGCGGGTTGACCCGGAAGCCGCTGGCCTTCAGGGCGTCGAGCCGCTCCCACTGCGAGTGGAAGCCGGGCGGCTCCAGCACGCTCACGTGGTAGAGGAAGATGTCCAGCGGGCGCGCGGCGGTGATCGCGGGATCCTTCTGGCGCACCGCCCCGGCCGCCGCATTGCGCGGGTTGGCGAAGACGGGCTGCCCGCTCTCCTCCAGGCCCGCGTTCAGGCGGGCGAAGGCCTCGCGCGGCATGTACACCTCGCCACGGACCTCGAGCGTCCGCACCCCCTTGAACGGCCCGGTCAGCGCGGCCGGGATCGACTTGATCGTGCGGAGGTTCTGGGTGATGTCCTCCCCGGTCCGGCCGTCGCCGCGCGTCGCGCCGCGGACGAAGCGGCCCCGCTCGTAGAGCAGGGCCACCCCGAGCCCGTCGATCTTGGGCTCGCAGACGTAGCTGGGCGCGATGCCAGGCACGGCCCGCTTCAGGCGCGCCTCGAACTCCTGCAGGTCCTCGGTCGCCATCGCGTTGTCCAGCGAGAGCATGGCCACCAGGTGCTCGACCGGCGCGAACAGCTCGGCCGGGCGCCCCCCGGGCCGCTGGCTCGGGCTGTCCGGGGTGATCAGCTCCGGATGCGCTTCCTCCAGGGCGGCCAGCTCCCGCCAGAGCCGATCGTACTCGGCATCGCTGATCTCGGGGCGGCTCTCGACGTAATACAGATGGTTGTGCCGGTTGATCTGCTCGCGGAGTTCCTGCAGGCGCGTAGCGACGCTCATCCGTTGACCAGGATAACACCGCGCCGCCGGCTCGACCCGGCCTAGCGGGGTAGGCGCATCTGCTCGGTGATCCGGGCCGCGTCGAGCGGCGTGCCCACGGTGCGTGGCGTGATCAGCAGGAGGAGCTCGGTCTTCTCGACCTTGTCCTCGACAGAGCCGAAGAGGTAGCCCAGGATCGGGATCCGACTGAGCCACGGGACCCCGATCCGGACGCGCGTGCGCCGGCTCTGGATGAGGCCGCCCAGCACGAGGGTCTGGTCGTTGAGGAGCACCACCGATGTCTCGGCCTCGCGCTTCGTGAAGCGGGGCGAATTGATCGGCGGCGGCTCGTTCTCGCCGACCTCGTTGACCTCTTGCTTGACGTCGAGCGCGACCGTACCCTGCTCGCCGATGCGCGGTGTCACGGTCAGGATGATGCCGGCGTCCTTGTACTCGACGGTCTGGGTGATCGAGTTGCCGGTGGTCCCGCCGGTGGCGACCGGCACCTGCTGAGAGGTGACGATCGGCACCGAGGTGGACACGTTGATCACCGCCTTGCGGTTCTCGGCGGTCATGATCGACGGGTTCGAGAGCACGTTCACGCGGTTCTCGCTGGACAGGGCGTTGAGCGCGGCCAGGACCTTGTCCGCCGCGAAGGCGAAGACATTGAGCCCGAGCGGAACAACGCCTCCCTGCGGGATCGTCGATCGGGTCGGCCGGGTCGGGAGCAGCCCGGAGGGCGACGAGGTGATGGTGACGTCGCCGCTGCGGATCGCCCACTCGACCCCGAGCTTGGTGTCGTCGGACAGCCGGACCTCGGCGGCCAGCACCTCGATCAGGACCTGGCGGGGCATCCGGTCGAGCCGTCGGATCGTGGTCTCGATCTCCTTCCACAGGCGAGGGTAGGTCGTCACAATGATGGCGTTGGTCACCTCGTCGGCGACGAAGCGGATCTCCGCGGAGGGCGGTGCTCCGTCGCCCGAGACGCCCGGGAAGGCGGTGGAGGCCGGCCGCGTCGTCGGGCCCGCGACCGGGGGAGCCGGGATGACCTCGGCGCCCGGCACGCCGCCGGGCGACGCGGGCGGCCCCGTCGGGCTCGAGATGCTGCCGAGTGACCGCAGCGGCTGCTGGCTGCCCGTGATCGCGGGCCCTCCGCCGCGCCCGTAGATCGCATCGAGCGTCCCCGCGAGGTCACGGGCCTTGGTGTTCTCGGCGAAGTGGATGAAGACCCGCTGGCCTCCGTAGATGTCGATGTCGAGCTTCTCGACGAGTCGCCGGATGGTCTCCATGTCCGACTTGCGTGCCTGCACGACCAGCGAGTTCGATCGGCGCTCGGGCACGATCAGGGGGCGCTCGCCGCCCGGGGGACCTAGCGGGCCGGATGGAGCCGACCCCGCGGGTAGCGCCGGGGTCGGCGCCACCCCGGCCGGCGCCCCCGCGGCCTGGCGGCCGGTGAAGAGCTGGGCTAGGAGCTGCGCGAGTTCTTGCGCGTCGGCGTGCCGGAGCGCGACGACCTGTAGGTCGTTGAGGGCCACCTCAACGTCGACCAGCTGCAGCATGCCGAGCAGCCGCCGGATGTTGGCGCTGGTGTCGGTCACGATCAGCAGGTTGGTCTCCCGGTGGGCCGTGAGCACTCCCGGAGCCGGGACGAAGGGGCGCAGGAGCGTGACCGCGTCCGACGCGTTGAGGAACCGGAGCGGCACGATCTGGGTCACGATCTCGTCGGCGAGGAGCGTGGGAGCGATCTCGCGTCCGACGATGGTCTTGACCGGGTTCTGGGGCGCGCCCTCACGCGGGATGATCCGATAGAGGTCGCCCGACCGTACCGCGGCGAGGCCGCTCGTCTCGAGGATCGTGAGTAGAACACCGAAGACCGTGTCGCTCGAGATCGTGTCGCCGGTCTGGAACGTCACCTTCCGCCCGCGTGCGCCGGGGGCCAGCACGTAGTTGAACCCGACGATCTCGGCCACCGCCTGGACCACGACCTCGATGTCGGCGTTGTCGAAGTTCAGCACGAGTGCCCGGCCCGGCCTCGAGGCCGACGGCGCCGCCCCGACGGGGGGCGGTGTAACGCTCGGCGCTGCCGGAGCCGGAGGTGGAGATGCGCCCGGCGCGACCGCCGCCGGCTCGGGGGGCGCGGCGGGCTCGCTCTCGATCGGCAACGCCCTCGGCGGCGAAGCTGGACGGTCCGGGGCCGGTGTCGGGTCGGTGTGTACGTCGACTCGCGGTGTCGGGTCGGGCGTCGCGGCCGGCAGCGCGGCCGCGGCACAACCGCTCACGAGGCTCGCGACGAGCAGCCAGCGGGTCAGGTCCCGTCGGCGAGTCATCGGGGCCCGGGCTCGGCGACCGGCGCCGATTCCGGTCGGAGGGCCGGCACGGTGGGCGCGCTGGTCGAAGGCGTCGTGTTCGCCAACGCGGCCCCCGTGCTCGTCGCCGTCGGCCCGGGCTTGGCCGGATCCTGGAGCAGGAGCTCCAGCGGACCCTCGACCCTCGAGATAGTCACGCGGTCGCTCTCGATGGAGACCACGCGGCCACCCGCGATGACGTCGTCGGTCCGGTAGCCGAAGACCCTCCTGGCGACGGGGTCCTCAAGGTATGCCCGGCTCCGGGCACCGTCCATGACGATGCCGTGGAGGATCGGCCGGGGATGCCGAGTGGTCGTGACGCGATGGCGCTCCTCGGACCGGCTCGGGCTGAAGAGATTCGTCGCGGTGACCAGGTCGGGCTCCACCTGGGTGTCGGCGGTCGAGGTGGCCGGCGTGTCGACGGACCCGGTTGCCGCCTTCGGAGGCGCCACGGGCGAGGGCAGAGGCAGCGGAGCGAACAGCGCGTGCACAAGCTCCACTGCGAGGAGGCAGCCCACCAGTCCGGCCACCACATCGAGGGCGAGCCATCTCCCGGACATGCCTAGCCCTCCCGGGAGTCCAACAGCCGCAGCGGCCGCGAGTCCCGCAGCAGGTAGCCGGCCACGGTCAGCGTGGTCAGCAGGTCCCTTGGCTGTCCGCCGGTGACCAGGCGGATCCGGACCTCCCGAAGCGCCAGGAGTCGCGGAGTCTGCTCGAGACCGGCGAGCGCTGCGACCGTTTCGCGGATCGTGCCGATCACGGTGAGCTCGATTGCGATCTCGTGCAGTCCTGGCTGATCGGCGACCGGGAGCACGCGCTCGCTCCGCACCTCCACGCCTGCGGTGGCGAGTCGGTCCTTCACCAGCTCCTGGAGCTCGGACGCGGCGAGCGACGCGGTCGGGCCCCGCAGCAGCCGCTCAGTCGCTGCCGCGAGGCGCTCGTTGACCGCGGCCAACTCCTCGACGAGTCGCGTCTTCTGGTCGATCTGACGCCGCCGCCGCTCCAGGGTCTCCTCGCGCAGCGGCACCGCCGCCGACGCGGCCAGGAAGCGGGAGCGAATCGGCTCGACGACGGTCAGATGCACGCCGACGACGAGCGAGACGATGGCCCCCGCTCCGATCACCACGCGCTCGCGGGCGCTGAGGATCGGCACCCATCACCTCTTCGGCGCCGCGGGAGCCGCCTCCCAGGCGGCCCTGATGCGGAACTGCTCCTTGCCCTGGATCCTGGTGACCGGCGCGGTGAACTCGACCCGCTCGAGCCACGTGGAAGCTTCGAGTGGGCGGATAAGCCCGCTTGCCGCGTCGGCCTGCCCGACCAGCTCGACCCCTTGCCGATCCATGGTCAGCGCCTGCAGCCACGCCTCCGCGGGCACCAACCCCGTGAGCTCGCGCAGCACGGGCAGCGCCGGGACCCGGGCCTCGCGGGCGGCCTGGAGCGCGGAGAGAACGGCGTGCTTCCGGGTCATCTCGCCCGCGAGACGGTCGACGGCCTTCGCCTCCGGATCCAGCCGGTGGATCTCGCTCACGAGGCGTTCCACGTGACGCTCGATCCGGGAGACGTGCGCGAGGGCGAGGGCCAGCCCGAGCAGGGCGATCACGCCGAGCAGCGCCGCCGCCACGAGCTGCTCACGCGAGGGGATCCATGGACGCGCCGGACGAGGTAGGAGATCCAGGGCGGGCGCCCGTGATCCGACCGCGACGGCGAGGGCGAGCAGCCCATCGCCCGGATCGGCCGGGTCGAGCGCGGCAATCAGTGGCGCCCGGGCTTCGGCATAGGGCGGCGCGGTGACCGGGAGCCCGAGCCCGGCCACCAGCTCGCTCTCGACGACGCCGGCGTCCCGGCCCGAGAGCCAAACGGACTCGCAGCCGTGCCAGCGGAGGAGTGGCCAGCTGCGGCGGATCTCCTGGGCCAGACCTCGGGCATCGGTCTCCGGGATCCGGCGACTGCCGAGCAGGCAGCGTCCCTCGAGCAGCACGAGATCGCGGCCGCTGCTGTGGCTGTGGACCCAGACCGTCCGACGTGACGGCAGGTCGCTCGCCAGCAGCGCCGGCAGCTCGTGACAGGCGACGACCATGGTCGCGGGGCGGCATCCGGCGCCGGCCAGGACCCCGAGCGGACGCTCCCCACTGCGACGCTCGGCCACGACGAGGAGCACACGATACGCATCGCCAGATCCGCCCGGTAGCACGGCCCAGTCGAAGTGCGCCCCTTCCACCGGGAAGGGAACATGGCGGTCGAGATCGAAGCCGATCATGGCCCCGAGATCGCGACCACCGGTGCGGGGCAGGTCGATGGTCCGGACGATGGCCATCCGCCGATCCAGACCGACGCGCACCTGCCGGGGTAGGCGGCGCACCCCGAGCGTGGCGGCGAGCGCGCCGGCGGGATCGTCGGCGTCGTCGATCGTGAAGTTCTCGAGCCGGCGGGGCCCCGTGATCACGACCCCGGTGAGTCCCCGCTCCCGGACGAGGAGACCGATCCGTGCGGCCATCAAGGCTCCGGCCTCCACGACAGGATCTCGACGTCGAGCGGATCACCCTGCCGACCGCGGCGCACCACCGCAACGACCCGACTACGGGCGACGCCGCCCACCAGGCCCTCGGCCTCGACGCGGAAGGTGCCGCTGCCAACCGAGAAGCCCCGGCCCGCGAAGCGGCCGGGTACGACGACGTACGGGGCGCGGCGCCGCGCCTGCACCACGTCGGCGACCTCAGCATCCGACAGGCCGACCGCCTTCAGCACGATCGGGGAGGCCGCGTTGAGGCTGACCGTGCTGAGCGGTGCGACCGTGACGAGCTCACCGAGCCCGGGTCGACCGGAGGCGTAGAGCTCGCGGGTGACACCGCGAATCTGCAGCAGCTCGGTCGGATCCTGTAGGTTGCCGTTGCGCGCCCGGTAGGGGACGGGCAGGCGCAGGTAGAATTCGCTCTCGGCACCGTTGGCCCGGCGCAGCTCGTTGGCGTCGCGCCAGTCCTGCAGCGAATCGAGGATGATGTCGCGGCGGCCCCGGTCGACCTCGAGGACCGCGAGCAGCCGACGCAGACGATCGGGATCGACGGCATTCAGCGACAGCCGCGCCGCCTCGTCGTCGATCCGGTAGGAAAAGGCTCCCGGCCCCAGCGGCACCCGCGTGCGCGGGAGCGGAGTCACTCGGATCGGCCCGGCCTGGTCTATCCGGATGCGGTGGAAGACGAGTTGTCCGGACTCGTCGAGCGCCGCGATCTGGGACTGGCCCAGGATCTCGCGGATGGCCTGCTCGATTCCGGCCTCCGCCAGATGACGCGCCACCACCGCGTCCCGGAACGAGCGGACCATGGACGCCTCGAGCCGGGCCGAGGCCGCGAGCTGGGTGACCACCAGTGCGAGGAGGGACAGCGCGAGCAGGGCCACGACGAGTGCGACGCCGCGCTGGTCGCTCATCGAGCGGTCGTCCGGATCGGCACGGTGAGGATGCGGGAGCCGCTCGACCGGCCCGCGGCTCCGGGGACCATCGTGATCTCCACGGCCCGCGGCAGGCCCTCCTCCCGCGTCGTGTCCCACGCCTCCTTCCACGCGTTCGGCTCGGAGGCCCGATAACGGAAGCGGACGGCGCCGACCGCCGGGCTCACCGCGACAGGCGGCTGTGCATCGGGAGCGGGCTCGTTTGGCAAGGGCTGCTGGCGCAAGGCGAGGCCCCGGCCGTCGCAGTCCAGGCTCACCGCGGTGAACGCGGTCGCTGCCTCGCCCAGCGGCGGCGAGAGCGTGACGAAGGAGAGGCGGTCCGGCTCTCCTTGGAATAGGATGGTCGACTCCCCGGTGGTGCGGGTGGTCCGGTAGGGGAAGGTGCCGGCCAGCGAGTGCTCGACGAGGATCATCAGGCTCCGATCCTGATCAAGTTGGGCCATCCGCGCCTCCGCTCGGCTCCAGGCAGCCAGGGCGAGCCTGAGCCCGGTCGACCCGATAGCCAGGACCACTGCAACGATACTCAGAGCCAGTATCAGCTCGAGTATGGTAAGCCCTTGACGATGTTGCTCTGTGTTCACTGATCCGGTGTTCCCGGCAGCGTGCGCAGGCTGGCCAGCTCGAGGCTCCGGGTGGCGCCCCAGCGGACGGTTACCGAGAGGGCGTAGAGCCGGGGGCTTGGCCCCACTGGCGGCGTCAGGTCGTCGGGCACCGTCACCAGCGCAACGCGACGCTCCCAACGGAAGCCTCCGTCCCGACCCTCATCGACGCCTTCGCGCGGCCACTCGAGCGAGCGAACGAGCCGGTCGGCGAGGGAGACCGCTTCCTGGTACTCGTCGGAGAGCCGAACCAGCCGCAGGCCGTGGGACGACAGCGGCACGAGCGTAGCCATGGCCAGTGCCAGGATCGTCAGCGCCACCAGCACCTCGAGGAGCGTGAAGCCGCGGCTCATCGGGTCGCCCGGGTGGTCACACGGCCAGTCAGCGGGTCCACCACGACCGTGAACGATCGGCGGCCGGATGCGTCGAGCGTGATCCGGCCGCCGCTCGACATCCCATCCGGCAGAAAGCTGAGCGCGCCCGCCCCGGGCTCGAGGCGGAGCCTAGCTGTGAAGGTGCGCGCCCGCTCGCTGCCGGCGCTGCCGTGGGTGGCGGGCTGCCGGAGGAGCAGCGTGTGGTCGTCGCGTCCTGGCGCCACCTGGACGACCTCACGCCGCGTCGCGGCCAGCTCGCGGGCGCCGCGCAGGAAGGCCGCCACCGCGGCGGCCTCCGAGCGGGCGCGCACGTCGGTCGCCGCGCGGCCGACTGCCGGAGCCACTATCGCGGCCGCGAGCGCGAGCAGCGCGAGGACGACGACCAGCTCCATAAGCGAGTAGCCTCCCGGCCGGCTCACTGGCTCTCCCAGGAGGTCACGTCGCGACTCTCTCCTTCACCTGCCGGGGCTCCGTCGGCACCGAGCGTCCAGACGTCGTAGTCGCCGTGGTCGCCGGGACAGCACTTGTACTGGTACGGCCGACCCCATGGATCGAGCGGGACCGTCGCCTTCTTGAGGTACGGTCCGCTCCAGCCGGGCACGCTGGGATTCTGCACGAGCGCGGGCAGTCCTACCGCCCCCGGGGGATAGGCCCCAACGTCGAGCCGGTACTGGTCCAGCGCGGCCGCGAGCAGCTCGATCTGCGCGCGCGCCGCGGCCTGCTTGCTCTGGCCGACACGTCCGAAGAGCCGTGGCCCCACCAGCCCCGCGATGAGGCCGAGGATGATGATGACGACCAGCAGCTCGATCAGGGAGAACCCGCGCTGGTCCCGGAGTCGGCGCATCACAGCGGGACGTCCGTGACCGAGAGGATGGCCATCAGCATGGCGACGACGATGAAGCCGACCGCGACGCCCATCGCGAGAATGATGCAGGGCTCGGCCAGCGTGACGAGCCGCCTGACGACCTTCCTACTCTCTGCCTCGAGAGCCGTCGCGACCCGGAGCAGCACGTCCTCGAGCCGTCCGGTCTCCTCGCCCACCCGCACCATGTGCACCGCGAGCGAGGGGAACACGCGCGAGTCGGCCATCGGCCGGGCCAGGCCGTCCCCGCGTCGGACCCCATCGCCGAGCCGATCGACCGCCGCGGCGAGCACCTGGTTGCCCATCATGTCCTTCGCGATCCCGAGCGCGGGGATCATGCCGACCCCGCTACGGAGCAGGGTGCCCAGGACCCGGCTGAAGCGTGCCACCTCGGTCTTGAGGATGATCTGCCCCGTGAGGGACAGCCGCAGTAGGAGGCGATCGACGGTGAGCCGGCCCGCAGAGGTGGCCAGCACGATGCGACTCGCGAGGGCGCCGACCGCGGCGAGCAGGGCGAGCAGCCACCACCAGTGCTGCAGCATCCCGCTCACCTCGAGCAGGATCCGCGTGGGCAGGGGAATGGTCGCGTCCAGGTCGTCGAAGATGACGGCGAAGCGCGGGACTACGAATGTCATCAGGAAGACGACCGCGGCGGCGCCCACCGTGGTCAGCAGCGCGGGATAGATCAGCGCCGACACCAGCGCGTCGCGGAGCTCCAGCGACTCGGCGAGCAGCTCGGCCAGCCGGCGTAGCGTGGTCTCGAGCAGGCCGCCCTTCTCGCCGGCCCGTACCATGTTGACGTAGAGGCGCGAGAAGGGGCGGGGGTGGTGTCGGGCGAGCGCGTCGGCCAGCGCTCCGCCGGCGTGCACGGTACGGAGCACGTCGGTCATGATCGCCCGCAGCCGCGCGGTCGGGGCCAGCTCGGCCAGGACGGCGAGGGCACGATCGAGGGGAAGGCCGGCCTCGAGCAGTGTGGCCAGCTGCTCGGTCAGCATCACGAGGTCGCGGCGGGCGACGCGCGTGCTCAGCCACTGAGGCCGGGCGAGACCCGGAAGGTGCCACGGCGAGCGTTGCGGCTCGATCCGGATCGGAAAGCAGGCGTCGCGTCGCAGCCGCTCGGCCACGGCGCGCGTGTCGGCGGCCTCCATGACCCCGGCGACCGTCCGGCCCTGCCTGGTCGCCGCGCGATAGGCGAAGAGGGTCACGCTAGCCCTCCTCTTGGGTCGCGCGGAGGATCTCCTCGACGGTCGTCAGACCCGCGCGCGCCTTGGTCCACGCATCCTCTCGCAGCGTCCGCATCCCGTGCGCCACCGCGTGACGGCGGATCTCGCCGGCGGGAGCGCGGCGCACGATGAGGCTGCGGGTCTCGTCGGTGATCCGGAACAGCTCGTAGATCCCGATCCGGCCGCGGTAGCCGGTTCCCAGGCACCGCTCGCAGCCCTCACCGCGGACCAGCGCCTTATCGCCCGCGCTCTCGAAGCCGAGGACGAGCAGCTGAGCCGCGGCGGGCCCGTCGGGCACGCGGCAGAACGAGCAGACCCGCCGGACAAGCCGCTGCGCGAGCACGCCGGCGAGCACCGAGGCAATCAGATAGGGCTCGCAGCCGAGATCCTGGAGCCTGGTTACGGTAGCGGGCGCGTCGTTCGTGTGCAGGGTGGAGAAGACCAGGTGGCCGGTGAGAGCCGACTGGATGGCGATCTCGGCCGTCTCTAGATCCCGGATCTCGCCGACCATGAGGACGTCGGGATCCTGTCTCACGATGTGGCGCAGGCCGGCGGCGAAGGACAGGCCGATCTTGGGCCGGACCGGGATCTGGTTGACTCCCTTTAGCTGGTACTCGACCGGGTCCTCGACGGTCAGGATCTTGAGATCGGGTCGGTTGATCTTGTCCAGGGCCGCATAGAGCGTGGTGGTTTTGCCGGAGCCGGTCGGGCCGGTGACGAGCAGGATGCCGTGCGGTCGCCGGATCAGGGCCTCGAAACCCTCGGCGGTCGACGGCGAGAAGCCGAGCCGATCGAAGGGCAGGAAGACCGACGACCGGTCCAGCAGGCGCATGACGATCGACTCGCCGTGGATCGTCGGCACGGTGGAGACCCGAATGTCGATCCGCCGGCCGCCCTGGCCCGTGACCCGGATCCTTCCGTCCTGGGGCAGCCGCCGCTCGGCGATGTTCATCTCGGCCATGATCTTGATGCGCGAGGTCAGGGCCGCCTGCAGTCGTCGCGGCGGGGCCTCCTGGTCGTAGAGGAGCCCGTCGATGCGATAGCGAAGCCGCAGGCTCTCCTCGAACGGTTCGATGTGGATGTCGGAGGCGTCGGCGGTCAGGGCGCCGTCGATCAGCAGGTTGACGAGCCGTACGACCGGCGCCTCGAAGGCCAGGTCGCGCAGGTGGTTGACGTCGTCCTCGGCGTCGGTCCCGTCCTCCGCCGCACCGCCGATGCCCTGAACGATCCGCTGCAGCGCGGTGCTGGCGCCATAGGCGCGCTCGATCGCGTCGAGGACGGCCGCGGCCGGCGCCACGCACAGCGTGACCGTGAGGCCGGCGGTCCCACGGAGGTCATCGGCCAGGAGCGGGTCGGTGGGCTCCGCGGTGGCGACCGTGAGCGACGTTCCCTCGACCGCGATCGGACAGGCTACGTGCTGTCTCAGGTAGGCGGCGGAGACGTCCCTCAGGAGCGGCGGGGTCGCCGGCAGCTCGCTGGCGCCGAGGAAGCGAAGCCCTTGCTGCGCGGCCACTGCCCGCAGCACGTCGTCCGGGGTGACCGCACCGATGGCCACCAGCGCCTCGCCGAGCCGCTCCCGCTCACGGATCGCCCGCGCGAGAGCCCCGTCGAGGATCTCCTCGCTGATGACTCCGTCCGCGACGAGAATCTCGCCGAGCCTCACACCGTCGGGAGCAATGGTCGCCAAGGTGCCGGGATTCTCTGCTTCGCGGACAGGCGCCGTCAATCGTGGCTGTTTCGATACGGTGCGCCTGCCTCGATTGTTCTCGACGCTTACGCGTCGGCGGGCAAGGTCGGCTCAGCGGGGCTGCTGCTTGCTCCGTGCCTGCTGGACCAGGGCCGCGACGCGGTCGCGATCCTCGCCCGGCGGCACCAGGGCCATGAATTGCTCCCAGGACTGCACCGCCCCGGCGTAGTCGTGCTTCTGCTCGTAGAGGACCTGACCGCGGTAGAGGTAGGCGGGGGCGTACTTCGGGTCGATGTCGAGCGCCTTGGTGAACGTCTCGAGCGCGGTGTCGGCATGACCGCCAAGCGCGACGATGAGGCCCAGATGCGTCATCGCGTCGACGTTCTTCGCATCGCGCTTGAGCACGGCCTGGTACGCGGCGATGGCCTCGGGGTAGCGGCCGTCGAATAGGCTCTGGCGCGCGGCCTGGAGCATGCCGGCCAGCATCTCAGGGGGAATCGGCTTGCCCGGCTCGAGGCGGGCCATCGGGGGTCCCACCGTCGCCGGGGGCGAACCGGGCACCGGCAGGCGTGCGCCGGGCGGCGTGAAGCTCTGGTCGCGCTCGGTGAACCGGCCGACGCTCGCGCCGATGACGACGCCGAAGACGACCAGGGTGAGCCCACCGGCGGCCAGCGCCACCGGGTGACGGGTCCACCCGCCGCGGCTCGCGACCGCCGGCGCCGGTGCTGCCGGGACCGACTCCCGGCGTCCGCGAGCGGGCACGGCCGGCCGGCGCCGATCGAGCTCGGTGATCAGGGCCGCGGCCCGGGACTCGTAGCGGAGGCGCAGGCTCTCGTAGTCGGCATCCGAGAGATGGCCGGCGTCGTGATCGAAGTCGAGCTCGCGCAGGGCCCGGTAGAGGGCCGTCTTCTCCTCCTCGAGCTCGAGCCTCCGGTCATCCGCCGGCCGGGGGACCACGGCGGCGGCCGCCCCGGCGCGCGCGGCCAGCAGCGGCCACAGCACGATCGCCAGGGCGGGCAGCACGATCGCCGCGATCAGGATCGTCGAGGCCTCCCCCACCCGCGCCACGAGCGCCGGGGCGAGGCCGCACAGCGACGCGAGCGACGCCCCGGCCACGCTGGAGGCGAGCGCC
>Ga0187773_10000408_pt1 | contig 17310 bp, 20 predicted proteins | sample 0216_BV02_MP05_1_FD_133133 | JGI IMG/M metagenome (GOLD analysis project Ga0187773, IMG submission 133133) | Tropical peat soil microbial communities from peatlands in Department of Meta, Colombia - 0216_BV02_MP05_10_MG | ecosystem: Environmental > Terrestrial > Soil > Wetlands > Peat | place...
GCGCGCGCTCGCCCAACCCGGTGAGCGTGGGCGTGTACACGCCGTGGCCCGCGCGCCGCAGAAGCGGCGCGACGAACCGCCACTTCCAGCCGCCGTGCCAGGCACCGTGGACGAGGACGAAGGTCGCCATCGGGCGCCGCTCAGCGCTTCGGCGCGAGCAGGCCGAACATCGCGCCCTGCGGGTCGGCGCACTGGGCGATCCACTCCCCTGTGGGAACCTGCTGCGGTTCAAGCAGGACCTTGCCGCCCGCGCCCTTCACGCGCGCGACCGCGGCGTCGATCGCCTCGACGTTGAAGTAGTAGAGCCAGAAGGGGACCGGCGCCTCGGGCATCTTGGTCATCATGCCGCCGACCATCGCATCGCCCGTCGCAAAAGTCTGGTAGACGCCCATCTTCCCCATGTCGAAAGCCTCGGTCTTGGTCCAGCCGAAGAGGCCCGAATAGAACTCGAAGTCCTTCTTCCCGTCGCCTGCGGAGAGCTCGCGCCAGCCGACGTGGCCGGGCGCGTCCGGCGCGACCGCCGGCAGCTCCTCGCTGCTCATACCCTTCATGATGATGAACACCGCGCCGTGCGGGTCGGCGACCACGGCGAAGCGGCCGACCCCGGGGATGTCTTCCGGTCCGCGGCGCACCGCACCGCTCGCCTTCTTCACGCGCGCCGCGTAGTCGTCGACGTCGTCGACCGCGATGTAGCCGGTCCAGCAGGGCGGCACGCCCATCGCCTGCATCTCTTTGGTGATCGGCATCAGCCCGCCCACGTTCACCCGACCCGCAGACAGGAGCGTGTACGAGCGGTCGCCCATTCCGGAATCCTTCGCGCTCCAGCCGAACACCCGGCTGTAGAAGGACTCGGCCGCCTTCGCATCGGTGGTCATCACGTCGTACCAGATGAACTTTCCGTGGTACTTGGACATGGCTCTACTCCTTTCCGGTTTGATCGAAGAGAAGCTCGAGGTAGCGCCGCAGGTGCACCAGGCACTCGTCGGCAACCTCGGGCCCGTGCTTCGCCTTGGCGAGAACGAAAGCACCCTGGATCGCGGCCTGGGTGAAGAGGGCGAGGCTCTCGGGACTCCATTTTGCGCGCGGCGCGTAACGCCGCTTCGCCTCGGCGATGTCGGCGACCAAGCTCGCGGCGTGCCCGCTGATATGCCGTTCGCAGGCCTTGCGTATTGAGGGATGGGTCTCGTAGGTCTCCTGCACCATCGTGCCGAGGAGACAGGTGAACTCCGGCAGCTCGCGCTTGAGGATCGCGCGGCGGAATTCGACGTATCCGAGCAGGCGCTTGAGCGGATCGGGCAATGTCCGATACGGCGCCTTGGAGAAAACGCTCTCCGCCATCTCGGCGAAGTGCCGAGCCGCCGCGAGCGCAAGATCCTCCTTGCTTTCGAAGTGGTGGAAGAAGCTTCCCTTGGTCAGCCCCGCGGATTCGCAGACCTCGTCGACCGTGGCCGCCTCGAAGCCCTTGGTGCGGATCACCCGCAGGGCGGCGTCGAGAAGCCGGGTCTTGGATCCGTGCTGGGCGCGCATTCCGGAGCCTTCCAGCATACAACTGGTATGCAGCGTACATACCGGGCGGTATGTTGTCAAGCGGGGGCGAGGGACCGTCCCCCGACAACCCTGGGGTTGCCACATGTGTTGCTGCTCCAAGGCCGTGGTCGATTCCTTGTCAGGGAAACCCTTACATGACATTTCTGGACTGCCTGACAGATATCTTGGCTCGACTCGTATATAGATATAGCGTCGGGCTTGAGCCATCTCGGGAGGAACGCCGGCGAGTCCGTACGCAGGCAATTTGTGGGGCTTTGCGAAGAATCAATAACAATGATCCGGACCTCGGAACAATTGCTGACCGCTGAGCAGGAGGCGCTGGCAGGCGCCTCGGAGCTCAAAGGGGAAGGCGCGTCCATCTGCATCGCCCGCCGGGCGAAAGACCTTCCCGCCATTCCGCCCGGAACGAAGGTCCGGCTGCTGCTCCTCGACGACGACCCCGACTTCGCGAGAGTCATGGCGCGGCTGCTCGGTCTCGCCGGCTACGAGGTCCGCACGGCGACCGACCGCGAGGCGGGATCGAAGGAGCTGAGGGCGGCGATGCTGCCCCACCTGATATTGCTCGACGTGGGGCTGGGCGAGTTCGACGGCTTCGACATCCTGCTGCGGCTGCGCCGCCACCCGCGGCTCGGCTCGGTGCCGGTGATCATGCTGACCGCGCGCACGACGCGGAAAGATGTCGCGCGCGGCCTGCTGCGGGGCGCCGACGGCTACGTCTCCAAGCCCTGCCGGCTGTTCGCGCTGAATCACGCAATCAGGACGGTGCTCGGCATTCAGTAGCTCCCTTCCTCGACCTCGCCTTCGGAACCTCCTTGTATCGCCCGGGGCGACCCAGAGCGCCGGGGCGACCCCGGCGCCGACCCCGACTCGAACGAGGTGTGGAGGCTCACGAAGCTTCGGTTCGGCGCTCGCGGCTGAGGGTCTCGCGCGCGGGCGGCTTCGGCAGGAAGGGCACGAGCATCGGAACCCGCCGGCGGTATTCCTCGTAGGCACGACCGAAGAGCTTCGCCAGGTCGCGCTCCTCGAACTGCAGCGCGACCAGGATGTACCCGGTGGTCATCGCCGCGAAGAGCAGGCGCCCCACGCTCATGTCCGGCGTCGCCCAGAACGCGAGCAGGAAGCCGAGCATGATCGGATGGCGCACGAGCTTGTAGAGCACCGGCGTCCTGAACTCCGGATGCGGCACCTCGCGCCTGCGCAGCGCCGCGAACACCTGCTGCAGCCCGAACAGGTTGAAGTGGTTGATGAGGAAGGTCGAGAAGAGGACGACCCCCCAGCCGAGCCAGAACACCCCGGTGAGCGCGGCGCGCCCGAGGCTGTCTTCGACATGCCACACCGGCGTTGCGATCGGCCGCCACTGCCAGTAGAGGAGCAGCAGCAGCAGGCTCGCCGCCAGGACAAAAGTGCTGCGCTCGGCCTTTTCCGGAACGATGCGCGTCCACCAGCGCTTGAATGCGGGCCGCGCCATCACGCTGTGCTGGATCGCGAAAGCGCCGAGGAGGAGCGCGTCCACGATCAGGGCCTCAACGAGCGAGACCGAGCTTCCCGAGTCGATCGACTTCGGCACCCAGAGGTTGCCGACGAAGCCGACGGCGTACAGGAAGGATACGAGGAATACCGCATAGCTTGCGATGCCGTACAGGAAGATGAAGCCGCGTGCGAACATGGACTGCCCCCTTTCGTTGGTCAGGCGATCTCCAAACCGTGCCGAATGGAACGACCGCGGAGTCTAGCGGGCCACCGCATCGGAAAAATTTCAGCGGGAGGCCATTCTTGTTTCGTTTGTTTCAGGAACGAGCTCGCGGCAGAACCCCGCCAGGCGATCCAGAAGCCCCGACAGAAGACGCGCCCGGTCGTCCGCAGCGTGCAGCCGCTCGATTCTCTCGACCATGCGCGGGGGCAGAGGTGAAGCCGGCTCGGCTCGGCGCAGAGGGCTTCCGCCGCCGTTGAGCGCGAACCACTCGCCCACCGTGAAGAGCTCGGCGCGAGCGCCCCTGAAATCCGCAATCCACGCGACGCCGTCGCGCTGATAGATCGCGATCTCGCGCGCTTCGCTGAGCCACAGCAGGCAGCCCTCGATCGCCGCCGTCCCGTTCCGTGCCCGATTTCCGCTCATGATCCGCCTCCTGTGAACTGATACGGCGCCCATTGTGGGGAGGCGGAGGCGGGGCGACCATGAGACCGGCGCCCCAGACGCCGGGAGAATCCGCGCTTTCGGCGGAGAATTCCCTGGGACTGCTGTCCCAGGGAGGGTTCAGCGCGCCTTCTGGCCGAAGCCTGCGTCGCGCGCGAGCACGATCGCGCGGGCGCGGTTCTCGACGCCGAGCTTGGCGAAGATGCTGGTGATGTGATTGCGCACGGTCTTCTCGGAGAGCGAAAGCCGTGCGGCGATCTGCGCGTTGTCCAGGCCTTGCGCGATCAGCTCGACCAGCTCCGCCTCGCGCGGCGTCAGCTCGGGAAACGGCCCGCCCTTCGGCGCAGCCGGCAGGAAGGCGCGCAGCTCCTCGAGCCAGCGCGTCCAGGCGCTCTCGTGCTCGAGCAGTACGTGGTTGCGGCTCTCAAGCGGCACGAAGCGCGCGCCGGGGATGAGGGCTGCGATGAGGCGGCCTTCCTCGAGCGGGATGCGCGCGTCGGACTTCGAGTGCGAGACGAGCGTCGGGCAGGAGACGCGTGGCGCCAGGTCGGTGACGTCGACCTGGTTCACGGCACGCATGAAGCGCGCGGCGTTCGCGGGCGAGATCGTCGAGCGCTGCAGCTCGTTCCACCAGCGCTGCTGCTCGAGCGTCGAGTCGGGTATGAACTGGGTGGTGAAGAACTGGCGGTACGCCGGGTCGTCCTTGCCCCAGCCGATCTCGGCCAGCTTCACCATGGTCTCGGCGTCCTCGCGCGCCTGCGGCGAGGGGTCGCGCTTGAGGCGCCCGCGGACGAAGGCTCCGTGCAGGACGAGGTGGCTCACGCGCTCGGGATGGCGCGCCGCGTAGGCGATGGCGATCGCCCCTCCTTGCGAGTACCCGAGCAGCGGGAACCGGTCGATCCCCGCCGCGTCGGCCACTGCCTCGAGGTCGCGCACCCAGGCCTCGACCGAGATGTCCGCGACCTCGCGGTCGGAGAGCCCGCAGCCGCGGACGTCGTAGCGGATGAAGGTATGGTCGCGCGACAGCTCGCGGAGCATGGGGCGCCACACCGAGCTTTCCCAGTCGAGCTCGACGTGGGTCATCCAGGTGCCGACCTTGACGAGCGGCGGCCCGCCGCCCGAGATGGCGTAGGCGATCCGCACGCCGTCGGCGCTGGTGCAGAAGCGGATCTGCTGGGAGGGAGCGGGCATGGCGGGGACCATGCGAAGTCTAGACCAAACTACTTCTCCCCAGACTGAGCTTCCGCGACCCAAACCATATTTCAGCTGGGACGCATCTGGCCATGGAGTGCTTTCGGGGGAGAGAAGGCGCCGTGCTACTGGCTCCCCGCGTGTGCCGCACTGCAATGGAAATGCGAGCCGATTTCGCGACAGGCTCGCAGGTCCAGGGCGGCTCAACCACAGGGCAGACAATCTCGCCCCGAGCGGAAAGTATTCGTTCCGGGCGACCGACTCCGGCGAAAGCCGGGATCGGTCGGAAGAGATTCAGTGGTGGCGCCCGCCGCCGGCAACGCGCCGCGTCTTGGTGTGGGGGATCGCGCGCGATGGCGTCTTGGCGCGTTTCACGCGACGCAGGTAGCTCACCGCGGGGGGCGCGACATCGACAGGGCTTTCCAGCTCTTCTCCACCGTCGACGATGCGGCCGAACAAGTAGGCCACGCCCAGCCCCAATAGAGGCCAGGCGACCAGCACCGCCACCCATGTAATCCAGCTCATAAGCCCGCGCACCGATAGACCCGAATTCCACCCGTTGACCGGGAGGCTAGGCAATCACTCTTACGATATACACCATGTCCGATGTGCCGCCAAGCGAAGCGTGGCGCGCGGGCTGCTTTTTGGTGGTCCTCCGTGCCGGATGCGCGTGGCGGGGCGGAAAGCGCCCGCGATTGTCGCCTGCAGGCGACAATCTCTCGAGTCTGGAAGGTCATGAAGCCGCCCTGCGTTCCGCGGCCCGCCCTACTCCGTCGGACGGTGAAGATACCGCCCCCGCGGGGCGCCGAGCAGCTTGCCGTTCTCGCAGACGAGCGTTCCACGCAGGAAAGTCGCCTTGACGCGCGCCGAGAGCTCAATGCCCTCGAAGGGCGTGTACCCTTGAGTCGATTCGGAGTCGCGCGCGCGCACCGTCCAGGTCTCGCGGGGATCGACGAGCGCGAGATCGGCGTCGAGCCCCGGGGCGATGTCGCCCTTCGAGTTCAGGCCGAAGCGGCGCGCGGGATTGAGGCTCGTCAGGCTCGCGATGCGGCTGAGCGCGAGGCCCCGCTTCGTTCCCTCGGAAACGAGCGCGGGGAGCAGATACTCGGTGCCGCCGAAGCCCGATTTCGCGAGCCAGATGTTGCCGAAGGTCCTCTTCGCCGCCTTGGTTTCGTGGCGGCAGCAGGCGTGGTCGCTCACCACCCAGTCTATCTTCCCCTCGAGGAGCTTCTGCCAGAGGAACTCGACGTCCTCGCGCGGACGGATGGGCGGGTTCACCTTCGCCAGCACGCCCGCCTTCGAATCGGTGTCGAGAATCAAATGCCCGATCGTGACTTCGCGCCTGAAATCGATGTGCGGGAAAAGGTACTGCATCTGCAGCGCTGCGTTCAGGGCCCTCTTCGACGAGAGGTGAAGCAGGTTGATGTTCGGCAGCGCCGTCTCGTCGGCGAGGTAGGAAGCGATGAACACCGCGAGCCCCTCGGAGTGCGGCGGGCGAGCGGCGTGGTAGGCGGCGAGGCCCTTCAGCTTGCCCGCGCGTTCGACCTGCTTCGTGTAGGCGGTCATGATCTCGGCGGTCTCGCAATGCAGCGACAGGCTGATCTGCGCGGCCTTTTCGGGGAAGCGCTCGCGCGCGGCCTGCACCGCACGCATGATGAACTCGAAGTGCGCAAAGTCGTACCGATCTTCAGGTCCTATCATGAGGAACTTGCGCTGCTCGTCGGAGCGACCATGCAGGCCATGTGATCCGTAGAACATGAAAATCTTGAACGAGGCGACGCCGTGCTTGGCGACGAGCGTCGGGATCTCGCGGATGTGCGTCGCGTCCATCGGCGCGAGGTGGTAGGCGTAGTCGACGTGGTACTTGCCCTTGGAGATTCTCAGCACCTCGGGAAAGAACTTCGCGTACGGCCCGCCCTTGTTGAGGTAGTACTGGCCGGTGCGGAAGTAGGTGAGCATGGCAGTGACGCCGCCCTGCGCCGCGGCGCGGCTTTCCGAGAGCGCGTCTTCCTTCAAGGGCGCGTAGATCCCGGCGTGCATGTGCGCGTCCACCACGCCGGGGAAAGCGAGCCACCCCCTGCCGTCGTAGACCTCCTTCGCGTCGGCGTGGGCGAGATTCGGCGCAATGCGCGAGAACTTTCCGTCCTTCACAGCGACGTCGGCCTCCTGCACGCCGGCCGCATCCGGCCGCACGACTCGCAGGTTCTTGATGAGGAGATCCCAGGCGTGGCTCATTTTCGTTCCTCGTCGTAGCGTTTTCCGTGCTCGAGCATCTGCGGCGTGCCGACGATCGCGTTGATCCCGGCGAGATCGAGCATACGCTCGCGCAGCGCAGCGGTAGTGCCGTCGCGCTTCAAGGCCGCGAAGTATTCGCGCGCCGCATGGCCCAGCGCGCGCGCGAGTCCGCCCGGGAAGATGACGATCGAATAGCCGAGCGACTCGAGTTCGGCCGCCGGAAGGAGCGGCGTCTTCCCGCCCTCGACCATGTTGGCGAGGAGCGGCACGCGCCCGGCGAAGCGTGCGAGCGCGGCCTTCATCTCTTCGGCGGTGCGCAGCGCCTCGATGAAGAGCACGTCCGCCCCGGCGTCCAGATAGCGCTCGGCGCGATCGAGCGCGCTGTCCAATCCCTCGACCGCCACCGCGTCGGTGCGCGCGACGATCAGGGTCCCGGCATTCTGGCGCGCGTCGAGCGCCGCGCGGATCTTGCCGGCCATCTCGCCAGTGGACACCACGCTCTTGCCGTCGAGGTGTCCGCAGCGCTTGGGCGTCACTTGGTCCTCGAGCTGGATCGCGAGATTCTCCCCGCCCGCGCGCTCGAGCATGCGCACCGTGCGCGCGACGTTGAGTGCGTTGCCGTAGCCCGTGTCGGCGTCGACGATAATCGGCAGCGCGACGCGCTCGCGGATGTTGGCGAGCGCGTTCTCGACCTCGCTCGCGGTCACCAGGCCCACGTCCGGTCGACCTAGGCGCGTGTAGGCAATCCCGGCGCCGGAGAGGTAGAGCGCCTCGAATCCCGCCTGCTCGGCCATCAGCCCGCCGAGCGCGTCGTACACGCCCGGAGCGAGCAGGACCGGCTTGCGCCGCAGGCGCTCTCGCAGGGTCATGCCTTCTTCCTCAAGCGCTTCTCGAGATGCGGCAGCAGTCCGCCGTCGCGAATCATCTGCATGAGGTGCGCGGGAATCGGTTCGCAGGCGAGCGTCTCACCGGTGGTGAGATTGTCGATTCTCCCCGACTCGGCGTCGACGCGCAGCCGGTCGTCCGCGCGGATACGCTTTGCCTCCGCGCACACCAGCGCGGGCAGACCCAGGTTGAGCGCGTTGCGGTAGAAAAGTCCCGCGAACGATTCCGCAATGAGCGCCGCGACCCCGAGATATCTGAGCGCCTGCGGCGCCTGCTCGCGCGAGGAGCCCGCGCCGCAATTGCGCCCCGCGACCACCACGTCGCCGGGTTGCACCTCCTTCGCGAAGCGCGGCTCGACCGCCTCCAGGCAGTGTCGCGCGATCTCCTCGATGCCGAACTTCATGTAGGCGCCCGGCGCGAGGACGTCGGTGTTGAGGTTGTCTCCGAGGCGCCAGACGCGGCCGGGGTGCTCCGAGGGGTTCAGGCGGACGGTCATCGGTCGGGGGCGCGGGTGACGGAGCGAAATCGTAGCACCGATGAGGGAGGTGGCTGTTGCATCGTTCCGCAGCACGACGGTCGTGCCGGGAATTGCCGGCATGGCACTCTTCCGCTACGAGCCCCCTTGTGCCTTCGGGTCGCGCGCAGAAAGGATACCGGTCCGGGGGACTTGCATCATTCACCCGTTTGGGTTAATGTTGTGGCCATGGACCTCGACGACACCCTGGTGGCATTGGCGGACGAGACACGCCGCGAGATACTCAAGCGCCTCGCCGCGGGCGACGCGCGTGTGACCGAAGTCGCGGCGCCATTCGACATATCGCTCAACTCCGTCTCCAAGCACATCCGCATCCTCGAGCGCGCCGGCCTCGTGCGTCGGCGAATTGAGGGTCGCGACCACTTCCTCTCGCTCGATCCCGCGCCGCTTGATGCGACCGCAGCCTGGCTGCAGCGCGAGCGCGCCGCCTGGGCCACCCGCCTCGACAAGCTCGAAGCCGCGCTGCGCGCGGAAGACGCCGTCGAGGCAGCGCGCAAGTCCTCGAAAGAACGCAAACCAAGGAGCAAGCCATGACCGAACGCGCCACCCTGATCAAACCCTCCACCATCCGCTTCGAGCGCCTGCTGCCCGGGCCCGTCGAGCGCGTCTGGGCCTACCTTACTGAATCGAAGAAACGCGCGACTTGGCTCGCCGCGGGCGAGTTCGACCTGCGCCTGGGCGGCCGCATCGAGCTGCATTTCGACAACGACAGTCTTACCGACGAAACCGCGCCTCCCGGGGCGAGGGGTGCGGGCAAGCACTCCGCCCACGGCGAGATCACGCGGCTCGAGCCCCTGCGCGTGCTGGCTCATACGTGGAGTTGGGACGGCGGAGAATCGGAGGTGGTCTATAAACTCACGCCGCGCGGCAAGGACGTGCTGCTCACCATCGAGCACCGGCTGCCGGACGACCACGGCCTCAAGCTCGCCGTCGGCGGCGGCTGGGCCACGCATGTCGGCATCCTCGCCGATCAGCTGAACGGCGTGAAGCCGCGGCCCTTCTTTGCCACGCACGCCCGGGAGATGAAGGCGTTCGAAGCAGCGCTCTAGCCGGTCAACCCAACAAGAAGGAAGCCACGATGAATGCGCCGAGAATCGAAGGATCCGTCGCTCCGGGTAACGGGCGCCAACCGCGGCTCGCACCAGAAGGAGAACCGCGCAGGGTGGATATCCTGCACAAAGTCGGCATCAAATCGTCGTCGCCAGATGACGTCTATAGAGCGTTGACCACGATCGAAGGTCTTTCCGGTTGGTGGACCAACGACACGCAAGGGGAAAGCAAGGTCGGCGGCGTGATCCGGTTCCGCTTCGGCGCCGGCGGTTTCGACATGAAGGTTCTCGAGCTTCATCCCGCCAAGCGCGTGCTATGGGAGGTGGTCGACGGGCCCGAAGAATGGATCGGCACGATAGTGAGTTGGGACCTCAAACAGGAAGGCGACTGGACCACCGTCCTTTTCAAGCACCAGGGTTGGAAGGAGCCGGTGGAGTTCATGCACCATTGCAGCACCAAGTGGGGGGTCTTTCTGCTGAGCCTGAAGTCGCTTCTAGAAACCGGGAAAGGCGCCCCTGCGCCAAACGATATCAAACTCGACAGCTGGGAGTAAGGCGGTACCAACCACAACATGCCGCTCGGCCGGGTGGTCGACGGGGCTGACTGGTGGCTATGCGAGCAGGTCTCGCGGATCGCCGATCGTGCCACGCACCGCCGCCGCCGCGACGGTGTAGGGCGAGCCGAGATAGACGTTCGACGCCGGATCGCCCATCCGCCCCTTGAAGTTGCGCGCGATGCTGGAAATGATGTTGAGGTTCGGCCCGAAGCGATAGCCGTAGCCGGCGCAGGCGCCGCAGGCGGTCGCGAAGAGCTTCGCTCCCGCCGCCTCGAGCACGCCGAGCGTGCCCTCGGCGCGCGCCGCTTCCTGGTCCTTGAGTGAAGCGGGCGCGACGATCAGCTCGATCGTCGCTTTCCGTCCTTTGAGCACTCGCGCGGCCATGCGCAGGTCCTCGAGCTTCGCCCCGGTGCAGGCGCCGATGTAGGCGACATCGATCCGCGTTCCGGCGAAGTCGGACGCGGGCCTCGCGTTCGCCGGGCTGTGCGGCGCGGCGATCTGGGGCACGAGCGAAGCGGCGTCGAATTCGTGCCGCTCGCGAAGCGGCGCTGTTGCGTCGGTGCGCCAGCCGTTGATCTCGACTTCACTCACGCCGACCGAGCGAAGGTAGTCGCGCGTCACCTCATCCGGCGCGATAAGCCCGGTCTGCGCACCGAGCTCAGCGCACATGTTGGCGAGCGTCATGCGCTCCTGCATCGGCAGTGCCGCGATCGCTTCGCCGCCGAACTCGACCACCTGGTACTGCGCGCCGTCCAGGCCGAACCTGCCGGCGAGAAGCAGCATCATGTCCTTCGCCGTCACGCCGTCCGCCAGGCTCCCGCGCCAGTCGAGCAGGATCGTTTCGGGGACCCGCAGCCAGATTTCGCCCGTCACCACGACCCCGAGCATCTCGGTCGCGCCGATGCCGAACATGTAGGCGCCGAACGCTCCGCCGGTGGGCGAATGGCTGTCGCCGCCGACGGCGAACATTCCCGGCCGCAGGTGGCCCTTTTCCGGCAGCACGACGTGGCAGATGCCGATCCCGTCGTAGAAGCTCTTCACGCCCACCGCGCGCGCCCAGTCGCGCGTCACGCGCTGGATCGCGCGGCTTTCCTCGTCGTCGGCGGGCAGGAAGTGATCGGTGATGAGGACGATGCGATTGGGATCCCAGACCTTGGCGCCGAGGCGCTCGAGCATGGGTTGCAGGCGCCGCGGGCCACTCGAATCGTGGAACATGGCGAGATCGACCTTGCAGCTGACGATCTCGCCGGGTGTCACCGTGCTCCTGCCGGCGGCGCGGGCGACGATTTTTTGCGCGAGCGTTTGCGCCATCCTCAGATCCCGAGATACGCGCGCTTCAGCTCGGGCCGGGCGAGCAGCTCGGCCGGCGTCCCGTGAAACGCGCAGGCTCCATTTTCCAGCACATAGGCGCGGCGCGCGACCTCCAGCGACTCGCCGACGTTCTGCTCGACCAGCAGGATTGCGAGGCCCTCGGCGTTGAGGCGCGCGATCAGGGCGAACATCTCCTCCACGAGCAGCGGCGCCAGGCCGAGCGAGGGCTCGTCGAGAATGAGAAGGCGCGGCTCGGCCATCAGGCCGCGGCCGATGGCGAGCATCTGCTGCTCGCCCCCCGAAAGCGTACCGGCGCGCTGCGACATCCTTCCGGCAAGCCGCGGAAACACGGTGAGCACGCGCTCAATGTTCCGGTAGCGATGTTCTCGGCCGCGGCGGTAGCTGCCAAGCAGCAGGTTCTCGCGGACCGAGAGGTCCGGAAACACACGCCGGCCCTCGGGCACCTGCACCAGCCCCGCCGCGACGATGTCGGTCGCGCGCGCCCGGGTGATATCGTGCCCCTCGAAAGCGATGCTTCCGCCGGAAGCGGGCAGCAGGCCGCACACCGTGTTGTTGAGCGTCGACTTGCCGGCGCCGTTCGAGCCGAGTACTGCGACGATTTCGCCCGCGCGGATCTCCAAGTCGATGCCGCGCAGGACCTCGACCGCGCCGTAGCCGCCGCGCAAGGCCCGGACCTCAAGCATGCGCGTCACCTGACGCGGCCACCGGAGTGGCGAGCGCAGCGCGGCGCAGGCGCTCGGAGGCACCATGGCCCAGATAGGCTTCGATCACGCGCGCGTCGCCCGCAATCTGCGCGGGCGGCCCTTCCGCGATCAAGCGCCCCTCATTCAGCACGAACACCGTCTCCGCGAGATTCATCACCGCCTGCATGACGTGCTCGATCATGAGCACCGTGACGCCGGAATCGCGGATGGCGCGCACCACCGGCAGCACCTCGGCGATTTCCTGGGGATTGAGCCCCGCGAGCACCTCGTCCAGCAGGAGGAGCTTCGGCCCGGTGGCAAGCGCACGCGCGAGCTCGAGGCGCTTCCTTCCGGCCACCGTGAGATTCGCCGCGAGCTTGTCGAGCTGCGCGCCGAGCCCCAGCTGCGCCGCGATGCGCTCGGCGTGCACCAGGGCTTCCCGGCGCGAGGGGCGCGAGAGATGCGCCCCCACCGCGATGTTCTCGCGCACCGTCTGGGCCGCGAACGGCTGCACGATCTGGAAGGTGCGCGCCATGCCGAGACGGCACAGGCGATGCGGGGCGAGGCCGGTCGCGTCCGCGCCGAGAAACCGCACCGTGCCGGCATCGGGCGCAAGAAATCCGGAGACGACGCCGAACAGCGTCGATTTTCCCGCGCCGTTCGGGCCGATCAGCGCGGTAATGCTGCCGGCGGCTACGGCAAGGCTCACGTTGTCGAGCGCCTGCACGCCGCCGAAGCGGACCGAGAGTCCGTCAGCCTCGAGCATCATGAGCTCCGGCGCGCGATCAGCCCGGCGATGCCGCGCGGCAGGAACATCACCATGCCGATCAGCGCGACACCGTAGACGACCAGGCTTACGCCCGGCGCGTCGCCCGCGAGATTGCGCGTGATCTCGCCCAGCAACTGCAGCACGGCGGCGCCAAGCAGCGGGCCGAACACCGTGCCCAGGCCCCCCACGATCGGCCCGAGCAGGGCTTCGACCGACACCGCCGGGCCGTACGCGATGTGCGGATCGATGTAGTGGAAGTACTGCACGTAGAAGACGCCGGCCGCCGACATCAGCGCCGCCGACAAGGCGATCGCGGCGAGCTTCACCCGGAAGACGTCGACGCCCAGCGCCGCCGCCGACTCCTCGCTGTCGCGCACCGCCGCGAGCCACGCGCCGAAGCGCGAGTGCTTCAGCCACCATGACCCGAGGAAGCCGGCGAGGGTCAACGCAAGGATCAGGTAGAGGAAGCCGGCCTTGCCCGGGAATTGCATGTCCGCGGCGGACTCCTTCAGCGGCAGGAGCAGCCCGACGCCGCCGCCAGTAAATTCCACCGAGTTGGCGAGAATGCGGAACACCTCGGCAAACGCCAAGGTCACCAGCGCGAAGTAAGAGCCACGCAGCCCGTAGCGGAACGACACCGCGCCGACGAGCGCCCCGGCGGCGGCACCGCAGGCGATCGCGATCGGCAGCGCGAGCCAGGCGTTCACGCCGAGATGCACCTGCAGCGCGGCGCTCGCGTACGCACCGGTGCCGAAGAACAGCGCGTGGCCGAAGGAGAATTGGCCGCCGAAGCCAGCGAGCAGGTTCCACGCCTGTCCGAGCAGCGTCGAGTACAGCACCATGATGGCGAGATTGAGTGCGAAGCCCGAGGATACGAACGCGGGCAGCAGCGCCGCAGCGAGAGCGAAGGCGCCGATCGCGGCGAGCTCACGCACGGCCGCTCTTCTCAACTGAGGCCCCGAACAGGCCCTGCGGCCGGAAAAGCAGGATGGCGATGAACGCTAGAAAGATGCCGATCTGCCCGAGGCTCTCGCCCAGCCACAGTCCGCCCAGCGATTCGATCACGCCGACGATGAAGCCGCCCGCGAGTGCGCCGGCGAAGCTCCCCATGCCCCCCAGAACCACGATGGTGAAGGCGATCAGGACGAAGCCGTTACCCACCTGCGGGTTGACGTAATAGGCGGGCAGGAGAAAACATGCCGCGGCGCCCAGGCAGGCAAGGCCGATGCCGAAGCTCACCGCGAACACGTGTTCGACGTCGATGCCGACGATGCGCGCGCCCTGGCGCTCCTTGGCCACCGCGCGGATGGCGCGGCCGAGATCGGTGCGCGAGATGAGCAGGAGCAGGAGCGCCGCCACCGCGAGCGCGCCGAAGAACGCGATGACCTTCGGTACGGCGATCATGGCGCCGGCAAGGTTCACCGTCGAGAACGTGTACGCCGTCTCGATGGTGCGCGTGTCGGACTTGAAGGCGGCGAGCGCCGCGTTCTCCAGCACGATCGCGAGGCCCAGGGTCACGAGCAGTATGTTCTCGTCCTTGCCGTGGCCGGCCCGGCCGACGACGAGGCGCTGCAGGCAATAGCCGAGGACGAACATCGCCGGCACCATCACCGGCAGCGCCACGTAGGGATCCATGCCGAGCCGCGCATTGAGAAAGAAAACGCCGTAGAGCGCAACCATCAGCAATGCGCCATGGGCGAAGTTGATGATGTGCAGCACGCCGTAAATGAGCGTCAGGCCGAGCGCGACCAGCGCGTACACCGCGCCCTGTGTGAGTCCGTTCAGGAGCGAGGCGAAGAGGATCGGAAAGTCGAGCATCGAGCTACGAAGCCTGGACGCAGGCCACGAAGCCGCGGCAAAGAAGGACTGCTCTTTGCGCCTTTCGCGTCCTTGCGGCGATTGCTTCCGCTCAAGCCTTCCAGGGAAAGACCGGATCGGCCTGTCGGTACTCCTTGGGGAGGACGACGCTGATGTCGCTTCTCAGCACCTGCATCACCAGCGGCCGCGCGCCGGTATTCTGGCCGTTGACGAACTTGGTCGGACCGTAAGGCATGAAGTGCTTGTCCCAGGTGGAATGGGCGAGCGCCTCGATGATCGCCTCGCGCCGCGAGGATTTCGCGCGCTCGATCGCGTCGGCGAGCAGATACACCGATTGATAGTTGAGGAACACCTCGTAAGTAAAGAACTGGTCCTTCATGCCCTCCACTTTCTTCCGCAGCGCGAGCGCGCGCTTGTCCTTCGGGTTGTACCAGTGGTTGCAGTCGATGACCCCGTTAGCGACGTCCGGGAATTCCTTGACGAACTTGAACGATGAAGCGGCGCCGCCCAGCACCGAGTAGATCGCCTTTGGGGCGACGTTCTGCTGCTTCATGGTGCGCAGGAGCAGCGCGTACTCGTTGTAATAGTTCGCCGGGATGAGAATGTCCGGATTGAGCGCCTTCATGCGCAGCACGATGTTGTTGAAGTCGCGCGTCGGGTTGGCGTGCTTCACGACTTCGACGATCCTGTAGCCGAGGCCCGGCAGCTGGCTCGCGAGCAGGTTCGCCGTGCCGGTGCCGAAGAGGGACTCCTCGTGCACGATCATCACCGTACTCGCGGGCTTGCCCGCCAGGGTATTGAGGATGTGCAGGTCGTTGATCGCCGCCTCGGAGACCGTGCGGTAGCCCGGGCCGAAGCGGAAAGTGTTCTTCAGGCCGCGCTCGACGATCTGGTCGGCGACGCCGACGTCGACGACGTTGGGGATGCTGTATTTCGCCGCGGCCTGCGAGGTGGCAAGGCAGATGGCGCTCGCGTAGGCGCCGACGATCGCCGACACGCCCTGCTCGTTCATCTTCTCGACTTCCGAGACGCCGACCTCGGGCTTGGACTGCGCGTCTCCCAGAATGGCCTGCAGCCTGGCGCCGCCGAGCGACTTGATACCGCCGCCTGAGTTGATCTCGTCAATCGCGATCTGCGCGCCGAGTCGGCAGAGGTTCCCCGAATAGGCGAGAAAGCCGGTGACCGGGTGCAGCACCCCGATCTTCACCGGGCCGGACTGCGCGCGCGAGATGGCGGGGAAGCCGAGGGCGGCGCCGGCCGAGAGCGCGGCCGATTGCCTGAGGAACTGCCGGCGATTCTGGCGGGTCATACGGGTCTCCTTGCGATGGAAGGCGTCATGGTAAGCGCACCCCCGCGCGCTGTCCACGGCGCGACGGCGGATCGCCCTGCACACTCCCTTGACCCCGTGCGGCTCTACGAAACCCCCTCGCGAAGCTCCCTCGCCTGCTCCTTCCCCCGATCGAACTCGGCGCGCCGGCGCGCGAGCTCCTCGGGACTCAGCCGCTCGGCGTTGCAGTAGTCGAGCTTCCACTCCGCGCTCTGGCTCCAGCGCAGCGGCGACTGCATGGTGGTGCGCGGGCCCGGCGCCGATTCGAGCAACCGAAGGGCGAGTTCCAGGGTCAGCTCCTGCGACTTGAGGTCGTGCGGGCGGCCGGCGCCGTTCCCCAGCGGAAAATCGCTGAAGAGGAAGCGAGCCACGCCGCAGTGCTCGACGATATCCTTCGCACAGCCCATGACCACGGTTGCAATGCCGTTCGCCTCCAGGTGCCGCGCGACCAGGCTCACGGTCTGGTGGCAGATCGGGCAGTTGGGCACAAGGATGGCGGCGCCGGCTCCGTCCTCGACACAGCGCGCGAGGATCTCCGGCGCATCCACAGAGATCGTGCGCTCCTGGCTGCGGTTGGTCGGCGCGCCGTGAAAGCGCGAAGCGAGCTGCACCCTTGCGGCCGCGGCGGCGCGCCGCAGCGCAGGCAGCGGAAACCAGGTGCCGCTGTCCTCCATGCTCGTGTGCTTGCGGTCGATCGCGACGTGCGCGACGCGAAGGTCGTGGTCCACGCTCGTGTGGCCCGAGTAGACGCTGTAGAACTTGGCGGCGGCGTTGTAAGGCGCCCCCGGCCCCTGGGGGCCCTTGTCGGGCTGGTAAGGCGCGGCGGTCGTCACGAGGGCCACACGCGAGCGCGCCAGCGGCTTCTTCAAGGGCTGAAAAGGGACGTGGGCGTAATGCGCCCACACGTAAGGATTGTCGTAGCCGAGCGCGAGGTACCAGGAGCGCGTGCGCTCGATGTAGGCGATCGGCCGGTCGGAAAGGGAGGATCTCATGCGTGGACCCATCATCCTCCCGCAAGTCCCGCGCGACAAGGCTTCCGGGGCGTCCGCGCCTGGGCGAAAAAAAAAGGCCTGGAGACTCTCCAGGCCTTGGGTTCCCGCGGGTCTTCGGGAACTGAAAACCGCTTCTTCCTGCCGGTCCTCCGGCTCAGTAGTAGATCCAGGGCATCGGCTCGACTTCCTTCGCCTGGTTGACGAACTGGTCGGGGAAGTAACCGCTGGGGCCGGCGTAGGCTGTGCTGGCCGAAA
>Ga0187773_10000410_pt1 | contig 17302 bp, 16 predicted proteins | sample 0216_BV02_MP05_1_FD_133133 | JGI IMG/M metagenome (GOLD analysis project Ga0187773, IMG submission 133133) | Tropical peat soil microbial communities from peatlands in Department of Meta, Colombia - 0216_BV02_MP05_10_MG | ecosystem: Environmental > Terrestrial > Soil > Wetlands > Peat | place...
ACGACGAACATCAGTACCGTAACCGTCCGAGAGCCGTCGCAGCGCCGGCAATTCCGAGAAACATCCCGATGAGGGGCAGAGGCAGGAAGAGATCCGAAGGAAAGAGTATAACCGAAAAGAGCGGTATCGTAAGGCTCATCTTAAGGAGAACGACATAATAGCATGCAGCTATTCCCAAAAGGCTTACGAGGCCTCCTGCTGCGCCGATGAAAGCGCCTTCAATTAGAAAAGGAGTTCTGATGAACGCCTTCGTTGCGCCGAGGAGCTTGAAGGTCTCGATCTCATCTTTTCTCCTGTAGAAAAGAATTTTCACGGTGCTGTAACAGACGAAGATGATCCCCGTTGAGATGAGAGCTATCAAAATCATGCCTATAGTTTTCAGCCCCACTTTCAGGTGATGAAGAGTGGACAAGAATTTTTCACCGTATTCAACTTCGTGCACTCCTCTTATTTTCAGGGCTTGATCGGCAATTTTTTTTACGGCGGCGGGACTTACGTCCTCTCTCTTGAGCCGTATCTCCAGAGAATCGGGAAGAGGGTTTTCATCAAGACCCTCAAAAATAGAGCCTGAACTCTTGAGCATGCCTTTCATTTCTCTCATCGCCTCATCCTTTGAAATGAATTTCACGGTAGAAACCGCACTGTCCTTCTTCAGGGAGTCGATGACTGAGTCAATTTTGTCCTTCTCAATGCCGTCGTCGAAATAGAGCATAAGGGAAAACTTTTCAGGAAGTTTTTTTGTTGCCGTATCGATGTTATAGACCGTAAAAAGAGAGATGCTGATAATGAGAAGCCCGGATGCGATCGTCAGTATCGACAGGAGATTGATCCATTTCTCTCTAAACAGACTTTGGGCAGCGAGCCTGAAGGCATAAGGCACTGGCATTACCCTAGTTCCTCGCCGACGAGATTCCCTGAGTCAAGTTTGATCACTTTTCGTCCGGTATGTCTGAAAAGGTCTCTGTTATGGGTTGCTATGAGGATCGTGGTCCCTTTTGCGTTCACGTCTTTAAATGTCCTCATGACACCTGCGGCTGTATCAGGGTCAAGGTTGCCCGTAGGCTCATCGGCCAGCAGGACGGTGGGCTCCGCGACTATCGCCCTTGCGATAACAACTCTCTGCTGCTCTCCTCCGGAGAGGCTCTTCGGATAGGCATCGGATTTATGCCGCAGGGTTACCGTCTTGAGCGAGTCATAGACCCTCGTCTTCATTTCTCTTTCGCTCACTCCCCGTATCCTGAGGGCGATGGCCACATTTTCGAAGACATTCTTATTTTCGAGGAGCCTGAAATCCTGGAAGACAATGCCTATATGACGCCTGAGTGCCGGCACGGTCGACTCTTTTATCGCGGCTGTTTCAAACCCTGCAACGGAAATCGTCCCCTTGTCGGGTTTTTCGGCACAATAAATCAATTTCAAGAGCGTTGTCTTGCCGGAGCCGCTCGGCCCTGTAATAAAAGCCATTTCGCCCTTATCCACCGAAAAGGTTATATTCCTTAACGCAGTCTGGGTATCGTAGTCTTTTGTTACATCTTGAAAAGATATCATTTCATCCATAGCGCCGCTATGCATCTCTTTTTATTATGAAGTCGAGAAGAATGTCGTCAAGGCTTTTCGAAATCCGGCTCGTTGCCCCCGAATCTCGATCCGAACTTTTTTCAGTGTTGGAGGACGGTGTTTTCCCCATGTCTTCCTGCGAACTTCCATCGTCTGCGTGGTCTCCTTTAATAAGCTCTTTGATCATTTCCTTGTGCTGTTCCTTCATGATTTCGCGCACCTTGATCTTGTAATCAGGACCGCCAGCGAGATGCGCATAACTGATCTTTTTCGAGGCAAGGATAGTGCCCTTGAAGTAAAGGAGGGTTATGATGACAGGATTTCTTAACCCATTATCCTCTGTCTGGACATGGTAAAGTTTCCCCTTATGAGGCACATTGGTGTTATACCCTACGAGCATCTGTACTATTATACTTAAACGGGCGGATTTTACGTACGATAAATAACGGGATGGAAAAAGTGAAGGGTTCAGCCGCCGGAAACGATATCGATCAGCTTCGACCGCTCTTTCATCTGTTCTGTCAGAACTTCGCGCATGAGCGCGCAGGCCTGAACAACCTTCGGATTGGCGATCTGGTAATAAATGTTTACACCTTCCCTGCGGGACTTAAGTATCCCCTTGAGCCTCATCACGGCTAGGTGTTGTGACACATTTGCCTTGGGCACTCCGAGGATCTCAACAAGTTCTCCGACCGTTTTCTCGCCCTCTTTCAGCGCGTTGATTATTTCCAACCTTTTAGGACTCGCGAGGGTTTTGCAGACATCCGACTGAAGCTCAAACAATGTCTTGTTCTGTTTCATCGTAATTATTCTATTTTTAAATCTCAAAAACGTCAAGTAAAAGTTTCGCAACTCCTATTTTTCTGAGAGCGGAACCTGCCTTTACTCATGGTTGTCTAATATGATAGTATTAAAAGTTTCATTCTCACTCGTTATCCTCAATTGAACTCGTAAGGAATATGTCTAGAAAATATGCCATAGGAATCGACCTCGGAGGTACTAACCTCAGAGTTGCGCTTGTGTCCGAAGAGGGGGAGATCGTAAGGAAGATAAAGAAACCTTCTTCCGCGCAGATTCTCGATTCCCTTACGGAATCGATAGCTGAGATCAAAGCCGAGAAAGTTGCGGGTATAGGCCTTGGTACAGCAGGGCTCATCGACCGAAAGAACGGCAGGGTCTATGCGTCTCCGAATCTGCATGCTGTAGAAGGAATAGACCTCAGTACGGAGCTGCGGAGAAGGTTTAATGTCCCGGTTTTTATCGAAAACGATGGGAATGCAGCCGCTCTTGGGGAAAAAATCGGCGGTGCAGGGAAAAGCTTTGACAGTTTTGTTCTGCTTACTCTCGGCACAGGAATAGGAGGAGGGATTATACATGGGGGCAGACTGCTGAAGGTAGCTTCCGAGATAGGGCATATGAGCATAAACTCCGACGCTGAGAAATGTCCCTGCGGAAATGTCGGCTGTCTTGAGAACTACGCATCTGCGAGGGCTATGATAGCCAGAGCGGTTGCGATGATAGAAAAGGGAACCGAAAGTCTTTTAAAAGAGTGCTGTAAAGGAAACATTTACAAATTGAGTCCTGAAGATATTTACAAAGCCGCGCTCGAAGGAGATACCCTGTCGAGGGAGATTCTCAGAGATGCGGGCAAATATCTTGGTGTCGGGCTCGCAAACATTATCAATATAATGAGTCCCGAGGCGATAATACTGGCCGGCGGGCTCATAGGGGCGTGGAATATTTATGTGCAGGAGGCGATAAAAGAGGCGTCCAGAAGGGCCTTCAAAGATCTGTTCGATTCGGTAAAGATCCTCCCGTCTTCACTCCGGGATAACGCCGGAGTGATCGGTGCAGCATGCCTCGTTTTTCTGAGTCTTTCGGGAGAAAATCTCCAGAGATACCATTACTAAATGTCGAAAAACATCCGGAACTTTTCGATCATAGCCCATATCGATCACGGTAAATCCACACTCGCCGACAGACTCCTCGAATATACCGGAGCTCTGAGCGCACGCGAGATGACAGAACAGGTCCTCGATTCGATGGACCTCGAAAGGGAGAGGGGCATTACGATCAAGGCCCATGCGGTGAGGCTCGTATATAAAGACGATGACGGAAGAGAGTATATCCTGAACCTTATAGATACCCCGGGACATGTCGACTTTTCGTATGAAGTATCGAGAAGTCTCGCATCCTGTGAGGGCGCGCTTCTTGTGGTCGACGCTACCCAGGGCGTTGAGGCTCAAACGCTCGCAAACGCCTACCTCGCTCTCGAACATGACCTCGAAATAATCCCTGTAATAAACAAGATAGACCTGCCGAGCGCCGATCCTGAAAAGACGAAAGCTCAGATCGAGGATGCGATCGGCATAGACTGCACCGATGCCGTCCTGGCAAGCGCAAAAGAAGGGCTCGGCACAAAAGAAATACTCGGTGCTATTGTAAAAAAAATTCCATCGCCTGTGGGAGAGGATGATCGGCCTCTGAAGGCGTTAATCTTCGATTCATGGTTCGATAATTATCAGGGTGTCATCGTTCTTGTCAGGGTATTTGACGGCAGGGTGAAACCCGGCGGTAAGATACGATTGATGGCAGCAGACAGTATCTTCGAGGTGTCACAGGTGGGCGTTTTTACTCCGAAGATCCAGCCCACGCGCGAACTTTCTGCCGGAGAGGTCGGTTACATCATAGCGGGAATAAAAAGTGTCACCGAGACAAAGATAGGAGATACGATAACCGATGCGAATAATCCTGTTTCAGAGCCCTGTCCGGGATATAAGGACATAAAGCCGATGGTTTTTTGCGGGTTTTATCCTACATCCTCCCATCAATATGAAAACCTGAGAGATGCGCTGAATAAGTTGCGTCTCAATGACTCTTCTTTTAATTATGAACCGGAGACCTCTCTGGCCCTCGGATTCGGGTTCCGGTGCGGCTTCCTCGGGCTGCTCCATATGGAAATCATACAGGAGAGACTCGAGCGCGAATTCAATCTCTCCCTTTTAAGTACGGCGCCAACGGTCGTGTATAAGGTGACGAAGCCAGACGGAGAAGTCGTGTACATAGAAAATCCGGCACTGCTACCTGAAAAATACGAAAGAATAGAAGAGCCCTATGTGCTCACGACGATCTTCGTACCCAAGGATTTCGTCGGGCAGATTTTCGATCTCTGTCAGGAGAAAAGAGGGGTCCAGAAGAGTTTTTCCTTTGTCGGTAAGGACAGGATAAAGGTTGAATACGAACTGCCCCTGAACGAGATACTCTGGGATTTTTACGACAGGTTGAAGTCCCTGTCAAAGGGGTATGCTTCGATGGATTACGAGTTCCTCGGATACAGGGAATCGGACCTCATCAAACTCAATATACTTCTTAACGGGGAGGTCGTTGATGCTCTTTCCTTGATAGTTCACAAGGACAAGGCGTATTATAAGGGGAGACAACTCGCCGAGAAGCTGCGAGAGATCATACCGAGGCAGATGTTTGAGGTAGTGATACAGGCGGCTGTCGGCGGCAAGATCATAGCGAGAGAAAGCGTAAGGGCGCTCAGGAAGGATGTCATCGCAAAGTGTTATGGCGGCGATATCACGAGGAAAAGAAAACTGCTCGAAAAACAAAGGGAGGGTAAGAAAAGGATGAAGCAGGTGGGAAGGGTAGAACTCCCGCAGGAGGCCTTTCTCGCGGTCCTGAAGTTGAAATGACAAAAAAGAAAAATATATCATCCCTGAGAGAGACCGTCGAAGCTATTGTTGTCGCCCTTGTCATAGCGCTCGTCATAAGGACTTTTGTGATACAGGCGTTTAAAATTCCCTCGGGCTCGATGATCCCCACTCTCCTCGTGGGAGACCATATTTTGGTCAATAAATTCTTGCTCGGAACGCCTGTCGATGTCCCTTTTACGAATATCAATCTTTTCAGGATGCCTGGCCTCAGAGACCCGCAGAGAGGTGATATCGTAGTCTTTAAATATCCTGAAGATCCCAAGAGAGACTTTATAAAGAGGGTCATCGGGATCGGGGGAGATGTTGTCGAATCGAAGGACAAGACGATTTACGTAAACGGACGAAAGCTCATCGAACCGTATGTGCAGCACGTAGACAGCGATATCAAACCCAGGGACGCTGACCGCAGGGATAATTTCGGACCGGTGGTCGTGCCGAAGGGTTCTGTTTTTGTTATGGGAGACAACAGAGACCAGAGTTACGATAGCAGATATTGGGGCTTTGTGGACGATTCGCAGGTAAAGGGAAAGGCGATCATCATCTACTGGTCATGGAATACCGAAGACCATTGGGTGCGCTTCGGCCGACTGGGGCATATAGTTAGGTGAAGTAGGCGTGGGAAGAGAGGGTTTTATAAAGGGTTTTTTATCTCTCCTCATCCTCGTCGCGGTGGCGTTCGTCGGGATATCTTTTGCAAAACCTTATTACCGGTATAATACGCTTCGGTCGCACACAAAAGACATTCTTATGTCGGAAATAGTCAACGTTCAGACGATCAAAGAACAGGTCCTGGCCGATGCTGCTGAATTGCATATCCCACTCGACGGAAAAGATGTTGAAGTGAGCATCAGCAATACGAAAATTACGAAAGTCAGGGCAACCTGGTCAGAGACGGTCGATTTCTGGGGCTATTATCAGAAGACGCTGGACTTCGTCATGGAAGTGGAGTACTAAGTGTTTACCGGCCTTGTCTCAGAGATGGGAGAGGTTGTCTCCCTTGTAAAAGAAAAGACCGTCAGACGTCTTTTTTTGAATGCAAAAAAGATTCTTCCTGGTGCCGAGATCGGAGACAGTATCTCGGTCAACGGCACCTGTCTGACTGTCGTGGAGATCAAGGGCAACACTCTGGCCTTCGACCTTTCGGATGAAACATTAAGGTCGACAAACCTTGGATCTTTACGCGCCAAAGACAGGGTGAACTTGGAACCTTCCCTCAGACCGGATTCTAAACTCGGGGGGCATTTTGTTACCGGTCATGCTGATGGTGTGGGAAGGATTAAATCAAAGACGGCAGAAGGAGACGTCTATAAGATCGTTGTCGACGCCGATGAGCGGATGACCAATTTTCTGGTCGAAAAGGGATCTGTTGCGGTAGACGGCATCAGTCTGACGGTTGTCGACGTTTTCAAGGACGGGTTTTCGGTCGTGATTATCCCTCATACGGCGGCCCTCACGACAATCGGCCTTAAGGGAGCCGGAGACTCTGTGAATATAGAAGTTGATATTTTGGGTAAATATGTTTCAAAATTTCTGAGTAAAAAGAGAGATTCGCGCTTCATGCAGACGCTCTTTGAGGAGGGATTTGCGTGAAAATGTGTCGGAAAGGTTATTGAAATGATACAGAAGAACAAGTGCAACACGATAGATGAGGCTCTTGGAGAGCTGGCAAAAGGGAAGATGGTCATTTTGGTGGACGATGAGGACAGAGAGAATGAGGGTGACCTCTGCATGGCTGCTGAAAAGGTAACACCTGAGGCGATCAACTTCATGGCGAAGCATGGAAGGGGTCTTATATGTCTCTCTCTCACTCCGGAAAGGATCGAGGAACTCAAGCTGCCGATGATGACCGATGAAAACACCTCTTCTTTCGGCACTGCCTTTACGGTGTCTATCGAGGCCAAGAAAGGCGTGACGACAGGTATCTCTGCAGCGGACAGGGCGACCACCATTCTCACAGCAATCAATCCCGGCACGAAGCCTGAAGACCTTGCAAAACCCGGCCATGTATTCCCTCTCAGAGCGAGACCGGGAGGGGTCTTGCAGAGGGCGGGCCAGACCGAGGGTTCCGTCGATCTCGCGCGGCTTGCGGAACTATATCCGGCGGGCGTCATATGCGAAATCATGAGCGATGACGGGACGATGGCGAGAATGCCGGAGCTCCTGGAATTTGCAAAAAAACACAACCTCAAGATCGTTACGATAAGAGACCTTATCAGCCACAGGATGAGGGCCGAACGGTTTGTGCACCGAGTCTCTACAACAAAACTGCCGACAGAATACGGAGGAGAATTTACGGTCATCGCGTATTCAAACGACGTTGACAACAACGTCCATATAGCCCTTGTGAATGGCGAGATTCGGCATGAGGACGATGTGCTTGTCAGAGTACATTCGGAATGTCTTACGGGGGATGCGTTCGGTTCCAAAAGGTGTGACTGCGGAGAGCAGCTTCACCGCGCGATGCAGATGATACATGAAAAAGGTCAGGGAGTGATATTGTATATGAGGCAGGAAGGAAGGGGGATTGGACTCGTCAACAAATTGAAGGCATACGAACTCCAGGACAGGGGACTTGATACCGTTGAAGCGAACATAAAGTTGGGGTTCAAACCGGATCTGAGGGATTACGGCATCGGGGCTCAGATACTTGTGGATCTCGGCGTGAGAAAAATGCGATTGATGACGAATAACCCGAAAAAGATTATAGGACTCGAAGGATATGGGCTGAAAGTCGTCGAACGGGTCCCTGTAGAGACTAGTCCGCATGAGAGAAATCTCATCTATCTGAAGACCAAGAAGAAGAAACTCGGGCATATTCTGAATAATGTGTAAATACGGGTTTGGGGAGAAATTATGAAAGTTATTCAGGGAGAACTGAAGGCCGAAGGTCTCAAGTTTGCGATCGTTGTGAGCAGGTTTAATGACTTCATCACCAGTAAACTTTTCGAAGGTGCTGTTGATGCCCTTGTGAGGCACGGTGCAAGAGACGAAGACATTGATGTGGTAAGAGTGCCGGGCTCCTTTGAAATACCCCTGACAGCCAAAAAAATGGCTTCAAAAGGGTCTTATCATGCGGTAATATGCATAGGCACCGTAATCAGGGGGGCTACACCTCATTTCGATTATGTCGCTTCCGAGGTTTCAAAAGGTATAGCGTCTGTTTCCCTTGAAACGGGTGTGCCGATCGCCTTTGGAGTGATAACGTCCGATACGATCGAACAGGCTGTGGAAAGGGCGGGAACCAAAAGCGGAAACAAGGGCTTCGATGCGGCTCTCACGGCGATAGAGATGGCCCAAGTAATGAAAAAGTTATAACTTTTTTAACCCGATAGGTGCAGTTGATTTCTGTAAGCGGGGACATGAATGCCTTCAAAGTCTTTTGCTCTCGACATGATTTTATCTGATGCCGAACAAAATTCCACATTAAGAGGGTCATTCCCCGACTTGGAGGCGGTGTCACAATTACATGAAAGGAAGATTTGTCATTCTGAACGAAGTGAAGAATCTTATTGGATCGATGTCTTCTGTGGGTGAGATTCTTCGGCTTCACCTCAGGATGACATTACGACACAGTCTCTTAATCGGGGAATCCAGTATGCGTCCCACTTTTCACCATTCACTATTTATTTTTTTATGAACCGACGGAAAGCGAGGGAACGTGTATTGCAGATGTTATTTCAGTCAGAATTCACGGGAAAAGACCATGAATTCATCCCCCCCGATGATTTCTGGCCGGATAAAAAGGGTAATGAGGAACTTAAGAAGTTTGCTGATGATCTCTATAGAGGAACAAGGGAAAATCTTGCGGAGATCGACAGAGTTGTACAGGAGGCGGCTGAAAACTGGGATGTGAAAAGGATGGCGGCTGTTGACAGAAATATTTTGAGATTTACTGTCTATGAGATCCTTTACAGAAAGGATATACCTTCTGCCGTAACCATTAACGAGGCATTAGAGATAGCAAAAAAATATTCATCCCTGGAATCTGTCCCCTTCATTAACGGCCTTCTCGACAAGATAGCCCGGGATCATGGAAAGGTATAGTCCCTGATGTCGGAACTTACCGCCAGGTAGAGTTCACCATCCTTTCATTGACCAAATAAAATATTTATTCCTGTTGCTTTTTACTGGAAAAATCTCATAATATTAATCACTTATTTCAAGTGAGGGGATTGGATTGTGGCAAAGAAGTCTCGGAAAAAAGAAGAAGATGCAGGGCTTGTATCAAGCAATACCTGGGGAACAATATTTGGGTAAACTGTCGAGTCAGGAGCAACTGCATAAAGGTCGCAGAGGACGTTTGAGGGAACGGTTTCTCAGGGAGGGGTTGGATGGACATGGGAAATTAGAATAATATTCAGCTGGTGAAATATCTGCAATGCCCGCAGCCTGAAGGGCGAGGCGCTTGCAGACGGACGTTTTTATTTATTTGCGGTATTGGTTAGGATACATTGCGTCAGCGAGCGTGTCTGAGAACTGGGCAGTAAATTCTAAGAGTATAGTGCCAGACAAAATACACTTGAAGGGGTCAAAATGATAGAACGCTATACAAGACCAGAAATGGGAAAACTCTGGGAGCCTGAAAACCGGTTCCAGAAATGGCTTGATGTAGAGATCGCCGCTTGTGAGGCCTGGTCCGAACTCGGGAAAATTCCAAGGAGCGCTCTTGAGGTGATAAAAGGGAAGGCCGCGTTTGATCTAAGGAGGATAGACGAAATAGAGGCTGTTGTCAGGCACGACGTGATAGCCTTTCTTACGTCTGTTGCAGAGAAGATCGGTCCTGAATCGAGGTATGTCCATAAGGGGCTGACGTCGTCGGACATTGTCGATACGGCGCAGTCTCTTCTCATGAAAGAGGCTGCCGGCATCATCATTAAGGATATCAAGAAACTCATGGGGGTCCTGCGGGAAAAAGCTTTCACATACAAGAATACTCCTTGCATCGGCAGGAGTCACGGCGTTCATGCCGAGCCGATGACTTTCGGCCTGAAATTCACTCTTTGGTATGAGGAGGCGAAAAGGAACCGGGAAAGGATGGAGCGGGCGAGAAAAACGATAAGTGTCGGAAAATGTTCCGGGGCGGTCGGGACCTTTTCGAACATACCTACGAAGATCGAAGAGAGTGTATGTAAAAAACTGGGACTTAAGCCGGAGCCGATAGCCACGCAGGTTATACAGAGGGACAGGCACGCAGAATTCCTTACGACCCTTGCGATCACAGCAGCTTCGATAGAAAAGACAGCGGTCGAGATACGGCATCTTCAGAGGACGGAGGTCCTTGAGGCGGAAGAGCCCTTTGAGAAGGGCCAGAAAGGGTCATCCGCGATGCCTCACAAGAGAAACCCTGTAGGATGCGAGAACCTTTCCGGACTGGCAAGGGTAGTGAGGGCGAACGCCGTCGCTGCAATCGAAAATATCGCGCTCTGGCATGAGAGGGATATTTCTCATTCATCGGTCGAGAGGGTTGTCATACCGGACAGTACGATACTCGTCGACTATATGTTGAACAGGTTGACGGGGATACTCTCGGGGCTCCATGTCTATCCCGAAAAGATGAAGGAGAATATGGGACGGAGTTTCGGCCTCTATAATTCGCAGCATGTCCTCATCAAACTCACTGAAAAAGGGATGACGAGAGAAGAAGCATACGCCCTTGTGCAAAAAAACGCGATGATGAGCTGGAAGACGAAGGAAGGATTCAAGGAATTGCTATTGAAGGATAAGGCCGTGAAAAGATATCTGAGTGCAAAGGATATAAACGGAATATTCGACATAAGGCATTATCTTCAGAATGTTGACTATATATATATGAGAGTATTTGGAAAAACTGCAGAATGAAGGTGCATATCTCTGTTAACCTGAAGGCGGTGTCTGCCGAAGAGGCACAGAAAATACTCGGTGAAGCACTAGAAAAACTTCTGACAGGTGGAGTGATCGATAACTATAGTTTTGAAATAGAAACAGATGCCGGCACGGTCACAGAAAAATGTATCCTTTCGGAAGGAAGGGTCGTGGCCTGAAGGAGATGAGACGCCCGTGCGGCAGTTGAAAAAAGTGTGATCGAGACTGTCTGATTACTCGAAAAAAAGGGGAAAGTGGAATTGCCTTTGATTTACCGATTTAGAAAGCCTGCGATCTCCGAAGCACGGAAAAACAGTCTCCTTTCTGTTGCGCAGGAGAATATCTCTCCGGAGATAAAGGATATCTTTACTGAGCACTGTTTCTATATCGAGGCCAGAGACTCCCTTCTCGCAGAGGAATTGGACGTCTTGAGATGGCTGCTCTGCGAGACTTTCGAGCCCGCGAATTTTTCCATTCACAGTTTCTTAACGAGTCACGGATCACGGGTCGCGGATGGAGGCATTATTGAAGTCGGTCCCCGCATGAACTTTACGACCGCATGGTCGTCGAATGCCGTTTCAATTTGCCAGGCATGCGGACTCTCGAAGATAACGAGAATAGAACGATCAGGACGATATAGAGTCCAGACGCGATCCTTCCTGAATGAAGAGCAGATGAAAAAGTTTTCTGAGAAACTTTACGACCGGATGACCGAATGTATATATCGCGAGCAGTTGACAACATTCGAGACAGGGATGAACCCCGAGCCGGTCTACAACGTACCTCTTATCGAACAGGGGAAGGCAGCACTCGAAAAGATCAATATCGTGATGGGACTCGGTCTTGACGATTGGGATATCGATTACTATTACAACCTCTTCGCAAAGGATATAGGCAGGAACCCTACGAACGTGGAATGTTTTGATCTGAGCCAGTCGAACAGCGAGCATTCCCGGCACTGGTTTTTTAAGGGAAGGCTGATCATAGACGGCAAAGAGGTGCCCGAAAACCTCATGTCGATTATAAGGCAGACGCTTGAGAAAAACCCCGGTAACAGTGTCATCGCCTTCAGGGATAATTCGTCCGCGATAAAGGGGTATGAGATACACACGATAATCCCGGAGAGACCCGGCGGGATTTCGCGATTCGTAAAGAAGTCAATGGCATACAACATCATATTTACTGCTGAGACGCATAATTTCCCGAGCGGCGTTGCTCCTTTCCCGGGTGCTGAAACAGGAACGGGCGGAAGGATTCGGGACGTCCAGGCGACAGGCAGGGGGGCGCTCGTCATCGCGGGAACCGCCGCATACTGCGTAGGAAATTTGCGGATTCCCGGTTATCCTCAACCATGGGAGGACGCATCCTTTGTGTATCCTTCGAATCTTGCTATCCCTCTGGCGATAGAGATCGAGGCGAGCAATGGCGCATCTGATTACGGAAATAAGTTCGGCGAGCCTGTGATTCAGGGGTTTACGAGGTCTTTCGGCATGAGGCTGCCCGGCGGCGGAAGGAGAGAATGGATCAAGCCGATAATGTTTACGGGAGGCATAGGGCAGATGGACTCACGTCACACTGAGAAAAAACAGCCGCAAAAAGGGATGCTCGTGACAAAGATCGGCGGACCGGCGTACCGCATCGGTATGGGCGGCGGTGCGGCTTCGAGCATGATACAGGGAGAGAACATAGCCGAATTGGACTTTAATGCTGTCCAGCGCGGTGACGCTGAAATGGAACAGAAGATGAACAGGGTCATTAGGTCGTGTGTGGAGATGGGCGATGATAACCCTATCGTAAGCATACATGACCAGGGTGCGGGTGGGAACTGCAATGTTGTCAAAGAGATAATCTATCCCGCAGGCGCGAAGATAGAGGTAACAAAGATCGAGCTTGGAGACAATACGCTTTCCGTTCTCGAGATTTGGGGCGCCGAATACCAGGAGCAGAACGCGCTTCTCATAAATGCTGACAGCGCTGGAGATTTTCTCTCACTGTGCAGGAGGGAAAAAGTCCCTTGTTCATTTATCGGTGAGATCACCGGGGATGGATATATCATCCTCCATGACGAGACCGACGGAAGCACGCCGGTCAATCTTCACCTCGATAAAATCCTCGGTGACATGCCCAGAAAAAGCTTCAGACTCGACAGGATTAAAAGAGAACTCAAACCTCTCGATCTTGCAGAGGGACTTTCTGTCAGGGAAGCGCTCGAACGTGTGCTCAGACTCCTCTCAGTCGGATCGAAGAGGTTTCTCGCAAACAAGGTGGACAGGTCAGTTACAGGTCTCATCGCGCGTCAGCAGTGCGTGGGACCGTTACAGATAACCCTGTCCGATGTTGCAGTGATCGCACAAAGCCACTCGGGTTTGACCGGAGCTGCACTGTCAATGGGCGAACAGCCCATAAAGGGTCTGATAAACCCTGCGGCGATGGCACGGATGAGCGTTGCCGAAGCGATCACGAATATCGTCTGGGCAAGGGTGAGTGCGCTTGAGGATATCAAATGTTCCGGCAACTGGATGTGGGCTCCGAAACTGCCCGGCGAAGGCGCTGATCTCTACGATGCGGCTGTTGCGATGCGTGATATCATGATAGAGTTGGGCATCGCGGTGGACGGCGGGAAAGATAGTCTTTCGATGGCAGCGAGGGTTACAGATCATTCAGGAGATACCGAAATAGTTAAATCTCCCGGCACTCTTGTAATTTCTGCATATGTGACATGTCCTGATATCACAAAAGTAGTGACTCCTGACATTAAGAGGACCGGACAAAGCAGGCTCTTGTTTATTGATTTGGGAAGAGGCAAGAACCGCCTGGGAGGATCTGCCCTTGCTCAATGTTATGGGCAGGTAGGTGACGAATCACCTGATGTCGAAGATATTCCATTATTGAAGCGCTGTTTCCGTGTCATACAGAAACTTATCTCTGAGGATTTGATCATATCCGGCCATGACAGGAGTGATGGCGGGCTGGTTACGACACTTCTTGAAATGGCATTTGCAGGGAACTGCGGCATTGATGTAAACGTCAATAGCGCGGAAGTCTCCAGATCCGAAACGTCCGGTCTCTCTGTGTTATTTTCAGAAGAAATCGGACTTGTAATCGAATATCTGCCTGAAGACGAACGTAAGATAGTCTCGGATCTCCGGGATAATGAAATGCCCTATCAGATAATCGGCAGAACAATCGAAGGGGAAAAGATAAAAATAGGCGTGAACGATCACATAGTCTTGAATGAAGATATGAGGGTTCTCAGGGACATATGGGAAGAGACGAGTTACCAGTTGGACAGGTTCCAGAGAAACCCGGAATGTGTTAAAGAAGAGAAGAAGAACATATATAACAGGAGAGGACCATCATTTACTTTGTCCTTTGCGCCTGAACCCACACCGGAAATGATTATGAATAGGACAGATAAGCCCGGGATTGCGATCATACGCGAAGAGGGAAGCAATGGCGACAGAGAGATGACTTCAGCCTTTTTCGAGGCTGGTTTTGAGCCCTGGGATGTGACGATGACCGACTTCTTGGCGCAGAGGGTAAATCTCGAAAATTTCAGAGGCGTTGTCTTTGTGGGAGGCTTCAGCTATGCCGATGTGCTTGATTCTGCAAAAGGATGGGCAGGGGTAATACGGTATAATAAGAGAATCTGGAATCAGTTCCAGTCCTTCTATCACCGCGCGGATACGTTCAGCCTCGGCGTTTGTAATGGCTGTCAGCTCATGGCCCTTCTGGGATGGGTGCCGTGGCAGGGGATACCTGATGCGATACAGCCGAGGTTTATCCACAACAAATCGGGGCGGTTCGAATCTCGTTTTGCATCGGTAAAGATTCTCAAGAGCCCTTCAGTAATGCTCAAGGATATGGAGGGATCAGTGCTCGGCGTCTGGGTTGCACATGGAGAAGGACTGGCTCATTTTCCTGATGATTCGATAAGGAAAGAAGTTCTTGATAGGGGGCTTGCCCCTGTGAGATATGTCGACGACACCGGAAATTTCACCGAACAGTATCCCTTTAATCCGAACGGTTCACCCGATGGAATAACTTCTTTGTGTTCCCCTGACGGAAGACACCTTGTCATCATGCCGCATCCCGAACGGACATTTCTCAAATGGCAATGGGGATGGATGCCGGAAGAGTGGCGGGTGGGGTCTAATGGCCGCTCGCCCCTGCAGGCTTCGCCGTGGCTTAAGATGTTCCAGAACGCGCGGGAGTGGTGCGAGAGGGGAGCATAAGGCTCTTTCACAAGAGAAGTCGTTAGATGGCCTTATTGTTGGATTTTCAGGGAAAACAGGATACCACTTGACATGCCCTATGATGGCATGTTATTAAATAGCGGCCTTTTTTGGTCTCCGATATTCCCAAGGAGGAAGTAGTAAAAATGACTCTCGCTACATTTAAAGGCGGGATACATCCGCCGGATAAAAAAACGCTGTCTGCTAACAGCTCTATTACAGAAACAAGACCCCCGAAAATTGTTGTTATTCCGCTCAGTCAGCATGCCGGAGCGCCGTGCAAGCCTGTGGTATCGATCGGGCAGGAAGTTAAAAAAGGGGAGATGATAGGCGAACCGGGGGGGTTTGTTTCCGCGCCTGTTCACGCTTCTGTTTCCGGAAAGGTCGTTGCGATAGGAGAATTCATGAACGCGATGGGCAGGATGGTTAATTCCGTTGTGATCGAGAATAATAAGAAAGAGGAGTGGACGACCCTGAAAGACAATCCGGATTATTTGAACCTCTCTGCCGATGAACTGAAGGAGAAGATAAAGGCGGCGGGGATCGTCGGTCTCGGAGGGGCCGCTTTCCCGGCTGCGGTAAAACTCTCCCCGCCAAAGGAAAAACCTATCGATGCCGTCGTTATAAACGGCGCGGAATGCGAACCGTATTTGACCGCAGATTACAGGCTCATGCTCGAAAAACCGAAGGAGATCGTCGAAGGCCTCAAGATATTGATGAAGGTCCTCGGAGTAAAAAAGGGATACGTCGGTATAGAAAACAACAAACCCGACGCGGTTTCGAAGATGAAGGAAGCGGCTCAAGGGGAGTCCAATATAGAAATCCTTGCCCTGGAGGTCAAATACCCGCAGGGGGCCGAAAAGATGCTCATCAAGGCGATTCTCGGCAGAGCGGTGCCGGCGAGGGGGCTACCCATGGACGTAGGCGTCGTTGTCCAGAATGTCGGGACCGCGCTTGCGATGTATGAGGCTTCACGGTTCGGGAAACCTTTGATTGAGAGGGTCGTTACTGTTACCGGTGAAGGAATAAAGGAACCGAGAAACCTTATGGTAAGAATAGGCACTAAGGTTTCCGATCTGGTAGAGGAATGCGGTGGATTTAAAACAGAAGTCGCAAAGGTCATAGCCGGCGGTCCGATGATGGGATTTGCTCTTTCTTCCCTCGATGTCCCTGTGACAAAGGGGACTTCCGGCATTCTCGTGCTGCCTGAAGAAGGCGTAATGCATGCAGAGGATTATGGCCCCTGCATACGATGCGGCAGGTGCATCGATGTCTGCCCCATGGGTCTCATGCCGTCGATGCTGAGCGTGCTTTCAGAAAAGGGTCATTACGAAGAGACCAAGGAATATAACCTGTTTGACTGTTTTGAGTGCGGCTCCTGCGCATTTGTCTGTCCTTCGAAGAGACCGATTGTGCAGCTTGTGAGACTGGCGAAATCCATGGTAAAGCCTTAAGGAGAGTCGAGATGGAGGCAACGAAAAAAGAACATGAGTTGATAGTATCGGTCAGTCCTCACGTAAAGAGTGAGGAGACCACGAGCCGTATCATGTGGACGGTCAGTCTTGCCCTGCTGCCTGCGCTGCTTTCCGGCGTGTATTTCTTCGGTCTCAAGGCCCTGTTTATTACGGCGCTCTGTATCATAAGCTGCATTATTTCCGAGCAGCTTTATCTGAAAATTGTCGGGAAAGAGCCGGTAACCGGAGACGGCAGCGCCTTCCTGACAGGCCTTCTGCTGGGCATGAACATGCCTTCTTCGCTTTGGTCCTTTTCACCGTTCACGGCGCATGTCCCGGTGATAGCCTCTTTTGTAGCAATAGTAATCACCAAGCAGCTCTTCGGAGGTCTGGGCTTCAATGTCTTTAATCCCGCGCTGATTGGAAGGGCCTTTGCATTGATCTCATGGCCCAGGGCGATGACGATATGGCTCGAACCCACATCCCTCGCTTCCAT
>Ga0187773_10000412_pt1 | contig 17267 bp, 18 predicted proteins | sample 0216_BV02_MP05_1_FD_133133 | JGI IMG/M metagenome (GOLD analysis project Ga0187773, IMG submission 133133) | Tropical peat soil microbial communities from peatlands in Department of Meta, Colombia - 0216_BV02_MP05_10_MG | ecosystem: Environmental > Terrestrial > Soil > Wetlands > Peat | place...
AACGGTTTGCTCTGCGTTAATGTACATCATCAAGGGCGCTCTCGTTGAACGCGATGGCTGCGTAACCCACGACTCGGCTGCTATCGCCTGCAGTGTCGCCGGAGTTGCGCAAGTCCAGAAGCCTGGGCTCGAGGCCGTGGCGTTGCGCCGCGAGTAATAGGCCATTCACTGGCGACGCACCGCATGCTTGCTGGTGGTTTATAGACTCTCGTAAATCCAGTATCGCTTCAACCGTTGCTCGGTCTACCCGCAGCGCCGTTTCATAAGGCAGGTAATGCGAAAGGTCGGAACTGACCACGATCAAGGTTTCTTCGCCACCCCATACCAAGTCCAAGACATCCGCAATTTCCTCGGCGGTCGCGTCCCCGACCGCAAGTGGAACCAAAGTAAAATTCTTCAGCATGGTCTGCAAAAAAGGCAACTGAACTTCCAGGGAGTGTTCTGGAGTGTGGGCTGCTTTGCTTCGCACGACCTGCGGCAGCCGGGAAAGGGCTTCCACGCCCTCCTCATCTAACGGAACCGTGCCCAGCGGCGTGGCGAAAGCACTGGAATCGGGCAAGGCCAAACCTTGCACCGGCACATAGTGGGCCGGACCTAGTAATACCACCCGCTTGATGAGTACCCGTGCTGCTTGCAGCAAAGCATAAGCAGTTGCCGCGATCGGACCAGAATAGATATAGCCGGCATGCGGAGCGATGAGCGCTTTGGGAACTTTAGCCGTACTTTGCTTCGCTGCCTGCAGCAAGGCAGCCACTTCCTGCTGCAGCGCTTCACGCTGGCGCGGGTAGAAAATGCCGGAGACAGCAGCCGGACGAATCTGAACCATTGATGTCTTCAAATAAACTGCAACACCACAATGCAATCGTATCTGGTGCCATTACCGCAAATTTCAAGCGGCTACTTTGCTCATTAACCTAGGCGCTTCCTTCAGCAAATAATCCTTAAACGCTTGCGCCACCTTGGAGAGGCGTTTGTGGCTACGGTGCGCTACATGCCAGTGGCGTTGGATTGGGAATCCTTCCACGTCCAGCAGCTTCAGCCGCTTTGTTTCCAGTTCCAGCTCTACGGTGTGCAATGAAACGACGCCCAATCCCATCCCTGCCTGCACCGCCTGTTTAATTGCCTCATTCGTGCCCATTTCCATCCCGGGGTTGAGCTTGATGCGATGCTGTGCGAAAAAGCGCTCCATCGCGCCGCGGGTGCCCGAGCCGATTTCCCTTAACAGAAATGTCTCCTGCTGCAGCTTGGAAAGCGGAATTTTGCGTTGCTTGGCCAGCCGGTGATTGACGGGTGCAATCACCACCAGTGGATTCTGCATAAACGATTCGGCGACGATGTCCGCGTCCTGAGGTGGTTGCCCGATGATCGCCAAGTCGGTTTCATTGTCCGCCAACTGCTTTAGCACTGCTTCCCGGTTGGAAACATTCAGGCTCACTGCGACTTTCTTGTGCTGCTGGCAAAATTTGGCCAGCAGTTGCGGTGCAAAGTAATTGGCGGTGCTCACAACCGAAATATTAAGCTTGCCGCGCTCCAGACCCTTGATTTGATCCAGAACGGCTTCCATCTCTGCAAGCTGCTCGGCAATCGCCCGGCTGTATTGAAACAGTTCGCGCCCGGCTTCGGCCATGTAAATGCGCTTGCCCATCTGTTCGAATAGCGGCAAGCCGATGTTGTCCTCGAGCTGCTTGATTTGCATCGAAACTGCCGGCTGCGACAAATAAAGCTCTTCAGCGGCGCGCGAAAAATTCAAGTGACGCGCTACGGCTTCGAACACGCGCAACTGGCGCAAGGTCAAATGCAGCATCGGTGATAAGCGGATTGAGTTTCTTTAATACTATAACAGAAATCTTATTATAACAATCAAAACACGTGAGTATCATTTATGATTATTTGGAGTACTATTGCTTGGTTTGAACGTCCTTTTCAAGGAGATACTCATGGGCGGGCCTGGCGCAGGAACGATCAAAGGCAAGGAGCGCTACAAGGCGGGGGTCATACCATACAAAACCATGGGATATTGGGAACCCGGCTATACGCCCAAGGATACCGATCTCATCGCGCTATTTCGTGTTACGCCACAAGAAGGTGTAGATCCTGAAGAAGCGGCGGCTGCCGTAGCTGGCGAATCCTCCACCGCTACTTGGACCGTGGTATGGACCGATCGCTTGACGGCCTGTGAACATTATCGCGCAAAGGCCTACCGCGTAGATGCTGTTCCCAATAGCCCCGGACAGTACTTTGCCTACATTGCCTATGACCTGGATTTATTCGAGCCGGGCTCAATCGCAAATCTCACGGCGTCCATCATCGGCAATGTATTTGGCTTCAAGCCGCTGAAAGCGTTGCGCTTGGAGGACATGCGCTTGCCGGTCGCCTATGTTAAGACTTTCGATGGGCCTCCGACCGGAATCGTCGTGGAACGAGAACGACTGGATAAATTCGGCAGGCCATTGCTTGGCGCCACAACCAAGCCGAAGTTGGGACTTTCGGGAAAAAATTACGGGCGCGTGGTGTATGAAGCGTTGAGAGGCGGGCTTGATTTTGTCAAAGATGACGAGAATATCAATTCTCAGCCTTTTATGCATTGGCGCGACCGCTACTTGTATTGCATGGAGGCGGTAAATCGTGCTTCTGCGGAGACCGGGGAGGTCAAAGGGCATTACCTCAACATCACGGCGGCGACCATGGAGGACATGTATGAACGCGCTGCGTTTGCAAAAGAATTGGGCTCATGCATCGTCATGATCGACCTGGTGATCGGCTATACAGCGATTCAGTCGATTTCCAAATGGGCGCGGAAAAACGACATGATCTTGCATTTGCACCGCGCTGGACACGCCACCTATACGCGTCAGAAATCTCACGGCGTCAGTTTTCGGGTGATTTGCAAATGGATGCGATTGGCCGGCGTAGATCATATCCACGCCGGCACCGTGGTGGGTAAATTGGAAGGCGATCCCAATATGGTTCAGGGCTTTTATAACGTGTTGCGGGAACCGCATAACGACGTCGATTTGCAGCGCGGCATTTTCTTTGACCAGGACTGGGCGGGCCTGCGCAAAGTCATGCCGGTGGCATCTGGCGGAATTCACGCAGGGCAAATGCACCAGCTGATTCACTATTTGGGTGAGGATGTGGTTCTACAATTTGGCGGGGGCACTATTGGGCATCCCATGGGCGTACAGGCGGGCGCAACTGCCAACCGGGTGGCGTTGGAAGCGATGATACAGGCACGTAACGAGGGCAGGGATATCTGGAGCGAGGGGCCGCAGGTTCTTGAAAAGGCAGCGAAATCCTGCGCTCCTCTCAGAGCAGCGTTGGAGGTCTGGAAAGACGTCACCTTCAATTATGCTTCCACCGATACTGCAGACTTCGTGCCTACGCCCACAGTGAGCGTATAGGAGGATCGCCATGAGAATTACCCAAGGGACCTTCTCTTTCCTTCCGGATTTTTCCGACGCCGAGATCCGCGCGCAAATCGATTATTGCTTAAGAAACCGCTGGGCGGTGAGCGTGGAATTTACCGACGACCCGCACCCGCGCAATACTTATTGGGAAATGTGGGGAATGCCGATGTTTGACATCAAGGATGCAGCCGGCATCATGTATGAGATCAATCAATGCCGCCAGGCCTATCCCAATCACTATGTTCGGGTAAATGGCTTCGATTCGACGCGCGGCTGGGAAACCGTGCGCCTTTCTTTTATCGTCAACCGCCCCAAACACGAGCCGGGTTTCCAAGTGCTGCGACAGGAGGGCCCGGGGCGACAAATACGTTATACGATGCATAGCTACGCTACCGTCCATCCCAAGGGCGAGCGCTACAAAGGGTCATGAGTCCAGAAAGCGGGGTAACCCAAAGCCTGCCTGATGATACGCCGGTCGATCTGGAAGGCGCGTTTCGCGACTCGCGCATCCAGGAGGTTCTCGACCAGTTAGACCGGGAACTGATCGGACTCAAGCCCGTGAAAACCCGAATTCGCGAGATCGCGGCACTGCTGTTGGTCGATCGTTTGCGCAAAGGCTTGGGCTTAAGTTCCGGAGCGCCCTCCCTGCACATGTCCTTTACGGGCAATTCGGGTACCGGCAAAACGACCGTAGCGATGCGCATGGCGGAAATCCTGCACCGCTTGGGATACGTGCGCAATGGCCACCTGGTGGCGGTCACACGCGATGATTTGGTCGGCCAATATATCGGCCATACCGCGCCGAAGACCAAGGAGGTGCTGAAAAGAGCGATGGGCGGAGTATTGTTCATAGACGAGGCGTACTACTTGTACCGCGCTGAAAACGAGCGGGACTACGGCCAGGAGACGATTGAAATTTTGCTTCAAGTCATGGAAAACCAGCGCGAAGACCTGGTCGTGATACTCGCCGGTTACAAAGACCGCATGGAGGAATTTTTCCGTAGCAATCCCGGCATGTCTTCACGCATAGCGCATCACCTGGATTTCCCCGATTACTCGCCGCAAGAACTGCTTGCTATCTCGAAGCTGATGCTCGAGCGGCAACAATACCATTTCAGTGAATCCGGGGAAAAGGCATTTCAGGACTACATACTGAGGCGCATGCAGATGCCGCGTTTTGCTAACGCACGCAGTATGAGAAATGCAATTGACCGCGCGCGACTGCGTCAAGCTAACCGCCTGTTTGCAAGCAATCGCGTAAATCTCACCAAAAAAGATTTGGTCACCATAGAAGCGGAAGATATCCTGGCAAGCCGTGTCTTCAGGGAAGGCGTCCCCGATGACAAATCTGTAGCGAAGCAAGGTTCGGTTAAGTGACGTGCGCACGAAGGTGCAATATCTTTTCTAAGCAGGGAGTCGCTAGCAAAAATGCCTAAAAAGACACTGGTAAGTGTGCTCATGGGGAGTAAAAGCGACTGGGAGGTGATGCAGCACGCCGCCAAACAGCTTGAAGCTTTCGGCGTAGCCTACGAGGCGCAGGTCATTTCCGCTCACCGCTCTCCCGAAATGTTGGATGCCTATATCAAAGGCGCTGTGGCAGCGGGCGTCAAATGCTTTATAGCCGGCGCAGGTGGCGCGGCGCATCTTGCCGGAGTGATCGCAGCGAAGACCGTATTGCCGGTCTTGGGCGTCCCGATGCCGTCGAAACATCTGCAAGGCATGGATTCGCTGCTTTCCATCGTGCAGATGCCCAAGGGCGTACCGGTTGCTACCTTTGCGATCGGCGAGGCCGGCTCTGCCAATGCCGGGCTTTTCGCCATCGCCATGTTTGCGCTGGATGACTTGAGGCTGGCAAAGCGACTAAAGGACTTCCGCAAAGCACAGGCCGAATCTGTAAAAGCGGCAAGCTTGTCGAAGCTTTCCTGAAGCCGACCGATGCCACGCAAAAAAAATGACCCACCCAGACTCCTTGTTATTTGAATCGAATCTTACCAGCGTTCCCTTGCTGCACCGTGGCAAGGTACGTGACATCTACTCGGTAGACAGCGACAAACTCTTGATCGTTCAGACCGACCGCCTTTCAGCATTTGATGTAATTTTGCCGACCCCGGTGCCCGACAAAGGCAAAGTGCTTACCGCCCTTTCCAATTTTTGGTTTCAGAAACTCAGCCACATCATACCCAATCATCTCACCGGAATAGCTCCCGAATCGGTAGTGAATGAAGACAGCGAGCGGCAGCAAATAGCAGGACGCGCGTTTGTGGTGCGCCGCCTGAAGCCGTTGCCGGTTGAAGCCATTGTGCGCGGCTATATCGTCGGCTCTGGCTGGAAAGAATATTTGAAAACCGGCAAAGTTTGCGGCATAGCCCTCCCCGCAGGCCTTAAGGAAGCGCAAAAGCTGCCGCGACCGATCTTTACTCCCTCCACCAAGGCACCGTTAGGCGCGCATGACGAGAACATCACTTTTGCCGATGCCGAGAAGCTTTTAGGGAAAGAGACAGCCGCGCAGGTACGCGACGCATCCGTCCGGCTCTATACCGAAGCTGCCGACTACGCTGCAGGAAAAGGCATAATCATTGCGGATACCAAATTCGAATTCGGCCTGGACGATTCAGGCCAGCTGTACTTGATCGATGAAGCACTGACCCCGGACTCGTCGCGTTTCTGGCCGGCAAACCAATACCAGCTTGGAATGAGCCCGCCGAGTTTTGACAAACAATTCGTGCGTGACTGGCTGGAAGCCCAACACTGGAACAAAAAACCACCGGCGCCGCAGCTTCCGGCTGAAGTGCTGGAAAGAACCGCAGAAAAATACCGCCTTGCTTTGCAATTGCTCGCAGCCGCCTAATCCCGGTTCGCGATATGAAAGCGGTGCCCGATAGAGAGATCGAAAAAGCGGTTGTCATATTGCGCAGCGGAGGACTGGTCGCGTTTCCCACTGAGACGGTATACGGTTTAGGTGCCGATGCTCTGAATCCGGAAGCGATCAAGAAGATCTTCGCCGCTAAGGGACGCCCCCAAAATCATCCGCTCATCGTGCATCTTGCTGATGCTTCACATCTGGTCCTCTGGGCGAGAGAAATTCCAGTAGCGGCCGAGCGCCTGGCTGAACGATTCTGGCCCGGACCACTCACCTTGATTCTGCGCCGCGCAGAGAGAGTGCCTGACGCAATCACCGGCGGACAAGATACCGTGGGCTTGCGTGTTCCTTCTCACCCGGTGGCCCACGCCTTGCTGCAGGCATTTGGCAGTGGGATCGCCGCACCGTCAGCCAACCGCTATGGGCGCCTCAGCCCCACCACTGCCGAGCATGTCCGCGCCGAATTGGGCGGCCGAGTGGACATGATATTAGATGGCGGTTCATGCGACTTCGGCATTGAATCGACTATTGTTGATTTATCCAGCAGCCAAGCGACGCTGCTGCGGCCTGGAAAAATTTCGGCCTCCGAACTTGAAAAAGTCTTAGGCACACCCGTAGGCCGGCCGGGACCGCGGTCACCGCGCGCGCCAGGAACGATTGCGGCACACTATGCACCACAGACGCCCCTGCAAGTGGTTTCTGGCAAAGACTTGGCGGAAACGGTTCGTCACTTCAGTGCACTCGGAAAACGGGCAGCAGTTCTTGCCCATCGCCATGCGCAGATCGACCGCGCGAATATCATCTGGTTCGCGGCGCCTTCACAAGCCGCCGCCTACGCCCGGGAACTTTACGCAAAGCTGCGCCGGCTCGATCAATACCAGTATGACGTCATTCTTGTCGAGCAAGTACCTGAGGGGGAAGAATGGGATGCGGTGCGCGACCGTTTGGCAAAGTCGGCAGCACCCAGAGTAGAGATCTAAAACAGCCCCACCAGCATTTTGGCGGCGATGATATAAAGAAAAGCGGCGAAGACCCTTCTGAGCTTAGCGACCGGCAACCGGTGCGTGAGCCTGGCGCCAAAAGGTGCCGCCAACACACCTGCGACGACCAGCCACAATAACGCTGGTAGGTAAACGAAGCCGAGACTGAATGGCGGCGGGTTGTCTTGGGCCAATCCGGCAAAAATGTAACCCGCAGCGCCGGAGAGGGCGATGGGAAAACCAATTGCAGAAGAGGTGCCGATTGCGTCATGGGTTTTTATATTGCAAAAGAGCATGAATGGAACGGAAAGTATGGCGCCGCCGCCCCCGACCAGACTGAAGACGATGCCGATTATCACACCAGCCAGGAATGTGCCGAGCCTGCCCGGCATCTGCCGCGAGGGCTTGGGTTTAATCTCCAGCAAAATCTGGGTCGCGGCAAGCAGTACGAAGACGGCGAATAAAATTGCCAATGTAGAATTTGAGAGTTGCGCAGCGAGGGCTGATCCCAAAAGCGTGCCCAGGACAATGCCCGGAGTGATTTGACGCACGATCTCCCAGTTCACCGCGCCGTGTGCATGATGGGTGCGAAAACTGGATATCGAAGTGAACACGATGGTCGCCAACGAGGTACCCAGCGCAAAGTGCAGCAGATTGGTTTGCGGAAAGTGCTGCGACTTCAAGATGAAAATGAGCGATGGCACAAAAATGAGCCCGCCGCCAACACCCAGCAGCCCCGCGAGAAAACCGGCTACCGCGCCCACGGCAAGATAAGTGGCCCACCATTCCATCGTCAGCTCATTACGTTAAGGCAAGTTTGAACCGGCGCCTTTAAGGAGAACACCTGTGATGAAATCCCATTCCCGCGGATCGACCGGAGTGATTGACAGGCGATTGCCTATTTGAAGAACACGCATATTTGCGAGCTCGCGGTGGCGCCGCAATTCCTTGATATTGAGGAAACGGATTTTGCGTACCAGCTTCACATCCACGTTAAACCAGCGTGGATTGAGCGCAGTCGCCTTGGCATCGTAATACCGGCTCCTGCGGTCGTATTGGGTTGCATCTGGGTAAGCGTGCTTGCACACTTCGGCGATTCCGGCAATTCCCGGTCGTTCGCAGTTTGAATGGTAAAAAAATACCCGGTCACCGACCCGCATTTGATCTCGCATGAAGTTGCGCGCCTGGTAGTTGCGCACACCAAACCATGCCGTGGTCTTTCCGGGCGCGGCAGCAAGATCGTCTACGCTGAATTCGGAAGGCTCCGATTTCATTAACCAGTAACGCACGGGGACTAATCAGTGGCTCACGGAAAATAAAAAATGCGGCATAGCCGCATCTTGAGATAAGGCCCCCCGCAAATGCCGTCAAGGCCGGTATCTTGAACCTTAGGTTCATGGTGGTTCGCTCACCGAGCACATCAGGCAATTCCGTGTCGGACTCGCACAACAGCGCTCTTCAGGCTCGCAACCCAGGCGAAAATATTGGTTCAAAAGAATTTAGCCTGGACAAACACCGCAGGGGACAACCGATTGCAGGCGAGCTCGATTAATTAATGGGGTCTTGCGCTAGCGACCTGAAATTGCTTTTTCAAGCGTTGCCTGCATGCTGGCCATTCTACGCTTAAATTCCGCGATGTCAAAACCGTCCGCGACGCAAGTCGAGAAAAGTTCATAAGTGATATTCAGCGCGGCCATGATGGCAACCCGCTCAAGCCCGACCGCCTTGCCCTGATCGTGAATTTCGCGCATTTTTTTGTCGAGGTAGGCAACAGCTTCCAGCAGCTGTTTCTGCTCGTTCTCCGCGCAAGCGACGCGAAATTTGCGACCCATGATGCTGATATCCAGCCCTTTGCCCGCAGCGTTCATTTCTCGTACTCGGGGATATGCTTTAACAAGGCCTCTAGCCGTTTCTTGGCGCTTTCAATTTTTGTTTCTAGCTGCTTGTTTTCGCCGATCGAAGTGGCAAGTTGCTGACGCAATTGATGGTTATCGGCGCGCAATTGGTGGCAAACCTGCACAAACTGGTTGATTTTTTCTTCGAGCGCCTTGAGTTCCGCTTCCATAAGCACACTATAGTTTTGAAAATCCTGATAAGTCAACTGCTAACGTCAAGTATTGAATGTATTTTGATACCAGTTCCCGAACTCATCGCAAATGCCAGTCCTGAGTTTTCTACAAGCGTTAACTGACGCGGAGATTGCTGTAAGCGTGTGCTCGCTTGCAATTTCAAGGCAGTTCTTGTGTAAACTGTGAAACGGGACACGGTTCGACCCGCTGCTTGGGCCAAGCCGTGGCCTGATTCAAGAGTCCGTTTGCAGGTGCCTGAACTGACTTCAACGGTTCGGGTTAAACGGGAAACAGGTGCACGTTTTTTACAAAGCCTGTGCTGCCCCCGCAACGGTAAGCGATGCTGGCGCATCAACAAGCCACTGTGAGTCACTCATGGGAAGGCGATGCGCTCAATCTCGCGAGCCCGGATACCGGCCTGGAAACGCCGTTTGGAAATACCGCGGGAGGCGGTATCCAGGTCTAGTCCTGATACCTGAGCTTTTCTTCCCCCGTGTATTTCCTTAAATGCCCGCGGCGGGCGCGCATTAATTTTAGGGAATTACAAGTGAAAAAATTCACCAAGCTTGGTTTGCTAATGCTGATTATGCAAAGCGCAGCTTACGCCGATGAACAGCTTTCGGTTGTTACAGAAAACGTGGTCGTAACGGCGGCACGTATTCCGCAGGAAGCTTCGCAGTCCTTGCAGCCGGTAACGGTGATTACGGCCAATGATATCGCTCAAAGCGGGCAACAAACTCTGGTGGAAGTGCTGCAATCGCGCGCAGGCCTGGAAATCACCAGCAACGGTGGGTTCGGACAACCCAGCGGTGTATTTCTGCGCGGTGCCAACACTAACCAGACCTTGATCCTGATTGACGGCTTGAGGGTCGATTCGGTGACCACCGGGGCGACCGCGCTCGAGAATATTCCACTCAACCAGATTCAACACATCGAGATCGTACCCGGGCCATTAAGCAGCCTTTACGGCTCGGAAGCAATGGGCGGTGTTATCCAAATATTTACCAAGGGCGCACAGTACGCCCCGGGCATCAATGCGTCGGTCGGTTATGGGAGTTTTGACACGCGTTCGGTGAGTGGCGGGATAAACACCCGGTTCAAGGACACCGATTTTAGCCTGAACGCCGGCTATTTCATTACCGACGGCTTCGACGCCACCAAGGCGACCATCGATGCGCCAGGTACGCCACCCGCATTTCTGATTCACAATCCCGACCTCGATGGCTACCACGATTCCAATTATTCACTGAAAATCGCGCAGCATCTAACCGCCGACCATGAAGTCGGCGCGACTGCGTTTCAAAGCTTCGGAAATACCCGCTTCGACTCGGGGCCGTTTACCGACGATATCAACAGGCAGACTCTGAGCGCGTTTTCGCTGTATAGCAGCAACCAGTTCAGCACTCTGTGGCACAGCTTTCTGCGCCTCGGTCTGGGACGGGACAATCAGCAAATCAGCGGCGCATTTCCGGGTTATTTTCGCACCACCCAGCCGCAGCTCACCTGGCAAAATGATTTCAAGTTGGGCGGCGGCTCGCTGATTGCCGGTTTCGAATATTTGGATCAAGAAATGTCGAGCGATACACCTTACACCGGCACTCATCGCGACGTGAGCTCGGTGTTCGGCGGCTACGTTGGAGAATTTGGACCGCACAGCGTGCAACTCAATGCGCGCAATGACGACAACAGCCAGTTCGGCAACCAGGCTACCGGTTCAATCGGTTACGGTTATCGGGTCACTTCCTATCTGAGGCTTAAGGCGAGCGGCGGCACCGCTTTCAAGGCGCCGACTTTCAATGACCTCTATTTTCCCGGCTCGGGCAACCCTAACTTGCAGCCCGAACGCTCGCGCAGCTATGAAACCGGCGTGGATGTGGACTTAGCTCAACAGCACCTAAGTGTTATTTATTTTGATAATCGCATCGACGATTTGATTGTCTTGGTGTTTAATCCAACCACGTTCATGTTCACACCGGAAAACGTAAATGAAGCTCGCATCAACGGCGCGGAGATTTCTTACCAGGGAAGTTACCGAGGTTTCTCGGCGAATGCGCATTTCACGGTGCAAGAGCCGGTTAACGAAACGACCGGAAATCTACTGCCGCGGCGCGCCAAGCATTTTGGAAGTTTGTCGGTTAGCAAATCCTTGGGGCCGTTTCAGCTTGCGGGCGAAATGATAGCGAGTGGCGCGCGCTATGATTCGACGGATCAGGACCCGGCAACACGCATGGGCGGCTATGCGATTTACAACATGACCGCGAATTATGCTCTTGCTCACGGGTGGTCGCTAAACCTGCGCTGGAACAACATTTTCAACCGCAATTATGAGCTGGTGCAAAATTACAATACGCCGGGCAGCAATGTATTCTTTGCTGTGAGATATGAAATGCCTCTAAAAAATAATCAACCCTAAACGAGCGAACAGCGCGCACCCATTCTGAAATCGCCAAACAACGGGATTTGAAGCGTGTCGCTTTTTATTTTCAGCCAAACTCTGCTATTGTTCGCGCATGACCAACATGACGAGCGGCCAGCTGTATATTCGACTGCTGCGCTATGTCGCGCGCTATTGGCGCACGTTTGTGGTTTCCATTTTGGGTATGGCAGTGGTTGCGGTCACGCAGGCGGCGGTGCCGGTTCTATTGAAGCCGATGTTGGACGGTAGCTTCGTCAACAAGGACCCGACCTGGACTCACATCATCCCGTTGCTGATCGTGTTGCTGATGCTGGTGCATGGCGTAGCGACATTCGCTTCCGGTTATGGCATTAACTGGGTGGGAAACAAAGTGGTGCTGGATTTGCGTGAAGCCATGTTCCGTAAGCTGGTGCAGCTGCCGGCCGCTTATTATGAGAACCAAATGAGCGGCAATCTGATTTCCAAATTCATTTTCGATGTCGGGCAAGTGACTTCTGCGGCTACCGGCGTGGTGACAGTCATCATCAAAGACGGCCTGAGCATTCTAGGTCTGTTAGGCTGGATGGTTTACCTCAACTGGAAGCTGACCGTGGTCACACTGGTCATGGGTCCGCCAATCATGATCATCATCCACGTCATCAGCAAGCGCCTGCGCAGCATGAGCCGCGAAGTTCAGCAGGCCATGGGAGAAGTCACGCAGGTTTTGCAGGAAGGTATCGATGCACACAAAGTGGTCAAGATTTTCGGCGGACAGGACTACGAGTCGCGTCACTTCAATGACCGCGCCAACCGCGTGCGGCGCTTCGAAATGAAGCACGCGGCGGCCGCCGCAGCCAGCTGGCCTTTTGTGCAGCTGGTAGCTGCGCTTGCCTTGGCCTTGATTGTCTACTGGGCCACGCTGCAGTCGGCGGCCGATGAAACCACGGTCGGCGGTTTCGTCTCTTTTATTATCTCCATGCTCATGCTGATACCGCCGCTTAAACGACTTACCGAGGTCAACGCCTACCTGCAGCGGGGCCTGGCGGCTGCCGAATCCGTGTTTGGGTTGCTGGAACAGGAGGGAGAACCCGATTACGGAGAGACAGTGCTGCCGCGGGCACGCGGAGAGATATGCTTCGAGGACGTTAGTTTTACCTATGGCGACCCCGAGCGACTAGCACTTAAGAATATAACGCTCGCTATTCATCCGGGAGAGACCGTTGCATTAGTGGGTGCTTCGGGCGCGGGTAAAACCACTTTTGTGAATCTGGTGCCACGTTTTTATCACCCTACGCGCGGCAAAATTCTGCTGGATGGCCATGATTTGGAGAAGCTCAAGCTTTGCAGCCTGCGTGACAACATCGCTTTGGTAAGCCAAGATGTGATTTTATTCAACGACACGGTTGCGGCGAACATCGCGTATGGCGGAATGGGAAATGCCAGTGAGGCAGACATTATCAGCGCCGCCAAGGCGGCACATGCGATGGAATTTATCAGCGAGTTACCCGATGGCCTGGCAACACTGGTCGGGGAAAACGGCGTCAAGCTGTCGGCGGGTCAGCGCCAGCGTTTGGCGATAGCGCGCGCGCTGCTCAAAAATGCGCCGGTACTGATTCTCGATGAGGCAACTTCCGCGCTGGATTCCGAGTCGGAACGGCATGTGCAGGCCGCACTTGACGTGCTGATGCGGGGACGCACTACAATTGTCATCGCGCACCGGCTGTCGACCGTAGAAAAGGCCAACCGCATTGTAGTTCTTGAACAGGGAAGCATTGCCGAAATCGGCAATCACCAAGAGTTGCTGAGCCACGGCGGAATTTACGCCAAACTATACAGCATCCAGTTCGCCCGATAATTCCAGTATTCGAACATGCCCCACATTTCAGTGGTCACTCCGGTCTATAAGGCGGAAGGCTGCCTTGAGGAGCTCTATCGGCGTCTAATCGCCGTTCTCGCACCGATCACGCAGGACTTTGAAATCGTCATGGTGGAGGACTGTGGCGGCGACCGCTCTTGGCAGATTATCGAAGAACTGTCGCGCCGCGACACCCGCGTCAAGGGCATCCAGTTCAGCCGTAATTTCGGCCAGCATTACGGCATCACGGCCGGACTCGATCATTGCGATGGCGACTGGGTGGTCGTGATGGACTGCGATTTGCAGGACCGGCCGGAAGAGATACCGCGCCTTTATGCCAAGGCGCAGGAGGGATATGACGTTGTCATCGCCCGCAGCGGCAGACGTAGCGACCGATTACTGAAGCGATTTTTCACCTGGATGTTCCACAAACTGTTTAGCTACTTGACGGATACCGAATACGACGGCCAAACGGGAAATTTCCGTATCTTGTCGCGCAAGGTGGTCACGAATTTCCGTTTAATGCGCGAACAACTGCGGTTTTTCGGGGGGCTGATCAAGTGGATGGGTTTTCCCAGTGCGACTATCGATGTGGAGCATGGAACCCGTTTTGCAGGGCGATCGACATACAGCTACCGAAAACTGTGGAACCTCGCAGCCGATACCATCATCGCTTATTCCGACAAGCCGTTGCGGCTTGCGGTCCGTTTTGGCTTCGTCATGTCGCTGCTGGCTTTTTCTTACGGCCTGACCATAGTGGTGCTGGCGCTCTTTCACCAATTGGCGGTGATGGGCTGGCCAAGCCTGATTGTTTCGATCTACTTCATCGGCGGGATTATTATCAGCATCCTGGGAGTCATTGGCATCTATCTTCGCAAGACGCTGGACGAGGCGAGAAAAAGGCCGCTCTACGTGATCCGAAATACGACCAATGTCTGACAACGGATGCCTGATCCCCTTGCCCTGGGAGACGCGAAATCTGGGCATTGCGTCTTTCTCCCTGAGCGAGGCGTTTCCCGGCGATTGTGATGAAACAACGCTGCGAATTTCCATGGAACAGAAGGCCAAAGAACACGCCAGCTTCTTTGTTCAGGCACGAATCAAAATGAATACCAGGTTGGCGCAGCTGTTGGAACGGAACGGTTTTTATTTTGTAGAAGCGACAGTGTATGTGCTTAACATCCTCAATCGGAATAACCAGCTTCGCAGTTTTGTCTCGAGCAACTCTTTATTTTTACCGCCCCGGTATAATCCATCTGATCTCCTGGTGGCCAGTCTGGATCGGGACGCCGCCGCGCTTTGCGCTGCAGTGAAGCGCATCGCTTCGGAATCTTTCACTGAAGACCGGTTTCACGTGGACCATAATTGCGCCAGGGATGTCGCGAACAGACGTTTCGTTTACTGGCTTGATGACCTGCTTGGCGATGCCAAGGTCGTGATATACGTGTTGTTTCACAAGCAGGAGCCGATTGCATTTATGGCGAGAAAGGCTGACCATCTCATGCTTAGCGGTTTCGCCAAAAAATACGTGAGCGCCGGCTTGGGTGAATATTTTTGGTTGAGCGTGCTGAAACAGATGAAGCAAGAAGGCATGAAACACGCACGCGGGGTCGTTTCACTTCGCAATATTCCAAGTTTGAACTTGTGTGCGCGGACCGGATTCAAGCTCCGCGACGCTGTGGCAACGTTTCACTATTGGCACCGGTCGGGCACTGTGCCATGAGCTATTTTTATATTGCCTTGACAGTGGCGCTGACTGTTTACGGGCAGGTGGTGATTAAGTGGCAGGTGCTGAATGCGGGCGCATTTCCCGAATCTCTCGTCGACAAGCTTTGGTTTCTGGGCAAGCTGTTGATCAACCCTTGGGTGGTTAGCGCATTGCTGGCAGCGCTGCTTGCTGCCATCGCCTGGATGGCTGCCATGACCCGGCTTGATTTGAGCCGAGGTTATCCGTTCATGAGTTTGGCCTTCGTGCTGGTGTTGATACTCAGCGGAATCTTCTTTAACGAGCCGATAACGACTCCGAAGGTTGCGGGAATTATCCTCATAGTGCTGGGCATCGTGGTCGGGAGCCAGGGTTGAGGCGTTGCCTGCGTTGCGCAGCGCAATTTGAATCCGGTAACTGGCGTTGTCCCAGCTGCGGTCATGAGCCATCCGTGGTCGAGGGGTTTCCGGCATTTGCGCCAGAAATCGCCAGCGATAGCAGTGGTTTCGACGCCGCAACTTACCACGAACTCGCACAGCTTGAGGCGCGGAATTTCTGGTTCCGCTCCCGCAATCGGCTGATTGCGTGGGCACTCAAGCGTTATTTCGGTGCGGCGCGTAATTTCCTGGAAATCGGTTGTGGCACGGGCTATGTGCTTTCCGGGGTTGCGGAAGCCCTGCCCGCTCTTAGGCTTTCGGGCAGTGAGGTATCAAGCTCTGGGCTCGTGCATGCGGCAAAGCGAGTGCCGCAGGCGCAGCTCATGCAGATGGACGCGCGCAACATTCCGTTTGTAGAGGAATTCGATGTGATAGGCGCGTTCGATGTAGTTGAGCACATCGAAGATGACGGACAGGTACTGCGGCAGATCTGCCGGGCGCTCGCCACGAATGCGGGAGTATTGTTGACGGTACCGCAGCATCCATTCCTGTGGAGCGAATACGATGTCCGCGCCCACCACGTGAGGCGCTACCGGGCTCGTGAGCTGAAAGAGAAGGTAATGGGTGCCGGATTTGAAATTATCAGGATCACTTCATTCGTAAGCTTGCTGCTACCATTCATGATGTTGTCCCGTTTACTGCGGCGCGTGCCGGAACGCGATTACGACCCATTCGCCGAATTTCGTCTGAGTTCTCCGGCCAATGCAATGCTGGAAAAAATACTCGGCTTGGAACGCGGGCTAATTGCGTCGGGGATTTCATTCCCATTGGGCGGATCGCTTTTGTTGGTCGCGCGCAAGCGCTGAATTGGCTCGATTGGTACGGGTGCGCCAGTGATCATCAACCAAACTCATGTTATTTAATTCCTACGAATTCATTTTTCTTTTCTTTCCTGTTACCTACCTGGTTTTCTTCCGGCTCGGAAAGATCGAGCACAAGGTCGCGGCGGGATGGTTAGCCGCGGCGTCGGTATTTTTTTACGGGTGGTGGAACCCGGCTTATGTGGCCTTGCTGGCTCTCTCGGTATTGTTCAACTATACGATGGGTCTGGCCATGCTGCGGGCTGGCGCGGCAGGAAACAACCGCCGGAAAAAGCAATTCCTGATTCTTGCCATTTTCGTTAATCTGGGCACGCTCGCCTATTTCAAATACGCCCATTTTCTCATCGATAACTTCGATCTCGTCTTCGGCTCGTCGCTGAGACTGGGGGACATCATCCTGCCGCTGGGCATCTCGTTTTTTACTTTTACCCAGATTACTTATCTGGTGGATACCTATCAAGGCAAGGCCAAGGAATACAGCCTGGTTCATTATGGATTGTTCGTCACTTATTTTCCGCACCTCATCGCTGGCCCGATACTGCATCACAGCGAGATGATGCCCCAGTTTGGCAAACGCGAAGTCTACCGACTCAATTACGAGGATTTGGCGACCGGCCTTACGATATTCGTCATTGGACTGTTCAAAAAAGTCATCATTGCTGACGGTGTCGGCGCCAACGTAGCCCCCCTTTTTGAAGGCGCGCAGAGCGGGCTTGCCCCCGGCTTTGTGGAAAGCTG
>Ga0187773_10000414_pt1 | contig 17250 bp, 14 predicted proteins | sample 0216_BV02_MP05_1_FD_133133 | JGI IMG/M metagenome (GOLD analysis project Ga0187773, IMG submission 133133) | Tropical peat soil microbial communities from peatlands in Department of Meta, Colombia - 0216_BV02_MP05_10_MG | ecosystem: Environmental > Terrestrial > Soil > Wetlands > Peat | place...
CGGCGGGTCGGAGGGGAGGAACCGCTCGGTGTGACGCACCGATCCGAGCTCGAGGCTCTCGTGCCAGCCGTCGAGCGCGAGCTCCGTCGAGCCGCCGCCGATGTCGATCACGAGCGTCCCGGGCCGGAGCTCGCGGCCGGAGGCGACGCCGCGCCGCGTCAGCAGCGCCTCGTCGTCGCCCGCGAGCAGCCGCGTCGCGAAGCCGTAGCTCCACTCGATTTCGCCGAGGAACGCCTCGCCGTTCTCGGCCTCGCGCACGGCGCTCGTCGCGATCGCGAGCGTTCGCTCGGCACCGAGCGACTCGAGCGTCCGCCGGTAGTCGGCGAGCACGTTGCGGACGCGCGCGATCGGAGCGGGGAGGAGGCGGCGGCGCGCGTCGACGCTCTCGCCGAGCCGCGTGATCCGCGATTCGCGGTGCACCTCGTCGAGCCGTCCGTCCACGACGTCGGCGACGAGCAGCCGCGTCGTGTTCGTGCCGAGGTCGACAGCCGCGACCCTCACTTGCGCGGGAAGAACCACGCGCCGCGCCCGAACGTCGAGTCCACCTCGTCGAGCGCGTCGGTCAGCACGCGCAGCCGCGCGATCGAGACGTTGAGCCGGGCCAGGCTCTGCTCGAGGCGCTGCGTCAGCGTCTCGGTCGCCGCGATCTTCTCCGCCGCCGTCTCCGCGCCGGTGGCGATGCGGTCGAGCTCCCTGACGATGCGACGGCGCAGCCGCTTGAAGTCGCGCCAGGTCCGGAGCATCTGCGTGACGAGGCGCGCGGTGGCGAGCCCGAGCGCGACGCCGCCCGCGATCAGCGCGCCCCAGATGAGCCAGTCGTACACGTCCCGGATCGTAACCGGCGGCACGCACGGTGCTAGAATCCGGTCCACGCCGCGGGGTGGAGCAGCCAGGTAGCTCGCCGGGCTCATAACCCGGAGGTCGCGGGTTCAAATCCCGCCCCCGCTATGTCACAATTCTGCGACCGCCGATGAGGCGGTTGCAGCGTTTCTGGGGCCGGTGCGAGTGCTGCGGTGACGCTCGCGGCGAGCTCGAGCGAGTGAGTCGGCTTGTCGTAGGTGACCGTGACGTCGAAGGCGTCGAAGAGGTCGGCGAGCTCGGCTGGGCTGGAACGGGCGAGAGCGGGGCGGAGGTCCGGTAGGGACGCCAGGAGGGCTTCGATCTCGTGCGGCTGGGGCGTGTTGGTGCGTTCCGATTCGAGTTCGCGGCGCTTGTCGTCGAGGGTGGCGCGTTGGTTGGCGAGTTCTTCGATGCGCGCCTTGGCTGCGGCGACGACGGGGTGGTCGGGGTTGTCGTGCTCTTCGAGGCGGAGGGCCTGGCGGCGGATGGCCTGGTCGACCTCAGTAAGTCGCCGATCGAGGGCGGCGAGTTCTTCAGCGCGGCCGTCGTCGCCTGCGGTTAGCGAGGCGGTGAGCTCATCGTGGAGGAGGCGGAGCCGGTCGGGGCCGAAGAGGCGTCTGCCGAGGAAGTCGAGGAGCGGTTCGAGGACGACCTCTTCGCGGACGCCGAGCACGCGGGGGTGGCCGGCGGCGTCGGCTGCGGCGATGCCGCGCCGGTAGACGAACTGGCAGCGGTACCAGTTGGAGCCTTTCTGGTGGCTGCCTTCCATCCGTCGTCCGCACAGCCGGCAGTGGATGCGGCCGCGGAGGGCGTAGACGCGTCCGTCGCGGCGGCCCTCACGTTGGACGTAGCTCTTGGGTGCTTCGAGCGTCGCGCGGCGGCGGTTGCGCTGGGCGCGCTCTTCGACCTGGTCGAACAGTTCGCGGCTGACGATCGCTTCGTGTGAGGGTGTTGGGCTCCAGATCCATTGCTCGCGCGGGCGGATGAAGGGGCGGCCCGGGCGTTTGTCGTGTCGGCCCCAGACGTTGAAGCCGGTGTACTTGGGGTTGCGCAGCATCGCCTGCAGCTGCGAGCGGCTCCACGTCTGGCGCAGGTTGTTCTCGTCTTTCTTGTTTCGCGTGGGCGGCGGGTAGCGGTCGAGGTCGGCGTTGAGCTTGTCGCAGATCGCGCCGAGGCCGAGTCCGCGCAGGCAGTAGTCCTCGAAGATCGTCCGCACGATCGGCGCCCTGATGGGGTCGGGGACGAGCCGGTGCTTCTTGCGGCCCTCGCGCGCCTTCTGGGGGTTGGGGTGTTCGCGCGGCTCGAGTTGGTAGCCGTAGGGTGCGGTTCCGCCGGTGTGCCAGCCCTGGCGCACGCTTTCCTCCATGCCGCGGCGGCTCTTCTCGATCAGGTCGCGCACATACCATTCCGCGACGCCCTGCTTGACGCGGCGGGTGAGGATCGCGGTTGCGTTCGCGCTCATCGGCTCATCGCTCGCGAAGAGAGCGATGTCGCGCTGCTCGAGGTCGCGCTCGATCCTGGTTGCGTCGGCCGTCATCCGTGAGAGCCGGTCGATGCTCTCGACGATCACCGCATCGAACGGGTGACCGTTCGTGGCGGCGCCGAGGAGTTCTGGAAGGCCGCCGTCGCGGGGAAGGCCGACGCCGAGGCGGTTGCCGTCGGCTCCGCTGCCGCGCTTGTCGAGTTGCTTGCGGCCGCTCTCGATATCCCAGTAGCAGGCGACGATCTCGCCGCCCGCCTGGCGGACGATTCGCTCGCAGGCGGCGAGCTGCCGCGGCAGCGACAACGATGGGTCCTGGGCGTCTTCGGTGGAGACGCGACCGTAGAAGGCGAACTGCATCGGCTCCTCTCTCACAGGGTCCTTGATCAGGCGGCCCGGCGCAACTCGACAGCCTGCCGCAACAGCCGGACGATCGCCGCGATCTGCCGCGCGTGCAGTTCGGCGGCGCGGGCGTCAGCGATCGAGACAATGGTCTCCACGGTCGGCGGCGCGACCATCTTGCCGGCCCTGCGGGCGCGGCCGAGGAGGTCGGCGTCGAGGTCGGAGCAGTGGCGACGTCTGTGGGGGTGGGGCATCTGCCTCCTTTCGAGTGGTGGCTGGCGGGCCGGGCGACGGGCGCGATGAGCGCCCCGCGGAGAGCCGACTGTCACGAGCGAAGCGAGGGAAGCCGCCCCGAGGGCGGCTTGACAGTCGGCGCGCGGGACGCACGCTCCCGAACGGTGCCCGGCGCGCCCGAGGCTACGGGGTCAGCGTTGTGTCAGCGCCGCATCGGTCGCGGGTCAGTGGGTGCGGCAAGGCGCAGATCTGTCCGAGCAAGAGTCGGGTCTGCGACATCGCGCGGCGACCAGCCCTATTGATCAAAGAACGCGCTGACAGCGGCGCCTGGCACTCTTGACAGGAGTTCTCTGCGGGTTGTAGCGTCGCTGCCGCAGGTAGTCAGGCGAGCGGGATGCGGCCCCGTCTCCTCATAGGGGAAAGGAGACTCGGTGCGCGTCATCGACGCCATTTCGCTGTCCCTTCGCACGAGCGCCCGTGCCGCTCGTTGGCATCGGGTCCGTCATTCGCGGCGGCTGCTCGCCGGGCTTGTGGTTGTGGTGGCGCTGTTTGGGTTGGCGGCGAGTTCGTCGGCGATGCGGCTCGGCGGCGGTCATGGCGTGCCGCGCAGGTTGTCGACGACCCACATCTCGGGGACCACGTACACGGCGAACACGGAGTGGACGGTCGCGAATAGCCCGTATGTGTTGGATGGGAATGTGACGGTGGCGGCGGGGGCGACGTTGACGATCGATCCGGGCGTGATCGTGAAGTTCAACGGGCAGTTCCGGACGATGTGGATCGACGGGACGTTGAACGCGGCGGGGACGGCTGCGAGCCCGATCACGTTCACGTCCTACCAGGACGATTCGGCCGGTGGTGACACCAACGGCGACGGGTCGGCCACGAGCGGAGCGCCGGGGCAGTGGTACAGCATGATCTTCTACTCGAGCGGGTCGGTCATGCAGTACGTGAATGTGCGCGATGGCGGCTACGGCTCGGGCTACAACTACGCGCCGATCGACCTCTCTGGGAGCGGGTATTCGGTTACCCTCGACCACGCCACGATCACCAACAACCAGTACTCGGGCGTGGTGGTCGCGCTCGGGTCGTCGGTGGCGATCACGAACTCGTCCGTTTCGAACAACGCCTACGGCCTGTTCGTCAACTCGGCCACTGCGACGGTGGACCGGACGACGATCGACAACAACAGCGCCCGCGGCATCTACTACAACCTGCCCACGATGTCGCCGCTGCCGGCGGCATCGACTGTGACCAACAGCGAGATCGCCAACAACGGCAGCTACGGCATCTACATCGGCGCGAACGGCGACTATCCGCTTGGGTCGATGCCGAGCGGGTCGGGCGATAACATCTACTCGAACAACTCGGGCGGCATCCAGCTGACCGACAGCGGCTACCCGGGTTTCAAGAACGCGGATGTGAACTGGCGTGGCAACTACTGGGGCGACGGCGTCTACTTCTGGTACAGCGCCTCGCTCTGCGGCGGCACTTCGCCGAACACGCTCGGCCATCTCGCCTACCGCTCGAGCGGCGGGAATGTGCCGGATGGGCCAATCGATGGCGGCAGCTATTTCGTGCAGCAGGGCTACAACATCTATTGGTGTGGCTACGACCAGTTCAGGCTAGGCCCGACCGACTTCTCGCCGACCAAGTTTGACACGAGCCCGCGGGAGTCGCTCGGCCAGACCTTCGGGGACAGTCTGGGGAAGAACACGACCCAGCCGCTGGCCGACCCGGTCGATTCTGCGACCGGGAACTTCAAGCAATCCGAGACCGACATCTCGCTGCCTGGTCCTGGCGTGCCGTTAACGTTCACGCGGACGTACAACTCGCTCGACCTGAGCAGCGGTGAGCTTGGTCAGGGCTGGGCGGACAGCGTCTCGGCCTCGCTCATTATCCGCAGTAACGGTGATGTGACCGCCCGCGGCGAGGACGGCCAACAGGAGAACTACACCAAGCAGCCCAACGGCAGCTTCGCCGGCCAGCCCGGTGCGCTCGCGACCCTGACCGCCGTCTCGGGCGGCTACCAGCTGACTCGGGCGGACCAGGTCGTGTACGGCTTCGACAGCCAGGGGCGGCTCACCAGCGAGCTCGACCGCAACGGGCAGGGCCTGACCCTGAGCTACAGCGGTGGGACGCTCTCGACGGTCACCGACGCGGAAGGGCGGGCGATCACCTTCACCCACAGCGGTGGGCTGTTGACGAAGATCACGATGCCGGATGCGAGCAGCGTCAGCTACGGCTACAGCAACGGTCAGCTGACCTCGGTAACCGATCTCAACGGCAAGGTCTGGAGTGACGGCGACGACGCGCACGGGTTCCTGGCGAGCGAGACCGACCCGCTCGGCCACACGCAGTTCCAGAACACCTACGCAAACGACGGCCGCGTCACCCAGCAGACCGACGCCTTGAACCACACCACCAGCTTCAGCTGGGATCCCTCGACCCAGACCGAGACGGTCACCGATCCCGACAACCATGTCTGGAAGGACGTCTACGCCAACGACGTCCTGACCGAGCGAATCGACCCGCAGAGCGACACCACCCAGTTCGGCACCGGCACCGGCCTCGACCAGACAAGCGTGACCGCCCCGACCGGCGCGGCGACCACGATGACCTACGACAGCGCGGGCAACCTGCTAACCGCGACCGCGCCCGCCTCGCTCGGTAGCGCCGAGAAGACGTTCACCTACAACAGCCGAAACGACGTCACCAGCGTCACGGACGCCCGCGGCAAGACCACCACGTACGGCTACGACAGCGCCGGCAACCTGACCAGCGTCACCCTCGCCGGCCAACAGATCGCCGCCTACACCTATAACAGCAAGGGCCAGGTCCTGACCTCGACCGACGGCACCGGCAGGACCACCACCAACACCTACGACGCAAACGGCAACCTGGCCTCGGTCACCGACCTGCTCGGCAACAAGACCACCTACACCTACGACGGCGAGGGCCGCGTCCTGACCATGGTCGACCCGGCCGGCAACTGCTCAGGCTGCACCCCCGCCTACCACACGACCACCTACAGCTACGACAGCACCGGCAACCTGCTGACCGAGACCGACCCGCTCGGCCACACCACCACCTACACCTACGACAGCGCAGGCAACAAGACCAGCGTCACCGACCCCAAGGGCAACACCACCAGCTACAGCTACGACAACGCAAACCACCTGACCAGGATCACCGGCCCCGACCCCGACGGCGCAGGTCCGCTGACCGCGCCGATCACCACCTACAGCTACGACGCCGCCGGCAACAAAATCGCCCAGGTCGATCCGCGCGGCAACGTCCCCGGCGGCAACCCCTCCGCCTACACCACCACCTACACCTATGACTCAAACAACCGGCTCGCCAGCGTCACTACCCCGACCGGTGACAAGACCACCTACACCTATGACGCCAACGGCGACCTCGCAAGCGTCGTCGACCCACGCGGCAACGTCCAAGGCGCAAACCCGGCCGACTACACCACCAGCTACAGCTACGACGCCGCCGGCCGGCTGGTTACCACCACCGACCCGCTCGGGCACGCGACCACCAACAGCTACGACGCGGTCGGCAACCTCGCCTCTGTCACCGATGCCAACAACCACACCACCAGCTACACCTACGACCCCGCGGGCCGCATCCTCACTGTCACTGCCCCCGACGGCGGCATCACCACCTACACCTACGACCCGGTCGGCAACGAACTCACTCGCACCGACGCCAACAACCACACCACCACCTACACCTACAACGCCAACGGCCAGCAGCTGACCGCAACCGACCCACTCAACCACACCACCACAAACACCTACGACCCGAACGGCAACCCCGCGACAACCACCAAGCCCAGCGGCGGCACGATCACCTACAGCTACGACCACGCCAACCGGCTCACCTCCGTCGCTCACAGCGACTCGACCCCGACCGTCAGCTACGGCTACGACGCCAACGGCAACCGCACAAGCATGAGCGACGGCGCCGGCAACGTCAGCTACAGCTACGACAACCTCGATCGTCTCACGACCCTCAGTCGTGGCAGCAATACCTTCAGCTACGCGTACGACGTCGACGGCAACCCCACCAGCCGCACCTACCCCGACAACACCACCACCAACTACACCTACGACGCCGACAACCGCCTCGCGGCCGCCGCAAGTAACAGCAACACCACCAGCTACGCCTACGACCCCGCCGGCCATCTCACCACCACTACGCTCCCATCCGGGAACAGCTACGCCGAAACCCGCACCTACGACAAGGCCGGACGCCTGATCGAGGTGAAGAACGCGAGCGGCTCGACCATCCTCTCCGACTACACGGCGACGCTCGACCCGGTCGGAAACCCGACCCAGATCGTCCAAACCGGCGCCACCTCGCTCACAACCACCTACGGCTACGACGCCAACGACCGCCTCACCTCGAGCTGCTACCAAACCAGCTGCCCCAACCAGAACGACCCCTACATCCGCTGGACATACGACGAAGTCGGGAATCGGCTCACTGAGACCCGCCCCAGCGGTACGACCGACTACGGCTACAACGCGGGCGACGAACTGACCACGGCGGGAAACACCAACTACAGCTACGACACCAACGGCAACCAAACCGCCGCCGGCACCACCAGCTACACCTACAACCTCGGCAACCAGCTCACCTCGGTCACAAGCGGCTCGACCACGACCAGCTATAGCTACGACGGCGACGGCAACCGCATGGTGGCCACCGCTGGCGGCAGTACCACCAACTACCTCTGGGACACCAACGCGCTCGGCGGCCTGCCGCAGCTCGCACTCGAACGCGACGGAAGCGGCAACCTGATCCGCCGCTACACCTACGGCAACCGCCGCATCTCAATGACAAGCAGCGGCGCCAATTACTACTACCACTACGACCTCCTCGGCTCGGTCACCAACCTCACATCGGCAGCCGGCTCTAAAGAATGGACCTATAGCTACGAGCCGTTCGGTTCCACCCGCACCCAAACGCAGAACGACCCAAACGCGCCTACCAACCCAATGGGATTCGGCGGCGAGTATCTGGATTCCACAGGACTCTACGACTTGCGTGCACGCACTCTGAGTGCGCAGACAGGGACGTTCTCCGAGCCTGACCCAAGTTCGTCTCCGGTCGAACGACCCTACGTCAGCTCATACGTGTACGTCGCAGATAGGCCGACGACAATGATTGATCCGTCAGGACGCACCCTGGAGCCTTCAGATCAGGCTACCGCTGCGGTTCGAGTGGCGGCGACCGCGAATTCTTCTCCTCTGTGGGCAGCGGATGAGACCGCTAGTCCTGCGCGCGTGCTAAGTGATGCCGCTCATGGAATCACGCACGAGTACGAATTCAAGAACGCGGGATTCCTCAACAAGACGATCGATGGCGCAGAGGTATCCATGGGGACCGATGTCGTTACGATTGACGTAAAGACGCGAGGTCGTCAGTTCAACCTGACGGCCAAGTATGCGGCTGACACGGTCGAACGGGTTGAGAACTGGAGCATCCAGTGGGAGTCAATTGGGTTGGGCATCGGGTTCGGGCGATCGACATCTGCGTCGAACGTAAAGACAAGCCAGGGATTCGCGCACTCGCCGGGGGAGTACCGTTTCACGTTCACCGGATCGACAGAGCTCTTTGGCGACCCTACGGTCTACCTATGGAGTCCGTTCCAAAGCCCCAAGCCTATGGTTTGTAAGGAGGAAGTCACACTCCAGTGTTTCTTCCGGAAATAGGCTTGACTGCGGATTAATCGTTTTGGACAGCGGATTCAGCCGATCTCTGGAACGCGCCGACGGCGCTTACTCTGGGGTGGTCTATATACAACCAGCGTACGTGGGACCTATTCGCGAGAATCAGGTCGTTGGGCATTGGGAACCATCTTCTGGAGAACCGCAATCTGGTCCAGGATGGGTAGATCCACAGGATGCGATTGCCTGGGGTCGCAGTCGGGCTCCCGAGGTGTACCTCCGTTTCGAGGTGCGGATCCACAAGCATCAGTATCTTCGCGCTGATGGGATGCCGTTGCGTCTCAACGCGCCGGTGGAGACGTGCACTTTCGTCTATGCCGTTGGTGACCGAGTCCGTGACAAGTCAGCATTCGCGCCCGATGGCTTCAGACCGTGGCCATCGCGTGTGCCTTCACCTACTGGGACCGTCGCGGACTTTGGCGGGGTTGTATACCTAGAAGCCGAGGCTGAGCGTCCAGAACTCTGGCCGCTGCGCGGGTATTTGGCGTGTTGGGAAGCCCGACATGGCGCAGGGTTATTGCTCGCCGAGGTTGCAACTCCGGATGTGCTTGTCGAAGTTAGCGACGCTGTGGCCTGGGCGCGCCAACGTGCCCCGATGGTGCTTGTGTGCTCCGGACCCCCTGACTATGAATACTGGTCGGCTGGAGCAGTCTTCCCTCCTGGACTTGAGATTCCGGCATGGCAACCCCATCAGCATCCGAATCGCGCTACACAACTCCGCGTGCCAACCGAGGGTGTCAGGGAGCCCCGCGCTTACGCTCGTGGTCGTACGTTCCCCGTCGAGGAACACGAACCATACGGGGGATGACCGAGTTCGGCGGCGATGCCGATCAGGAACTGCATGCCCAGGATTGTCTTGCGAGTCGTCTTATTGGTCATGCTTGTCCCGGTGTCGATGACGTCCGTCGGCGCAGAAGCGAGCCGCCGACTGCCGACCGTTCGCTCTGCGCCCCGTGCGTACGTGGTTGTTCCCCGCGTTACAGGACTCTCAGTAGACCGCGCACTCGTCACCGTGGCGAGTCATGACTTATGTTTCGGCTCGATTCATCGCGTCGCGCTCGGTACGACAGATCGGGTTGTCCGACAATCCCCAAAGCCGGGCCGAAGGGTCAGGACCTTTTCGGCAGTCGCCCTGTGGGTAGTGCTCCGTCCCGGCCAGGCAGTTGGCACACGCTCATCCACGGTGTGCCACCGCCGCTAGGCACCCCTGGAATCGAACGGCCAATGCCCAGCGGAACAGCTTGTGGCCCGCGAGCCGAACCGTTCTCGCTGCTAGCCGCGCGCTCGACCCGAGCTTGATTCATTGGTTTGGCTATTGTGGACATAGCTCTGGCTGTCTTTGCCAGCCCTTGCTCTCGCTGCTAGACAGGAAAGTACTGAGCGGGACGGGCATTTAGCCGACGGCTGCGGCTCCGGCCTCCAGGTGGGAGGGTGCGATTAGTCAGCAGCGCCAGTCGAGGCGGCTCGAGCCAGTAGGGGGCTCATTATCGGGGCGTCGGCGGTGGGGCATTGGTCGACGGCCGGGGATCGGCGTGCAGTCTTGAGGCGCTGGCCTTGAAGGTGGTGCCGGTGTCGGCTGCGGGTCGGCGCGGCCGAGCCGCTGCCGAGCCGCGGCAAGTCAGGCTGCCGTCAGTCGTGCGTCAGGCCCGCTGCGGCGGGCGGGGCAGCTCGTCCGGCACGGGCGGGTAGGGGTAGACGAGGATGTTCTGCCAGGCGCTCTCGGCGGCGGCCGTCCGCAGTGTGGGGATGATCGTGGGGCGGGCGAAGTACCAGACGCGCTGGTAGGTGTTGCCGCTGTCGCGGGCAATCTCGCGGAGTCGGCCGCGGTTCTTCAGGGTCAGCTCGACCTCGATCGCGATCTGCCCTTCGGCGCTCGAGAGGATCCCGTCGGGGAGATGGCGGCGGCGGCCGCTCTGCTCGGCGTGGCGGCGGGCGATCGAGCGCTCGCACTCCCACTCTCCCAGCCCGAGCTCGCGCTCGAGCAAGAGCCGCACCCAGGTGACCGCCTCGATGTGTACGGCGAGCCCGTGGTTTGGCTGCCAGGGACGGAACGGCGAGCGGGCGACCGCGACCCCGCGGCCGGTCAGCCAGACAAACGGGGGCGCCTCAACCGCCAGCTTGCCCGACCCTGCCCAGCCGGCCCGCTTCCACCGGTCCCTGAGCGCCCTTGCGGTGTGGACGCTGCGGCCGATCAGGGCGGCCAGCTGCGGCAAGGTCAGTGCGTACTGCTCTCCGACCAGGTACAGCAGCTCCGCGTCCCGCTCTGAGGCCCTGAAGCTCCCGTAGTCGCTTCGCCTCCGCCGACTACCCCTGCTCACCCCCAAGTCCGACCGACTCTCAATGCTTCCGTCCCTCTCTTGCCTCAACTCCAACTCCGTCTCCTCCCTGATTCGATCTCTCATCTGCCTTGGCACCCGTGCTCCCGCTCTTCCCGTGTTCTGTTGCGCTCCCGTGTTCCGTGACCACCACGGCTCTGCAAGGCAGAGACGGGGTGGTCACGGATTCGAAGGCGCAGCCGAAGAAAACGGGAGCGCCCCCGACAGCCGATGGTTGAGCGGGAGCACGGGTACGGAAGACCCTGCGCCTCTGGTCGACCCAAGCCGCAGCTGCGCAACGGCACTTGCTACGGCGTTTGCGTACTCGCTAACGACAATCCGAAACCTCTCGAGATGCGCGGCCGGCCTCGTCCGGCGGTCGGGCTGTGTAGCCGCCGGAACGAGCCGGCCAAACCGGACCAACAAAACGACCCCGCATAAGAGACAGGGTCCAAACGACACCATTTTGAGACAGCCAGGCGTGGTCCATGTCAGGTGGTCAGGGGACAAGGACAGCGCTTGCGGAGCCTCCGGAGACGCAGCGTGCTTCAGGTCGGTCGCGTTACTTTCTGATGGCCGTGAGCGAGAGATCGATGATGGGGCGCCTCGCCGAGCAGGCGTTTCGGCGTCACTACGGTGAGGTGTATCGGTTCCTGCTTCGGCGTACTGCGAATCCTGCCGAGGCAGAAGAGCTCACTCAGCGGGTGTTTGCGGATGCGGCAGCGGCACAAGAGCAACTCGAGGGGGACCCACGGCCACTGTTGCCTTGGTTGCTCACGGTTGCGCATCGGCGCTGGGTCGACGAGCGCCGCCGCAGCCGCCGCCAACAGCGGGCGCTCGAGACGGTCGGCGCCGATGCTGAGCGAGTCGATGCCTCGGATAGCGAGTTGGCAGAGGCGATTCGGCGAACACTCGAGCGGCTGCCAGAAGAGCAGCGTGAAGTGGTGGTTCGCCGGCTTCTGCATGGCCAGACCTTTCGCGATATCGCCGTGGCAGTTGGGCTTTCCGAAGGAGCGGTGAAGATGCGGTTTCGGCGGGGGCTCGAGACACTGAGGCACCTCCTGAGCGAGGCGGGATACGAGCAATGAGGCACGTACGGAGACGTCGCCGGTTGCCGCGCGAGGTGGTCGACGTGCTGGGCGACGATCCTGAGCTGATGCGGCTTGCAGAGCACGTCGCTAGGCTGGCAGAGGCTCCAACCCAAGCGCTGGCCGGCCGGCAGCGGCGGTTGCTCGTGCTGGCGGCCGCCGCGCTGGGCGCGGCTCTGGTTGGGGTGGTGGTGGTGGTGTTGTTTACGGGCGCGAGCGCGCCGGGGCTGAGCGATCGGGCGCTGGCCGCGATCGGCGGAGACCCGGTCTTGCACGCGGTGGTAGCGCAAACCGTCAGCGACGACCGCACGGTCGACCTCGCCAGCGGAAAGGAGACGCCCGTCCAGCTAACCATCGAGGCCTGGCTCGACGAGGAGACCGGGCGTCTGCACATCGTCCAGCGGCGAAACGGCGGCCTCATCAATGACACGCTTGGCACCACTCAATCCATCACCCGGAATGCGACCCCGCGCCTCGACCCCGCGCTCGCGCTCTTCCTGACTGGCTACCGTCACGCGCTGCGCCAAGGGCGAGTCCGCGACGCTGGTACCGCGGTCGTCAGCGGCCACCGGATCCGCTGGCTCATCCTCGTCAGCGGCCGCCCCGCCGGCGAGCGCGTCGCCGTCGATTCGCACACCTTCCTGCCAGCGGTGATCCAAGAGCCCGACGGCACCCGCTGGACCGTCACGAGGATCGAAAGCATTCCAGCGGCGCCCGCCGATTTTCGAGCGCCACGGTTGCCCTCTCCCGCATTGTCTGCGGGTCGCGTCACCGCTCAGCAAGCGAGCTCACCCCGCCAGATCGCTTACGCCCTCGGCGTCCCGCAGCTCTGGCTCGGCCGATCCAACGGCGCCCTCAAACTCATAGCCGTCAGGCTGCAGCGCCTCACCAGCCTCTTCCCTCCGACCGCACACCACGCGCCCATCCGCTCGGTCGGCGCCTCGCTCACCTACCGGAACAAGACCGGAACAATGCTCGAGCTGCGCGAGGCCAGGAGGGCGCTACCCGCGTATTCGTTCGCCGGCGGGCTCACCTTCGCCTTCGACCCGATCCCACCACACGGGGCGATGCAGCTCACCTCAATCGGCGGCGAATGGATCGGCCAACTCCGCGCCCACCGCCTCTACATCACGATCACCGCACCCGACCCCGCCAGCGTGATCCAGGCCGCCCGCAGCCTGCAGCCGATCAGCCGGTAGCTCGCGTTACCTTCGCCGCGGCCCGGACGAGTTCCATGTGTACGCCTACTTCGCGAAGGGAGAGCCCGTGAGAAGACCATTCCTCCTGCGGCGGGCTGCGGTGGCAGCCGGGCTGCTCATGCTCCTCGCCGCGCCACTAACAGCAGCCGCGGCAGCCCGCAACTCGACGGACGCCAGCGTCCCGACCACGCCTGCCGCCTACCAACCCGGCGACCAGGTCTGGACCGAAAGCAGCAACGTTCCCGCAGCAGGAGCAGCGGTCCCATTCGTTGCACCCGACCCAACCGTCGCGCAGCTCATCGTCACGCCAGTGAGGGCCTACCAGCCTGGCGACAAAGTCTGGACCAGCGCCGCCCAGGTACCACCGCCGGCGCAGCCCGACGCCAACGGCTGCGAGCGCGTTCCCTCAAGCGGCTACATCGGCCACGACGTCTACGCCCAAAGCAGCCTCGAATACTCCAACTACTGGTACTGGTCAGGCGGCTCATCCAACGAGTCCTTCTCCTGGTACATCAAGCACGCCGATGGCTCGATCGAAGCGCACGGAGCCTCCCCCGGCGGCGGCGGCTCCCAGAGCGTCGGAGCCAACAACTACTACTGGCAAGTCCAAAACACCGGCAGCGACGCTCAGGCATGGAACGTCTGCTACGAGGTCCAATGATCCCATGCATAGACGCGCGCGTGAAATGGGAATGAGAATCCACAGCTCGGGTGCACAAGCGTACGCTAAGGAGGCGCCCAGATGACTTTGAGCTTTCGATTGAGAGGCGCTCTATACCTCAGTGCAGTCGCGGGGGCATCACTCTTCGCTGCGCTGTTCATCGCTCCGCAGCCGGCACTCGCCTACGAATGTACAGTCGACGAGCACTATTACGCACTCAACGGTTACTTGCCTGGCTATGACGAGAACTACCTGGTACTCGGGGACATTAACTCGTCCTACTGGTACGTTGGCGACGCGGTATGGGTCGGGCGCCGACGTGATTCAGGGAACAACATCACGTTCTCGCACTTGGGCGAACCCGGTGACTCATACACTTACGGGACATCCGGAAATGTTGCTCGCAAAACAACGTTGGTTTCGGAAGCGAACTCCTTCAACTGGGACGTGTGGGAAGGTGCGATCTGCTAGCAGGCAGTAACGCCCCCCCGTAAAACGAACGCATTTCGAGATTCGGAGGTTGTACGTTGTCGAAGCCGCAGAAGACAATCCTAGTCGCCGCAATCCTCTGCGTTGCTGCAGGGATCGCATTTGGCGCCATACGTGCGTCCGCAGGCAGTGGCCCGACCCAACCTCTAATGAGCGCTGAAAACACGCCGGCCAGCGCGGTTAGCACCGTCGCGTCACAGGTGGTCAATGGTCAGACATGGTCGTTGTCGTCATTCACCAATCGGAACGGGCGCGTATGCCTTCGCGAAAACGTTCCACCGGGAGCCGGGGCTGACAGCGACGGCGGGACGGCATGCGCCGATCCCAACGGGCTATTCACCCTTGGATCGCTCCACTTGGAAACAGATTTACGGACTGCCCCGAGCGACAGTGGACGCTGGTCGAGCGTGTGGGTCTATGGATGGTCGGCGTCAGGAGTAACCACGCTCGTCGCTCAGATGCGGGACTGCAGTACGGTGCCGATGGAAGTCGCATCTGGCGTCTTTTCGCGCGTGTTTGGAACCGGGGATGTTCCGCAGCGACTGATCGCTTATCGAGCAGACGGATCGATCATGCAGGAAGTCCAGGTCCCCATTCCGCAGTCGCCGAGCGCAAATGCAATCGCCGCGACCACTTGCTAGATGACGTACTGAGGTAGCACGGCGTGAACAAGTGCCCTGCCGACCGCTTCTGCGAGCGTACGGGTCCGTTCCGAGTCACGGCCTGGCCCGGAATGGGCTATGCGTCGTTTGCATTCACGACCAGCCGAGGCGTATTCCCAACCCTCGCCGAAGCAACAAACGAGGCAGGAAACGTCGTCTACCGCAAAGTGATTAACGTCGACGGCCATTGCTTCGACACGGGGACCGTCTGCTAACTGCTCTCCGGAGGGCGGTGGGGACGGCCCCGTGGCGTCACGAGTTCGCCACGAGTTCGCGAAAGGAGGTCGTCTCTAGAACGCTCCGCCGCTTGATTGTTCCGGGGCCCCGTCTCGCCGTTCCGCGCCCAGGGACGATTGGCGAGTGTCAGGCGGCGAGAGAGCGAACTTCCCGTGTCAATGCCTTCTGCGGCAGTGCCGATGCCGAGTGCAGCACCAACTGAGGAGGACCACATGCCTTCGCTCCGTTCAGTCGGCGATGTCGTAAGGAGTCGCATCTTCTTGATCGCTTGCGTTCTCGCGATCACGATTCCTCCAGCAGCTGCTTGGGCGTCCCAGTCAACCTATGTCGGCCCGGGAGCCTCCATCTGCTGTTACACGGGTTACGACGACCACGGCACCTTCGTCGTTCGCGACTACAACAACATCTACCACGCATGCTCGAGCTACACCCAATATGGCGGCGCTCTCGTCCAGTACCACAACGCCAACGGGACGACGACGGATAGCGTCGGTGATGGTCCAGGGCAGAGCAACTGCGTTAACCCAAGCCATCTCGGTTCAAGTGGAGGGAACCAGCGAACCGCCTGGTGTGCCGCCTTCAACGGAGGGACGACCAACGTCACAAATGTGACCTGTCAGACGTCCCGGCCCTGATCACGGTCTCTGGGAAAGGAGCTATGTGATGACCTGGATCACCAACCATCTTCGAGGACGTCGCTCCGTCGGATTCGTCGTTTCCCTCGTCGCGGGACTCGCGCTCGCGCTCGCCGTCGGTGCCGTGGCGTCAAGTCGTCATTCTCACAACGGTACGTCGGCAAAGCACTTGCTCGCCAGCTCCGAGGCGAGCCTTGCCGCAAGGCCCGACCTAGAGGTCATGCGGGTCTTCGAGCGAGCCGCGACGCCCTCCGATGCCGTGCCCGCCAGTATTCGTCAGACGCTGGCGGAAATCGCTGCGGCACCCGTAGACCGCGCGGTCAACCCGGGGGCGGGCGTTGTCAGCGGGTCGCGGCGCGCAATCACCGACGCCGGCAGCACGGACGCTTCCCTCTATCTCGTTCCGACGGACAAGGGTTCGCTCTGCATGCTCTGGGCACCCGACGTCTATGGGGGAGGATGCACGGCAGGCTTCGCAGCCGGAACGCAGGCGATCTACTTGCACGGGTTCAGCGATGGCCAGTCGTGGGTGTGGGGAATCGTCCGTGATGACGTCGCCCGCGTGCAAGCCGTCGTCGACGGCCAGACAGTCCCTGTGACGGTCGGACAAAGCGCGTTCTTCTATGAGGGGTCAGCGCTGCCTGAAGCACTCCAGCTGACACTCAACGACGGTTCCGTAACTGCCCTTCCCGTCGCCACCGCAGCAGCGGTCAAGTAAGCAGAGGCACGCCGGTTGGGACACCCGGTAGAAGCGAGGCCGGGTGTCCCAACCGAAGGGCTACTGGAAACGTTAAGCATCGTCTCCACGGACAGTCAGCTGACGGCGATCCGCACCCCACCGAACCCGCCGTTTCTCGAACCATGCACCACACTTCGAGATCGGCTCATTCCGCTCCGCAACGATCCGAGTCAGCTGACCTCAAGCGGATCGGCGACGACCACTCCATGGTTTGCGCAACGCATAGTTCCGCCCAGCTAGCCGGACTCGAACCGCCCCGCGATCCTCAAGAGAGAGTACGGATCTCGACGAGGCGGTATGCGGTGGCGGATGTGTGTCCGAATCCCGCCCCCGCTATAAGAAAAGCCCTGCAAAGCAGGGCTTTTCTTATAGGGCTCTGCCGGCCTCCGGCCTCATCGCGCCACGATCACCTCCACGATCCGGGCGCCGGCGAGGGCTGCCCGCTCGACCGCGAGCCTGACCGCCGCGGCTGTCGGGGCGTCGTAGAGCAGAAACCACGTCTCGTCCTCGGGCACGAAGATCGAACGGAGGCATCGAACCGGAGTGCCGTCGCTTCTCGCCTTCGCCGCGGCGGCTCGGGCGTGC
>Ga0187773_10000416_pt1 | contig 17218 bp, 16 predicted proteins | sample 0216_BV02_MP05_1_FD_133133 | JGI IMG/M metagenome (GOLD analysis project Ga0187773, IMG submission 133133) | Tropical peat soil microbial communities from peatlands in Department of Meta, Colombia - 0216_BV02_MP05_10_MG | ecosystem: Environmental > Terrestrial > Soil > Wetlands > Peat | place...
ATCCCCATCATGGGGATGACCATGGGGGAGATCTTCTACGTGAAGGAGCTCGCGGAGGACTGCGCCGAGGACAAAGTCTACGAGTTCCTGTTCGTCGCGCCCGCGATCCCGATCACGGGTGCCGTAGGCTCTCCCACCAACCCGCTCGCCATCAAGTAGCCGTGGCAAAGATCACCGGCGCGCAATGCCTCGCCGAGATGCTCGCCGGCTACGGCGTCACGCATGTCTTCATGGTTCCCGCCGTGCTGCGCAGGACCTTCGCGGAGATGGAGCGGCGCACGAAGATCAAGCGCATCCACACCCACGGCGAAAAATCCGCCGCTTACATGGCCGACGGCTACGCGCGTGCCTCGGGGCGGCCGGGGGTGTGCATGGCGCAGGTCATCGGCGCGCTCAATCTCGCCGCGGGCCTGCGCGACGCGCACCTCGCGCACTCGCCGGTGATCGCCTTCACCGGCGGGCGCGATCCGAAAACCAAGTTCCGCAAGGTCTACCAGGAGGTGGACGACGTCCCGGCCTTCGAGCCCGTCACCAAGTGGAACGCCACGATCGACGAGGTCGCGCGGTTTCCCGACATGCTGCGCCAGGCGTTCCGTGTAGCCGTGTCCGGGACGCCGGGGCCGGTGCACCTGCAGTTCCGCGGCAACGAGGGGCAGATCGACGCCGAGGAGGCCGAGATGGAGCCGCTGGTGGAGCCGCAGTTCGCGCGCGTGCCGCCGTTCCGCCCCGAGCCCGATTCGAATAGCGTGCTCGCGGCGGTGAAGATCTTGCAGGAGGCGGAGCGGCCGGTGGTCGTCGCTGGCGGCGGCGTGCGCGCCTCGGGCGCCAATAGCGAGCTCGTCGCGCTGGCGGAGAAGCTCTCGACCCCCGTCGCGACTTCGCTCAACGGCAAGGACTCGATCCCGGGGGCGCACCCGCTCTCGGTAGGAGTGTGCGGCACCTATTCCCGCGAGAGCGCGAACCGCGTGGTGGGGCAGGCGGACCTCGTGTGCTTCATTGGCACCGAGACGGGAGGCATGACCACGCATTTCTGGGCGGTGCCGAAAATCGGAGTTCCCGCGATCCAGATCGATATCGAGCCCGAAGCGCTCGGACGCAACTATCCGCTGAAGGCCGCTGTGCTGGGCGATGCGAAGGTCGTGCTGGCAAAGATGCTCGAGCACGCCGACGCGAAGACCGCCGCGAAGAGAGGCCCCTGGCTCGAGGAGACGCGCTCGATCTGCGGAGAATGGCGCGCCAAATACCGACCGTTGCTGGAATCCGATGCGGTTCCGGTGCGGCCCGAACGCATGTGCGCGGAGCTGACGCGGCACGTCCCCGACAACGGCATCGTGGTCGTGGACACCGGCCACGCCGGCATGTGGATGGGCGGCATGTACGATTTGCGCGCGCCGGGCCAGAGCTACATGCGCTCGGCCGGCCACCTCGGCTGGGCGTTTCCCGCCGGGCTCGGCGCGAAGTGCGGCGCCCCGGATCGCCCGGTCGTGGTGTTCACGGGCGACGCCGGCTTCTGGTACCACATCGGCGAGATCGAAACCGCCGTGCGCTGGGGGATCAATTCGGTGACCGTCGTCAACAACAACGCGAGCGGCAATCAGTCCAAGCGCGGCTTCGACCGCGTCTACGGGGGAGAGCAGACCGAGCAGGCGCGCGAGCTGTGGACGTATCGCATGGTCAATTTCGCCCGCATCGCCGAGGACATCGGCGCGCTCGGCATTCGCGTGGAGAAACCGGCCGAGCTCGGAGCCGCGATCCACCGCGCGCTCAGGGCCGATCGTCCCGTCGTGGTCGATGTGGCGACCGACATCGAAGCGCTGGCGCCGCTCGCCGTCGTCTGAAAGACGCCGGCCGACGCTTGCGGCGTGATAAAATCCACGCGCTTTCGGTGGGTTTCCAATGCAGCAAAATCCGGGGCAGAGGGGCGTTAGCTCAGCTGGTAGAGCAGCGGACTCTTAATCCGTTGGTCGTAGGTTCGATCCCTACACGCCCTACCAACTTCGCCGCTTGCTCTCTTCCCCCAGAGCAGGTAGGATCGTTTCCCCGCTCAAGAAAAATCATTCAGCCAGAACAAGCTCACATGGGTACCGGTTGGCAATTGCTGGAAGGCTTGGCTGCGTTGCTCGTTTCCGTATTCCTCTCATACTGGCTTTTCGTCGCCCCTTCCCGCGCACGCCGCCAGCGGCAGCAGCACGCGCGCGCGATCCGCGATCCCCGCGAGCGCTAAAGAAGAAAGCTTCAGCGTCGCCCCGCAGCATGGCTCTGGGCGCTTTGTCCACTCGTACAGAGATAAATAAATATTAGTCATAACAAATACATGTTTGACATTATTAATGTGAAAGCTAGAGAGAGGTCCCATCGCCCCACAGCCAATCGGGGCTGAGTCGCTTACCCTGAAGGCCGCGAACCGTCGCGGAGGGCTGCTCCCCAGCGCTTCGAAATTTTTACTAGTAATTTGATATTTCAGTCTTTTCAGCGCGTGCTGGAGGCTGTAATATTAAACGGATTCGAGGGCAGGGAAATGCGCGGCAGCAGACGGGAGCGGGTGCGTTGAAACCGACCGACATCGGCGCCCCCGAATATTTCCACAAGGTCGTCGACTGTCAGTGGGCGTGTCCAGCCCATACTCCCGTACCCGAATACATCCGAATGATCGCGGCAGGGCGCTACGGCGACGCCTATCTCGTCAATTGGGTCTCGAATGTCTTTCCCGGGATCCTCGGCCGCACCTGCGACCGTCCCTGCGAGCCCGCCTGCCGGCGAGGCCGAGTCGAAGAGCACAACCTCAACAAGCCTGAGCCCGTCGCGATCTGCCGGCTGAAGCGCGTCGCCGCCGACAACAAGGACGGCGACGCCGTCAGGGCGAAGATGCCCAAGCCTGCCGCAGCAAAGAATGGCAGGCGCATCGCCTGCGTCGGAGCCGGGCCCGCCTCGCTCACGGTCGCGCGCGATCTTGCACCGCTCGGCTACTCGGTCACCGTGTACGACCAGGACCCACGCGCCGGCGGAATGATCTGGTCGCAGATTCCGCGCTTTCGCCTTCCGATGGAGACGATCGACGAGGAGGTCGGCTACATCATGGACCTCGGCGTCGAGTTCCGCGGCGGGGTGAAGATCGAGAGCATGAAGAAGCTGCTCTCGGAGAACTACGACGCAATTTTCGTCGGCTCGGGCGCGCCGCGCGGCCGGGACCTCGATGTCCCCGGCCGCAAGGAAGCGGCAAAGAACATCCACATCGGCATCGACTGGCTCTCCTCAGTGTCCTTCGGTCACACGACGAGGATCGGCAGGCGCGTCATCGTGCTGGGCGGCGGCAACACCGCCATGGACTGCTGCCGGTCTTCGAAGCGCCTCGGCGGCGAGGACGTGAAGGTCATCGTGCGGTCCGGCTTCGAGGAGATGAAGGCCTCGCCCTGGGAAAAGGAAGACGCCCAGCACGAGGGTATTCCCATCCTCAACTACCTCGTGCCGAAGGCCTTCCTGCACAAGGACGGCAGGCTCACCGGCATGACTTTCGAGAAGGTGAAGGCCGTCTACGACGACTCAGGTCCGAATAAGGGCAAGCGCAGCCTCGTGCCGACCGGCGAGCCGGATCAGCATTTCGAGTGCGACGACGTGCTCGTCGCGGTGGGCCAGGAGAACGCCTTCCCTTGGATCGAACGCAACATCGGGATCGAGTTCGACAAGTGGGGCATGCCGCTCGTAGACAAGGCGACCATGCAGTCCACGCTCCCGAAGGTCTTCTTCGGCGGCGACGCCGCCTTCGGCCCGAAGAACATCATCTGGGCGGTCGCGCACGGCCACGACGCCGCGATCTCGATCGACAAGCTCCTGCACGGCGAGGACATCGCGCTTCGTCCCGCGCCCACCGTGAATCTCATGAGCCAGAAGATGGGCATTCACGAGTGGAGCTACGACAACGCGATCTCGCCCGACGAACGCTACAAGGTGCCATGGAAAGACAAGGCCGTGACGCTGAAGAACATCAAGGTCGAGGTCGAGCTCGGCTTCGACCCGGCCACCGGCTTCAAGGAAGCGCAGCGCTGCCTCAATTGCGACGTGCAGACCGTGTTTACCGACCGCCTGTGCATCGAGTGCGACGCCTGCGTGGACATCTGCCCGATGGACTGCATCACGTTCGCGCAGAACGGCGAGGAAGCCGAGCTGCGCGGCCGGCTCAACGCTCCGGCGAAGAACCCGGACCAGGACCTGTACGTCTCAAACGCGCTGAAAACGGGAAGGGTGATGGTAAAGGACGAGGACGTTTGCCTGCACTGTGGCCTGTGCGCCGAGCGCTGTCCCACCGGCGCCTGGGATATGCAGAAGTTTCTCCTCGATATGACCCACGCGGGCCACGGCTGCCGCGCTCCGCAGAAGAAGGCGGCATGAACACGAGCGAACGCCGATGACAAAAAGAATAGAATCCATCAACGCCTTCGTCGTCAAGTTCGCCAACGTCAACGGCTCGGGCTCGGCCTCGGCGAACGAGCTCTTCGCCCGCGCCATCCTGCGGATGGGCGTGCCGGTGTCCCCGCGCAATATCTTTCCCTCGAATATCCAGGGTCTGCCCACCTGGTACGAGGTGCGCGTGTCCGAGTCCGGGTGGCTCGGCCGCCGCGGCGGCGTCGACCTCATGGTCGCGATGAACCCGCAGACCTGGGACGCCGACGTGAAGGAGGTCGACCCGGGCGGGTATCTCTTCTACGACAACACCAAGCCGCTCCCCAAGTCGAAGTTCCGGGACGACATCAACGTGATCGGCATGCCGCTCACCGAGATCTGCAACCAGGCCTACACCGACGCCCGCCAGCGACAGCTCTTCAAGAACATCATCTACCTCGGGGCGCTCTCGGCGCTTCTCGAGGTCGACCCGCTGGTGATCGCCGAGCTGATCGGCGAGCAGTACAAAGGCAAGGAAGCGCTCCTCAAGCCCAACCTCCACGCGCTGCAGATGGGCCGCGACTACGCGCTCGCGCACTTGCCGTGCCCCCTGGGAATCCGCGTGAAGAAGGCGGCGAATGTCGGAGACAGGATCTTCATCGACGGCAACTCGGCGGCCGCCCTGGGCTGCGTCTACGGCGGGGCGACCGTGTGCGCCTGGTACCCGATCACCCCGTCCTCCTCGCTCGCCGAAGCCTTCCAGCGCTATTGCGGGAAGCTGCGCGTGGACAAGGAGTCGGGAAGGAACAGGTTCGCCATCGTGCAAGCCGAGGACGAGCTCGCTTCGATCGGCATGGTGGTGGGGGCAGGGTGGAACGGCGCCCGCGCCTTCACCGCGACCTCGGGGCCGGGAATCTCGCTGATGCAGGAGTTCATCGGGCTCGCGTACTTCGCCGAGATCCCGATCACGATCATCGACGTGCAGCGCGGCGGGCCCTCGACGGGCATGCCCACGCGCACGCAGCAGTCCGACGTCCTGAAATGCGCCTACGCCTCGCACGGCGATACCAAGCATGTGCTGCTCTTCCCCGAGGACCCGAAGGAATGCTTCGAGTTCGCCGCGCAGGCGCTCGACCTCGCCGACCGGCTGCAGACGCCGGTGTTCCTCATGACCGACCTCGACATCGGCATGAACCAGCGTCTTACCGAGCCCTTCAAGTGGGACGACGGCAACCGGTATGACCGCGGCAAGGTGATGACCGCCGAGATGCTCGAGGCAGGGAAGGATTTCGGAAGATACCTCGACGTGGACGGCGACGGGATCCCCTTCCGCACCTATCCAGGCACACATCCTTCCAAAGGCGGCTACTTCACCCGCGGCACGTCGAAGAACGCCTACGCGGGCTACTCGGAGGCGGGCCCGGACTACAAGTACAACATGCAGCGCTTGCTGAAGAAGTTCGAAACCGCGAAGACGCTCGTCCCCAAGCCCATCCTCAGCGCCTCCAAGGAGCCGGCGCGCTTCGGGGCGATCTACTACGGCTCGACCGGCCCCGCCATGGCCGAGGCGCTCGACGCGCTCGCGCGGCAGGGGATCTACGTGAACGCGCTCCGCGTGCGCTCGTTCCCCTTGCAGGACGAGATCTTCGACTTCGTCGCCTCGCACTCCAAGGTCTTCGTCATCGAGCAGAACCGCGACGCGCAGCTGAAGACGCTGCTCGTGAACGACGCCGGCATCAACCCGGCGAGCCTCATCTCGATCCTGCACTACGACGGCACGCCCATCACCGCGCGCTTCATCACCGCCGAGATAGTCGAGATCGTAGCGGCGCTGAACGTGCGGCCGCTCGTGAAGAAGGACAAAGCAGCATGACCTACCTCGCCAAGCCCAAGCTCCACCACCCGACCCTGCCTAAGAACAAGGTCGGCTACACGCGGCGCGACTACGAAGGGAAGGTGTCCACGCTGTGCGCCGGCTGCGGCCACGACTCGATCTCGGCGGCGCTCATCCAGGCCTTCTGGGAGATGGACATCCTGCCGCACCGGGTGGCGAAGCTCTCCGGGATCGGCTGCAGCTCGAAGACCCCCGACTACTTCCTCGGCAACTCGCACGGCTTTAACACGGTGCATGGGCGCATGCCCTCGGTCCTCACCGGGGCGAACCTCGCCAACCGCGAGCTCATCTATCTCGGCGTCTCGGGCGACGGCGACTCGGCCTCGATCGGCCTTGGGCAGTTCGCTCACGTGATGCGGCGCGGGGTGAACATGACCTACATCCTCGAGAACAACGGGGTCTACGGCCTTACCAAGGGCCAGTTCTCGGCGACCGCGGACAAGGGCTCGAAGGCGAAAAGAGGGCAGGTGAATGCCGATCAGCCGGTTGACACGGTATCGCTCGCGCTCATCATGGGGGCGACCTTCGTGGCGAGATCGTTCTCCGGGGACAAGAAGCAGCTCGTGCCGCTGGTGAAAGCCGCGATCGCCCACCCGGGCGCGGCCTTCATCGACGTGATCTCCCCCTGCGTCGCGTTCAACAACCATCCGGGCTCCACCAAGTCCTACGACTACGTGCGCGAGCACAACGAAGCGGTGAATCGGCTGGATTTCTGGCCGACGCGCGAGGCCATCACCGTGGACTACAACGAAGGCGAAGTCATCACCGTGCCGCAGCACGACGGGACGATATTGCGCCTGCGGAAGACCGATTCGGACTACGACCCCATCGACCGGGTGAAGGCGCTCGAGTACGTCGCGCAGCACGCGGCGAAAGGGGAGATCATCACCGGGCTGCTCTACGTCGAGGGCGAGGCCGAAGACCTGCACGCCCACCTCAACACCGTCGCGACCCCATTCAACCAGCTCTCGGAGAAGGAGTTGTGCCCGGGGGCGGGGATGTTGGAGAAGATCAACGCTGCGTTGCGCTAACGTTATCGCCCTTTCACGGCGGTAACAGGGGTTCGAATCCCCTTGGGGACGTCAATACCTCCAAGATGATTATCAAGAAGCTCGCGCTGAAGTAGCGCCGGGCGGCGACCCGCCGCCCGGGTCATGCCTTACACCACTTTGACCTCGATCCTCCGCGGTTGCGCGTGCTCGGCCTTGGGGATGCGCAGCTCGAGCACGCCGTCCTTCAGCGACGCGTTGATTTTTCCGGTGTCGAGCTCGCGGGAGAGGGTGAAGGCGCGCCGGTAGCGCGGCACGCGCACTTCGGCGTAGATCGCTTCCATCCCTTCGGGCGCGTCGGAGACCATTTCGCCCTCGATCTGCAGGGTCTCCCCCTCGATCCGCAGCGAGAGCTTGTCCTTGGGCACGCCGGGAAGGTCGGCGGTGATGGTGATGCCGGCGTCGTCCTCGACGACGTCGACGTTGGGGATCATCGCGGGCGCTGGCTGCGCGGCGACTTGCTTGTCGGTCATGGTCGTCTCCTCTATTTGATCTCGATGCGCTTCGGCTGGGATTCTTCCTGCCGCGCGATGCTGATGCGCAGGATGCCGTCGCGGTAGCTGGCGTTGACGCGCTTCGCGTCGACGTCCTCGGGCAGGCTCAGGGCGCGGCGGAACTCGCCCGCGAAGCGCTCGGCCGCGTAGACGCTGCGCCTGGCGTCGCGCTCGGGGAGGAAGGTCGCCCGCTCGCCGGAGATGGTCAGCACGCCGCGGTCCACCGTGACGTCGATCTTCTTCGGGTCCAGGCCCGGGGCGAAGGCGTAGACCTCGACGGCGGTCGGGGTGCTGCCGATATTGATCGCGGGAAAGGCGCCCTGCGCGACCGCGCGGATGCTGGAGGGCAGTCCCAGCGTCCCGAACACCAACTGCGTGTCCCGCTGCAGCCGCTCGAGCTCCTCGAACAGGCCGCCGGGAAAAGTCAGCAACGACTCGTACATGGCTTTCTCCTGTAAGTGTGGGTAAGCAGTTGGCGGAGCCCTTGCCGCAGGCTGGCCGCCATAGAGCGCGATCTAGGGATGCGCCCGCGGAATTTCAAGACGGGTCCCGGGAATCTCTTCGTCCGGTTCCTGTGCGGCTCAGGACGGTCTGAGCGGGCGAACGGCTTTGCGGCTGCGGCGCCTCCACGCGACCGGGGGGACGCCGAATTCGCGCTTGAAGGCTCGGTTGAACGCCGAGGTCGACCCAAAACCCGCGTTCTCGGCGATCGTCTTGGGCGCCTTGTCGCTCTGTGCGAGCGCGTCGGCGGCGAGCTGCAAACGCCATTGGGAGAGGTACTGCATGGGCGCCATACCGGTGCAGTTGCGTCGTTCTCCAGACCCTGCGCTCGGGCGTCGCGGTGGAGACGAGTTTCAAGAGCGGCGGGCCCCAGTCAGCAGGACAGGCAAACGTCAGGGCCGCATGACAACGGCGTGCGGCCACCGCGCCGCCGGGGCGGGAAGGAAGGCCTCCCGGCCCGGAGGAGGTCGGCGAGGCCAGCCGGCGCTGGATCCTCAGAGCGCCACGGTGACGCGCAAGTAGCTCGCCGGAATCGAGGTGGCGTCCTTGCTCGCGCTCCGGTTCTGGCTCTCGAACAAAGCTTCCAGCTCTTTCCGCAGATCCTCGGCCTTGCCGTTCTTTTCCGCGGCCTCGAAGGCGTTCATGGTCGGCCCGTAGTACTTCCTGAACGTGTCGACGAACTGAGGCGGGGTGCCGCGGAAGTTGAAGGTGTAGCTGTCCTTGGCAAACGCGATCCTGTCCTTTGCAACCCCCGCGCCTGCGAATCGCTCGATCACGTTGCTCTCGACTCCCCAGGTCATGGGGCTGATGAAGCCCGCGGGCGGCGGCGGCGAGTAGGAGGAGCTGATTTTCAGCAGCTGCGCCACCAGCGTCGGATCGTTCGGAATCCAGTTCCCCATGACGATCCGGCCCCCGGGCCGCGCCACGCGCACCATCTCCTTGGCCACGTCGAACGGCTTGGGTGCGAACATGGCACCGAAGATGCTCACCACGAGGTCGAAACTGCGATCCTTCAGCTCGCGCAGGTCGCTCGCATCGCCTTCCTGGAACCTGCAGTTCGCGAGGCCGTGCTCGCTGGCGCGCTTGTTGCCGGCCGCGACGAGGTTCCTCGCGATATCGACGCCCAGCACCTCCGCCCCGCGTTTCGCCTGCGGCAACGCGGTCGTGCCATCGCCGCATCCGAGGTCGAGGACCTTGAGGCCTTTTTTGACGCCGAGTCCCTCGACGAGCGCGTCTCCGCTCTCCCTCATGCTCGCTGCGATGCGGGTGAAGTCACCCTTTTCCCAAAGTGCCTTGTTCGGGTTGACTGGAGCGGGGGAGGGGGAACTGGACAGGACTGCGGACATGACTGATCTCCTCTAAGGCTGGTTGACGATCAAATAAGCAGGGAAACGCCCTGCACCTGACAGGGTGGTAGTATCCGGACCGAAGCCTTCTTCGTCTTGACCGATTCGCCGGACGTATTGCTCGAAACGCCGACATGGATGCCCTGTCTGACCTGCTGCGCGCCGTGAAACTGAACGGAGCGCTTTTTCTCGAGGCCCGCTTCACCTCGCCGTGGTGCGTCGAGGTCAATCCCGCCAAGGGCGCCGCGGAAATGCTCCGCCAGTACAACCCGGTCGTGTTCTTTCACATCATTGCCGAGGGACGCTGCAAGGTGCGGCTTGCCGAGAGCGGCGATGCGATCGATCTGTCCGCCGGCGATCTCGTCCTGATGCCCAAGGGCGACACGCACCTGCTCGGCACCAACCTGCAACTTGCACCGGTGGACTCGGACGCCCTGGTGCGGCCCCCCGCGGAGGGAGGGATGCCGACCATCGATCATGGCGGCGGCGGCGACGAGGCGCGGGTCCTGTGCGGCTACATGTCCTGCGACAAGGCGCTGTGCCGCATCCTGCTCGATGCGCTTCCGCGCCTGCTTCGCGCCTCGCTGGGGAACGGAGCGAGCGCCGCCTGGATGATGAGCCTGGTTCGCCGGGGCGCGCTGGAGAATGCCGCGCCGGGTCCGGGCTCGGGGACGCTGCTCTCCAAGCTCGCGGAACTCCTGTTCGTGGAAGCCATGGGCCGGTACATCGAGTCCCTCCCGGAACATGAGACCGGCTGGCTCGCGGGGCTGCGCGACCGCTATGTCGGGCGCGCCCTCGGCCTGATGCACGAGCAGCCGGCGCGCGAATGGACCGCCGACGATCTCGCCGAGCGCGTCGGCCTGTCGCCCTCGGCGCTGCGCCAGCGCTTTGCCGACCTGCTCGGCCAGCCGCCCATGCAATACCTGACGCGCTGGCGGCTGACTCTCGCCGCCGCGAGGCTCCGCTCGAGCGACCGCGCCATCGCCCAAATTGCCGACGAATTCGGCTACGAGTCCGAGTCGGCTTTCAACCGGGCATTCAAGCGCGAGTTCGAGATGCCGCCCGCCGCCTGGCGCCGGCAGAGGATCCAGAGCGCCGGAACCTCCGCGTAGCGCGGCTGACGGCCGGGCACCGCGATCCGTTCGCCGCAGTCGGCCACAAGAAAAAGCCCTGGCTTGCGCCAGGGCTTTAATGCGCCATCGACAAGGAGGAGGAGACTGCCGGTGGCGCCGGAAACTTGCGGGTGCTCCGGTCCCTAAGTCGGCGCCGGGCGCCGGGATGCGCGATCGGGCTCAAGCGGCATAGTGAGCGAACGCGCGGATGACCTTGTTGTCGGGGCCGAAGTGCAGGACTTCCGCAGCAAGACGGCCGCGCGGCCCCTCGTAGCACAGCGTCAGGCTCCCCACCCCGGCAAGCACCGAGATCAATTCGAATTTCAGATCGGGAATCAGCTCCAGCGCCTTCGTCCAGTACGCCCCGACCGCGGCCTTGCCTCGAAGCGTGCCGCTGGGCTCCCCGGCGATCTGGATGATGATCGGCGAGGACATTTCGAAGTCCTCCGCATAGTGCGAGAGGACTCGGCCCAGATCGTGGGCATTCCACGACGCCACCCACTCGGCCGCGAAGCGTTCGGCAAAAGTCCTCTCCATGGGGCGCTGATCCGCCGCAAGCAAGTGCGCCAGTCCCGGGGCGCCGGGCGTGCCGTTCTCCTTCCCGGACTCCGGCGCGTTCACGCGGCTTGCATCAGGCACTGAGCCCTGAGCCCGCAGTCGCACGGCTTGTGCTGATACGGACACTGGACCTCGGGTTCGGGCCCGCGACGATCGTGGCCGCACCGCAGGCAGATCACGGTAGCCGAGGCGGGCAGGTGATAGCAGCGAGGGCAGCGAGTCGCAGCAGGCGCCTTCATTTCGTCTCCGACTCGGCTATCTCGGAGTCACGGGCGCAGCCCGATTCCGGACGCAATCGCAGCGACCGGTCTGCGCCGGCTGCGGCCGGCCGGGCGGGTTCCTTGGCCTCGGCGCACTGCGCCAGCGACGCCGTGCCCGGCTGGCGTGCGCTGCCGGCCGTGAGCATGACGCTCATCCCGAACGCGGCGGCTATCCCGAGCGCGTACCCGAGCCCGGACGCGATGCCGGTGGCGACGGTGAAATAGACGACGCGGAGGGAGGCGCGTTGAGCCAGGCGGACGAACTGTCGCAATTGGGGACCTCCTTCATGCAACGGGAAGTACTGTGCAGCCTACTGGGCGGGTGCGTCAGGGGAATTGCAGCGGGAGGCCATTTTTGTTTCATTTGTTTCGCGGACCCGGCACGCTGCCATGCACTCGCTGTATGATCTGCCGGTCCGCCAACCGTGGGCCTGTCGCCCGCATGTCCGGATGCCATGGGAGTGCCAGCTTCGATGAGCCAAGAGGCAACGATCCTGATCGTCGATGACGAACCGGACGTGCGCGAGGTGCTGGAAGAGTACTTCGCCGCCCATGGCTACGCGGCGATGGGCGCCGAGAGCGCCGGCGCCGCGCGCGTCATTGCCGCCCGGCATCCCATCGACCTGGCGCTCGTGGACATCCACATGCCCGGCGAAGACGGCCTGAGTCTCGCGCGGCATCTGCGCGAGCGCTACGCGAGGATCGCAATCGTCTTTCTGACCTCCGCAGCCGCGGTCGTGGATCGCATCGTGGGACTCGAAATGGGCGCGGACGACTACGTCACCAAACCCTTCGATCCTCGCGAACTGCTCGCCCGCATCAAGAGCGTGCTGCGCCGCACCTCCTTCGCGAGGCGCGCCGATCTGGGCGCCGCGCGGGTGCGCATCGGGCGATGCGTGCTCGACCTCGCCGCCCATCGGCTGACGGACGAGAAGGGCGAGGAGGTGTCGATGTCCCCGCTCGAGTTCGATCTGCTGAAGGCGCTGGCGGAGCACCCCAACCGGGCGCTGTCGCGCGAGCGCATCCTGAACCTGAGCAGGCAAGGCGACTGGGATCCGTTCGACCGCAGCGTGGATCTGCGCATCATGCGCCTGCGCAAGAAGATCGAGCCGGACCCGGAGCATCCGCGGCACATCAAGACCGTGCGCAGCCAGGGCTATGTCTTCGTCCCGGACGGGGAGTGAAGGCGGGATGAGAATTTGGTCGTGCTCGAAGAGGCATTTGCGCGTTCTTGCCTGCGTGGCGCTCTTGGTCCTGCAGGCCGCCTGCGTGCGCGAACCGGAACCCGCGCTGCGCATCGGCACCAACGTCTGGATCGGAAGCGAACCCCTCTACCTGGCGCGGGAGCTGGGTCATTTGAACCCGAGGGCGGTCCAGCTCGTGGAGTATCCGTCGGCCAGCGAAGTCCTGCGCGCCTTTCGCAACCAGGCCATCGACGGCATGGTGATCAGCCTGGATGAGCTGTTCGGGCTCGCCGTGGACGGGCTGCAGCCGCGGATCGTCCTCGTGGTGGACGTGTCTCACGGGGCCGATGCGGTCGTGGGTCGTCCCGGCATGCGGACCATGAAGGACCTCACGGGCAAGCGGGTCGCCGTGGAGGGCGGCGCCCTGGGCGCCTTCGTGCTGAGCCGGGCCCTGGCCCTCAACGGGATGCATACGAGCGACGTCAAGGTCGTTCACTTGGAGTCGAACGAGCAACCCGGCGCATTCGAGAAAGGCCAAGTGGACGGGGCAGTCACCTTCGATCCCTATCGCGAACAGTTCCTTCGCGCTGGTGCCGCAACCCTGTTCGACAGCACCCAGATTCCCGGCGAGATCGTCGATCTTGTCGCCGTGCGTGCGAATGCGCTGGACCAGCAGCCCAGGGCAGTGCAGGCACTGCTTTCCGGATGGCTCAAAGCGATCGACTATCTGGGGCGCGAGCCCAAGGATGCCGCGCGCCGCATGGGCATACGCCAACAAACGACCGGAGAGGAGTTCCTGAAGGCCCTGCGAGGACTCCACATACCCTCCCGCGAGGAAAACCTCAAGATGCTCGGAGGGGAAAAGCCGCAGCTGGCCGTGACCGGGCGCAAGCTGATGGCCCTGATGCTGGACGCAAAACTGCTGCGCGCGCCGCTGGAAATCGAGAGCGTGCTCGCGCCGGGACCGCTGGTGAAACTTCCGCCGTGAGCTTCCGAATACCGGCGTCGCTCAAGCTCACGGTCCCGCTCATTCTGCTGGGCTTTGCCGCGACGCTCAGCGCGGTGAACCTTCTTTATCACGTGCCTCGGGCCGAGCGCACGGCGGACGACGCGACCCGCAAGCGCCTGGCCCAGGAGATGTCCCGCCTGCAAAGCACCCTGGAATACCTGCTGCTCAAGGGCGACGAAGCCGCCGCGCAACACGAGATCGCCGTGCTTGCGCACAACCACGACTACGTTTTCGCCGCCCTGACGGACGACCGGAATATCGTCACCGCTGCGACGCGGCGCGCCTGGCTGGGGCGAAACATCGCAGACGTCCTGCCGCAATTCGACCGGGACGAGGGGGTCAGGACCGTTCGCGGGCGCCCCGCGCGGATAGACATCGACGAGGACCACATCGCCTTGCTCGCCAACGCCGGAGTGCTGATGGGTAGCGAGCACGAGGAGTTGCGTCCCTCGCGGACCGGCGGCTTGTTTCTCGCCTACGATCTCAGCCGCGCCAGATCGGAGGCCCGGGCGCAGGTTCTGCGGCAGTCCTACTACTGGGCGGGATGGGTGACTGCGCTGGCTCTCGCCATGTGGCTGGTGTTTCATTTCCTCCTGACCCGCCGCACCGCGCGGCTGGTGCAGGCCGCCGAGCAGCTCGCCGCCGGGAATCTCGGCGCGCGCAGCGAACTGGCGGGGAACGACGAGCTCGCCCGCCTCAGCCGCGCCTTCGATTCCATGGCGCTCGCGGTTGCGCGCGACGTGGCCGAGAAGAAGCGCTCCACGGAAGAGCTGGAGCGGCAGCGCGAAGCCTTGTACCAGCGCGAAAAACTCGCCGCGCTCGGTTCGCTCTTGGCCGGCGTGGCCCACGAGCTCAACAACCCGCTTTCCGTGGTCGTGGCCCGGGCGGTCATGCTCGAGGAAGAAAGCTACCCGGCCGCCCAGGCCGCAGCGACCAAGATTCGCACCGCCGCAGAACGTTGTGCCCGCATCGTGCGGACCTTCCTCGCCATGGCCCGCCAGCAGCCGCCCGAGCGCGGTCCGGTGATGATCAACGACGTCGTGTCGGCGGCACTCGACATCACCGCATATACCATCCGTACCAGCAGCATCGAGGTGGCGCTCGATCTCGCCGGGAATATTCCGCCGATTCTTGCAGACGCGGACCAGCTCCACCAGGTGCTCCTGAACCTGATCATCAACGCGCAGCAGGTCCTGCAGGACCAGCCCGTGCCGCGCCGGATACGCGTGAGCAGCCGTTTCGACCTGGCCGCCGACACGGTCCGCATCACGGTCGCAGACAACGGCCCGGGCATACCGGAACACCTCCGCGGCCGGATCTTCGAGCCTTTTTTCACCACCAAGCCCACGGGAATGGGCACGGGCGTCGGATTGGCCGTGAGCTTCGGCATCGTCGAAGCCCACGGCGGCAAGCTCACGCTCGACTCCCCCGGCGAGGGAGGCGCCGCGTTCACCATCGAGCTGCCCGTGTGTGCGGCGGACATGACCGGCGCCGACGCCGGGGCCCCTCTCGAGGCGAGCGCGAACCCGCGCAAGATACTCGTCGTCGACGACGAGGCGGAAATTCGCGAGACCCTGGCCGAGATCCTGAGCGGCGCGCAGCACAATGTCATCACAGCCGGCTCCGGGCGCGAAGCGCTGGAGCGGATGGAAGCGGAGCACTACGATGTAATCCTCACCGATATCCGCATGCCCGACCTGGACGGGCGTGCTCTGTATCACGAGATCGAACGGCGCTGGCCAAAAGAGGCTGGGCGCGTCGTCTTCGTGACCGGCGATACCCTGGCCTCGACCCTGCACGAGTTCGCCATCGAGTGCGGCCGTCCAGTGATCGAGAAACCCTTCCTGCCGAGCGACGTGCGCCGCGTCGTCGCCGAGGTCGCCGAGGGCGTTCCTGCGCGGCGCGCGTAGCTCGCGCGGGCGACCGCCTCAGGGGCGATGCGGCCGGCCGATTCGCCCGAAGAGCAGCGGCAGCGTATCAACGAAGTGATTGCGGAGATGCTCGCTCATTTCCCGCCTAAGAAGTAGGGGGCAGTCCACCCCTGGAAGGCGCAGGGCTCAGGGGGCGGCCCGCGTCCAGACGCGGCGCTCGCGCGAGGCGAGGAGGGGCACTGCGTCGGCGAGGTATTTCTTGAAGTGGGCGGTCCGCTGGTGGGCGTCGAAGGCCTTCTCGTCGAGGTACACCTCGTAGAGCATCGCCAGCGCCCGGTCCTTGGGGTCCACGAGCACGTCAAACTGCTTGCAGCCCGGTTCCTCGCGCGATTGCGCCGCATTCTCGAGCGCCTTGGCCATGAAGCTCTCCACGTTTTCGGGCTTGATGCGAAGATTGACACACAGGACGAACATATCAACTCCCTTGCGTTGCACGCCTTTCACCGCGACCCGGAATCATAGTGCAAGGCGGGGCCTGGGTGTCGTCGCGTGTTATCGCCCTTCCAGGGCGAGGACGATAACGGAGCAGTCCAGCCTTGCACGATCCATCCTCACTATTGGCCCGCGGCGGCCAGCTTGCACTCATTTACGCCCTTCTTTCCGGTGGCTTCATCGACCAGTTGCAGATTATTGCGCGCCGACAAAAAGCCCATTTTGACTTCCTGCCAAACGAAATAGTTCTGACCCGCCTGCGCGTTCAGATCCAGCAGCGAATTGTTTTCGGCATGACCGCGAATCTTATGCACGCCCGGGGTCAAGGAGACAACTAGATAGGTTCCGGCGGCGGTCTGACCAATCGGCTTATCGTCCACGTACACTCCCATCTTAATCGCCCCGCCTATGCTTTCATTACGATAGACATACAGGTTCGCTTGACCTGCGGCCACGGTAAATTGCTTCGCCACCTTATCCGTCTCGCGAGACGCCATCGGCACCGATGCGCATCCTGCAAAGATCGCCAACAGCACTATCGTGAATGGAATTCTGTGAGGTTTCTTCATGACTTCTCCTTTGCGCGCAGTGTATGAAGGACGAGAGAGGCGCGCAGCTTCGCCGTCCAAGGCAAATTTCCAGGATCCTCCCTGAAGGAACCTAGACTAGTTGTCGGATAGCGCAAACGCGCCGGAAGAAATGGGACCGAGGGCCCAGAAAGATTTCTGACTGCTCGAGGTTTCAGAAAAGCCTACTACTGCGGATATAAGTTTGTCCACCGCTTCTGGAGCGATGCGCAGCCTGTGCCGCCTTGGGAATGGCGACGAGCGAAGCGAGGGTCGGAGGTTTAGCTCGGCTCAATTGCGGGATTACCTGACGCGAGACGTAGGGGTTGCCTGACTTGGATGACGAGAGCACTGCTCTGAGTGATGCAGTAGCATTGGAAATGAGGCGGTAACGAAGCTGGCCTCGGGGGCATTCCGCTCTTTCACGGCGGTAAACGGGGTTCGAATCCCCTTGAGAAGGGAAACCCATCGGTCATGACCTCATGGGCGAGGAGTATGCTATGGG
>Ga0187773_10000418_pt1 | contig 17136 bp, 15 predicted proteins | sample 0216_BV02_MP05_1_FD_133133 | JGI IMG/M metagenome (GOLD analysis project Ga0187773, IMG submission 133133) | Tropical peat soil microbial communities from peatlands in Department of Meta, Colombia - 0216_BV02_MP05_10_MG | ecosystem: Environmental > Terrestrial > Soil > Wetlands > Peat | place...
CATCTGGCCGTATCGCGTTCGCGTGAATACGACGCCGATCTGGGCGGGGCGCAGCTCTGCGGCCAACCCTTGTGGCTGGCGGAAGCGTTGCGGAAACTGCATCAGGGCGTCCAACGGTTTCCCATGCAGGCCAACCCCTCGACGGCCCATCTGTTCATCGTCAGTCCGTTGACGGGCAACGGCATCTTGTCTCTCTTTTCAACCCATCCACCGATCGAGGCCCGCATCGCGCGCCTGGAGGCGATGGCCGGTATCCGTCGAGCGGCGTAAAGGATCGCCATCAAACCCGATGCGCGGCGAGTAGCCTGGGATATTCTCTGTCAGGTCGAGTCGGCGAAATCGTCCGATCTCGTTTTGGAGCGGGCGCTGAGTGCGACCGACCTGAGCCCTCTGGACCGTGCCTTCATCACCGAGCTCGTCTACGGTGTCCTGCGACGCCGCGGATATCTGGACTGGGTGATCGGCCGGTTTGCCGCCCGGGCCCGCCAACGACAATCCGTCAAGCTAAAAAATCTGTTGCGGTTGGGGGGCTACCAGCTCCTGTTTCTGGATCGCGTTCCGGCCTCCGCAGCCGTGGATGAATCCGTTCGATTGGCCAAAACCTTCGGCGGAAAAGCGGTCGCCGGATTCGTCAACGCGGTGCTTCGAGCCCTGACGCGGGCCGAAGCGATTCCGCTGCCGGATCCGGCCGACGATCCGGTCCTTCATATTTCGGTCAAATATTCCTATCCCGAGTGGCTCGTGAAGCGGTGGCTTCGACGACTGGGGCCGGAGCGGACCGTAGCGCTTTGCGTCGCGAACAACGAAATTCCTCCCGTGACCGTGCGCGTCAATTCGCTTCGAACCGCGCGCGAGGCGCTGGCGGCCGAGTTGAAGGAGGCAGGGATTGAGGTAACGCACTGCCGGGTTTCGTCGGCCGGCCTGATGCTGCGGGGTGTGGCGGATCTGAGGCAGTTGCCGGCCTATCAACGGGGCGATTTCTACATCCAGGACGAGGCGGCCCAGCTCGTGGGTTTTACCGTCGCTCCAAAACCCGGAGAACGTCTCCTCGACGCGTGTGCCGCGCCGGGCGGGAAGAGCACGCATTTGGCCGAGTTGATGGGCGATCGCGGCAAGATCACGGCGGCCGATGCCGATCCGAAACGGCTGGAACGGATCGCTCAAAACGCCTCGCGTCTGGGTCTGGGTTCGGTCCGGCCGGTTGCGGTCGATGCGACGCGAAGCCTTGAGGCGTTTGGAAAAGCTCTGTACGACCGGATATTGGTCGACGCCCCCTGCAGCGGGCTGGGGATACTGCGACGGAATCCGGAGGCCAAGTGGTTTAAAACCGAAACGTCGATCGGGAAGATGGCCGCGCTTCAGTTGAGTATCCTGGATCGGGTGGCGCCCCGCTTGAAACCCGGCGGGGTGTTGGTGTACAGTACCTGCACGACCGAACCGGAAGAAAACGATAACGTGGTCGGCGCTTTTCTGGCCGGGCATCGCGATTTCCGGATCGATTCTCTGCGGACAGTCTGGTCCGACACGCCGGAGTTGGTGACGCCGGAGGGGTACCTCAGCACCTTGTTAAATTCCTATCAGATGGATCAATTCTTTGTCGCGAAGCTGATCAAACCTTTGAAAGGAGAATAAGATGACGACGCCGACCGGGTCCAAGAAGATCGCCCCTTCGATTCTCTCGGCGGATTTTGCCTATCTGGCGGACGAGATCGCCAGGGTAACGGAGGCGGGCGCCGATATGATCCATGTGGACGTGATGGACGGCCATTTTGTTCCGAACCTCACGATCGGTCCGCCGATTGTGAAGGCCATCCGCAAGGTGACCCGGCTGCCTCTGGACGTCCATCTGATGATGACGAATCCGGACGACTACATTCATGATTTTATTAAGGCCGGAAGCAACTATATCACGGTTCATGTCGAGACCTGTCCCCACCTCCACCGGACGATCCAGGCGATCAAAGAGGAGGGGGTGAAGGCCGGCGTGACCTTGAATCCGGCCACGCCGCTCTCGAGCGTGGAGGAAATTCTCGGCGAAGTGGATCTCCTGTTGATCATGTCGGTCAATCCCGGATTCGGCGGACAGAGTTTTATTCCGTCCGTACTGGAAAAACTGCGACGCGCCCGAACCATGATCGATCAACGCGGGGCGAAGGTTGAGTTGGAGATCGACGGCGGCATCAAGGTCGAAAACATCGCGGCCATTGCCCAGGCCGGCGCCGACATCTTGGTTTCGGGCTCGGCCATTTTTCAAAGCAAAGATTATAAGGATACGATTCAGAAGATGCGAATGGCCATCGGGCCTTAGTCGGGTGGATCTTAAATCAGAGGTCCTGTAATGGGGCCGGGAAGGCATGCCATATTGTTCAAGGCCGCATATCGATTGACCGTCCTCCTCGCTTTGGGCGTTTCGACCGGGTGTTTGAGGGGCGGAAATCCGGAGAGTAGCGGAGGCAGCGGCAGCGCCTGGACCACAAAGACCTCGATGCCCACTCCGCGGACCGCCCTGGCGGTTGGGGTCATCGGCAACATCCTCTACGCCGTCGGAGGCAACAGCGGAGGGACAGACCTTAATACCGTCGAGGCCTATGATCCAACATTTAACAAGTGGTTCACGAAGAAATCAATGAAGTTCCCGCGGTCGGGTCTGGCCGTCGGGGTTGTCGACGGCATTCTCTATGCGATTGGTGGAGACATCAATTCGACCACGGTCGAAGCCTACGATCCGGGAACGGGTCCAGGAACGGATAGTTGGACCACGAAAACCTCGATGCCCACCCCACGGTACGGCTCCGGTGCCGGTGTAATAACCGGTGTTGGAGTGATCAATGGTCTTATCTATGTCGTTGGGGGTGTTATCGCGCCCGGTGTGCCGGGGACAGTCGATGTCTACGATCCAGGGATGGACAAGTGGACCACGATGAGCACCACGATGCCAACCGAGCGGATCTTTCTCGGAGTCGGTGTGGTGAATGGAATTCTTTATGCCGTTGGAGGATGCCCTGCCCCTGGAGGATGCACTACCCTTTTGGATAATCTCGCGACGGTCGAGGCCTACGATCCAGGGACGGACAAGTGGACCACGGAGATTTCGATGCCGACCGCACGAGGCGGGCTGGCCGTTGGAGTAAATGACGGGATTCTTTACGCCGTGGGAGGCCAATTGCCGGATATCCAGCAGGGGGACACGACGCCGAAGACGCTCGAAGCCTATAATCCGGCGACGGATACCTGGACCACCCTGGACCCGATGCCCACCGGAAGGACCCTGCTGGCCGCTGGCGTAGTGAACGGCATCCTCTATGCCGTCGGAGGAGACGATCAAGGAACGGTCGAGACATTTACACCGCCGACTCCATAAACGTTATGGCCGATGTAACGATTTATCATAATCCACGTTGCGGGACATCTCGCAAGACGCTCGAGCTGATCCGGAAAAAAGGGATCGAGCCGAAGGTCATCGAGTATCTCAAAACGCCCCCGACTGAGAAAGAACTGGACGAGATTCTGAAGCTTCTCGGGATGGAACCGCGGGAGCTGATCCGGACGAAAGAGCCGGAGTACAAAAAGTTTAAGCTCGATCATCCCAACCTTTCCCGCGCGGAGTTGATCGCGGCCATGGTCCGACATCCGATCCTGATCCAACGACCGATCGTGTTCTCCAAAGGCAAGGCCGCCCTCGGCCGGCCCCCTGAAAATGTTGAACAAATCCTGTAGTTCCTTGCTCCTCCCCGCTTCCCCAGTTTTATTTCAGATCGATTATAATTATTAAAGATCAATAAAGATCCACGGAGGGAATAAACTTGTTCTAAATGGCATCTTGATTCCACCGGGATTTCCGGTTGCACAACTTTCGGAAATGGGGCAAATCTTGAAAGTTTGTAATCGCGACGACGTTATCGGAAAGAACATAGACCGCCATCCCTTCGACCTTTGGCGCAGGTTATTTCTCCTTCTCTTAGGGATTGCGTGGATTACGGGGCCGGATCGTCTTTCGCTGGCCGATCAATCGGTGGAAGGGAACGGGCCTTTTCCAAACCGAAACTACAATCCCGTCCAACTCTTATTTCTCTCCCTTCCTTCTGAAAAAGCAACAACATTACCCCGCGATTCGTATGAGATAAGCTTCGAGGTGGCGGAAAGTAACACCATTTTGGTCGAATCGGGTTCACAGATCGATGCCACCCTGAAATTTGAAACCTTCCGTTCGGCGTTACACTTCAAATATGGTTTCACAAATCGGATGGAGATCGGGCTGGAGATTCCCTATTATTACAGAAATAGCGGTTTTTTGGACCCATTTATTATGAGCGTGGAGCACGACTTTGGTCAGTTAAACCCGGATCGCATCCAATTTCACGATGGCGAATTTGGAGGTTATGAAATAACGCAGGGAGGAGAAACAATTTTATCGGGTGAAGATCATCAAACGGGATTCGGGGATCTGTCCTTGAGCGGGAAGTATCTGGTTCTCGAGGAGGGGCCCCAACAACCGGCCGTTTCACTGCGGGTCGCTCTTAAGTTTCCAACCGGAGATTTTGATAAGGCCTTTGGTTCGGGAAAAGCGGACATCGGCATGGGACTTGTACTCCAAAAAAGTATGGCCCGTCGGTGGCTCTTCTATCTAAATCAAAGTGTGGTGTTTCCCGGCGGTGATTTTGGATCGAGCGATTTAACGTTAAGAGCGATTTATTCCGCTGCTTTGGCGGTCGAGTTTATGTGGACGGGATCCTTTTCCCTCGTCGGACAATTTGATTACTATACATCCCCCTTTCATGGGACAGGAGTCCGGGTTTTGGATAACGGGGTCGCCGAAGCCGCTTTTGGTCTTAATTATCGATTCAATCCCCATCTCCTCTTCCAATTGTACGGAATCGAAAACTTTGCTTTTCCCCAAGGCGCCGCGGCGGATTTTACACTGGGGACAAATATCGCGGTTCAGTTCTAGCGGAATCGGAGCGTATTTTAAAAGGTTGATCCTCCCAATCTCACCTTGACAAAACTCCGCCTCGAAGGTATTGTAAAGGCCGAACTTTTTCCATCGACAGGATTTATGACACAAGACATCTCACAGGTTCTATCCGGTCTCCATCCGCTCGAACGTAAGGTTCTCGCGACCCTCAAAGCCCGTCCTATCGTTTGGGACCATGAGTTGATGCAGGAGAGCGGTCTGGATGAATCCCGCCTTTCGATGGCGCTCGGTTGGCTGATGACGAAAGGCGTCGTCAAAGTCGAAGAAGAAAGAGTGACACGGTCCTCATCGATTACTGAACTCGGAAAAAAATATGCGGACCATAAAATGCCGGAGCAACGGATCCTCAATAGATTGAGAGCAGGAGAGAAGGTCACGGTAAAAGACCTTGCCCAGCTTGAGAGTCTGGACTCTTCTGAGGTCAGTGCAGCCTTAGGAAATCTGCGAAGCAAAGGGCATGAAGCGATTCGGATGGGACCAGGCGGTGTTTTGGAGGCGACGGGTGCATCCTTGCCGGCTATGATTGAATCAGTGCTACCGGGTCTTTTAAGGCGTCTGCGGTCTGCTGCAGGGGCTGTTGATGATACAGATTTATCGGTCGAGGAGGTTCTTCTTCTAGACGATGTTCTTGAGAAGAACTGGAAAACACGGGGCATCATTAAACGTCACGAGAAAAAGTCCAAGCGGTTGGCCCTGACCGATTTGGGACGCGCCCTCATCGAGCAATTGACTCCCGAGACGGCTGCCATTGAGGAAATCGCCCAGCTCACGCCGGAGCTGCTCAAGGACGGGGGGTGGCGGGAGAAGTCCTTCCGAAAATACAATATCGGACTCAAACCCTCCCGGACGGCCGCCGGGCGAAAGCATCCCTATCGGGAATTTCTCGACAACGTCAAGGCCAAGCTGGTCTCGATGGGTTTTGAGGAGATGCGCGGTCCGCTGGTCGAGTCGGAGTTCTGGAACAGCGACGCGCTCTTCATGCCCCAGTTCCATCCGGCGCGGGACATCCATGACGTCTATTTTGTGAATCATCCCAAATCGGTGACAACCTTGCCTGAACCCCATGCTTTGCAAGTGGCCAAGACCCATGAGTCGGGCTGGACGACGGGCTCGCGCGGATGGCGCTACACGTTCGACCTTAAGAGAGCCCAACGCCTCGTCTTGCGAAGCCAGGGTACAGCCGTTTCGGCCCGTACGCTGGCCGCCTCTCCAAAAATCCCGGGGAAATATTTTTCGATCGCCCGATGCTTTCGCTACGACCTGGTGGACGCGACGCATGCCCCGGATTTCTTCCAGGTGGAGGGAATCGCGCTGGGCGAGAAGATAACTTTCCGGACGCTTCTCGGTCTTTTGAAACTGTTCGCGACCGAAATGGCCCACGCCACGGAGATCAGGTACTTGCCGGCCTATTTTCCGTACACCGAGCCTTCGGTCGAGATGCACGTCCGCCATCCCCAGCTGGGCTGGATGGAGCTGGGCGGCGCGGGCCTGTTCCGTCCGGAGGTTACGTTGCCGCTGGGCGTTAAGGTTCCCGTGATCGCCTGGGGACTGGGTCTGGATCGGATGGCGATGGTCGCGCTGGGCATCGGCGACATCCGGGATCTTTTCTCAAGCGATCTGGATCTGATCCGAACCAAGCGCGCGAGGCCGTAACCCATGCCGACGATTCAGGTCAAAATTGAGGATCTTGAGACCCTTCTGGGCCGGTCTCTCACGCTGACGGAACTGGCCGACCGACTGCCGTTGGTGAAAGGCGAGATCAAGGAGCACGATGAAAAGACCGGCGAAATCAAGCTTGAGTTGAACGATACGAATCGTCCGGACCTTTGGTGTGTCGAGGGCATCGCTCGGCAGATCAAAATGCATCGTCTGAAGAAGGCCGTTCCGTATCCCTTCTATAGCGGCAAGCGGAAGGGGGCGGCCGTCATCGAAGTGTCGCCTTCATTGAAAACCATCCGCCCGTACATCGGCGCCTGCATCGCGCGCGGGTTGTCCATCGACGAGGAGTCGTTGATCCAGCTGATCCAGACGCAGGAGAAGTTGAGCGAGAGTTTCGGCCGGAAACGGCAATGGGTTTCCATCGGACTTTATCGTCTTGCCAAGATTGCCTTTCCCGTGACCTATAAAACCGTTCAACCGGATGAGATCCGGTTCGTCCCCCTCGGGTTCGAGTCTCCCATGACCCCGGCCGAGATTTTGAAAAAACATCCCAAGGGAATGGCATACGCCGGAATTTTATCGAAAACAGCGAAATGCCCCCTGCTGGTCGACCGGGAAAATAAAGTCCTCTCTTTTCCTCCGATCATCAACAGCCGCGAGGTCGGGGAGGTGCAGATTGGAGATCGCGATCTGTTTGTCGAAGTAACCGGGAACGACCTCCGTATGGTGATGCTCGCCGTAAACATCCTGGCCGCGAACCTCGCCGACCGCGGCGCCGAGATCAATCCGGTCGAGGTCCGTTATCCCTATTCCACGGATTTCGGCCGTAAGATTACGATGCCGGCCGTTTTGGCCAAGCCGATGGGGATGACGCTGCATCATTTGAGCTCGGCCTTGGGAGAAACGATCGGGGCTCCTAAGGCGATTTCGATCCTAAAGGCCTACGGCTACGACGTCCAATTCCGCGGCCGCACCCTGACCGTATCGGTGCCGGCTTATCGGGATGATTTGCTGCATCCGGTGGACGTGGTGGAGGATTTTGCCATCAGTCGTGGATACGAGACCTTTGAATCCGAGATGCCGACCGAATTTACGCTCGGAGGACTCTCCTCCATCGAGCAGTTATCCGATCGGGCGCGGGAATCCATGATCGGAATGGGGTTCCAGGAGGTGATCTCAAATATCCTGACAAACCGGGAAGAATCGGTCGACCGGATGGCCCTCTCCGGTGTTAATGTGGATCTGGTCGCGGTTGAAAACGTGATGTCGCAGACCTACTCGGCCTTAAGAAACAGCATCATTCCATCGTTGCTGCGCGTGGAATTCGCCAGCTCGAAGAGTTTTTACCCCCACCGGATTTTTGAGGCGGGTGAGACGGCCGTTACGGATGCGAGGGCGCCCGAGGGGACTCGCACTCTATTGAAACTGGCTTCTCTTATCGCCCATCCGTCGGCCAACTTTTCGGAGCTTCATTCCTGTCTGGATTTATTGATGTACTATCTGGGCGGGACCTACCAATTGGAACCTGTTTCGCATCCTTCCTTCATCGAAGGGCGGGTCGGAAGGATCGTGACCGGAGGCCGTGACCTTGGGCTGATCGGCGAACTTCATCCCCAGGTCTTGGAGAACTGGCAGATCGCGATGCCCTGCACGGTTTTTGAGATGGTTTTGGATAGTCTCGCCGGATGGTCATAGAAGCAGACATGGCCGATCCCGTGATGGCACAAAATGCGCCCGATCGCCCCATTATGGCCTGGTCCGGCTCGACGCACTAAGCCGCCGCCAGCTTAGCCTTGGCCGTTTCGGCGATCTTCGCAAAACCCTGCGGATCCGTGATGGCAAGATCGGCCAGGACTTTCCGGTCCAGCCCGATCCCGGCCTTTTTCAATCCGGCCATAAACTTGGAGTACGAAAGACCGTGATTGGACACGGCGGCGTTAATTCGGACGATCCAAAGCCGGCGGAAATCTCGTTTCCGTTGGCGCCGGTCGCGGTAAGCGTATTGTCGGCCTTTGTCTACCAACTCCGTCGCGGTACGGAAAAGCCGATGTTTGCCGCCCCAATAGCCCTTGGCCAGTTTCAGCCGGCCTTTGCGGCGTGCTCTTGTTTTTGGACCTCCTTTTGCGCGTGGCATACCTGCACTCCTTTTAGTTAATGATTTATTTCAGGCGTAAGGCAACAGGCGTTTAATCGACTGTTGATCGGCCTTTGAAACCAGTCCGGAGGCTTTGAGTTGCCGCTTTCTGGACCGGGTTTTGTGGGTTAATAAATGGCTCTTCCCGGTCTGCTTATGTTTGATCTTACCGGTTCCGGTCCGTTTGAACCGTTTGGCCACTCCTTTGTGCGATTTTAGCTTTGGCATTTGTTTATCATGTCCTTTCTATAAATTATAGGGGCTCGCGTCGCCCCCTCCACCGGCCAAGCCGGATGAAGCCTCCCCCTCTCGCTCTCGGTGCTTTCTGGATGGATTCTCACGAATGGCGCAAGCCAGAGGACCGACCCTTTATGCGGTTTGGGGTTTGGGCGAGAGGATCAAGATCATGTTGCGCCCTTCCAGTCGGGGTTGCTGTTCAATGATCCCGATGTCGTTCACAGCCTCGATCACCTTGCTCAGGGTCATCTTTCCGGCATCCAGGTAAGCCATTTCTCGTCCTCGAAACATCATCGTCACCTTGACTTTATCACTGGCCTGTAAGAACTCGCGAACATGACGAATCTTAAAATCCAGGTCGTGTTTATCCGTATGAGGCCTCAATTTGATCTCTTTCACATGCGTCGTCTTCTGGTGCTGTTTCATCGCATGGAGCTTTTTATTCTGTTCGTATTTGAATTTTCCATAATCCATAATACGACAGACGGGCGGCTGAGACGTCGGCGCCACCTCCACCAGATCGTAGCCCTGTTCGGCGGCCTTCGCGATGGCCTCCCGCGTCGGCAGGACACCGAGCTGTTCTCCTTCGACCCCGATGACTCGGACTTCTCGGACACGGATTTCGTTATTGACACGCTGTTTGACCGCGATAGGGGACTCCTCCTTTCTTTACGGTGGTCCGATTTCGATCACGAAATCGGGTTAAAAGTTAGGATGGTACTCTTTGACCGACTTCACCGTTCAGTCGATCAACGAAGGCGGTGATGTCCAGCTCGCCGAGATTGTCTCCGCTGCGTTTACGAACCGCAAGTTTCCGGCTCTGGGCTTCACGCGCGCCGAGAATGACCATGTATGGGACTTTGGCCATTTCCGCTTCGCGGATTTTTAATCCGATTTTTTCGTTTCGTGGATCTGTTTCTACTCGAAAACCGGCCTCAATCAATGTTCGGGCGACGTCCTCGGCATAGCCGTGCTGCTGGTCCGTGATCGGCATGATTTTGACCTGGACCGGGGCGAGCCAAAGGGGAAAGGCGCCGGCATAATGCTCGATCAGGACTCCGAAAAACCGTTCAATCGATCCCATGAGGGCGCGATGGATCATGATGGGCTGATGTTCCTTGCCGTCTTCGCCGATATAAGATAGCTTAAACCGTTGCGGCAGATTGAAGTCGACCTGAACGGTGGTGCATTGCCAGGACCGGCCGAGCACATCTTTGATCTTCAGGTCAATCTTGGGACCGTAGAAAACTCCCTCACCGGGATCGATGCGGTAAGCCATTCCCTTGGTTTTGAGAGCCGATTCCAGGGCCGATGTGGCCCGTTCCCAGTTTTCGGGAGAGCCCACCGCTTTTTCGGGGCGGGTGGAGACATAGATCTCGTATTCGTTAAATCCAAACGTCTTTAATGTAAAGACCGTGAGATCCAGAACTTTTAGGATCTCCTGCTCGATCTGATCCGGTCGGCAGAACAGATGGGCGTCGTCCTGTGTAAAGCCCCGGACCCTCAAGAGACCGTGAAGGACACCGGACCGCTCGTAACGATAGACGGTGCCCAGTTCCGCGAATCGGATCGGCAAGTCCCGATAACTTCGGAGACGGGATTTATAGATCATGATGTGAAAAGGGCAGTTCATCGGCTTGAGTTCATACTCGATTCCTTCAATGGACATCGGGGCATACATATTCTCTCGATAGAAATCCAGGTGACCGCTTTGCCTCCAAAGATCCAATCGTGCGATGTGGGGGGAGTAGACAAAATCATAGCCGTGGCGCTGGTGCTGTTCTCTCCAGAAATCCTCGATCAGTTTCCGGATCAGGGCGCCTTTGGGGTGCCAGATGACCAGTCCCGGACCAATTTCATCCATGACATTATAAAGATCCAGGTCCCTTCCCAGCCGGCGGTGATCGCGCCGTTTGATTTCTTCGAGCCGTTTCAAATGTTGATCCAGCGCCTCCTGACTTGGAAAGGAGGTGCCGTAAATCCGTTGCAACATCGGGTTCCGTTCATCCCCCCGCCAATATGCTCCCGCGGTGGTGAGCAGTTTAAAGGCCGAGACGTGTTGGGTTGTGAGGACATGAGGCCCCCGGCATAAATCGGTGAACGGGCCTTGTTCATAAACCGTGATGGTTTCGCCTTCCGGCAGCTCTCGGATCAATTCCACCTTGTACGTCTCCCCTTTTTCCTCGAAGAAACGGATCGCGTCCGGTTTTGAAAGCACCTTTCGCTCGAATACGTAGTGGGCGGCCGCAATCTCCCTCATCCGCCGTTCGATCTTATCAAGATCCTCGGGGGTAAATGGCCGTCCTAGTTCGAAATCATAATAAAATCCGTCTTCAATCGGGGGGCCGATGGCCAATCTGGCATTCGGGAATAGTTCCTTCACGGCCTGAGCCATTATATGGGCGCTGCTGTGGCGGTAGATCTCCTGCCCTTCCGGGGAAGAGAAAAACACCGGCTCGATGACTAAAAGATCTGTTCCCGCAGGGGCATCCGCCAGCCGCTGTCCGAGCCCCATCACGGTTCCGTTGAGCTTGAGGGCTATGGGAGACTCCTTCCAGGACGATTTGGCCTGGGCCAGCACGTCCGATAAGAGCGTGTCATTCCTAAACCTTCGCTCCGCCCCGTCTGGAAACTTCACCCTGACTTCTTGTAATGGCGAACCCGTCATTTTTAACGCGTCTTGGTTACGCTGGGGTCTCATGTCCGTGAAAAACGGAAAAGGCACCCCTCTGAACCCGGTGGTGTACGTGTTCGAGTCTACCGCTGGATCATGACTCATCGCAGAACAACGTCACACAACCCGTTCGTCACGATGCCTTTTCATACGCCGCTCTATGATCCCGATGTATAAGACATATGGTAGGCACGGGCGGTCTTGAACCGCCGACCTCTACCGTGTCAAGGTAGCGCTCTACCCCTGAGCTACGCGCCTATCGTGGGTTGAATCCTAATATAAACCGCTTGATTTGTCAACTAAACAGGCGCAACGCCGGTCCGACACAATACACTGATTATTCCTTCCTATCGGGAAATGAGGTCGAAGCAGGCGAGAGTTACGGTGTTCAATCAAGGGTGGCGTGCGACCTATTTTACGGCGGCTTTGAGTTCTTTGCCAGCAGAGAATTTCGGGACACGACAGGCCGGGATCTTAATGACATCACCGGTCTTTGGGTTTCGACCGATGCGAGGCTTCCTCTTAGTTACCGAAAACGTTCCAAAACCGACCAGACTGACCTTCTGCCCTTTCTTGAGGGCGGTGGTAATTCCATCGATGGCAGCGTTTAGGGCATCAACGGCTGCCACCTTGCTGATCCCGGCCGTCCCGGAAATTTTTTCAACCAGTTGCTGTTTTGTCATGGAAAAAGTCCTCCCCCCATTCCATGCTTGGGAATAGCTCACGGGCGTTAGCGTATTCTCTCAGTACAAGCGATCGCGCGATGAGTGGCGGGTAAACTTAACCGCAAGATCGGGTAACCCGTATTAAGAGCGTGTGTAAAATATCAACTCGTTCGGCGGTTGTCAAGGGGATTTTTGCGGGTTATTTTTGGAGTTTTTGTAAACTCGAATCTTGAGCTCCTTGATCTTTTTTCGAAGCGTGTTCCGGTTCATTCCGAGCAGATGAGCCGCTTGGATCTGATTGCCGTTCGTCTCTCTCAGCGTAATGGTGATCAACGGTCGTTCGATTTCTCGCAGCAACATGGGGTGGAGATTACGGCCGCCGGAGGCGTTCATCTGTTTGATGAAATCTTTCAGCCTGTGTTCCAAGAATTCTTCCAGGGCCAGATTCGGAACCGTCTTCTGCTGGAGCGGTTTGGGATGGGACGTGGAGCCGGGGGATGGCTTACCGATCAGCTGCGCCGTGATTTCGTTGATTCGGTCCGCGGTCAGTTTAAGCATGCCCGAAGAGCCGATGATCATGTAACGATCATTGTGATTTCCGTTGCCCAACAAGCGCTTGAGATCTCTCGCCCGGTCTTTTTTTGTTTCCAAGATGACCAGCGGGAAGTCACGGTGTTTCAATTTTTGACGAAGGCGCGAGGTGTCCCGGATCGACAGCACCGCCGCAGGAATTGAACTCTGGAAGAATTCAAGAAGGGAGGGGTCGTCGTTGACCAAGAGGACAGTCTTTGCAGGCACGGAGTCACCCGGACTTGGAAGAGTCGTTGCGCGTGTTAAGATCAGACAGGATTTAGACGAGCCTGTTTATCACAATCCGGTGAAACTGTCAACGCAAAATTATGCAGCGTCCCGGCCGTCCGGCCGGGCCCGTTTGAGTACCAGAGTCCGGTTGGGCGAAACATCCGCTTCGATCGTGTCGCCCTCTTTGAAATCCCCTTGCAGTAATTGCAGGGCGAGGGGATTCAAGATGTCTCGTTGGATGATTCTTTTCAGCGGACGGGCTCCGTAAATCGGATCGTATCCTTCCTGGGCCAGGTATTTTTTCGCGCGATCCGTCAGCGCCAGAGCGAGTTTCTTCTCGGCCAATCGTTGCTTGAGATTCTTTATTTGGATTTCGATGATGGACATCAGTTCCGGGAGTCCCAGCGGGTGAAAGATCACAATATCGTCGATTCGATTCAAAAATTCCGGACGAAATTGCGCGCGAAGCGCCGTTAGGACGCTTTTGCGCATCTCCTCCTCGTTTTTGGTTCCCAGTTCTTGAATCTGCTGGCTTCCGATGTTGGACGTCATAATGACCACGGTGTTTTTGAAGTCCACGGTGCGACCCTGCCCGTCCGTCAAGCGACCGTCATCCAAGAGCTGCAAAAGGATATTAAACACTTCGGGATGGGCCTTTTCGATCTCGTCAAAGAGGACGATGGAGTAGGGTTTGCGCCGGACGGCCTCGGTGAGTTGTCCGCCTTCTTCGTATCCCACATAGCCCGGTGGGGCCCCGACCAGTCTCGACACCGCATGTTTTTCCATGTACTCGGACATGTCGATGCGAACCAAGGCCTGGTCATCGTCAAAAAGAAATTGGGCCAGGGCCCGGGCCAGTTCGGTCTTGCCGACACCGGTCGGTCCCAGGAAAATAAACGATCCCATCGGACGATTGGGTTCCTGGACACCCGCCCGACTCCGGCGTACGGCGTTGGAGACGACCGTGATGGCCTCATCCTGACCGACGACCCGTTCTTTGAGCCGCTGCTCCATTTTGACCAGCTTTTGAATCTCGCTTTCCAACATTCGGCGGAGGGGGATGCCCGTCCATTTTGAGACGATCTCGGCCACATCCTCTTCGTCCACCTCTTCTTTCAGCATCTTCTGCCGGGATTGGAGTTCCTGCAGCCGACGGTTCTCGGCCTCGAGCTGCTTGGTGAGATCGATGAGCCGTCCGTACCGGAGTTCGGCCGCGCGTCCGAGGTTTCCTTCCCGTTCGGCTTTTTCCGCTTCGATCCGGGCCCGCTCAATTTCTTCTTTGGCGTTTCGGATCTTGCGGATGCATTCTTTTTCGGCTTCCCATTGACGGCGGAGCTTATCCCCGTCCTCTTTGAGGCGAGAAATTTCGCGGTCGATTCTGATCAGACGATCTTTGGATGCGGGGTCTTTTTCTTTTTTAATCGCCTCTTTTTCGATTTCAAGCTGTCGAACGCGTCGTTCAATTTCATCCAGCCCGGTGGGCATGCTGTCGATCTCCATCCGAAGCCGCGAGGCCGCTTCGTCAATCAAGTCGATCGCTTTATCGGGAAGAAATCGATCCGAGATATATCGGTGAGACAGCATGGCGGCAGCCACCAAAGCCGAATCCTTGATCCGGACGCCGTGATGCACCTCGTATCGCTCCTTGAGCCCCCGAAGAATGGAAATGGTGTCTTCCACGGAAGGTTCCGTCACCAGGACGGGCTGGAATCGGCGTTCGAGCGCCGCGTCTTTCTCAATGTGTTTGCGGTATTCATCGAGCGTGGTTGCGCCGACGCAACGCAATTCCCCGCGTGCCAACGCCGGCTTGAGCATGTTGGAGGCGTCCATCGCCCCTTCGGCGGCCCCGGCGCCGATCAGCGTATGCAGTTCATCGATAAAAAGAATAATACTGCCCTGCGCCTCCGTCACTTCCCGGAGGACGGCCTTCAGCCGATCTTCAAATTCTCCCCGAAACTTCGCCCCCGCAATCAGGGCCCCTAAATCGAGCGCGACGACCTGTTTGTTTTTCAGACCTTCCGGGACATCCCCGTTGACGATCCGTTCGGCCAGTCCCTCCGCGATGGCGGTCTTGCCGACGCCCGGTTCCCCGATCAAGACCGGATTGTTCTTCGTCCGTCGGGAAAGGACTTGAATGACACGGCGAATCTCGTCGTCACGCCCGATGACCGGGTCCAGCTTTCCCCGCCGGGCCAGATCGGTCAGGTTTCGGCTGTAGCGGGTCAGGGCCTGGTATTTGTCCTCAGGATTTTGATCCGTGATCCGCTGAGATCCACGGATGGAGACCAGAGCGGTCAGAACCCGTTCTTGGGTCACACCGTGTCTCCGCAGCAGTTGCGCCGCGAAACCGTCGCCGGCAAGGAAGCCCAGGAGGATATGTTCTACGCTGATATACTCATCTCGGAGCTGGGCCGCCTCTTTCTGAGCTTGATCAAACGCCTGATTGAGCTGCGGCGTGGCGTACAATTGAGCGATACCGCCTCCGGTGACCCGGGGACGGTCCTTGAGGTTTTGCAAGAGTTCTTTGCGAAGCGTCTCCGGATCGACGCCCAGTTTTTTAAACAGCGGGAGAGCGATCCCCTCCGTCTGGTTTAGCAGGGCCAGCAAGAGATGTTCGACATCGACCTGTTGATGTTGATACTGTTCGGCCGCTTTTTGAGCGTCGATCACGGCCTCTTGCGCTTTGATGGTGAGTCGGTCAAACTGGATCATCGGTACGCTCCGTCAATAGAAAAAACTTTTCTCATCGCGGCAGCATGAGAGCACCAAAGAAGAAAACCCTCATCGGTTTATTGTAGGGGCTCGCGTCGCCGCTATTATCTGTGGAGGCCCGTGCGGGCTTCGCTCCTCCGATCCCCCCACGCCCCGCGCTCGGACGGGCAAAGCCCGATCCTCGCTTTCACCGGCCAAGCCGGATGGAGCCACCCCCTCCCGCTCGCCTTGCTCGCTGGGTCTCTACTTCTTAATCTCGATCGGGATGGGTTTGGACTCCATCGACCGGGCCTTCGGCAGCTTGACCTCCAAGATGCCGTCTTTGAGCTTTGCGCTGATCCCGGACTGATCCACAATGCCGGGCAGGGTGAAGGATCTTGAAAATGTGCCGTAGGAGCGTTCGATGCGGTGATAGTTTTCTTTCTTCGTTTCTTTTTCAAATTTGCGCTCGCCCTTTAAGATCAGGACATCGTCTTTAATCTGCAAATCGACGTCCTCCAGACGGACGCCGGGAAGCTCCGCCTTCAGGATGATCGCGTCATCTTTTTCCAAAATGTCGACCACGGGTGTCCAGGCGCCTTCGGAGGCGTCACCGAGTTGACTGGTCGAGCGAACCAGGCTGTCTTCGAACAGCTTGTTCATTCGTTCCTGAAGGGACAACAAGTCTCGAAAAGGGTCCCATCGGATTGGCGGCATAACGCACTCCTTTACATGAAGGGGCATCTTAAATCAAATGGCATCGATCAAGATCGATGGCCCATATCCGTAAGATCGATTGTCATTATAAAATCATCGTGTTTTGCAGTCAAGCACGGGGCTTTGTTCGAAGCGAGATTTAATTTTTCAGGAGTCATCGGGCGAGTCTTCACGGGGACTTTCCCGCATCACTGCTTGGGGCAGGGAGGCGGGGGGTAAAGCGGGGATCGAGGTCATAGGCACGGGAAAAGGCGGCCCGCGCTTTCGATAACTCTTCCATCTCGTAATAAGCGTAGCCGAGATAATAGTAAGTCCAGGCATCTTCAGGGTCGAGCCCGATGGATTTTTCAAGCGCCCGGGCGGCACCGGCGTAATCGGACTGGCCGAGAAGAATCATTCCTTGGTTAAATTGATCAGCGGCGGCGAGGGAATCCGAATCTGGGGGGCTCGAAGCGGGGAGGGTCTCCTGGCCCAGGACCGGCGGTTTGATGGCTGGCTGGGGTTCCGGAACGGTCGGGTCCGGAACGCGGTCTGTCTCCTTCTGCTTGACCGGCGTCTCCAATGGCGCTTCGGGCGCGAACGAAGA
>Ga0187773_10000421_pt1 | contig 17084 bp, 16 predicted proteins | sample 0216_BV02_MP05_1_FD_133133 | JGI IMG/M metagenome (GOLD analysis project Ga0187773, IMG submission 133133) | Tropical peat soil microbial communities from peatlands in Department of Meta, Colombia - 0216_BV02_MP05_10_MG | ecosystem: Environmental > Terrestrial > Soil > Wetlands > Peat | place...
GAACTGCGCGTAGGTCAAGGCCTGATCCCAGAGGCTGGCGAACTCCCACGGCATGGTTGAAGATAACGTGATCGGTGATGCGTGATGGGCGCTTCGGCGAGGGGGAGGCGACAGTATGAAGCTGGCCGCTTGGCACGTGGCACCATATGGCGTCTGCGCGTGTGTGAGCTACCTGGCACTGAGTTTCCTGCTCACCGTGCCGGCGCGGGCCCAGCAGGGGACGCTCATGGTGCTGAACAAGGCGGAGGCGACCGCCTCGCTGATCGACCTCGCGTCGGGTCGCACCACGGCGACACTCCCTACCGGGGACGGGCCGCACGAGGTCGCGGTGTCGCCGGACGGGCGCTGGGCGGTGGCGTCGAACTACGGCGGCGCGACCCCCGGCCACACGCTGACGGTGCTCGATCTCGCCGCCCGGGTGGTCGCGCAGACCGTAGACCTGGGCGCTTACACCAGGCCACACGGCATGGCGTGGACCACGGACGGACGTCGCCTGCTGGTGACCGCGCAGGGAAGCCACGCCGTGCTCGTGGTGGACGCGTCCGGGTGGCGCGTTGAGCGCGCCATCCCGACCGATACCCTCGGCGTGCACATGATCGCCGTCGCCCCGGACGGGCGCTATGCGTACGCCGCTAGCGTGGACGCCGGCCGAGTGGTCAAGCTCGATGTGGAGCGCGGCGCCGCTGTGGCCGCCGCCCCGGCGGCGCCCGGCTCCGAGGGCATCGCCGTGTCCCCCGACGGGCGGGATGTCTGGGTGGCCTGTCGCGTCGCAAACGTGGTTGCCGTGCTGGACGCCGCAACGCTCCGGCTGGAGGACACGCTGCCCTCGTCCGTCTTCCCGATCCGGGTGCGGTTCACGCCGGACGGGCGCCGCGTGCTGGTGAGCAACGCACGGTCGGGCGAAGTGCGGATCTTCGACGCTCGGTCGCGCCGCCCGATCGCCACCGTCACCGTCCCCTACGACTCGGCGCGCGCCGTGACCACCATGCTGGGGGCTCAGTTCGCGGGAAGCGCTCTGCCGATCGGCGTGCTGGCATCGCCGGACGGCCAACGCGTCTACGTCGCTGCCAGCGCGATGGGCGAGGTCCTCGAAGTGGACACGCGGACCTGGACCATCACCCGGAGGTTCGCGACCGGACGCGAGCCCGATGGGCTGGGCTTCTCTCCCGTTACCGCGTCGCCCTAGCGCCCCTCAAAAACGACGGGAGCGGGGCCGAGCCCCGCTCCCGTAACAGCCGCAGCCTCGCCTGCCCGGACCTACTCGAGCACGTGGATGTTCCGCGCCGAGCAGATCCGCTTCAGTTCGTCCGGCCACACCGTGACGCTCACCTCGCCGAGGTGCGCTTTCCGGAGGAGGTACATCACCACGCGCGACTGGCCGATCCCGCCACCGATGCTGAGCGGGATCTTGTCGTTCAGGATCGCCTGGTGGTAGGGCAGCTTCAGGAAATCAAGCTGGCCGGAGAGCTCGAGCTGCTGCCGGAGCGTTTCCTTCGTCACGCGGATGCCCATCGAGGTCAGCTCGTGGCGCCGCTTGGTCACCGGATTCCAGACCAGAATGTCGCCGTTCAGGCCGTGCATAGGCCGGCCATCCTCGGAGGTCGTCGGCGTCACCCAGTCGTCGTAGTCGGCGGCACGCATTTCGTGCGGGTATCCGTCCTTCAACACCCAGCCGATCCCGATGATGAAGATCGCAGGGTACTTCTGGAGGACCTGCGTCTCGCGCTGCTTGCGCGGCAGGTCGGGATACATCGCCAGGATGTCCTCGGAGTGGAGGAACGTCAACTCCTCCGGCAGTGAGGGATGCCGCGCGTCCTTGAGCTTCGGGAACATCCCGATGAGGTGCTTTTCGGCGCCGGTGATGACCTTCCAGATCCTGCGAACCACGTCCTTGAGGAACACGAGGTTGCGCTGGTCCGCCGTGATCACCCGCTCCCAGTCCCACTGGTCCACGTACGACGAGTGGTCGTGGTCCAGGAAGTAGTCCTTGCGTACCGCGCGCATGTCGGTGAGGAGACCCTCGCCCGGCTGCATGCCGAACTGCTTCAGCGCCATCCGCTTCCACTTCGTCGCCGCCTGCACCACCTGTGCGGTGATCGGCCGCTTCAGCCCCAGCCCGCAGGGGAACTCGATCGGGGTGCGCGAGCCGTCTCGGTCCAGATAATCGTTCACGCCGCTCTCACGGCTCACGATCAGCGGCACCTCCACCCGGATCAGGTTCAGCTCGCGGCACAGCCCGTCCTCGATGAACCGCTTGGCGGCCGTGATGGCGATCTGCGTTTCCTTCGGACTGAGGAGCGACCGGTAGTCCGTCGGCAGGATCTTCTCGACCTCTTCGTAGGTGCTGATGCCCGGCCCCGCAAGGTCCGCCTTCTTGTCCGCCATTGCGTCTAACCCCCGTGGCTGTAACGCGTTTACGTGATGCTACCGGTTGCGGGGAGTTCCACTGTGCAAACCGCGTTCCGCGAGGCATGCGCCCCTTCCGCGGGCTGATTCAGGGGCGCCTCGCGCCACCCGAGCCCGCAGGGGCCCTGCCGGGTTCGCCCTGGTTCCCGCCACCCTCGGGAACGCGCTGCGTCCGGACCGCATGGATGTAGTCCGTGTACGCCGGCTGCTGGCCACCGGCCCGCACGTCGGACGCGATCTGGCCCCGGTGATAGGCGGAATGCAGCACGACGTGGGTGAGAATGTCCTCGACGGTGTTGCTGAACGACTCGCCCTTCGAGTTGGCGTACCTGACCTGCTCCGCCAGGCGCTCGGGCGTCAGGCCCGCGAGGTACTTCTTCCACTCCCGCTGGCCGTCGCCGAGCCACGTGACGCACTGGGAGAGGGAGAGATCCGGCCAGACGGCGAGCGGCGCCGGGCGGAGCTCGAGCCGAGAGAGCCACAGCGCTTCGGCGGCCACGATGTGCGCCATGCGCTTCAGCGCGGCCGGGGGCGGCGGTCCGGCGGCCGCGAGCGAAGCCAGCGCTTCGCGATTGGCCCAGTGGTCGTAGTCGAACAGCCTGCGGATATCGGACATCCGCGCCTCCGGATCAGCCGGTCGTTCGCGAACACTACACCGGGCTGCCCGGTTCGTGCCAAGGGGCCGTCGCGGCTCAACAGTCACTCCACGTCACGGCGATCGACGCCGCACGACCCTACGAGGTGTGGCCCACCGACTGCTGCTTGACCCAGAAGAAGTTGAAGTCGTTGGCCTCGATGGCGGCCAGTTCCGCGAGGGCGACCGGGTGGAGCTCGCCATCCCGCAGCGCGTGCGGCAGGTAGTGCTTCTCGCGCAGCAGCCCGATGAGCGCTCCGGGATCGATCCCGCCCTGCCGCATGTAGCCCGGCGAGAACTCACAGAGCATCAGCGGAAGAGTGTCGAGCAGCTTCCTGGCACCATTCAGCACGTAGTACTCGTAGCCCTCGACGTCAACCTTCATGAACGCGACCGTGCGGGGGTCGATCCCTTGCCGGTCAAGGAATACGTCCAGGGACGTCGTCTGGACCTCCACGGTGCCCTCGTCGTTGATCGGCAGCAGCGAGTGCCGGCCCCGGTTCTTGTTAGCGTACAGGTAGAGGGTCTTGGTCGTCTGTGCGTCGGACGCCGCCTCCTGAACGGGCCGCACCGCGTCGCAGCCGTTGAGCCGGATGTTCTCCGAGAGCAGTCGGAAGCTGAGCGGATCGGGCTCGAAGGCGAGAATCGAGATTCTGGCCTTCGCGCTCCGTGCCACGGTCAGCGAGTACCATCCGATATTGGCGCCGACGTCAAGAAAGACGCTCCCCTCCTCGAAGGCGATACGGCGCGTGATGTACGCGGTCAGGTCCGCCTCGTAGGACCCGCGCTTGAAGATCCGCCGCCCGATCGCATCCTCGACCCTGAACCGCAGGCGAAGATCGAAGGAGGGAACGCGGGCGACCAGGTACTTCCGCTGCAGCAGATACCGCGCGATGAAGTAGAGAACGCTCTTGACCCAGTGCGACGACCCCATCCAGCGCGTCCCTCCCTCCCAAGGCCGTCGTGGCGCGCCGTGCGGGCCGGCCCGGTTCTCGGGGCCGTCGCCGGCTACGTCGGATCCTCCGCTAGCGGAGGAACCGCGCCAGCCGCTCCAGCATCTGCGGCCAGCGGGCGGAGGCGGAGCGGTCCACGACGCCGTACTCCGCGAGGGCGCAGTGCGTGCCCCGGGGCGTGTGCCGCAGAATCACCACCAGCTCGTGCGGCGTCGGCCCGCCGGGCAGGCTCCACCGCACCATCCGCCCGTCGAGGCTCTCGACCAGCTGGGCTCCGTCGAGGGTGCCGGCGCTCCAGCGCGGGAGCACGTCCCGATCCACGAGGGAGCGATACACGGCGTCCACGCTGGCAGGAAGCTCGGCCGATGCGAAGTACCGTTCGCAGGCCGCCAGCACCGCGGACGAGGCCCGCGGATCCTTCCCCGTCTCCGCCAGCAGGCCCAGCGCGGCCAACGCCTGCAGCCAGCCAGCGAAATGGCCCGCGAGGGCGTCCTGCCCCCCCGGCCCCTCCTCCCAGCCGTCGTGGCGGAGATCCACGCGCGTGCCGCTGGCGACGGCGGCCAGCGCGATCTCCAGGCTGGTACTCGTCGTACCGCCGCTCGCGACCGGCCAGCGCATCGCCAATCGGGCGGGAGCGCGCTCCTCACGCTGCTCCGGCCACGCCCGCAAGGGGAGCGCGTCGAGCACGACATCCGGCCGGCCGAGTAGCTGCCGCCAGACCGTCGCCGGCTCAGCGGCCACGAAGCTCTGGATGTGGATCGTCTCCACTACACCCGCGTTTCCTCGATCACGATGCCGCGCTTCGCCAGCTCTTCGACGTAGGGCGCCGCCGGGACGCACTCGTCCGGTGTGTGCACGCCCGTGGCGGCGATGCGACCATCGAGCTGCATCAGGCCCGTGATGGCCAGGGAATAGCCCGTCGTCCGCATCATCGCGGTCACGCCGTTCTGCTCGTCATAGCGGTCCACCATCTGCCACCGCGTGCAGGCGGGCCGTCCGTCCTTCTTGCCCCGCACCTCGACCTGCAGGGCGATCAGGTCGCGGCCGTGCGGTCTCGTAAGCCTGGGCCCCACGGCGGCGATGAAGACGTCGCGCGGCCGCACGCTGCGCCCGTCCACCTCGACGGGCTCGGTGGCGAGCAGCCCCAGCTCCCGGATCGGCCGCATCATGGCCGCGTGCCCCGGGTACCGCAGCGTCTTGTACTCCATCGTCCGAATCCTGCCTTCGTACGTGAAGGGCATGGTGGAGATCCCACCCGACGTGTGAAAGGCCTCGAGCTTGCCGATCGGATGCGGGAACACGACGTGCTCGATCTCCGAAAGCGCTTCTACCTGCATGCGCTTGCCGTCGCGGAGGACCCAGCCCGGCGACGTGTAGTAGTCGAGCACGCCTTCGAGCGAGTAGACGACCATGTAGTTGAGCGGCGGCTCCGGCTGCTGCGGCAGGCCACCCACGAAGATCTTGACGGTCTCCGTTTCGTCCAGCCGGCGGATCCCCTCAGCCGCGAGCACGTTCACCATTCCCGGGGCGACGCCGCAGTCGGGAACCACCGTGATGCGGCTCTTCTTCGCCTGCGCGTCGAGCTGCTTCTGCTCAAAGACGATCTCCGTGTTGCCGCCGAGGTCGGCGTAGTGGACCCCGACCTTCACGGCGAGGGACGCGATGTCGGCGTTGAAGTGGTACGGCGCCGCGGAGAGCACCGCGTCGGCGCGCCGGATGGCGGCCTCGAGCGCCTGGCGGTCTTGGAAGTCGAGGCGCAGCAGCTCGAGGGCGCCGCCCTTCCAGCGATCGAGGAACGCGGGGACGTGCCCGAGGTCCCGGTCGGCCACGACGACGCTCTTGGTGCCAGGCTGCTGCAGTAGATCGAACGCGCAGGCGGAACCCTGCATGCCAGCGCCGATGACGAGGAATCTCATGAATTCTCCCGGACGTGCGGTGCGGCGAGGCACTCAGCAGATAGCCGCGCCGTCATGCGTCCGGAATCGTGCAAGAAGCGTGCGTTGGCTGCGCAGCGGGTTCGTCCGCTATGGCCGTACCCGCGCCGTCATCAACAGGGTGCCCTCGGGATCGACCACCATCGCGTCGGGCTCGCCGTCGAGCGCGACACTCACGACCTGCGGCGCGGCTTGGGGCTGGAGATCGAAGGTGCGTCGCCCCACCACGCGCCCGTCCCGTCGGAACTCGACCGGCACCGTGGGAATCGCGTACCGCCCCCACGCCTCCGGCTGGATCTGGCGCACCTCGAAGGTGGCCCGTCCGCCGGGGCCGGCCCGCCACGCCACGTCGAGCTGCGGGAAGCCCGGCCGGCGCAGCCACTGCGTGAAGAACCAGTCGAGCCGGCGTGCGGAGGCGTGCTCCATTACCCGCTGGAAATCCTCGCTCGTCACGGACGAATCTCGGAAGCGGCCATAGTAGTCCCGGATGCCCTGCCAGAAGGTCGAATCGCCCAGCAGCCCGCGCAGCATGTGCAGCACCCACGCACCCTTGTTGTAGCTGTTCGCGTCGAGAAGCTCGGTGGGCGTGGTAACCGGCGTGTCGATGACGGGCCGGTCCACCTCTCGCGCGCTCATGTACCGGAGGGCCTCGCCCCGCAGCCCGCGCGTGAGTACCGAGTCGCCGTCGAGCGCAGCGCCTGCAACCAGGCCGAGATAGGTCGCGAAGCCCTCCGACAGCCACAGGTCGTGGAACTCGCGCTCGGTGACGGCGTCGCCGAACCACTGGTGCGCGGTCTCGTGACGCACGACCCCCTCGCCCATCCTCCGGGCGACGTACTCCTGCTCGGCATAGAAGATGGCGGTCGAGTTCTCCATCCCGCCGTACCGGGTCGCCGACTCGACGTGCGCCAGCTTCTCGTAGGGAAACGGCCCCACCAGCCCCTGCAGAACCTCGGCGATCTCCGTCACCCGCCGGAACGGCACGGCATTCGCCCAGGCCGAGTCTTCGGGGTACGCCCACACCTCGATGGGGATCGTGTCGCGCCCGGAAACGAGTGGCCGGCGCCGGCTCACGGTGAACGGCGCCGCGCCGATCACCATGGTGTAGGTAGGAATCGGGCGGTGCTCCTCGTACGCCCACCACGACCGCCCATCCGGCGAGCGCCCCTCCCGCGCCAGACGCCCATTGGCCACGACGCGCGAGTCGCGCGGCGCACTGACCAGCCACAGGACCTCGGCCTTGTCGGCCGGGCTGTCCACGGTCGGGAGCCAGGCCCTGGCCCGCTCCGGCCAGTTGTCGCCGAACGCGGATCGGCGTCCTGAGGCATCGGTCCGGAAGATCAGGCCGTCCTGCGGCGTGCCGTGGTAGGACACGGAGACGTTCTCGGTCTCGCCCAACGCCCTCGGCGGGAGCGCGATCCTGAGGCGGGAGCCGTCATAGGCGTAGCTCACGCGTTCATACAGCTTCGCGGGCTCGCTGCCATGCGATCCGACCGAGTCCACGGTCAACCCCACGAGGTTCAGCGTGAGGGTATCGGGCGAGCCGGGGGCGCGGCGGAAGACCACCACGGCCCGCGCCGCGATCGCGGACCCCGTGTCAGGCAGAACGATCTGGAATCCGTAAGAGAGAATGTCGATCGCCGGGTGCGGCGCCGGCTGCTGCGCTGCCGCGCACGCGGCGTGCAGCAGTGCCAGCACCGCGGGGGCGGCCGGGCTGAGCACGCGGGCTCTCACCCCCGCTCCCCGCCCCCTACCGGCCGATGTAGTGAACCCGGAAGATGCGGCCGCCAAAGTCGTCGCTCACCAGCAGGCTGCCGTCGATCGCCATCAGCACGCCCACCGGACGCGCCCAGGGATCGGTTGCCCCCGGCGGTAGGAAGCCGACGACGAAGTCCGTGATGGCGACGGGAAGGCCGTCTTGCTGCCTCACGTACACGACCTTGTAGCCGGTCGGAACGCTGCGGTTCCAGGAGCCGTGATATGCGACGAAGGCGCCGCCTCGGTATGCGGGCGGGAACTGCGTTCCGGTGGAGAACGCGATGCCGAGGGGTGCGGAGTGCGCCTGAAACGTGATTCCCGGCGCCGCAAGATGCGAGCAGTCGGCGTTCGCGTATTCGGGGTTTGGGTGTTCCGGGAGATAGCAGCGTGGCCAGCCGTAGTCGCCGCCCTGGTGCAGCACGTTGATCCGGTCCGGCGGCAGGTCGTCGCCGAGCAGGTCGCGGTCGTTGTTCGTGCCCCACAGCTCACCGGTGACCGGCTCGAACGCCAGGCCGACGGAATTGCGCAGCCCGCGGGCGAAGATCTCCGCTCCGCCGCCGTCCGGATTGAGGCGCAGCACCGCGGCGCGGCGCGAGTCGGATTCGTCGCAGATGTTGCAGGAGGACCCGACGGAGACGTACAGCTTGCCGTCCCGGGGCCCGAACACGATGGAGCGGGTGAAATGCCCGCTGCCGTGCGGCAGGTCCGGCACCACCACCTGGGGCGTCGTCGAGCCCGGGACGAAGCGCACCACCCGATGCGTCTCCGCGACGTACAAGGTATCGCCGCGGAATGCCAGGCCGTGGGGGAGGTTGAGCCCCTGTGCGACCGTGATGACGCTGTCGGCACGACCGTCGCCGTTGGCGTCGGGCAGCTTGACGACGCGACCCTGGCGGGTGAGCGAGAGGTACAGCGAGCCGTCCGGGCCGAGGGTCATGAACCGGGCGCCACGCAGTCCTTCCGCGAACACATCCACGGCGAAGCCCGGCGCCACCGTGAGCGTGTGTCCGGCGACCTCGACGCTTCTGGTCGCGCCCGTGGAGTCCTGGGCGCTGACCCTGCGGGGCGCGGCGACGGCCGCCACCGAGGCGGCCAGCGCGAGCGCCAACGAGCTACGACGCATAGACCCCCCTCGTGGCTGATTCAGGCGACGGCGCAGTCGTGTCCCGGCTGTGCAGCGCTTCCTGCTCGGCCGCAGCGACTTCCGTCTCCACCCGCGCCTCCACCGCTTCCAGCGCGGCCGATGTCACACCGATCCCCTTGAGGTGCTCCTCGTACAGGCCGATCGGGTCCTTGTTCCCCCACTCGACGAACAGCTCCGCCGGCAAAATGGCCCTCGCTTCGCGCTCGTCGTGGGTGGCGTGCCCGCCCATGCGGAAGGTGTTCGCGACCAGCATCACAGGCCCCTCGCCCCTGCGGCATCGCTCCACGGCCAGGCGCGTCGCCGCGTAGGCGTCCAGCACGTTGTTGCCGTCGAAGCTGGCGCCCGCCATGCCGTAGGCCGCGGGCAGCTCCCGGAAATCCTCCGGCAGATGGTGCTGGGGGAGGCGCGTCCCGAGCGCGACCTGGTTGTTCTGGATGATGAAGATCGCCGGGACCTTCTGCACGGCGGCGAAGTTCAGCCCCTCGTGCGCCGTGCCGGTCTTGGTCGAGCCGTCACCGATCCACGTGACGGCGACCCGCGCCTCGCCACGCAGCCGGCTCACCAGCGCGAGGCCCGCAGTCACGGGCACCACGTCGCCGACGTGCGAGATAGGCTGGAGCACGCGCCGCTTGAGGGAGCCAGCGTGCAGGTCCCGGCCGCCGGAGGGCGCATCGCCGGTCCCGAGGTAGCTCCGGAGATTGTCCGCGATGCTCATCCCCATCTCCGCACACGCACCCGCGTTGCGGATCATCGGCACGACGATGTCCCGGCCACGGTCCAGCGCGTGCACCGGCCCCACCGTCGTGGCCTCTTCACCGGTGCCGAGCCACGCCTTCGAGATGACGCCGGTGCGGACCCAGCGCTTGAGCGTGACGTCCTGCAGCCGCGTGCGGACCAGGCCGGCGTACAGCCCGAGCAGCGCCGCCTCGTCCAGCGCCTCCACGATCGCGCTGCGCTCGGCGTCGGCGCGCAGCGTCTCGGCGAACCGCGCCACCAGCGACGGATCGGGTTTCCACGAGACGTACTCGGGCGGGTCGAAGGCCGGATAGCGCTTCACGGAGCGGGGGGCGGTGCTCGGGTCTAGGGATTGGGCGAAAGATAGACCTCGCCGCCCTTCATCACGAACCCCGGATGCTGGAGCGTGGTGATGTCGGCGAGCGGATCGCCCCGGACCGCAACCAGATCCGCGTACTTCCCGGCCTCGAGCGACCCGACGTCGTGCTCCATCCCGAGCAGCGTTGCCGATCCCATCGTTCCGGCCTGGATGGCCTGCATCGGCGTCATGCCGCCCACGCTGACGAGCAGCTCAAACTCCCGGGCGTTCTGGCCGTGAGGATCCACGCCCGCGTCGGTCCCCAGGGCGATCTTGACGCCCCCGGCAACGGCAAGGCGGATGGAGCGCTGCATCGCCTCCCAGGCGCGACGGCCCTTCTCCGCCATCCAGGCAGGGAGGCGGGCTGCCGCCTCCGGCGTGCCGACGGACCAGCCGGCGAACAGGGTGGGCACCAGCCAGGTGCCGCGCTGCACCATCATCCGTGCGGCCTCCTCGTCCAGGAACGAGCCGTGCTCGATGCTGGTGACCCCGGCGCGGACGGCGGCCTTGATGCCCTCGGTGCCGTGCGCGTGTGCGGCGACGCGCCGGCCGAGCATGCGCGCCGTCTCGACCGCCGTACGCATCTCCTCCTCGGTCATCTGCTGCGCGCCGATCTCGTCGCCCGGCGAGAGGACCCCGCCGGTCGCGCACAGCTTGATCACGCCGGCGCCATACTTGACCTGCATCCGCACCGCCGCCCGCACCTGGTCGGGGCTGTTGGCGATGCCCTCCAGCGGCCCCCGCTCGCCCCCGAGCGCGCCGGGCGCGAAGCCGTCGGCGTCGCAGTGGCCGCCGCTGATCCCGACGAGGTGGCCCGCGGCGATCATGCGCGGACCCGGCACGCGGCCGGCGTCGATGGCCCGCTCGAGGGCGAGGTCGGCGAAGTGGTCGGAGCCGACGTCGCGTACAGTGGTGAAGCCGGCGAGCAGGGTGGCGCGTGCGTTCGCGGCGCCCCACAGCGCGTCGTCGCCCTCGTCGTCGGTGACGGTGCGGTGGACGAAGTCGCCCACCCCGAGCGGCCGGGAGGCGAGGTGGACGTGCGCGTCGATGAAGCCCGGCAGGATCGTGTAGCTCGAGAGATCCACGACCCGAGAGCCGGCCGGCGCCCTGACCCCTGCGCCGACCGACTCGATCCGGTCGCCGCGGATCACGATCACCGCGTTCCGCACCGGCGCCGCCCCGGTCCCGTCGATCAAGGTGCCGGCCCGGATGGCGAGGAGCGGGGCCGGTGGAGCCTGCTGGGCGGCCGCGCCGGCGACGCCGGTAGCGACCGCCGCGAGGCCCAGCGCGAGCCCGCGGACGCGGTGCATCATCGTTCCCCCTGCGGTCAGAAGAGTTTTTTCAGCTTGCCCATGACGCCGCTGCTGGCCCCGGTAGCTTCCTCGAGAGCCTGCGCGAATTCCGACGCCGTCTGATAGCGGTCGCCCGGATCGGTCTCCATGGCCTTCATCAACGCCTTCTCGAACTGAGGCGTGAAGGTGAGATCCGGCCGGGCCTTGCGCAGCGGGATCGGCTGCCCGCGCAGCCGCGCGATCATCATGACCTGGGCGCTCTTGCCCTCGAACGCCAGCTTGCCCGTGAACATCTCGTACGCCACCAGCCCGAGCGCGTAGATGTCGGAGCGCCCGTCGAGCGGCTTGCCGCGGATCTGCTCGGGGCTCATGAACTCCGGCGTGCCGAGGATGATCCCGGTGGCGGTGAGCTTGGCCATCCCGGGCTCGGCGCGCCGCTCCTTCGCAAGGCCGAAGTCGGTCACCACCGCCCGCGGGGGTCCGTCGCCCTCCGGGCAGATGAAGATGTTCTCGGGCTTGAGGTCGCGGTGGATGATCTGCTGCTGGTGCGCGAAGTGCAGCGCGTCGCACACCTGCCGCATGATCGGCACGCCGGCCTCGACCGAGATCGGTCCTTCGCGGACCTCCTTGTCGGAGAGCAGCTCCCCCCTGAGCAGCGGCATCACGAGGTAGATCAGCCCATCCTCCGTCTCGCCAAGGCGGAGGATGCGGCAGATGTTGGGATGATCGAGCCGCATCGCGAGGCCCGCCTCCCGGCGCAGCCGCTCCGCCGCCGTCCGGTCCTGCGCAAGCTTAGGCGTCATGATCTTCACGGCGACCAGATCTCCGCTGGAGATGTCCTTCGCCTCGTACACGAACGACATCCCGCCCTCGCCCAGCTTCCGCACCACCTTGTAGCGCTGATCGAGGATCTGGTCCCGCAGTGTCTTGGCCGGATCCGCGGTCGTCGGCTTCGCCTTCACCGCCTGCCGGACCTGCGTGCCGCCCGCCGCGCCCGGCGGCGGCGCCGGCGCGACGTCCACGAGCTGCGTCCCGTCCTTCGGGCAGAACCGGGCGTCACCCGCGTACACGGAGTGGCACCGAGGACAACGGCGTTGGCTCACTGTCTCACCACGTTGCGGCCGTCCGCCTTGGCGCGATACAGCGCCGCGTCGGCCAGCGCGAGGAAGGATTCCGGCGTCTCGACCGCCCGGTCGGGATAGCACGCGACGCCGACGGACACGGTAATCCGGACCGGGGCGCCCGGGTCGCCGAACGCGTAGTTGGCGATCCGCTGACGCATCCGGTCCGCGAAGATCATCGCGCCATGAACCGCAGTCTCGGGCAGCAGCACCACGAACTCCTCGCCGCCGTACCGGGCCACCGCGTCCACCGACCGGGCGTCACGCTTCAGCAGCTCCCCGAGCTGGCGCAGGACTGTGTCCCCGACTAGGTGGCCGCGCGTGTCGTTGATCTTCTTGAAGTGGTCGATGTCCACCATCAGCAGCGTGAGGACCAGGTTGTAGCGGCGCGCCCGCTCCAGCTCGCGCTCCAGCGCCTCGAGCAGCGCGCGCCGGTTGAAGCATCCCGTCAGCGCGTCGGTGGAGGCCAGGGCCTCGAGGCGCGCCTTGTCCGACACGACGCTCTCGAAGTCGTGCGCCTTCTCGATGGCCGCCACCGCCGCCTTGATCACCGTGTCGGCGAACTGCGCGTCGTCGTGCGTCAGCGCCGGCTCCCCTTGCCCGGTGCGGAGGTACAGCACGCCGCACTGCTCCTCACGCATCTGGAACGGCAGCGTCACCACCGACTGGGTCGGCACCGGGATCCCGGTCCGGGTCCACATCTCCCGCACTTCCTCGAACAGCGGGTCCGTAGACACGTCCCGCACGATCACCATGTGGTCCGTCTCGAGCGCCTTCAGGATCTCCGGGTATCGCGATAACTCGATCCGGAGGTTGCGCAGCATCGGGTTCTCGTAGGCGGCCACCACCGTGCCGTACACGTCGCCCGGCTTCGCCAGCACCAGCGACGCCCGCGAGATGTTGAGGGCGCGCGCGACCCGCCGCGCAAGGATGTGATAGATCTCGTCCGGTTTGAGCGAGTCGGTGAGCTCGTGCAGGATGTCCACGATCGCGCCGCGCGCCCGCGCGTCCTCGCGCGCCGTGCGCAGTTCGCGGCCGTGCTTGAGCTGCGACTCCACCCGCGCCAGCAGCTCCTTGACGCGGAACGGCTTGGCCACGAAGTCGGACGCCCCCAGCCCCAGTGCCTTCGCCGTGCCGTCCTCCGGGTCCATGGAGGAGATCATGAGCACCGGGAGGTCGCGCCACTGCGGCTCCCGCCGGATCCGCTCCAGCAACTGCAGCCCGTCCACCTTCGGCATCATGATATCGAGCAGCACCAGGTCCGGGTGCTCGTCGTCGAGACGCTCGAGCAGGTGCTCCCCGTTGGGGACCGCCACCACCTCGCATCCCTGGCCCTTGAGAATCCAGGTCAGGGTGCCCACCAGCGCCGAGTCGTCGTCGGCCACCAGTACCTTGGCGCCCGTGAGTTGCTTGAGGTCGGTCACGCGGATCCCGCCAGCAACGAGCGCAGGCCTTCCCACTCGATATTCCCGCCGGAGAGCACGGCCACCACCGGACCGCCGAGCGCGCCGGCAGGCTGCGCGAGAAGCCACGCCAGGGTCGCGGCTCCCGACGGCTCGACCACCAGCTTGAGGCGGTCTAGAGCGTAACGCACCGCCCGCACGATCGCCGCATCCGAAACCAGGCACGCGCGGTCCGCGTAGCGAGCCAGATGCGCGAACGTCAGCGCGCCGATCCTGAGCGGCAGCAGCCCGTCCGCCACGCTGCCCGTCTTCTCCAGCGTCACCGGATGCCCCGCGGCCCGCGCCCGCTCGAAGGTCGGCGCCCCCTCGGGCTCCACCGTGACGACCACCGCCTCGCTCGCCAGCCCCTTGACCGCCGTCGCCACGCCCGCCGCCAGACCACCGCCCCCCACCGGTACCACCACGGTGCGCACGTCCGGGCAGTCCTCCACCAGCTCGAGGCCGGCCGTGCCCTGCCCCGCGATGATCGCCGGATGATCGAACGGCGGCACCATCGCCAGGCTCTCCCTCGCGGCGATCTCGACCGCACGGTTGTAGCGATCCTGCGATGTCCGCCCCGCCAGCACCACCCGGCCCCCCAGGCGCTCCACCCCGCTCCGCTTGGGGGCCGAGACCGTCTCCGGCATCACGATCACGGCCGGCAGGCGGAAGCTGCGCGCTACGTAGGCCACCGCCTGGCCGTGGTTCCCGGAGGAGTAGGTGATCACTCCGGTCGCCCCCGACTCCGCCAGCTGACGGATCAGTGTGTAGGCTCCGCGCAGCTTGAACGCGCCGACGCGCTGCAGGCTCTCCGGCTTGACGAACACCGGGAAGCCGTGACGTTCCGCCAGCTCGTCCACCGGCAGCAGCGGGGTCCTGACCGCGACGCCGCGCAGGTGGTGCGCGGCCGCACGTATGGCGTCGAGGGTGACCAGCTCGGGGGGCGAGGCGACCGTCACGCGGTGGATGACTCCTTATGAAGGCCGCAAAGTACGGCGGGGATGATGCAGCGGCAAGGCTGCGCAGCGCAGCACGTTACCGCTTGCGCGCACTGCGACGGATCAGCCAGTGGGTCGCGGCCAGATCCAGCACCATGATCCCGAACAGGATCACGGTCCCCGTGGTTCCGATCACCCGGAAATAGCGAAGCGTCGCGATGAAGATCGAATACACCAGCACGCCAGCCAGAACCAGCGGGCGGATCACGCCGCGGGAATCGTGGGCGGGGCGACGCCGCGCGTCAGGTGGGAAATGAACTCTCTGGTCGCCGGGGTCGGCTCGGCGTCGGGGTGCCTCACCACCGCAAGGTAGCGGGAGAGGCTCACGCCAGCGACCCGCCGGACCCGCACCCGGCGCCCCAGCACGGGCTCCGCCACGGCGAGCTCAGACACCACCGAGGCGCCGAGGCCCGCCGCCACCGCCTGCAGGATCGCCTCCGTGCTTCCCAGCTCGAACTGCACGTTGAGGGACTGGCCCACGGCGCGCAGCCCCCGCTCGAGTGCCTCCCTCGTGCTCGATCCCACCTCACGCACGATCAGCGGATGCGCCGCCAGAGTCTCGCCATCGAGCCGGAGCGCGGCAGCCAGCGGGTGCATCGTGGGCGCGACCACCACCAGCTCGTCACGCCGGAACGGGGTGACCTGGAGACCGAGCCGCTCCGCCGTCTCCCCGATCACACCAAGATCCACCGCGCCGGCCAGCACCCACCGCTCCACGTCGCGCGTGTCGCCGATCTTGAGCTGCAGATCCACATCAGGGTGACGCGCGCGAAACTCCGCCAGCGCGCGAGGTAGCAGATAGGTGCCTGGCGTCGTGCTGGCGCCGATCGCCAGCCTGCCACGCCGGAGCTGGAGGAGGTCACCAACCGCCCGCTCCGACTCGTCCACCAGTCGCAGGATTCGACGTGCGTAGTCCACCACCAGGCGCCCGGGCCTCGTCAGTACGGTCCGCCGGCCCGAGCGCATGAGAAACGAAAAGCCGTAGTGGCGCTCGATAACCCGGAGATTCTGCGACAGGGCCGGCTGGCTCATCCCGACCGCTCTAGCGGCCGCCGTGACGCCCCCCTCGTCGGCCAGGGCCACGATCAGCCGGAGGCGGCGCAAGGTGATGTCCAGGGACGAGGGACGTGGCATAAGTGGCCCCTATGCTATCGAAAGATAGCCATCATTGACCTTATCGCAAATAGAGATGACTCTTGTAGCAATCACTGCGCATCTGGGCGCCCCACCCCCGTTCACTTCCTGCGCATCGGTAAGGGGTGCCTCGGCCACGTGCCGGTGGCCGGCGGCGAGGCGCTGGTGGTGGACGCAGGCCGCGGCGTCCGGGCGCTGCTGGGGCACCTCGCCCCGGGCGCGGAGCGCGCGTTACGCGCGCGGCCGACACGCATTTCCACGCGGATCACATCTCGGGTGGACCCGCGGTGGCGCGGGAGACTGGCTCGTGATGCCGCGCAGCCCCCGAACTTCGAGACGATCGGCGAGGTCAACCGGCGCGGGCACACCGATGAGCATCCGGCCGAGCTGGAATTCGGACCCAACCGGTGCGCCGTGACAGCGATGTTGTAGGGTCAGGCCGGCCGGATTCGGCGGCGTCAGCGCTGCAACAGACCCTGTGCCTGCAGCAGTTCGGCGTTGAGGAGTGCAGCCCCCGCGGCGCCGCGAATCGTGTTGTGGCCCAGCACGATGAACTTGTAGCCCATGACGTCGCAGCGGCGCACGCGCCCGATCACGGATGCCATCCCTCGCTCCACGCCGATGTCGAGGCGCGGCTGCGGCCGGTCTTCCCCGGCGACGACGACGGTCGGGTGCGCAGGAGCGCTGGGCAGGCCGCGCTCCTGGGGGACGCTCCGGTAGCTGGCCAACGCCTCGCACACCGCCTCCGGACCCGGGTCCGACCCCAGGGTCACGAACACGGCCGCGGTGTGCCCGTCCACCACCGGCACCCGGGTGGTCTGAGCGCTGACGGTGACGGGATGCGGAGCAATCCGGTCGGCCGCGAGGGTCCCGAGGATCTTCTTCGTCTCTCGCTCGATCTTCTCCTCCTCGCCGGCGATGTACGGCACCACGTTGCCGAGGATGTCGAGCGATGGCAGGCCCGGGTATCCGGCGCCCGAAACGGCCTGGAGCGTGGTGACGGCGACGGCCTTGAGGCCGAAGCGGCGTTCCAGCGGTGCCAGGGCGAGCACCAGCGTCGCCGTGGAGCAGTTGGGGTTCGTAGCGATGAAGCCGCGCCAGCCGCGGTTCCGGCGCTGCGCCGGGATCAGCGCGGCGTGGTCCGGGTTCACCTCCGGCACGAGCAGGGGGACGTC
>Ga0187773_10000422_pt1 | contig 17048 bp, 22 predicted proteins | sample 0216_BV02_MP05_1_FD_133133 | JGI IMG/M metagenome (GOLD analysis project Ga0187773, IMG submission 133133) | Tropical peat soil microbial communities from peatlands in Department of Meta, Colombia - 0216_BV02_MP05_10_MG | ecosystem: Environmental > Terrestrial > Soil > Wetlands > Peat | place...
GATCCGCTGTGCCTCCTTTGCCGGCAAGAGGGTCAGGAGGGTTCCAAGAGTTTTCTCTTTTTCTTCCGGTCGTACGGTACCCACTATCTTTTCAATGTCTCTAGCGATGGACCCGTGGACCCTGCGGATCTCTTCAACATGCATCTCAACGGAATGGAGGGATTCGGTAAGGAGGTCCACGGACCCCTGGCGCAGGAATCCCGATTCTTTCTTCAGCTCTTCTCCCAAAAGATGGTAGTGGAGGAGCTCCTCCTCCATCCGCTGACAGAGCTCTTCCAGAAGCCCCTCGCGCAAAGGGGTCACGGTTTCTTCTCCTCTTCCTGCTCTTTTTCCTCGCCCGTTTCCAGCAGACCTGGGGGGAACAGGCTCAGGCATTCCGTTCGCTTCCTGATTTCCTGAAGGAAGGAGTGAAAGTGGCAATGTTCATCTTCGATCATCTGACAGACCAGCTGTAGATGATCTTCCAGCTCTTTCATTGACTTCCTCTTTCCTTCCCGCCCCCCTGAGCTGGCCTTCTGCGGAAAGGGGCTCGCTCTTTTCTTCCCTCTTAAGGACCTGGTTATAGATTTTCTTTCCCAGGCCGATCCCGCCCCTTTGGGCCATTTTTTTGCTCAACTCCTGGTCCATGAGGCTGTCGTAAATCTCTTTACCAGGGCCATTCCCCCAGAGCCCGCTGGAAGGAACGGATTGTCGCATGACTTTCAGCATCCGGGCCAGGAACAGGGCCTCAAAGTCTGAGCAGGCCTTTTTCAGTTTCTCCCGATCGATCTTGCGGCTTCCCGGGTCTTCTCCCCGGGAGCCTGCTTCCGGGGCTTTACCCATCTTGTTTATCGGCATGCTCTCCATTTTCTTGAATTCCTAGTAGACCTCCAGGTCGGCCTGCAGGGCCCCGGCAGCCTTGATGCTCTGGAGGATGGAGATCAGGTCCCGGGGGGTTGCGCCGATGGCATTCAGGGCCTTGACGACCTCTCCCAGGTCCGCCCCGCTGGGTAGGATGATCATGGGCTTTCCTTCCTCCTTGACCGCCAAACTCGATTCGGGAGTGACCACCGTGGCTCCTCCGGGGGTCATGATGGGTCCGGTTCCTTCCCGCGGAGGAATTTGGATGGAAGGGGTCCCGGGGGGAGACCCGGGGGCAAAGGGCAAGGGTTGGGATACGTTGTACCGTTCCTTAATCTGTATGCTCAGGTTGCCGTGGGCCACGGCAACGGTGGAGATCCGGACCTTTTCTCCCAGAACCACCGTTCCAGTCTTTTCATTCAGGATGACCTTGGCCACTGCATCGGGGGTGACTTCCAACCTTTCCAGGGACGCCATCCATTCTGCCACCCGGTCTTGATGGGAGTCGGGGACGGCGATCTTGATGGTGGCTGAATCCACACATCGAGAATAGGCGCCGCCCATAGAGAGGTTGATCACCTCCTTTACCTTTTCCGCCGTGGTGAAATCAGGATGGAAGAGGGTCAGGGCCAACTCCTTCTTCCCGTCTAAAGTGACGGGGACCTCTTTTTCGATCACGGCCCCTTTGGAGATGAGTCCGGCTGTAGGATGGTTTTTCGTAACGCTGCTTCCCGAGGCCCCGGAAACGGAAAACCCTCCGGTCACGATCGCGCCTTGTCCTACGGCGTACACCTGACGGTCAGGACCCAGGAGAGGGGTCATGAGCAGGGTTCCCCCACCCAGGTTGGTGGCATCCCCCATGGAGGAAACATGGGCATCGATCCGGTTGCCAACCCCTCCAAAAGGAGGGAGGGTGGCGGTGACCATGACCGCGGCTACGTTTTTGAGGCGGGTTACCAGGATTCGGTCCGGGGGGATTTTGATCCCCATCCTTTCCAACATGTTGGCAATGGAACGGATGGTGAAGTCCACACTGGTGGTGTTGTCGCCGGTTCCATTGAGGCCCACGACGAGTCCGTATCCCGCCAGTTGGTTACTCCGAACCCCCTTGAAGAAGGCGATATCTTTCAGCCGGGCTCCCCAGGCAAACGAAGGAAGGGACATCATCAGCCCGGTGATGACAGCCAAACCAATCAGGACCGATCTCTTTTTCATGGCGGCGCTCCTGCCCGAAACCTTTCCTAGAACGGCCATACCCAATCCAGAATCCTCGCCAGCCAGCCCGGACGCTGCTTGTCGCTGACCGCTCCCTGGCCGATCAGTTCGATCCTGGCATCAGAAATATAAGTGGAAAGGATGATGTTGCTGGCGCTGATGTCTTCGGTCCGGATCACCCCTTGCACATTGATGACCTGGTTCTCGTTGTTCACCCGGACTTGGCGGTTTCCCTGGATGGCCAGATACCCGTTGGGCAAAACCTGAAAAACCTGCGCGGTGATGTAAGTGCTCAATTGAGAGCTTCGGGTCGTATCCCCCTTGCCGTCAAAATTATTGGCGAAGTCTACTTTCTGGTCGCTTCCTACCCAGTCGCCCGTTATCTTGGACAGGACCCCGCTCCAGCTGGCTTCCAGGTTCGAGGCACGGGTAGTCTTGGTCGCGGCGTTATTGGAGGCTGTGGCCGATTCCACTACGTTGATGGTCACAATATCTCCAACATTTCGGGCTTTCACATCGGCAAACAGATTGCCCCCCCTTGCGGAAACCCACAGAGAGCCCTCGGACAGGGGTGCATAGGGAGAAGAATAATGCTGGGCTGCTGCAAGGGGTAGAGAGTATTCGCTCTTCGAGGAAGCCTGGGGGATCAAACATCCTGTTCCCCAGATTGATACCAGAATCAGGGCTGCGGGAAGGGAAGAAAGCTTTTTCATCAAGCTTGGCTCCTTTTTAAAAATCCACCAACAACGTGTGGCCGTCCAAGACCTGTCCATAGACTTCTCTGTTGCTGGAGATATTGGTCACCTTGATTCGATCTCCAGCCCGGCCTTCTTCTTTCACTTCGCCCATGCAGGTAATCTTGAAATGGTCATTCTCCACCAACAAGGTCACCCGATCCCCTTTTTTGACCAAAGGAGGAACCTCCACCATGGATTTGCGCAGGACCTCCTGGGTGTTGATTGAAAGGGTTAACCTTTTCCCAAGCACTTCTCCCACGTCCGTGATTACATCCGCGGCTTGCTGGGTGATGTTTCGGTTCACAAGCTGGACATCCTTTTCTTCCACAATCTGGTGCCTTCGGAGGGAATTTTTGGCAACCACCACCTCGGCAAAGACCTCCACCCGCGCCTGGGCGCGGACCTCCCGAACCTTCTCTCCCTCGGCCCAAAGGATCAGGAATACGGGGATATTGCCCCCCTGGTAAAACTGGGCCGGAGCTCTGACCTCCCAGGAGAGGACCCCGGGGGGAACCATAAACGGGTCGATTCCCTGTATCTCCCTAACTTTCACGCTCTTTTTCTCATCCCCCAGGGCTCTCTGGAAGTGGTCTTCCAGAATCTGGCTTAACTCGGCTCGCTCCATGGATCGGCCTGGGCGAGTGACTTCAATCTTATCCGGAATCTGGCTTTGGGCCACCAGGGAAGAAATTCCGTTTCTTTGCAGGGCTGCGGAAAGGGAGGCCCGGGAGAGGATTAAAACGTCACCCGGAAGGGGCGAGGCTTGAATTTTCGTCCTGCCCACTTTTTCCACCAGCGAAGGGGAAGAGCCTTGAATGGAGGCGATATCCTCAAGGTACACCACTTCCTTCTGGACTGAAGCTTGGGTCCTAAAATTCACCGAAAGGGGAGAAGGAGACGCCTCTCCCGTCCAGCAGGCGGAAATGAGAAAAAGACCCAGGAAAAACAACTCTCTGAGAAATCTGCTCCGGCTCATGGGCTTGGTTCCTATCTCTTCAAATTGGACGCCAATTGGAGCATTTCGTCCCCGGTCTGGATGACCTTGGAGTTGATCTCGTAAGCCCTCTGGGTGGTAATCATATTGACCATTTCTTCTACAACATCCACATTGGACATTTCCAGGGAGCCCTGGAGGAGGGTGCCGAAATCATCTGTGCCGGGGTTCCCCGGGATGGTGTCTCCGGAGGCATCGCTGGGGGCCATGAGATTCTGGCCCAAGGACATCAAGCCGGCCGGGTTGGGAAAATTGTACAACTGAATCTGAGCGCTCCCCAGCTCTTTCCCGTCCGATCCGGAGGCCACGATTTTCCCCCCGGGTTCGATAGTGACGGTAAGGGTCTTCGGAGGGACCGCAAATTCCGGCTGAAGGCGGTTGCCGTAGGTATCGCACACGTACCCATCCTTGTCCTGCTTGAAAGACCCAGCGCGGGTGTATACTTCTTTGCCGTTGCTCAAGAGCTTGAAGAACCCTTTTCCCTCGATGGCCAGGTCCAGCTGATTCTTGGTCTGGGTATAATCCCCCTGGAGGTGGACCTTTTCCACGGCCACGACCTTGGCCCCCATGCCCACCTGGATTCCGGCGGGCAACTTTCCGCCCGTGGAAGTGGAAGCGCCGGGCATGCGCAGGTTCTGGTACATGAGGTCCTGGAAATTGACCCGGCTTTTCTTGAACCCGGTGGTATTCACGTTGGCCAGGTTGTTGGCCACCGTATTGAGGTTGGTCTGCTGGCAATTCATCCCCGTGGCTGCTGTCCAAAGACCTCGCATCATCTTCGATCTCCTCCTTCAGGTTCCTTGGGATGGTTAAACTTTGGCCAGTTCGTTGACCGCCTTGGCGTCCATGTCGTCCTGGACCTGCACGATCTTGTAGCAAGCCTGAAAGCTACGCAAGGCGTCGATCATCCGGATCATCTCTTCCATGATATTGATATTGGAGAGCTCCAGTGCTCCCTGATGGAGCTGGCTCTGGGAAGCTTCCTTTTCTTCCTGCTCGCCTTCCAGTTTAAAGAGAGCCTGTCCTTCTTTTCTCAATCCTTGCAGGTCGGGGAAGGTCACTAGGGCGATCTTGTCCCGAATGGACCCGTCCACATTGACGGTTCCATCCTTGTCCACGGAAAATTGGTTCCCCCGCAGGTTGATCTCCCCCGTCCTTCCCCATACCGGATATCCACTATCCTGGACCAGGGTTCCCTCCCGATTCAGACGGAAATGGCCGCTACGAGTGTAGCGGATTCCCTGGGGAGTCTTGACCTTGAAAAATCCTTCCCCCTCGATGGCCAGGTCGAAGGGGTTCTGAGTGGCCTGCAGCTCCCCCTGCTGAAAGGAGGTGACCGAGGTTTCAAACTCACCCAGCGGATTTGAGGAGAAGGCCTCGGAAAAGATCTTATGGAAGACAGGCACGTCCTTCTTGAATCCTGCCGTCTGGGCGTTACTCAGGTTGTTGGCGATAAGCTCGTGCCTTCTCTCCTGTCTAAAGAGCCCGGTGACCGCCAAGTTCTGAAATATTCCCACTTCGATCCTCCTTCAGATTCTGTCTTCAAAAAAGCAAATAGTATGCCACTGCGGCAAGGAAAGCTGTTTCTCCCCTTTCTCATTTCTGTCCCCTTGGAACATTTTTTTATTAGTAAAATAAGCACCTTATGACTATCTTTCGGACAGGGGACGGCGGACTTCTGGAAAGAGATTTCCTTTCCCGGAAAACCTCTTGTTTCCCCATGAGACCAAGGAAAAAAATACCCTAAAGGAAGGGAATTTCTTGCCCCCTTACCCTTGGGTCATGGAGCCGTATTTCTGGTTGAGGGAATAAATGAAGGCCAAGATCTCGGCGACGACCCCATAAACCGACGGAGGGATTTCCTCATAGAAATCCAGCTGGGAAAGGACCTGGATTAGGGCCGGGTCTTCCTGGATGGGAATGCCGTGCTCCTTGGCCAAGGCGATGATCTTTTCGGCCACCCGGCCCGAACCCTTGGCGGTCACCTTGGGAGCACGGTCCGATTTGGGGATGTACCGAAGGGCTACCGCTTTGGGGAGTTTCTCCCCTTTCTCCTGATTTCTCATATTGACTCAGATGATAATGCTGAGAAGAGAAGGAGCTTCTTTCCCCAGCTCCTGCACAACAGTTTCTTTCATGTTCTCTTCACCCTCCACCGATGCCTGGAGGTGGGAGGCGAATCCCAACTTCTCCAAATGAGCCCGCAGGGTCGAAAACCCAAAGTGGATGGACTCGGCCACTTGCCTATCCTCCACCAGAAACCGGCAGAAGAGAGTCTTCTCCCTCATCTGGACTTCGATCCTAACCTTGCCCCAGGAAGGAAGGTTCAGCAAAAAGAGAAGTGAGAACCCGTCTTCCCCGCCCTGCGCCGACTCCCTTTTGGGGAAAGAAAGGTTTAATTCCACTAGTTGCAGGTGAGACCCCAGCCAGAAGGGAAAAAAGAGAAAAAGTCCATCCGTCCGTTCAGGGCTTCGCGAGTTCAGGACCTGGTAGAATTCAACTTTCTGGAGAAAGGACTCCAGGTCCTGCTTCAGGTTCTCCACCCGGGAAGGGTCCCCTTCTTGCATTCCCTCCCTTCCCACCCCTTGCAATTGAGCCAGGAGCTTCATTCCCAACCCCTTCAGGTCTTCCTGGAGAACCTGAGATAGAGGTTCCCCTCTGGCCCCTTCCATCCAATTCTTCACTTTGTTCTCCCAGAAAAAACCCGAATTCTCTACCAGCCTCCGCAGAGTGTCTTGACGAAGCGCAGAGAGATCGGGGAGGGATCGCAGGAGAGATCGGACTTCCTCCAAGGCCCTCTGAACCGATGAGGGCATTCCCTGGGGTCCTGCTTTGACCAGAAGGGAAAGCCGGTCGGCCAGGTTCTCCAGGGGCACATCAGCACTCAGGTATCTTTTCAGGAGGGAATCAATCTTCAGCTCTCCGGGGGCCTGCGGGGACAGGAGTTTCAGAATCACCTTAGGCTCGATCTCCTCCACTCGTAGCGGAAAGTCTCCAGAAGGGGGCAGGGGAACACGGCTTTCCACCCAGAATTTCTGATCCCCCAGTTGGAGCAGAAACCGGTGCGGCTCCATCTGCCCGAGAATTCTCCCTTGAAGAATTTCACCCGGGCGGAAGAAAGGTACATTCAGGTTAAGCGGGGTTTCGGCCGGAAGGGGGGAAGGTGGAAAGGAAGAGAGCAGTTTGATCTCGTTCAAGGGGTGAAAGCGAGCCTTTTATCCGTGGGTGGCAACTTTTCTCAGGTCCAAGATCAACTGGACCTCTTCCTGGGAAAGCCCCAGTCGTTTAGCGATATCTGCCACCCCACAGCCAGCAGTGGCCATTTCCAGGATTTGACCTTTTCCCTCCTGGGCGCTGGCCTTCGGCGGGGAAGCTGGAATCTTTTCCTCGATCTTCTCCAAAAGCTGGCTCAAATTCTGAATCTTCCCGTCTAGGGATTCGACCAAACTCTTAACCAGTTCCCGCTTCTCCACTAGGGTTTGGGCAAGGTCCCCAGAGAGGGACTCTGATTCCTTCAGCAACTGGTTTATCTTCTCCAGATTGCCTTCCAGCTTTCTCCCCCCAGCCAGGGCTTTGCCCCTCTTCGAGGAGATTCCCTTCGGAGTCCCCCTTAAGAAAAAGAATAAGGTCAGAAAGGAGGCTAGAATGGTTCCCTCTACCACTAATAATCCCCATGTGTCATTCAAGCTCATCCTTGTTCCTTTGCTTTCCGCCCTAGACCAGAATGTCCACCACTTTGCCCGATGCCGGCTTTTCGTTCTGGCCATCTTGTGGGTCTTCCAGGTCCGATTCCTCGACAGCCGGCCTGCCCCGTTCCCTCTTCTTTCCCTTGGACCTGCGGCGGGAATCCTTGTCCACGGGCACCTCTTTAGAGTTTCGGGTCTGACCCGAAGGGTTTAGCCGACTCAACTGACCAAAGAGGGGAGACTCATCCCCCATAGGAATTTTTCCCGTCGCCCGAAGCTTACTTCTTCTCCAGGATTTTGTTGACTTTCTCGATGAACGTCTCGGGAGTAAATGGCTTGACGATGTAGTTGCTCACTTTGAATTTCACCGCTTCCAGGACGTTTTCCTTCTGTCCTTCCGCAGTTACCATCAAGAAGGGCAGGTCCTTCCATTCTTCCTGGCTGCGTACTGCCTTCAGGAGTTCGATTCCCGGCATCTGGGGCATATTCCAGTCGGAAACGATGAAATCGACCTTCTCCCGGCGTAGAATATCCAGGGCCATCTGTCCGTTCTCGGCCTCTAAAATGTTGGTGTGGCCGATCTGGCGCAGGATATTCTTGACGATCCGCCGCATGGTGGCAAAATCATCCACGACCAAGAACTTCATATTTGATTCGCTCATTTCTTTCTCCCTGGCTGATGGGGGTTGCAGGACTTTCGTTTTTCCTCCGGAAGGGAAGTTTCAGGACCTTCCGGATCAAGTGAAATCCCTCATATAACTTCGGACCTTGGTCTTCAGCTTCAGAATTGCCTTCGCATGGATCTGGCAGATCCGGGATTCGGTAAACCCCATGACTTCCCCGATCTCCTTCAAAGTGAGTTCCTCGTAATAATAGAGGGAAATCACCGTCTTTTCCTTGGGGGAAAGTTCCTCGATAGCCTCGGCCAGCACTTTCTTTAACTCCTCCAGTCCGAGAAGATGGAGGGGTTGTTTCTCCTGGTCATCGATGAGCAGGTTGATCAGGTCCTCCTCGGGTAGCTTGGGGATTTTATGGCGCACATTCTCGATATCCAGGAGGAAGACTCCGTTAACTTCGTTCACCAAGTCATAGTAGCTTTCCAGGGAAAGGCCCATTTCTTCCGCAACCTCCTCATCTTCCACCGACCTCCCTCTTTTCTTCTCCAAGGTCTGGCAGGCTTTCTCCAGTTGGGCCGCCTTCTGCCTCACCGAGCGGGAAACCCAGTCCAGGGAACGCAGTTCGTCCAGCATGGCTCCTTTGATCCGGAATTCGGCGTACGTCTTGAACTGCACCTTCTTCTCCGGATCGAACTTATTCAGAGCATCCATTAAGCCGATGACCCCTGCACTCATCAAATCTTCCACCGAAACATGAGGAGGCAGACGCATGGCCAGTCGATGGGCTATGTACTTGATCAGGGGAGTATACTTCAGGATCATCTCCTCCCGGTTGTTTGCCTCCGGAGGGGGGGGGCCTGAAGTCTTCGGACTCGTCGAATAGACCTTGTGATTGAACGCTCTGGATTTCAATCGGCTCTCCCATCCTGTTCGGTCCGTTGCTGACATTGAAACAGATGCTGCCAGAAGAATTGGACCTGGCCTTGTGTTCTGGGGGTTGGGGGCCTCTCGATGAGCTCTCGGGCCATCTCCATGAAAGAACGGCTGGAGAGGGCCTGGGGAAAGGCCTCCAGGACCGGCCGCTGCTTCTTTACCGCCTGGGGGATTTTGTCATCGAAGGGCACGAAGCCCAGATAATCAACCGATATGCCTCCCAGGAAACGATCCACGGCCCTACTGATCTTGCCGAAAGTCTCCTTGGCCTCCTGACCGTTCTGGGCCGAATTGATCAGCAGGGTAAACCGTTCTTTCTTGTATTTGGTGGCCAAAACTTTAATCAGCGCATAGGCATCGGTGATGGAGGTCGGTTCCGGAGTCACTACCACGATCGACTCTTCCGCCGCCAGGTTAAAATAAAGTACATTGGAAGAGATCCCGGCCGCCGTGTCAATGAGCAGGATGTCTACAGTTCCGGCCACAAGGTCCAATTCATTCAGCAGGAATAGTTTTTGGCTCTCGCTCAGGTCCACCAGTTCTAGAACCCCGGAGCTCGCCGGGAGAACCGCCATTCCCCCCGGTCCCCGGGTGAGGATTTCGAAAACCCCCTTCTCCCGGTTTAGAAGGTGCTGAATGTTGTACTGAGGGGTCAGCCCCAGGAGAATATCGATGTTGGCCAGACCCAGGTCTGCGTCGAAGACCAGGACCTTCCGGTCCAGACGGGTAAAGGCAAAGGCCAAGTTGGCCACCACATTGGTCTTCCCAACCCCTCCCTTGCCGCTTCCCACGGAGATCACCCGCGGCCAGCGCGCGGTGTATGCCTCTTTACTCTTCTTCGGGGGTTTGCCCAAAGGTTCACTTCTTTCCTTTTGGCTATCCATGAGGGTCCGCAATCCCTCTGCTTGATCCATTCCCGTAGACCTCGTCAGTTCCATTGAATCCGGTTCAAAACCAAATGGGCTACCCGGCCCTTCGTGGCCAGTTCGATGTCCTCAGGAACTCTCTGACCATTGGTCAGGTAGGACAAAGGCCGTCTAAAACGCAGCAGCTGGTTGAAGAGGGAGGTGAACTCTTCGGTCTCATCGATTTTGGTGAAGATGTAACTCCGAATGGGAAGCAGGCTGAAGCGCTCCCCAATCTGGGCCAAGTCATAATCCTTGGTGGTGGCACTGAGGACCAGGTGGTTCTCCATCCGGCGGTCAACGGACAGGATGTCCTTCAATTCCTCCAACTGCTCCAGCTGATAGGGATTCCTACCGGCCGTGTCGATGAGCACCAGGTCCTGCTGGCGGTTTCTCTGGAGAATCTCTCCCAACTCTTCCCGTCCGGAGGCGATCTCCAATGGCAGGCCTAGAACCCGGGAATAAGTGCTCAGCTGGTCGATGGCCCCGATGCGATAGGTGTCGATGGTGACCAGGGTCACCTTCTTTTTCAGCTCCAGGCTGAAGTGGGCGGCCAGTTTGGCGAGAGTGGTGGTTTTCCCCACCCCGGTCGGGCCGATGAAAGACCACACTTTGCCAATCCCTAGGTCCGCCCCGGTCACTTCCACCTCGTCCATGAACTTCCACTGGAGGTAGTTGCGGTAGGTTTCTGAATTCCTCTCCGTCCGGGATTCCTTGAGCCATATCTTAAGTTCTTCCCCCAGCCGATGGACAAAATCCGGGGCTAAGCCGATCGAGAGCATTCGCTCCAAGAAGGGGTCCTCAGAGGGAGAAAAGCATTCTTTTTTCTTGGCCGTCGGGGGAAGCCACAGAGGGGCCACCTTCCTCGCCGGCCTGGCTCCATGCGCCGGTGCATGGTCAATCGCGGCCACCACTTCCACGGCCATTGGAGAAAAAGCCCGGGTCCTGCCATTGAGTTTCTTCAAGGATTTGGTGGAGAGGATGATGGCCTCGGGCCCCAGGGCCTCCTTCACCCGGCGAAGGGCTTGCTGCATGTCCGGGGCTTCAAATCGTTTAATCTGCATGGGCGACACTCACCGTTCCTAGAGACTGAATTTTCGTCTGGGAAGTCAGCTCGCTGTGGGATAGAACCGCCACCTGGGGCAAAAATCGATCCAGCAGCTTTTTCAGATGACGCCGAACCCCTGGAGAGCATAGGATCACCGGCTGATAGTTTAGATGGGCCACCCGGTCTAAGGTTTGGTGGATGCTGGTCAGGATTTTCTGGGCCACCCCCGGCTCCAGAGCCAGGTAAGAGCCTTGTTCACCCCGGACCAGCTTTTCCCGCAGGAGGTCTTCGATTCTTGGGTCCAGGGCAATGACCGGCAGGGTTCCCTCCGGGGTCTCAAACTGCTTGACAATCGACCGGGAAAGCTTCTGCCGGACATATTCGGTAAGGACCTCTGGGTCCTTCGTCACCGGGCCATAGTCGGCCAGGGTCTCCACGATGGTCAGAAGGTCCCGGATAGACACCCGTTCCCGCAGGAGGTTCTGAAGGACCCTCTGAACGACCCCCAGGGCAAGGTTGTTGGGTGTGAGTTCTTCCACCGCCTTGGGGTAATTCTGGGCTAACCGGTCCAGCAGCTTCTGCACGTCCTGGCGTCCCAGCAGCTCGTCCGCATGTCCCTTGAGGATTTCCGTTAGATGGGTGGCCATGATGGTGGAGATGTCCACCACCGTGTAGCCGGAGAAATGGGCCTCTTCCTTCCGCTTCTCGGGGACCCACAAGGCCGGCAGGCCGAAGACCGGTTCTTTGGTGGGAATTCCTTCGATGGTTTTCTTCACCTCCCCGGGGTTCAGGGCCATCAGGTACCCCATCATCATCTCCGCCCGGGCTACCTCATTGCCCTTGATGAGAACCCGGTATTCGCCCGGATGGAGCTGCAGGTTATCCCGGATGCGCAAGGGGGGGATGATGATTCCCAGGTCAGAGGCAAACTGACGGCGGAGGGAACGGATCCGGCTCAGTAAATCCCCATGCTGTTCTTCATCCACCAGGGGAATCAGGCCGTAGCCCACCTCCAGTTCCAGGCGGTCGAGCTGGAGGAGGGATTCAGCCCCCTCTGCCGAGGGCGGCGGAGCAGCTTTTTTGGTTTCCTCTTCCTTCCTCTGAGCCTGTCGCCGGTTCTCCTGGAGGGTAAGGTAGGCAACTCCCCCGACCATCAGGGAAAGGGTGATAAAGGGGATATGGGGCAGCCCGGGGATGAGACCCATGGCCAATAGGATTGCGGCGGAAAGGCCGATGGCCTGGGGCTGAAGCCGGAATTGGCGGCTGAGCTCTTTTCCTATGCTGAATTCGGAAGCAGCCCGGCTCACGATGATACCCGCCGCCGTGGAGATGATGAGGGCGGGGATTTGGGAAACCAGGGCGTCGCCGATGGTCAGAATCGTGTAGGTCTGGGCGGCGGTCAGGAGGGGGAGGTCCTGCTGGAAAACCCCGATCACGAATCCCCCGCCGATGTTGACCAGGATGACTAAGATTCCGGCAATGGCCTCGCCCCGCACGAACTTGCTGGCCCCGTCCATGGCTCCGTAGAAGTCGGCTTCCCGGGCGATCTGGGCTCGGCGCCTGCGGGCTTCCTGTTCGTCGATGAGGCCGGCATTCAGGTCCGCGTCGATGGACATCTGCTTGCCAGGCATGGCATCCAAAGTGAAGCGGGCGGCCACCTCCGCGATGCGGCCGCTGCCTTTGGTGATGACCACGAAATTAATGATCACCAGGATGATGAAGATGATAAAGCCCACCACATAGTTCCCTCCCACTACAAACTGGCCGAAGGACTTGATGACCACTCCGGCGGCCGACGTTCCCTCATTTCCGTAGAGGAGGATGAGGCGAGTGGAGGCGATGTTTAGGGACAGCCGGAAAAGAGTGGTGAGGAGGAGGACCGATGGGAAGGTGGAGAACTCCAGGGGATGGGTGATGTACAGCGAGGTCAGAAGCACCAGTATAGAGATGGTAAAGCTGCACGACAAAAGAATATCCAAGAGCAGCGTGGGCAGGGGAATGATCATGACCAGCAGGATGGCGATCACTGCCCCGGCCATGCAGACCTCGCTCCGCTCCAGGCGGAAGCTTTCACGGGACAAGACGGGGGACTGGATGACTTTTTCGGTCATACTCGTTTATAGGGTTCGGTTCTTCATCCGGTACACATGGGCCAGGATGTCGGCCACTACTTGATAGAGGGTCGAAGGAATGACCCGGCCCAGCTCCACGGTTTTGTACAGAATCTGGGCCAGCGCTTTGTTCTCCACCAGGGGAATTTGATGGGCCCGGGCGGTTTCCTTGATCTTCTCAGCAATGACTCCCGCCCCCTTGGCCAGAACTTTGGGAGCCGCCATCTCATCTTTTTCATATCCCAGGGCCACGGCCAGATGGGTGGGGTTGGTGATTACCACGTCGGCCTTGGGCACTTCAGCCATCATTCGCCTGCGGGCCATCTCCCGCTGGATGGAACGGATGCGGGACTTCACCAGGGGGTCTCCCTCGGTCTGTTTGAACTCCTCCTGAACCTCTCTTTTGGTCATGCGCAGGCTCTTTTCATAGCTCCATCGTTGAAAGAGGTAATCGAGGACGGCCAGGGCCACCATAACCAGAACCGTCTTGAAGAAGATGCGGGCCGACACAGAGCCTACGAAACGGAAGACCCCGCCTACTTCCTGATCGGAGAGAGTCAGGATTTCCGGCAATTCCTTCTGGACCGTCGAGTAGGCCACCCATCCGATGATCAGAAATTTGAAGATGGATTTGACCACCTCCACCAAGGACTCCTTGGAAAAAAGGCGACGAAACCCCTGGATCGGGTCCACCCGGGAGAGCTTGGGTTGAATGACTTCCAGAGTGAACAGGCTCCCGATCTGAACATAGTTGCTCAGGACACCCATGGCCAACACGGCCAGGAGAATGGGGGTCAGGATTTGGAAGAGGGCCCAGACTACCTCTCCCCGGAAGGCTAGGATATTGTCAGGGCTCAGGGAAAAGGTCCCGATCTTCTGGAAGCATTGGACCATAACCCAAGATAGACGCTGCAAGAGATACGTGCTAAGAACGTAGATGACCGATAAGGCCACCAGGAGGACAGCTACGGAAGGGATTTCCCGGCTTCGGGCCACCTGTCCTTTTTTTCTTGCTTCGGCCCGGCGCTTTCCGGTTGCCTTTTCGGTTCGTTCGCCAAACGACTCGTCGGCCATTCCTACCTCTGCATCAATGGAAGAAGGGTGAAAACCAAAGCTCTCCCCGTTTCTTGAAACAGATTCCTAAAGTAGGGAAGAAAGAGCTCGATGGACAAGGCCAGAAAGAGAAACCCGATTCCAAGGGTCAGGGGAAAACTGGTGATGAGGATATTAATTTGGGGAACCGCTTTGGCTAGAATCCCCAGTCCGATTTGGGTAAAGATTAGGACGGCCATCACCGGAGCCGCGATTTTGATGGCCACCACAAAAAGACTCCCCAGGAGTCCGAGAAAATGGCGATAGAGACCTTCCTGCAGATGGATTTCCCCAGGGGCCAGGAGGAGGAAACTCTGGAAAAGAGCCCGGAAGAACCAGTGGTGGCCATCCACCGTCAGGAAGACGATCAAGCTCACCAAGTCGAGAAATTGGGATAGGAGTGGGGTGTCGACCTCCGACTGGGGGTCCACCACGCTGGCCATGCTCAACCCCATTTGGAAGCCCACCAATTCCCCACTGAACTGGATACCGGCAAAGACGATGTTCACCGAAAGAGCTAAAACCAGTCCGATCATCAGTTCGGCGGCCATGAGGAGGCCGAACTGGATTGGCTCGGAGGGCAGGAGCCGGGGGTCCACCTTAACCAGAGGCAGGAGGATGAGGCCCACGGTCAGAGTCAATCCTGCCTTTACCAGGCTGGGGATGCTGCGTGAATTCAGCACCGGCATCATGAAGAGGATGGGTGAGACCCTCATGAGGATCAGAACCAAAGCCTGAAATTGGAGGAGCGACCAATTCACCAAAACCGCCGGCATCTATCCCTTCCCTACTTGACGAAATTGGGCAGATTCACGATCAACTGTTCCGTGTAAAACATCATCTTCCGCATCATCCAGGGCCCAAGAACCAGGAGAGCCACAAAAACAACGACGATCTTGGGAACAAAGACCAAAGTGGCTTCCTGGATCTGGGTGACCGCCTGGAAAAGGCTGACCAACAGCCCTACGATTAACCCGATTCCCAGGATGGGCAAAGAGAGATACAGGGTGGTTTCGAGGGCTTCCCGGGCAATCTGACCGACAAGGTCTGGGTTCATTTCAAGCTCTCCAATTCATGCGCGACGCCTGGGACCTAGGCGAATGCCGACCCCAAAAACTCTTCCTTCCCTTGGGGTCTGTGCCCATGGACGTCTCCTTTTCTATTCCACAACCCGATCTTTACTTCTTGGGCCGTGCGCCCTTAATAAAAGCTCTTCACCAGGGACCCGACCAGCAGGTTCCACCCGTCCACCAATACAAACAGCAGCACTTTGAACGGCAAAGAGATCATGACCGGGGGAAGCATCATCATCCCCATCGACAGCAGCACGCTGGAAACCACCATGTCCACGATCAAAAATGGGATGTATAGAATACAGCCAATCTGGAAGGCGGTTTTGAGTTCGCTGATCATGAAGGCCGGAAGAAGAACCGTTGTGGGGATCTCTTCCTGATTCTTCGGCCGGGACATCTTGGCCATTTGAATGAAAAGGGCCAAGTCCTTTTCCCGGGTCTGTTTGAACATGAATTTGCGCACCGGTTTCACCGCTTCTTCCAGGGCCTGAGCCTGGGAGATTTTCTTCTCCTTGTAAGGGGTGAGGGCTTTTTCGTCGATGGTCTGCCACACAGGGGTCATGATGAAGAAAGTCAAAAACAGAGCCAGCCCAATCAGCAGCTGGTTAGGGGGCATCTGGTTGGTCCCCAGGGCATGGCGGAGGAAAGAAAAGACCACGATAAGACGGGTAAAACTGGTCATCATGACCAGGATCGCCGGGGCCAGGGAAAGAACCGTCAGGAGAATCAGAATCTGGATGAGGACCGAAACCTCTCCCGGGCCCTTGGCCTCTCCTACGCCGATTTTCACTGTGGGGATGGGCCAGGCTTGGGCTGAGGCTGAGGAATAGGTCATCCCAATGACCCCAGCCACGCTCAGCAGGAGGAGCCAGGGAAGGAGCTTACCTTTCATTCCCCATCTCCGCCATTTCTCCCCTCTCCTTCCTCGGAAAGAGGGCCAGAGATTTCAGCCAGGGGATCGCCTCCGGCTTGAAGCCAGGCCTGGTCAAGCTCTTCTGGATCATCTCCTTGTTCTCGACCTTGGTCAAAAAGGTGATCTGCTGGGGGGTAACCCCCAGGGCCAGGACCTCTCCTCCGATTTCCACCAGGGAAACGTACTTCTGAGGAGCGATCGGTTTGGTGGTTAACACCCGGATTCCATTGTCCGGTCCCAAAATCCCCTGGACTCTCTGCCAGCGCTTGAAAAGGCGGACCAGGAGAACCAAGAGGGCGATCACCACCCCCAGGGCCAGGACCATTTTCAGGGTTGCCCAAAGCATCACTTCCTCACGATCCTAGTTGTTTCACCCTTTCCATCGGGCTGAGGATATCGGTCATCTTGATTCCAAACTTGTCGTTCACCACCACCACCTCTCCCCGGGCGATCAGTTTCTGGTTCACGAAGATCTCCACTGGCTCCCCGGCCAGCTTGTTCAGTTCGATCACCGATCCCTGTCCCAGTTGGAGCAGTTCGCTGACCAGCATCCTCGCCCGCCCCAATTCCACAGAGACCTCCAGGGGGAGGTCGAGGATGAAATCCAGATTGGGGACTTCTTTGGGGCTTCCTTCAGCCTTCGGCTCGGCCCCCGGTTTGATCCCCGGTTCTTTTGTGTTTCCCAGGTTTTCAAGCTCCATGGCGCGGCTCCTCATTCACGCAGGTTTGAGGGTTCCTTCGATCTGGAAGGCTTTGCTGCTCCCGTAAACGCCGGCCCTTCCCAGAAATTTGGGAACCCCCTGGATTTTAGCCGTCAGGGGTTCGGAGACTTCCTTTCCTAGGGGCAGGATGTCCCCCGCTTTCAACCCTAGAAGCTTCTCGGA
>Ga0187773_10000423_pt1 | contig 17030 bp, 16 predicted proteins | sample 0216_BV02_MP05_1_FD_133133 | JGI IMG/M metagenome (GOLD analysis project Ga0187773, IMG submission 133133) | Tropical peat soil microbial communities from peatlands in Department of Meta, Colombia - 0216_BV02_MP05_10_MG | ecosystem: Environmental > Terrestrial > Soil > Wetlands > Peat | place...
GCGACAGCGCCGAGGCCAGACGCGCCATATCGCCGCCAGCATGCCGCATCTGGGTCGCCATCTCCGCGAGCGCCTGGAGCGCTTCCACGTTGCCGTGCCTGGCGGCGGCGACCATCGAGGCCAACCCGGGCGCGGCGTGGGTGGGGTCGGGTGCGGCATTCAGGTCGGGCAGGGTGTCGGGGTTTTGCAGCCCGTGCAAGATCGCCTCGATAATGACGCGATCTTCTTCATCGAGACCGGCCAGCACGCTGCTGTCGCGGGTCCCGCGAAGGACGCGCCGGATTGCCGCCACCAGCTGGACCCAGCCGTTTTCTTCGGATTGCCGCAACACCAGCTCCAGTTGCGGCATGAGCTCGCGATTCTGGCAGGTGCGCACCACCGCGTGCACCAGCCCGGCGTGGGTGCTGAGAATCTGCTGCGATTTTTCCGGAAGGCTGGCCACAAGAATTATCGGTATCTCCGTTCCCGTCAATATACTACGCTTGCGCGTGACAAAAAATCATCTGGACAAGGCAGCGCATGATCGGGCTCTTGCAACGTGTACGCGCCGCTCGCGTGGAAGTGGACGGCCACCTCGTCGGCGCAATCGAACGCGGGTTGCTGGTCCTTGTTGGTGTGGAACAAGACGACAGTGAAGCCCGGGCCGATCGCCTGCTGCAACGCCTGCTTGGATATCGCGTGTTTCCGGATGCCGACGGCAAAATGAACCTGAACGTGCGCGACATCGGTGGCGGCCTCCTGCTGGTGCCGCAGTTCACTCTCGCAGCGGATACCAAAAAGGGGATGCGCCCGAGCTTTACGCCAGCAGCTGCGCCGGATGATGGTGAGCGCTTGTTCGAGTATTTGGCGGACCAGGCACGGGCGCACCATGCGCCGGTGCAGACCGGTGTCTTCGGCGCCGACATGCAAGTGACGCTTACCAACGACGGCCCGGTGACGTTCTGGCTGGAAACGTAGGAACCCCGGCGCGAGAAATCAGGCGCGATCAATCGGGAAAGGAATTACCTCGGCGATTGATCGTGCCCCGGCGGCGAGCATCACCAGGCGATCGATACCGAGCGCGACACCGGCGCAATCGGGCATTCCGTGCGTCAGCGCGGCCAGCAGGTGCGCATCCATCGGCACCGCGGACAGACCGGCGACGGTGCGAGCGTGCAGCTGACGTTCAAAGCGAGTGCGTTGTTCATTCGCATCCGCCAGTTCATGAAAACCATTGGCAAGCTCCACGCCGTTCAAATAAAGCTCGAAGCGCGCCGCCAGCGGCGGATCTCCCGGTTGCACGCGCGCGAGCGATGCCTGCGCCGCAGGATAATCGTGGATGAACGTGAGCCGGCCCTGGCCCAGCCCGGGCTCGACGAGGTGCGTGAGCAGCAGGTCGCGCCACGCGGCGAGATCGTCGTGCCCGCGCAGACGCCGCGGCACGTCAATGTGATGGTCTCTGGCGGCGCGCGCGAATTCCTCCGCGGTGGCCCGGTGCGGATCGAGGCTGGCATGACGTATGAATGCCTCCCGGTACGTCAGCTTCTCGGGCGCTTGAAGTGACAGCGATGATGCGAGCAACTGCATCACAAGCTCGCCGGTTTCGTCCATCAGCCGATGGTGGTCGAAGCCGACGCGATACCACTCGAGCATGGTGAATTCCGGATTGTGCAGCCGTCCGGACTCGCCGTCGCGAAAAACCTTGCAAATCTGGTAAATCGAACCGGCACCCGCCGCAAGCAGGCGCTTCATGGGGAATTCGGGTGAGGTGTGCAGGTAGAGTGTCTGCCCATGGGGAAACAGCGGGCCGGTATAGCGCGTGCTCAGACTGGCGAGGGCGGGATCGGTCGTGGCGGCGCTCGACAGTATTGGCGTTTCGACTTCGAGCACGCCACGTTCGAAAAAAAACGCGCGAATGCGTTCGAGTATCCGGGCGCGGAGTTTCAGGATATCCAGCGCGGCGGTGGGTTGCCAGTCACCGGAACCGTCGGACAGCATCGGCTCAGGCGCGCGAGATGTACTCGCCGGTGCGGGTGTTGACCTTGATCGTCTCGCCGTTCTGGATGAACAGCGGCACGCGCACGACCGCGCCGGTTTCCAGCGTGGCCGGCTTGCCGCCGCCGCCGCTGGTATCGCCGCGCAGGCCCGGGTCGGTTTCGACAATTTTGAGGGTCACGGTGTTCGGCGGCTCAACCACGAGCGGCACGCCGTTCCACAGGGTGATGATGCACACGTCCTGCTCTTTCATCCACTTGGCGTTGTCGCCCACGGCGTTCTTGTCGGCGGCGAGCTGCTCGTAGGATTCCGGATTCATGAAGTGCCAGAACTGGCCGTCGTTGTAGAGATATTGCATCTCCATGTCCACGACGTCGGCGGCTTCGATGGTCTCGCCGGACTTGAACGTGCGCTCGATGGTGCGTCCGGTTTTCAGGTTGCGGATCCGCACGCGGTTGAAGGCCTGGCCCTTGCCCGGTTTGACGAACTCGTTCTCGACGATTGACGCCGGGTCGCCGTCGAGCATCACCTTGAGGCCGGCCTTAAATTCATTGGTACTGTAAGTTGCCATCAGACACCTATATTAAGTTTTGCACACTTCGCTTAAATAACCGTTCACGTCTCGCATTTGCCCCCGCCCCTTGTATTTCCGCCGGGGCGCACCAAACTTCGGCGCACCCGTTCAGCAGCACTCACGCACGTTAAGCGTGTCCGTGAATACCCCGCCTCACCTCCCGCAAGGGGCGCCGGAGGCGCGCGGCGCGTGACTTGGGTAAAATCGGGCGCGCTATGATACCCGGAAGTCCAGCTTTACGGCAGATCCCCGCCTGGCAATCGGCCCTGACCCACGCCATCCGTGACCCCGCTGAACTGCTCGCGGCCGTGGGATTGGGTCGGGAATGGTTGCCGGCCGCGCAGGCGGCCGCGCGGCTGTTTCCGCTGCGGGTGCCGCGCGGGTTCGTGACACGCATGCGCCCGCGTGACCCGCACGATCCCCTGTTGCGCCAGGTGCTGCCGCTGGCCGAGGAATGTCTCGCGGTCGAGGGTTTCAGCGACGATCCGGTGGGGGATCACGCGGCGATGGTGGCGCCGGGGGTGTTGCACAAATACGAAGGGCGGGTGCTCCTGACGCTCACCGGCGCCTGCGCCGTGCATTGCCGCTATTGCTTCCGCCGTCATTTTCCCTACTCGGAGGCTAATCCGGCCGCGGATCAATGGCGCGGTGCGCTCGAATACATCGCCGCGGATCTTTCGATCAGCGAGGTGATACTGAGCGGCGGTGACCCGCTTACCTTGTCCGACGTGCGTCTCGCCGGATTGGCGCGGCAACTGGCAGCGATACCACACTTGCGTCGGCTGCGTCTGCATACGCGCCTGCCGATCGTGGTGCCGGAGCGCGTCGACGACCAGTTGCTGGACTGGCTCGGCGTTGCCGGACTCAAGACGGTGATCGTCGTGCACGCGAACCACGCGAATGAAATCGATTTCTCCGTTTGCGACGCGCTCACGCGCCTGAAACGGGCGGGCGTGGAGCTGCTCAACCAGTCGGTGTTATTGCGCGGCGTTAATGACAGCGTCGAGACGCTGGTGCGGTTGAGCGAGGCGCTGATCGAGGCGGGCGTGCTGCCGTATTACCTGCATCAGCTCGACGCGGTGCAGGGGGCGGCGCACTTCGAAGTGCAGGAAGCGGCGGCGCGGCAATTGATGGTGCAGCTGCAGCGACGCCTGCCGGGTTATCTGGTGCCGCGGCTGGTGCGTGAGGTTCCGGGCGCGCCGGGGAAGGTTTCCCTGGATTGATTCCAGCCAAGATTCGTTCGACCTGCGTCGCAATTGCGCATTGTGAAATTAATCTGACCTAAATCCAGAAACGAACTATCCATGGCACGCTAACTTGCCGCCGGGTTGATTACTGAAATATAGCTGCTAGATAAGAATACAGGTCGCCCGGAATGTTCATTCCATCGCTGGATATCGCCTGATATTCGAGAGTAGACTAGTGCCGCTGTGTTTTAACACACGAAATTTTTGTTCTTACAAACTGCGACAAGGAGGAAGCGATGAACAAGAAAACTACAAGTAAATCGAAATCTGCACGTCCGAAAAATTCCCGCCAAGCGATGTCCCGCCGGAAATTTCTGACGGCCACGGCGGCTTCGGTGGGTGGTGCCGCCGCTATCGGGTTCCCGATGATATCCCGGGGGGCTGAAACCTACACATTTCGGTTTCAGAGCACGTGGCCAACGAAGGACATCTTTCACGAGTACGCACTCGACTTCGCCAAGAAAGTGAACGAAATGGCCGGCGGCGAACTCAAGATCGAGGTGTTGCCCGCTGGCGCCGTGGTCAAGGCGTTCGATCTTCTGGACGCAGTGAGCAAGGGGACGCTCGACGGCGGCCACGGCGTGCTCGTGTACTGGTATGGCAAGAATCCGGCTCTCGCGCTCTGGGGTTCGGGTCCGGCTTACGGTATGGACGCCAACATGCTGCTCGCCTGGCATAAGTACGGTGGGGGCAAGGAGCTCCTTGCCGAAATCTACCATAGCCTGAACATGGACGTCGTGTCGTTCCCGTACGGGCCGATGCCCACCGAGCCGCTCGGCTGGTACAAGAAGCCGATCACCAAGGTTTCCGACTACAAGGGCCTCAAGTTCCGCACGGTGGGTCTCGGTATCGAAATGTTCCAGGCGATGGGCGCGGCGGTCAACGCGCTCGCCGGTCCGGACATCGTGCCGGCTATGGACCGCGGCCTGATCGAAGCGGCGGAATTCAACAATCCATCGTCCGACAAAGCGCTCGGATTCCCCGACGTCTCTAAAGTGTACATGATGCAGAGCTTCCATCAGTCGGCGGAAACGCTTGAGATCCTGTTCAACAAAAAGAAGTACGACGCGTTGCCGGAGAGGTTGAGGGCACTCATCGCGAATGCGGTCGAAGCGGCCTCGGCGGACATGTCGTGGAAGGCGATCGACCGCTACTCCAAGGATTACATCGAGATCCAGTTGAAGGACAAGGTTCGTGTCTATAAGACGCCCAACAGCGTACTGCAGGACCAGCTGGCTATCTGGGACAAGGTCATCGCGAAGAAGTCCGCCGAAAACCCGTGGTTCAAGAAGGTGCTCGACTCGCAGAAGGCGTTTGCCGAGAGGACCACGAAGTGGCAGAACGACCAGCAGGTGGATTTCAAGATGGCCGCCAACCACTATTTCGGGGGCAAGAAGGCCTAACCGGCCGAGCCACCTAAGCACGCCGTCCCGCGGTTCATCCGCGGGATGGCTTTCTTGGGCGCCGCGTGAACGTGCGGCGGGTAATTGGCGGGGGTGAAACATGCGGGTTCAGCGGTTTCTTCTGGTGGTGGACAGCATCAGTACATGGTGCGGCAAGGCATTTTCTTGGCTGATCATCCTGCTGACGGTGGGGGTATGCGTCGAAGTGTTCAAGCGCTACATTCTCAACGCGCCCACGGCATGGAGTTTCGACGCCGACTATATGACCTACGGCGTGCTGTTCATGATGTGCGGGGCTTATACGCTGGCGCAGGACGGTCATGTCCGCGGCGATTTCCTGTACAGTTCGATGCGACCGCGCACGCAGGCGGCGCTTGACCTTGTTCTCTATCTCATCTTTTTTCTTCCGGGGATTACGGCGCTGAGTTACGCGGGCTGGGACTTTGCGCACGCGTCCTGGGTGATTCGCGAGCACGTCAACGACACCGCCGATGGGCCGCCGCTCTACCATTTCAAGGCGATTATTCCCATTGCCGGCACCTTCGTCCTGCTGCAAGGACTCGCGGAAATCATCCGCTGCGTCATTTGCCTCAAGACGGGAGAGTGGCCCGAGCGTCTGAAAGACGCGGAGGAGATCGACGTGGTCGAAGAACAACTGGCGCACAGCGAGTACGTGGATGAAGAGTCGCGGCAGCGCGCCATCGAGCAAGCGCATTCGATCGACGAGGCGGCACGCCAGCGGGGTCTCGGTGATCGCGCCGAAGCGGCGACGGCGCGCGGGGAACCGAAGGGAGACCGCAAATGAGCGAGCCGGCACTGGGACTCACCATGCTCGCGCTCATCGTGGTTGTCATCATGATGGGCTTCCCGACGGCATTCACGTTGATGGGACTCGGCATGTTCTTCGGCTTCTTCGCGCTCTATGATCCGTCGCAGCCGTGGACCCAGAACCACATCTTCGATCTGATGGTCCAGCGCACCTACGGCGCCATGACCAACGACACGTTGATTTCGATTCCGCTGTTCGTGCTGATGGGTTACGTCATGGAGCGCGGGGCGCTGGTGGACAAAATGTTCTACAGCGTGCAGCTCGCGTTTCGCCGCGTCCCCGCCTCGCTCGCGGTCGCGACGCTGATCATCTGCACGTTCTGGGGCATCGCCAGCGGGCTGGTCGGCGCCGTGGTGGTGCTGATGGGCGTGATCGCTTTCAACCCGATGCTGAAGGCCGGTTACGACGTACGGCTCGCGTCCGGCGTGATTACCGCCGGCGGCACGCTCGGGATTCTCATTCCCCCCTCGGTGATGATCATCGTGTACGCCGCCGTGGCCGGCCAGTCGGTGGTGAAGCTGTACGCATCGGCGATGTTTCCCGGATTTTTCCTTTCGTTCCTTTACCTCATTTACATTATCGGCTGGGCCCTGATCAATCCCAAGATCGCGCCGCCGCTGCCGGAGAGCGCAACCACGGTGCCCGTGCCCGAGTGGGTGCCCAAGTTCCAGCAAGCCTACTCGCGCAACATGTTGTATTCGCTGTTTGCCGCGGTGGCGGCGCCGGCCAAGGCGTTGAAAATCGAGGCCGGCGGCATTCGCATCGGTTACGGGATGCTACTGAAGAACCTGACCGCGGCGCTGTTTCCGCTGGCGCTGACGGCCGTAACGTTCTGGGGCATCTGGTGGTACGTAGTAATTCACCCGCAGGCGAGTGTCGATCACGACACACCGGTCGCCGCGGTGGTCCACAAGTCGCCCGCCGCACCAGCAGCGGCGTCAAAGCCGCAGGCCCGCGTCGACGAAAAACCGCGGGAGCTGGGGATCGGCGAGACGACGCCGAGTACCTCATCGACAAAATCGGAAGGTCTCGAGGAACTGGGTACTCCGGAACTCCTCAAAGAAGGCCCGGCGGCGCCTGCGGAAGCGGGCCCAGCGCCTGAGTTCTACATCTGGTTCTGGATCAGCGCCGCAGTCACCGCCCTCTTGCTCGCGTATTATTATTGGAAGCTCGAGGCCGAACAATTCGAAGTTCTCAAACTGCTCAGCAGTTCAACCATGCCACTCGGCATCCTCACCATCGTGGTGCTGGCGGTCATCCTGTTCGGCATTACCACCGCCACCGAGTCCGCCGCCGTCGGCGCGGCCGGGGCGTTTCTGCTCGCGATTCAGGCGAAAACGCTCAACTGGCAACGGGTCAAGGAATCGGTGTTCCTCACCGCCAAGACCACCGCGATGGTGTGCTGGCTGTTCGTCGGTTCCGCGCTGTTCTCCGCGGTGTTCGCGCTCCTCGGCGGGCAGCAGCTGGTCGAGCAGTGGGTATTGGGGTTCCACCTGACGCCGGTGCAGTTCATGATTCTGTCGCAGGCCATTATCTTCGTCCTCGGCTGGCCGCTCGAATGGACCGAAATCATCGTCATCTTCGTGCCGATCTTCCTGCCGCTGCTGCATCACTTCAACATCGATCCGATCTTGTGGGGCACGTTGGTGTTCGTCAACCTGCAGGCGGCGTTCCTGTCACCGCCGGTGGCGATGTCGGCGTTTTATCTGAAAGGCGTGGCACCGAAGCACGTCACGTTGAACCAGATCTTCGCCGGCATGATGCCGTACATGTTGGTCGTGATTCTGTGCATGATCATCATGTACTTGTGGCCCGGCATGACGTTGTGGCTGCCGAATTATCTCTACGGCGGTTAGGCCGCGCGAGCAAACGGGATTATCGTGACCTGCGCGCTGATACTGTTTCCGCCGGAGAAGCACTTTGGCGGCGGCCCGGTTCGATGGGGCACGCCGTGTTCGCCACGGAAGGGGAAACCATGCGCACCGCGACCGGCGGCGCGTTTTGTCAAGAAAATGACCCCGCCGCATGCGACATTCAGTCAGCCCGATCGAGGCATGACCCCTTTCATGGTGGGTCCGGTACGGCCGCAGATCCGAGCCGCACGTTGCCGCGGCGGCCCGAGGAGATGTACAACTAGGCGCCCATGACTCGCTCGAAGGTGTTCATCGCCCGCGAGGTGTTCCAGGAAACTCTGGATTATCTTGCACCGCATTTCGAGATCGATTCCAACCAGGCGGACACGCCGCTTACGCCGACGCAGCTGGCCGCGCGACTGGGCGAAATGGACGGCGCGCTCATTACGCTCACCGAACGGATCGACGCTGGGCTGCTCGCGCATTGCCCGAAACTCAAAGCGGTGTGCAACATCGCCGTGGGCTTCAACAACATCGATCTCAAGGCCTGCGGTGACCGCGGCGTGATGGCGACCAACACGCCCGGCGTGCTCGACGATTCCACCGCGGATTTCACGTGGGCGCTGATCCTGGCGACCGCGCGGCGAGTTACCGAGGCGGAGCGCGATCTGCGCGCGGGCCGGTGGACGGGGTGGAAGCTCAAACAGTATCTCGGCGTGGACGTGCACCACGCGACTCTCGGTATTCTCGGCATGGGCCGGATCGGCCAGGCGGTGGCGCGACGTGCCCGCGGATTCGACATGACCGTGCTGTACCACAATACCCGCCGCCTGTCGGCCGAAGTTGAGAAAAGCTGCCACGCGGCGTATGTAAGCAAGGATGAACTGCTGGCGCGCTCCGATATCCTTACGCTGCACGTGCCGTACTCGCCGGCGACGCATCATGTTATTGGTGCAAACGAGCTGGCGAAGATGAAACCGGCTTCGATCCTCATACACGCCTCGCGCGGTGGCGTGGTGGACGATGCAGCCCTCGTCGAGGCACTCAAACGCAGAACTATCGCGGCCGCGGGGCTGGACGTGTTCGAGAACGAACCCGCTCTCAATCCGGAGTTTCTGAGGCTCGATAACGTGGTGTTGACGCCGCATATCGCGAGCAGCACCGAAACCACGCGGCGGCGCATGGCCATGATGGCGGCGGAGAATCTGGTGGCGGCGCTGACCACGGGCCATCCGCCCAACCTGCTGAACCCTCGCCCCTGAATGGCGGAAGCTTTGCATCGCTTGGGCGTGAAACAGGCCCTGGAAGGACTGCAAGCCGGGCGCTTCACCAGCGAAGCGTTGGTGCGCGATTGTCTGGCTCGCATTGAGAGTCTCGAACCGCGCATCGAAGCCTGGGCTTGGCTGAATTCCGAAGTGGCGCTGGCGAATGCCCGCCAGGCCGACCATCACCGAAGCGCGGGCAAGTCCGGCGTGCTGCTCGGCATTCCGTTCGGCATCAAGGACATCATCGACGTGCGCGACGTGCCAACACGCATGGGCTCATCGGCTTTCGAAGATTACGTGCCCGACAAATCCGCGCGCGTGGTGCGCCGGCTCGAGGAAGCCGGCGCCGTGATCCTGGGCAAAACCGTCACGACTGAACTCGCTTACCTCGCGTCCGGCCCGACACGCAATCCGTGGAACCCGGCGCATACGCCGGGCGGTTCCTCGAGTGGTTCGGCCGCGGCCGTGGCCGCGCGTTGCGTGCCGGCCGCCATCGGCACCCAGACGAACGGTTCCGTGATCCGGCCCGCGGCTTTTTGCGGCGTGGTCGGTTACAAGCCGAGCGCCGGACTCGTTTCGCGCGCGGGCATATTGAAATTCAGCCACACGCTGGACCAGGTCGGCGTGTTTGCGCGCGAGATCGCCGATGCGGCGGTGGTGACGAGCGCGCTGATCGGTCACTCGCCGGACGACACCGACACTTTGTCGGATTTCTCCCTGGTGCCGAAAAATCTCGATCCCGCGCCGCTGTTTCAGCCGCCAAAGCTCGCGGCCGTGCGCACGCCGGTTTGGGATCTGGCCGACGCCGGTCAACAGGAGAATTTCACGCACAGCATCGCGGTGCTGCGCAAGGCCGGCGCGGCGGTGGAGACCGTGACGCTGCCCGATTCGTTTGAACGCGCACACGACACGCTGCGCACCATCATGCAGTACGAAGGCGCGCGTGCGCTGGCCGCGCTACAGGCGCAGAGCCGTGAACGCCTGAGCGTGGCGATCAACCGGCTGATCGATGATGGCCTGCGCATCAACGAAACGGCGTACCACGCCGCCCTCGAAAATCGCACGCGCTTGCAGGGCGAGCTCAATGAATTGATGCATCGTTACGACGCCATACTCACGCCGCCGGCGCGCGGCGAGGCGCCGGTCACGCTCGAGAGCACCGGCGACCCGGCGTTCTGCACGATCTGGACGCTGTGCGGGGCGCCGGCGTTGACCCTGCCGTCCGGCCTCGGGGCGCACGGTCTGCCGTTGGGCCTGCAAATCGTGGGCGGTTACTTGCAGGACGCGCGGCTGTTGCAGGTGGCGCAGTGGTGCGCGCAGCAAATCGGCTTTCGGCAACAGCCGGCGGGGCCGTAAGACGACAAAAACAGCGTTATCGTCCTTTACGGGACGGCGTTGACCTTTTAATTTGTGGTGACTGCAAACTTTTCGACGAAGAACGCGGCCATGGCAATGAAAATTGGTTTTGTCGGACTCGGGATCATGGGCCGGCCGATGGCGCTCAATCTGCGCCGCGCCGGGCACGCGCTGTGGGTACACGGCCGCCGACCGGTGACGATGGAAGTGCTGGTGGAGGCGGGCGCGAGCGCCTGCGCGAGCGCCGCCGAGGTCGCGGCCAGCGCCGACGTCATCTTTATCATGGTCTCGGACACGCCGGACGTGGAACACATCGTGTTCGGCGAACACGGCCTGTTGCAACACCTGAAGCCGGGACAGGTGGTGGTGGACATGAGCACCATCTCGCCCGCCGCCACGCGTCGTCTGGCGCAGGAACTCGAGTCGCGCGCGGTCGAGATGCTCGATGCGCCGGTGTCGGGCGGCGAGGCCGGCGCGATCAACGCCACCCTCTCGATCATGGTCGGCGGCAAGGAGCCGGTGTTCCAGCGCGTCAAACCGCTGTTCGAGGCCTTGGGCAAGACCATCGTGCACGTCGGCGGCAACGGCGCGGGCCAGGTGGCCAAGGCCTGCAATCAGATCGTCGCCGCCGTCACCATCGAGGCGGTCAGCGAGGCGCTGACCTTCGCGCGCCAGTGCGGCGTGGACCCGGCCAAGGTGCGCGAGGCGCTCATGGGCGGATTCGCGGGCAGTCGCATCCTCGAGGTCCACGGCAAGCGGATGCTGGATCACGACTTCAAACCCGGCTTCAAGGTGCAGCTGCATCAGAAAGACCTGCGCATCGTGATCGAGAACGCGCATCAGCTGGGCCTGGCCTTGCCGGCGACGGCGCTGGTGGCGCAACATCTGAACGCGCTGATGGGCAGCGGCGAGGGTGATCTCGATTCGGCGGCCATCGTGAAGGTCGTGGAAAGAATGTCCGGTGTGGAGCGCAAGTAACCACCGGACCGGTTTCATGTAACTAGGCCCGCCGCGCGCGGACCGAAAACAAGGTGGGGAAACGGCATGTTTGCCTGGCTGACTGATATTCACACGTGGACGGCTTTGCTTGAGATCATCGGCGTCAATATCGTTCTCAGCGGCGACAATGCCGTGGTGATCGCGCTGGCCTGCCGCGCGCTTCCGCCGCGGCAACAGCGCCTGGCGATTTTCTTCGGCGCCGCCGGCGCCATCGTGCTGCGCGCTGTGCTCACGGTGTTCGCCGCCCTGCTGCTCGCGAAACCCTACCTGAAGCTCATCGGCGGCGTGTTGCTGCTCTGGATCGCAGTGAAATTGCTGTTGCCGGAGGACGACGGCGACGACGAAACCGAAGACAAGGCGGGCATGTTCGCCGCCATCAAGACCATTGTGATCGCGGATCTGGTGATGAGCCTGGACAACGTGCTCGGCGTCGCGGCCGTGGCCAAGGGCGATGTCATCCTGCTGGTCCTGGGCCTGCTGATCAGCATGCCGCTGATCATTTACGGCAGTACCCTCATCATGCGTCTGATGGGACGTTTCCCCGTGCTGATCACGCTGGGCGCTGCCCTGCTGGGTTACGTCGCCGCCGAGATGGCGGTGGCCGATCCGGTGGTGGTTCCCTGGATCGAGGCCAACGTCCCGAAGCTGCATCTGATCGCCCCGGCGGCGGGCGCGGTCGTGGTGGTGCTGACCGGAAAGTATTTCGCGCGCCGCAAGAAACGCGCGGTGGTCGAGATCGCAGTGGAGGAGCCGGAGTCCAAGCCGTGACACGGCGCGCGGCATGAATCAACGGGAGGAACGATGCTCAAAATACTGGTAGCCGTGGATGGTTCGGAAAACGCCAATCGGGCCATGGAGTACGTACTGCAACTGGCGAAAAACTTCCGCGAACCCCTGGAAGTGCATGTCTTGAACGTGCAACCGCCGGTCACGTTTGGCGACATTAAAAGGTTTGTCGGTCAGGACGCGCTCAATGCGTACTACCATGACGAAGGAATCAAGACGCTCGCGGCCGCGCGCCAGCGGCTAGACAAGTCGGCCGTCGCGCATACCTATCATATTGGCGTCGGCCCCGTGGCGGAAACCATTGTCGACTATGCGCGCGAACATGGTTGCGTCCAGATCATCATGGGAACCCGGGGTCTGGGTACGATTTCGAGCCTGCTGATCGGTTCCGTGGCGGCCAAGGTGCTGCACTTGACGGCGGTTCCCGTCACGCTGGTGAAGTAAGCGCCGGGGGCGGATTACCGACCAACCAGCCATGCCAGCGGGCGCCCCGTGGCGCTCGTCCATTTGATCATCCGCGCCGGTTTACGGCGCCATTCTCAATGGAAAAACCGGGTTACAATCAACGCGTGAACACGCGCGCTGAAATCCTGAGACTGCTGTCCGACGGTGTTTTCCATTCCGGCACCGACCTCGGAAAAAAACTCGGCATCACGCGGGCCGCGGTTTGCAAGAACGTCCGCCAGCTGACCCAGAACGGACTCGACGTGCACCGCGTAACCGGCCGCGGTTACAAGCTGGAGGCGCCGCTGGTGCTGCTCGACCGTCATCGCATCTTGAAGCATCTGGGCAGCGCCGCACCCCAGATGCGCGACCGGCTGTACGTCCTCGATGAGGTGGATTCCACCAACCACGCCTTGGCCGGTTATCTGTCCGCGGCCAAATCCGTCGACGGCGTCACCTGTCTCGCGGAAACCCAATTGAGCGGCCGCGGCCGGCGCGGGCGATCATGGGTGACCACGCCCTACCACAACCTCATGTTGTCCATGGCCTGGCGTTTTCCCGGCGGGCCGGCGATGGTGTCGGGCCTGAGCCTGGCGGCGGGCGTCGCGGTGCGGCAGGCGATCGTGGAATACGGCGCCGCGGGTGTTGGTCTCAAATGGCCGAACGACGTGTTGTGGAACGGCCGCAAACTCGCCGGCTTGCTCGTCGACACGCAGGGCGAGGCGGCCGGGCCCACGCAGGTAATCCTGGGCGTGGGCGTCAACGGGAGAATCAGCCGCGAGGATTCCGAGCGCATCGATCAGCCCTGGGTCGATATGCAGACGATCAGCGGCGAAACCACTGACCGCAATCGACTGGCAGCGCTGGTCATCGCTCAACTGACGCGCATGTTCCGGCTATTCGCGGAAAAGGGATTCGCGCCGTTTCGCGACGCCTGGCAGAACCAGCATCTGTACCACGGCCGGCGCGTGCGGCTGCTGCAGGGTGGACGCGAGTTTTTCGGAACCGTGGAGGGGATCGACGAAAACGGCGGCTTGATCGTGCGTCACCGCAAAGGCCTGCAGTTGTTCCATTCCGGCGAAATCAGCATGAGGCCGGAGAAATGACAATGCAAAGCGCGCACGAAGGTCGCGGTTTCGGGAAGGACCGGGTTAATCTATTGATTGATCTCGGCAACAGCCGCCTGAAATGGGCGCAGCAGGACGATGGCCTGTGGCGCACGGGTGCGGCACTGCTGGAGGCGGAGAACATGGCGCCGTTGCTGGATCGCGTCTGGGCGGAAATGACGGCGCCGCGCCAGGTCATCGTGTGCAGCGTCGCGGCAGCGCGGCGTCTGCAGACGGTGGAACAGTGGTTGCGCGCGCGCTGGTCGATCGCGCCCCGGATCGTTCACTCCCAGGCGCGACAACTCGACGTGACCAACGGTTACCGCGAGCCGGAGCAGCTCGGCGCCGACCGCTGGGCGGCGCTGATCGGCGCGCGCGGGCTGACGCGTTTGGCGGCGTGCGTGGTCGATTGCGGCACCGCGGTGACCGTGGACGCGCTTTCGTCCAGCGGCGTGTTCCTCGGCGGCGTGATTTTCCCCGGCTTGCGATTGCTGCGCGGCAGCCTGGTGCAGGGCACGCAAGCCATCAAAACGGTCGAAGGCAACTCCGTCGATTGTCTGGCGCGTTCCACCGCCGACGGTGTGGCCGCCGGTACGCTGTTCGGTCTGGCCGGCGCGGTGGAGCGGCTGATTAACGAATACCGGCGCACGCTTGGCGACACGACGCAGGTATTGCTCACGGGCGGAGACGCGCCGCTGCTCGCGCCGCGATTGTCCGTCGCGTTTGCGCCGGTCCCGGATCTGGTGCTCCGGGGGTTGGCGCGAATCGCGGACAGCTTATGAAACTGAAATGGCTGTTCGCTGCGCTGGTGCTCGCCAACCTGGGCCTGTGGATGTGGGCCAGCTGGTACCGCGAGACGCCGGCGCCGGAAAACCGCAACGCGCGCTCGTCGATCGCGCCGGAAAAGATGCGGTTGTTGAACGAACCGGGCGTGAACCTGAAACCGCGCAAGGCGCCGCCACCGGCCAACGCCGAGCTCGCGGCGGGCACGCCCCAGATCTGTTTTCACATCGGCCCGTTCGCCGATGCGAATGCCGCCGCCGCGGGCGAATCGAAGCTCAACGAATTACAACTCGGTTCCATGCGTCAGGCCGAGGAGATCAAGATCGTGACCGGTTATCGCGTTTTTCTTTCCGCGCTCGCTTCGAAGGAGGAGGCGGAGCGCAAGCGCCAGCAATTGACGCGTCTCGGGTTCGCGGATCACGCCGTGATGCAGGAAGGGGCGTCGCATTATTCCATTTCGCTGGGCCTGTTCGCCGTAGAAGCCAACGCGCAGATCCGGGTGCGCGAACTGGCCGGCAAAGGCATATCGGCCAAGATAGAGCCGCTCACGCAAAAGCGTACGCGCGTTTGGCTGGATGTGAATGTTCCGGTGCCGCCGGAGACCGCCGCCAAGGTGAAACAGATCGACTGGGGCGCGAAGGACGTCCAGGCGCAGGAGATCGCCTGTTCCGCGGCCACGACGCCGATTCCACCGCCGGCCACGTCCCATGAACCGCTCGACAATGCGCCTCGCTGAGCGGTTGTTCCCCCGCGAAGGTGTACTTACAATATTGTTTTCTCGATTTCAGCCCGCATAGCTCAGTTGGTAGAGCACCTGATTTGTAATCAGGCGGTCGGGAGTTCAAATCTCTCTGCGGGCTCCACTTCTTTCCAAGCGGCCTGAACCGGTATTTGTCGCTTCATGGAGGCATGCTTCATTAGCGACCGGCATTGCTAAAGTACAAGACTATCCGGGAGGCAGGGAGTGCCTAAAGACAGGAAAGCTTCGATTATTCCGCTGGAGCACGTGGCATCCCGCATTTTTCTGGTCCGTGGCCACAAGGTCATGTTGGACACGGATGTGGCTGAGCTTTACGGCGTAACCACCAAGCGCCTGAATGAACAGGCCAGGCGCAATGTTGAACGTTTCCCGCCCGATTTCATGTTTCAGATGAACGCCAGGGAGTATGACTCTTTGAGGTCGCAAATCGCGACCTCAAAAGCGCAGTCCGGGCGTGGCGGCAGGCGCTATTTGCCATGCGTTTTTACCGAGCATGGCGCCCTTATGGCCGCGGCGGTGCTCGACTCTGAACGCGCCGTGCGGGCCAGCATCTATGTGGTGCGCGCCTTCGTGCAGCTGCGTGAGATGCTGTCATCGAACAAGCGGTTGGCGCACAAATTGAACGAGCTGGAACGCAAGCTGACCACCCATGACCACGCCATTACCGAGTTGATCGAGGCCATCCGCCAATTGATGGCCCCGCCCGAACCGAAGAAGAAACACCCCATCGGCTGTGCCCCATGGGGCAAGGAATAAGCCGATACCGGTAAATGTCCCCGGCGAGACCGGGTACATCGGATCACGCCGCGCGTAGCATGTGCGCCCGGTTCTGATTTAAAATGATGATCTTTCCCGGAAGCCATTTACGGCGCCTCAAGAACCGCCATGGAAAAAACCCCTGCTGACGCGGTCGTCACCGTGCGTCATTACTATCAATCGCTGTCCGCGCGCATGCAGGCCGTGCGCGCCCGCGTGCGCCGGCCGCTGACTCTGGCGGAAAAAATCCTGTACGCGCACCTGGCCGACCTGAGCGCGGAGCTGCCGGAACGCGGGAAGACCACCGTGACGCTGCGGCCCGATCGCGTCGCGATGCAGGACGCCACCGCGCAGATGGCGATTCTGCAGTTCATGACCGCCGGCCGTTCGGAAGCGGCGGTGCCGACCACGGTGCATTGCGATCACCTGATCCGCGCCAGGGTCGGAGCGTTCAAGGATCTGGAACTCGCGGAGAGCGCCAACAAAGAGGTGTACGACTTCCTCGCCTCGGCATCGGCCAAGTACGGCATGGGTTTCTGGAGGCCGGGCTCCGGAATCATCCATCAGGTCATCCTCGAGCACTACGCTTTCCCCGGTGGTCTCATTATCGGCACCGATTCGCACACGCCGAACGGCGGCGGTCTCGGCATGCTCGCGATCGGCGTCGGCGGCGCCGACGCGGTGGACGTCATGGCCGGCATGCCGTGGGAGCTGCTGTGGCCAAAACTCATCGGCGTGCGCCTGACTGGAAAACTCTCCGGTTGGACCAGCGGCAAGGACGTGATCCTCAAACTCGCCGGCCTGCTCACGGTCGCCGGCGGCACCAACAAGATCATCGAATATTTCGGTCCCGGCACGGCGTCGCTGTCCGGCACCGCCAAGGCCACGGTCACCA
>Ga0187773_10000426_pt1 | contig 16951 bp, 15 predicted proteins | sample 0216_BV02_MP05_1_FD_133133 | JGI IMG/M metagenome (GOLD analysis project Ga0187773, IMG submission 133133) | Tropical peat soil microbial communities from peatlands in Department of Meta, Colombia - 0216_BV02_MP05_10_MG | ecosystem: Environmental > Terrestrial > Soil > Wetlands > Peat | place...
CCTCGGATCCCATGGGCTTTCGCCCGCCCGCGAACATGTTAGCGCAAGCCGAGCATTTCGGCCGCATGCTTGCGCGTCGTGGCGGTAATCGCCAGCCCCCCGAGCATCCGTGCGATCTCCTCGATGCGCGATTTCTGATCGAGCACCGAGACCCGGCTCTTCACGATCCCCCCATCCGCGCCCTTGGCAACGGACCACTGCTGGCGGGCCTGCGCCGCAACCTGCGGCAAGTGCGTGACGCACAGCACCTGGCGCCCGTCGCCAAGCGCGCGCAAGTTCCGTCCAACCACTTCGGCCACCGCGCCCCCGATGCCCGCGTCGACCTCGTCGAAGATCAGCGTCGGCACCGCCGCCGCTTTGCCGGCGATCACCTGTATGGCGAGGCTGATCCGGGAGAGCTCGCCTCCGGAAGCCACCTTCACGAGCGGCCGCGGCTCGATGCCCGGATTGGTCGTTACCAGAAACTCGACCTGCTCGTTCCCGCCCGGGCCGCCGTCGGGCAGAAGCGACCTCAGCTCTACCTGGAACCGTCCACCCGCCATCGCCAGCTCCTTCATCGCCGCACTCACCTCTCGGGAGAGCTTCGCCGCAGCCTTCTTGCGCTCGGCCGAGAGCCGTGCCGCGAGCCCGTCGTAACGGGACCGCGCCGCCTGTTCCTGCCGCGCCAGCGCTTCCAGGTCGGCCGTGGCTTCAAGGTCCTTCAGGCTCGCCTGCAGCTCGTTCAACAAGTCGGAGAGAGTCTCGGGACGCGTGCGAAATTTGCGCGCCGCGTTGTGGATCGTTTCGAGGCGCTGCTCCGCCTCGCGCAGGCGCTGCGGGTCGAGCTCGACGCGGTCGGCGTAGTGGCGCAAGACATGCGTCGCTTCGCGCAGCTGCGCTTCGCCCGATTCGAGCATCGCGACCGGTTCGCGCAGCGATGCGTCGAACTCCACGAGCGCGCGCAGTCGGGACAGCGCGCCGGAGAGAGCGGCGAGCGCGGCACCATCCGATTCGGACAGCGCGTCGACGGCGGCGCGCACACCCTCGATCAGGCTCGCCGCGTGCGCGAGTCGCCCGTGCTCGGACTGAAGCCTGTCCCATTCCCCCGGCTGCAACGCCAGACGCGACAGCTCGCCCACCTGCCACGCGAGCTGTTCGCGCCGCGCGTCGCGGGCCGCGGCGTCGTTCTGTTGCTCGAGCCGCGCTTTCGAGAGCCTTTGCCATTCGCGGTGGGCGTCTCGGGTCTCGCGCGCAAGGGGAGCGATACCCGCGTGCGCGTCGAGCAGGTCGCGCTGCGATTCGAGCCTCAGGAGAGACTGGTGTGCATGCTGTCCGTGAATGTCCACCAGCCGCTCCCCCGCCTCCCGCAGCTGATTGATCGTCGCCGCGTGCCCGTTGACGAAAGCGCGCGATCTACCGCCACCGTCGACCACGCGGCGAAGCAGGAGCCGGCCGGAATCGCCCTCGAGCGCCTGGTCGCGCAGCCAGTCCTGGAGTTGAGACAGCGATTCGATTGCGAATTCCGCCGTCACGTCCGCGCGTTCGCACCCCGGGCGCACCTGGTCGCCGCCGGCGCGCTCGCCCAGAGCGAGGGACAACGCGTCGATCAGGATCGACTTCCCCGCGCCGGTTTCCCCGGTGAGCGCGGTAAAGCCCGGCTGAAACTCGAGCTCGAGCCGGTCGACGATGGCGAAGTCCCGGATGGCGAGATGCAGCAGCACTGGCGTTCGCGGCTACAGAACTTCGCTCCAGTGCAGCTTCTCGCGCAGCATCGCGTAGTAGCTGTAACCAGGCGGATGCACGAAGGTGATCGTGTGTTCGGCTCGCCGGACGATGACGCGATCACCTTCGCGCAAGTCGTATTGCAGCTGGCCGTCGAAGTGAAGCCGCGCATCGGCCGAGCGCTTCAGCGTGATCTCGATCACCGAGCGGTCGCTGATCATGATCGGCCGATTGGAGAGCGTGTGCGGGCAGATGGGCACCAGCGCGAAACCCGGAACGTTCGGCTGGAGGATCGGCCCGTCGGAAGACAGGGCGTACGCGGTGGACCCCGTGGGCGTCGCTACGATGATTCCGTCGGCGCGTAGGTCGTAGACGAACGCGCCGTCGATGTGGACCAGGAACTCGATGAGTCGCCCCACGGCGCCCTTGTTGACTACCGCGTCGTTGAGCGCAAACGTGGAAAGTTCGGTGGTGCCGCCGCGGCGCACTTCGGCAGCAAGCATCGTCCGCTCCTCGGTCGCAAGGCGTCCCTCGAGGATCTGATCGATCGCCTCCAGCATGTTGCCAGAGGCGATGTCGGTCATGAAACCGAGCCGGCCCTGATTCACGCCCACGAGTGGCACATGATGCACGGCGAGGTGGCGCGCCGCGCTCAGCATGCTGCCGTCGCCCCCCTGCACTACCGCGAGGTCGGCTTTCGCGCCGATCTCGTCGTAGTCGGCCACCGGGAATCCCGTGATGCCGCTGTTCGCGGCGGTTTCCCTTTCCACCAGAACTTGCCGGCCCTTCCGGCGGAGGTGTTCGCCCATCGTCGAGAGCCCTGTCGCGACGCTCGGCGAGTTATAGCGTCCGATGAGCGCGATGGTCTTGAAAGCGGGCATACCGCCATTAGATCATGAACATGTTTCCCATACAAAAACGCCGACGACGAGGCGAGAAGAGCGAGCCCGCCAGCGTGCTATTCGGTACAATCGACGTCCATGTCCATGCTTGATCGACGCGCGCAAATCCTGCTGAAGACGCTGGTAGAGCGCTACATCGCGGAAGGAGAGCCTGTCGGTTCCCGCGCGCTTTCGCGCTATTCCGGGCTGGACCTGAGCCCGGCGACCATCCGCAACGTGATGTCGGACCTCGAGGAGCTGGGTTTCGTTGCGAGTCCCCACACGTCGGCCGGGCGGGTGCCCACGCCCCGCGGCTACCGTTTCTTCGTCGACACGCTGCTGACCGTAAAGCCTCTAGACCGAGTCGAGATCAGTCAGCTCGAAGACAATTTGCACCCGGATCACCCGCAGCGGCTGATCAGCTCGGCTTCACAGCTTCTCTCCGAGCTCACCCACTTCGCTGGGGTCGTGACGGCAAAAAAGCGCACGATCCCCGCATTCCGTCACATCGAGTTTCTAGCCCTCTCGGACAAGCGGGTCCTGCTCATCATCGTCACGCCCCAAGGGGACGTCCAGAACAGGATTCTGTTCATGGAGAAGGTCTACGCGCCGGCTGAGCTGACCATGGCGGCCAACTTCCTCAACCAGAACTACGCCGGTCTCGGATTCGACGAGATCCGGCGGCGGGTCCACGACGAGCTGAGGCAGCTGCGGGAGGACATGATGCAGCTGATGACCGCGGCGCTCGAGGTGGGGAGCGAGGCGCTGTCGGAATCGTCCGAGAACTACGTCATCTCCGGCGAAAGAAACCTGCTCGATTCCCGAGACCTCGCCTCCGACATGTCGCGGCTGCGGCAGCTCTTCGGGCTGTTCGAACAGAAGACACTGCTCATCCAGATCCTCGATCTCAGCACCCGCGCGCAAGGGGTGCAGATCTTCATCGGCGGCGAGTCCGGAATCGCGCCGCTCGACGAGTGCAGCGTCGTCACCGCGCCGTATGAAGTCGACGGACAGGTGATCGGCACGGTCGGCGTCATCGGGCCGACGCGCATGGCCTACGAGCGCGTGATTCCCATCGTGGACATCACGGCGAAGCTGCTCTCGAGCGCGCTGTCGCACCCATAGGGGCGCGCCGCTCGCCCCATGTCGCGATTCGATCCGGAGCCGAAGCGCTGTGACGGCACGACTTCCGGCACCGGGATCCTGCTCGTCAACCTCGGCACGCCCGAGGCTCCGACGCCGCGGGCGGTGCGACGCTATCTGAAGCAGTTTCTCTCCGATCCGCGGGTCATCGAGCTCCCGCGCGCGCTATGGTGGCCGATCCTGAACGGCGTGGTGCTCAACACGCGACCGGCGCAGTCCGCGCAGAAGTACGCGCGGATCTGGACTCCCGAAGGCTCGCCCCTGATGGTGCACACGCGCCGGCTGGCGGACTCGCTGCGCGCCCGCCTCGCCGAGACCGCGCGCGAGCCGCTCGCGGTCGATTTCGCCATGCGGTACGGCGAGCCGTCGATGCCGCAGACGCTGCGCCGCCTCAAATCGGAGAACTGCGATCGGATTCTGGTCGTCCCGCTCTATCCGCAATACGCTTCAAGCACCACGGCGAGCGTGTTCGACGAAGTCGCGGCGTTCGTGCGGCGGACCCGAACCGTCCCCGCGATCCGGATGATCGGGCATTTCCACGATCATCCGGCATACATCGCCGCGCTGGCGGGCGTGGTGCGCGAGCACTGGCGCGATCGCGGGCGACCCGACAAGCTGTTGATGAGCTTTCACGGCCTCCCCCATAACAGCATCGAGCGCGGGGACCCCTACCACGACGAGTGCAGGAAGACGGCGCGGCTCCTCGCCGAAACCCTCCGGCTGAACGAGGCGGACTGGGCGCTTTCGTTCCAGTCCCGGTTCGGCCGCCTCGAGTGGCTCAAGCCCTACACGTCGTCGATACTCGCCGATTACGGAAGACAGGGATTGCGCCGCGTGGACGTCGTCTGTCCCGGATTCGTTTCGGATTGCCTCGAAACCCTGGAAGAGATCGGAATCGAAGGCAAGCAGACATTTCTCGCCGCCGGAGGGCGCGAATTCTGGCTGCTGCCCTGCCTCAACGAAGGCGATGAGTGGGTCCACGCACTGGCCCAAATCGTCCGCGAGCACCTGGACGGCTGGCTGGACGAAACCGGCCGCGACCGGATTTCCGGGGCTTGAAAATTCCGCCCTCAACCCAAGGTAGAACGACTGTTTCTGGAGATCCCATGGCTGAATCCGATCAATCGATGCCCGTTACGTCCCCCGGGGACGCGCCAACGGGTGCCCCTGCGGAAGCGACGGAGGCTTCCACATCTCAGGACGCCAAGCGTGAGACGGTTCCAGGCGTCGAGGAGTTGCTGCGCCAGGCCGAGCTAAAGGCTCAGGAACATCACGACGCCTGGCTGCGCGCCAAGGCGGAAGCGGACAACATTCGCAAGCGGGCGCAAATCGAGCTCGCCAATGCCCACAAGTACGCGGTCGAGACCCTCGCCACCGATCTGCTGCCGGTCAAGGACAGTCTTGAGGCAACTCTGGCGGCCGATTCCGCGGCCTTGGACGCGCTGAGGAGCGGCGTCGAACTGACCCTCAAGCAATTGAGCGCGGTTTTCGAGAAGGCGAACCTCGGGGAGATCAATCCTGCGGGCGAAAGATTCGACCCTCATCAGCACCAGGCGATCAGCATGCTCCCTTCCGAAAAGGAGCCGAACACGATCATCAATGTGCTGCAAAAGGGCTACCGGCTCCATGACCGCGTGATACGTCCGGCGCTGGTGACCGTGTCGAAGCCCAAGGGCGCTTGAACGACGGGGTTTGATCCCCATATCGCAAACAAGGATATAGATCGGATATTCAAAAAGGAAAATCCATGGCAAAGATCATCGGCATCGACCTCGGGACCACCAACTCGTGCGTCGCGATCATGGAGGGCGGCAAACCCAAGGTGATTGAGAACTCTGAGGGCTCGCGCACGACGCCTTCGATCGTCGCGTACATGGAGGACGGCGAGATCCTGGTCGGCGCTCCTGCCAAGCGTCAGGCGGTCACCAATCCGAAGAACACGCTGTTCGCGGTGAAGCGGCTCATCGGCCGTCGCTTCGAGGAAAAGGAAGTGCAGAAGGACCTCGACCTGATGCCCTACCGGATCGTCAAGGCCGACAACGGCGACGCCTGGGTCGAGATCCGCGGCAAGAAGATCGCGCCGCCGGAAGTATCCGCGCAAGTCCTGCGCAAGATGAAGAAGACCGCCGAGGACTACCTCGGCGAAGACGTCACCGAGGCGGTGATCACCGTTCCGGCCTACTTCAATGATTCCCAGCGCCAGGCGACCAAGGATGCCGGCCGCATCGCCGGCCTCGAGGTGAAGCGCATCATCAACGAACCCACCGCGGCGGCGCTCGCGTTCGGCCTGGACAAGAAGGAAGGCGATCGCAAGATCGCCGTGTACGACCTCGGCGGCGGCACATTCGACATCTCGATCATCGAGATCGCCGAAGTCGAGGGCGAGCACCAGTTCGAGGTGCTTTCCACCAACGGGGACACCTTCCTCGGCGGCGAGGACTTCGACCAGCGCCTCATCGACTACCTCTGCGACGAGTTCAAGAAGGAACAGGGTATCGACCTGCGGAACGACGTGCTCGCGCTCCAGCGGCTGAAGGAAGCCGCGGAGAAGGCGAAGATCGAGCTTTCGTCGTCGCAGCAGACAGAAATCAATCTGCCCTACATCACCGCGGACAAGAGCGGCCCGAAGCACCTCACGCTCAAGATCACGCGTGCGAAGTTCGAGAGCCTGGTCGAGGAGCTGATCGCGAAGACGGTCGAGCCTTGCCGGATCGCACTCAAAGACGCGGGCGTGAAGATCTCCGACATCGAGGACGTTATCCTGGTGGGCGGGATGACGCGCATGCCGAAGGTGCAGGAGACGGTGAAGGATTTCTTCGGCAAGGAGCCGAGAAAAGATGTCAACCCGGACGAGGCGGTCGCAGTCGGCGCCGCAATCCAGGGCGGCGTGCTCAAGGGCGAAGTGAAGGACGTGCTCCTGCTCGATGTGACGCCGCTCTCGCTTGGAATCGAGACGCTCGGCGGAGTCATGACCAAGCTCATCCAGAAGAACACCACGATCCCGACGAAAGCGCAGCAGGTGTTCTCGACCGCCGACGACAACCAGACGGCCGTGACGATCCACGTGCTGCAGGGAGAGCGCGAGATGGCCGCTGGGAACAAGAGCCTCGGCCAGTTCAACCTGACCGACATTCCCCCTGCGCCGCGCGGCATGCCGCAGATCGAGGTCACGTTCGACATCGACGCGAACGGCATCCTGCACGTTTCGGCCAAGGACAAGGCCACCGGCAAGGAGAACAAGATCAAGATCCAGGCGAGCTCGGGCCTCAACGAGGCGGAGATCCAGCGCATGGTGAAGGACGCCGAGGCGCACGCGGCCGAGGACAAGAAGCAGCTGGAGCTCGTCACGGCACGCAATCAGCTCGACGCGCTCGTTCACTCCGTGAGAAAGTCGCTCAAAGACTACGGCGACAAGCTCGGTGCGGACGAGAAATCGAAGATCGAGTCGGCCATCAAGGATGCGGAAGAAGCGCTGAAGTCGGACGACAAGGCAAGAATCGACGCCAAAGCGCAGGCGCTCGCGCAGGCGGCGCAGAAGCTCGGCGAGAAGATGTACGCGGAGGCGCAGCAGCAGGCGCAGCCGCAGGGAGCCGGCGAAAGCGCGAAGGACTCGAAGAAATCCGACGACGGCAACGTGGTCGACGCGGAGTTCACCGAGGTCAAGGAAAAGAAAGGTTAAGTGTTGTTAGGTGCGGCGCGAAGACGCGCCGCCTTAACTGGCCGAGTTCGAGCAGACGCCGAAGGCGCCGCTCAACTCGGCCTTTGTGCGTGAGGGATCGGCCTGCAGATGGCAAAAAGGGATTACTACGAAGTACTGGGCGTCAACCGCGATGCCGACGAGGAAACCATCAAGAAGGCCTACAGGCGCCTCGCGATGAAGTTCCATCCGGATCGCAACCCGGACAATCCCAGGGCCGAGGAAGAGTTCAAGGAAGCCAAGGAAGCCTACGAAGTCCTCACCGATTCGGGCAAGCGCGCCGCGTACGACCGCTACGGACACTCGGGAATCGACCCGCAGGCGGGTATGGCTGGAGCTGCGGGTGCGGGCTTCTCGAGCTTCGCCGATGCATTCGGCGATATTTTCGGCGACATATTCAACCAGGCTCGCGGGGGACGGTCCTCCGTGTATCGAGGGGCCGATCTCCGCTACAACCTCGAAGTCTCACTGGAGCAGGCTGCGCGCGGGACCGAGACCAAAATCCGGATTCCCACCTACGAGGATTGCGAAACCTGCGGTGGCTCCGGGGCGAAGCCCGGAACGAGTCCGCGAACGTGCCCGACGTGCGAGGGACACGGTCAAGTGCGAATGCAGCAGGGGTTCTTCTCCATTCAGCAGACCTGTCCGAAATGCCGCGGCACCGGAAAGATCATCGTTGATCCCTGCCCGACGTGCCACGGCGCAGCCCGCGTCAAGAAGCAGAAGACGCTTTCGGTGAAGATCCCCGCCGGCGTCGATGAAGGCGATCGCATCCGCCTTTCCGGCGAGGGCGAGCCCGGAACGAACGGTGGCCCTCCGGGCGATCTGTACGTGCAGATTCGCGTCAAGCCTCATTCGGTCTTTCAGCGCGATCACGACGATCTGCACTGCGAAATGCCGATCAGCTTCGCCACCGCCGCACTTGGCGGAGAGATCGAAATTCCGACGCTGGATGGCTCCGCGAAGATCAGGATTCCGCCGGAAACCCAGTCCGGCAAGGTGTTCCGGCTGCGCGGAAAAGGCATCCATGGAGTGCGCAGCCACGAGCACGGCGACCTGCTTTGCCATGTCGTCCTCGAGACCCCGGTCAGGCTGACCGACCGCCAGAAGGAGTTGCTGCGCGAGTTCGAAGCCATCAACCAGAAAGACAGCGAGCGGCACAGCCCCCGGGCGAAGTCCTGGATGGACAGGGTCAAAGAGTTCTTCGCACAATAGGCCCCACTCGGCTGGCGGCCGCTTGAGGCGGCTCGGAGCCTTTGGTCCCGATCTTGCTACGCTATAGGTCGCGCGGTTCGAACGCCGTGTGCTTGATCTAGAATCAATCGGCTGCACGTACCCGGTGGGGTAGGAGAGCGCGTCACTTGCGTCAGGTTCTTGACGGAAGGCGCCAATGAGGAGAGGACTATCATGACAACGATGCGACGGCTAACTTTCGTGGCCGGTGTCCTGAGCTTGCTGCTCGCAACCGGGGTGGCACAGGGCCAAGGCACTGGAAAATCTGGGGATATCCTGATCGGTCAATCGGGGCCGATGACTGGAAGCAACAAGGAGTTCGGAACCGACATCCGCGACGGCGTGCTCGCCTACTTCAATAAGGTCAACGAGGCAGGCGGCATCAACGGCCGCAAGCTCGAACTGATCACGCTCGACGATGCCAACGATGCGAAACGTGCGGGAGAAAACGGCAGGATCCTGATAGAGGACAAGGGTGTGCTCGCTTTGTTCGGCTATGCGAGCGCGACGGTCAGTCTGCCCGCGCTGCCGTACGTGGAGAAGCACAAGGTTGCCTTCGTCGGACCGTTCACTGGGGCCGACGAGATGAGGAAATTCCGGCCCTACGTCTTCAACATCCGCGCGAGCTACGGCGACGAGCTCGAGAAGATCGTCGATTTCTACACCACGACCGGGATGAAGAAATTCTCTGTCATCCACTACGACGACCAGATCGGAAATCAGAATCTCGCGGCCGTGCAGCTCGCGCTGACCAAGCGCGGCCTGAAACCTGTGTCGATCGGTTCGCTCAAGCGCAATCAGACGAATCTCGGCGGTGCGGTCTCGGACGTCATCAAGGCTCAGCCCGACGCGGTGATCTGCACGACGCTCTACGCGACCACGGCGAATTTCATCAAGGAAGCGAGGAAGGCCGGGGCCGGGGCGCAGTTCGCGAGCACCTCGTTCGTCGGTGCAAGCGCGCTCGCGGACGCGCTGGGCGCAGAAGGAACCGGCGTCGTGGTCTCGCAGGTCGTGCCACCGTATTCGGCGGCGTCGATCCAGGTCGTCAAGGAATACCAGGCCGCGATCGAGAAGCAGCTCGGAAAGAAGGATTACTCCTTCACCTCGCTCGAGGCCTACATCGGCGCGAAAGTACTGGTCGAAGCCATCCGGCGGACTGGCAAGAGTCCCACGCGCGAAAACCTGCTCAAGGCACTCAACGCGATGAGGGACTACAACGTCGGTGGATTCGTGGTCAGCTTCAGCCCCACCGATCATAACGGCTCCAAGTTCGTGGAGCTGACCGCAATAAGCAAAAGGGGTCGCTTCGCGTACTAGTGTTGGGCGGCGGCGCGACTACTCGCGCCGCCAGGTGGTGCCTGACGGCCCGTCTTCTAGGGCGACCCCCCTCTCCAGGAGGTTCGCGCGAATCTTGTCGGCGCGCGGGAATTCCTTCTTCTCGCGCGCCTCGTTCCGCTCGGCGATCAACGCGACGATCTCCGCTTCGGAAATCTGACCCGCGGGAGATCCGGTTCCCGCCCGCAGGAAGGCTTCGCTGTCGCGACCGAGCAGCCCGAGCAGCCCGCCGAGCGCCCGCAACTGCCGGGCGAGCGCGTCCGAGCGCACGCGGTTGACCTGGTTGGCCAGGTCGAACAGGACAGCCACGGCCTCGGGCGTATTGAAGTCGTCGTCCATCGCTTCCCGAAAACGTCTGCCATGAGGTTCGTTCCAATCTGGCGCCACCGGATCGCGCGGAACTCCCTTCAACGCCGTATAGAGCCTCGTCAACGCGTGCCTCGCGTCCTCGAGATTCTCCTCGGCGTAGTTCAGCGGGCTCCGGTAATGCGCGCGAACGATGAAGAAACGCACCACCTCGGCGTCGAACCGTTGGAGCAGATCACGGATCGTGACCACGTTGCCTTCGGACTTCGACATCTTCTCGCGGTTCACGTCGACGAAGCCATTGTGCATCCAATAGTTGACGAAGCGCCGGCCGCTCGCTCCCTCGGACTGCGCGATCTCGTTTTCGTGGTGGGGAAACTGCAGATCCTGGCCGCCGCCGTGGATGTCGAACTGCGGCCCCAGCAGCCTCGTGCTCATAGCCGAGCACTCGATATGCCATCCCGGGCGGCCGTTGCCCCAGGGAGAGCGCCAGAAAGGCTCTCCCTCCTTGGCCCTCTTCCAGAGAACGAAGTCGAGAGGATCGTGCTTCGAGGCATCGACCTCGACACGCTCTCCCGAGCGCAGGTCCTCGAGCTGTTTTCCCGAGAGCCTGCCGTAGCCGGGAAACTTTCTCACGGAGAAATTCACGTCCCCGCTCGCGGCCCGGTAGGCGATCCCCCGCTCCTCCAGCCTGCCGATCATCTCGAGCATGTCGCCTATGTACTGCGTGGCACGAGGTTCGAGATCGGGTTTCTCCACGCCCAGCGCTTTCGCGTCCTCCTCCATGAAACGAATGAACCGCTCGGTGAGCGCTTCGACCGGCTCCCGGTTCTCGGACGCGCGCCGAATGATCTTGTCGTCGATGTCCGTGATGTTGCGCACATAGGTAACGTCGTAGCCGCTGGCTCTGAGCCATCTCTGAACGGTGTCGAACACGATCATCACCCGAGCGTGGCCGAGATGGCAGTAGTCGTATACCGTCATGCCGCAGACGTACATGCGCACCCGCGGCGGATCGAGCGGCACGAACGCTTCCTTGGTGCGCGTCAGGCTATTGAAGACCCTCAGCATGCAGCGGATCGTGTTCCCTTTGCGCGGTGGCGTGCGGATGCGACGCAGCGAACGGGGGAGGACATCGGCTTGCGCGCGTTCGGTACGGTCATGCGAGCTTCGGAATCAGCCGCCAGGCGCGACGACGGCGATTTAGCGGAGTTTTCGCAAAGCGCAAGGGACTGATTACTGTTGACTTTGCGAGCTTCTTGATAGAATTGCAGCGTCACTTCGACGCCGCAAGAGTATAGCACATGAGTCGCCTCGATCGGCCCGTCGCGCGGTTCCGAGCGCTCCTTCTCGCTCTCGCGCTCGCCGCGGCATGGGCGCGAGCGGATGAACTGCAAGACATCGACAAGCTCGTCAGGCAGGGGCAACACGAGCAGGCTCTCGAACGAGTCAACCGTTATCTCGCGCAGAAGCCGCGGGACGCCCAGGGCCGGTTCCTGAAAGGGCTCATCCTCGCGGAAGAAAACAAAGTTTCCGAAGCCATCGAAGTCTTCAAGAAACTCTCGCAGGACTATCCGCAGCTTCCCGAGCCGTACAACAACCTCGCGGTACTCTACGCGGCGCAAGGTCAATACGAAAAAGCGAGGGAGGAGCTGGAGGCGTCCATACGCACTCATCCGAGTTACGCCACGGCTTACGAGAACCTCGGCGACGTGTACACGAAGCTCGCGAGCGATTCCTACGACAAAGCCTTTCAGCTGGATTCCTCCAACTCAGGCGCGAAAACCAAGCTGTCGTTGATTCACGAATTGATCTCGAGCACCAACCGCCTGCCGCGTCCGGCGACCTCGCCTTCGAGCCCGACCGCCGAACCGTCGCCTCAGTCCCTCGCAACGGCGAGCGAGAGAGCCGATACCGAAGCCAAGCAGCCGAGCCGGCCAGCGAAGGCGGAAACTGCGAAGACCGACGCCGCCGTGCAGCCCCGCAGCGCGCCGGACCAAAGCAAGGATGACGTCCTCAGGACCCTCGCCGATTGGGCGAACACGTGGTCGAAGCAGGACTCGAGCGGCTATCTCGCTTTCTACGCGAAGGACTTTAGGACCCCGAACGGCGAGACTCGCGCCGACTGGGAGGCGGCACGGACGAGGCGAATTTCAGCGCCCAAGAGAATCGAGGTCATCGTCCGGTCCCCCACGGTGAAGTTCATGGGAGATAACAACGCCGTGGTAACGTTCCGGCAGCTCTACCGCTCCGACCACTTGAAGGCGAACGCCGCCAAGACGCTGGTCATGATCCGCAGCGACGGGCGCTGGCTGATCCAAGAAGAACGGACCGGAAGCTGATGTCGGCGCGCGTCGGTATCTGCGTGGCGGTCGCCGCAATGGCTTTCGGCGCGCCTTCCGCGCTCTCGCCCGCAAGAGGCGCCCGCATCGACGCCACGGCGGACGCCCTGCTCGCCAACGTGTACGACGAGATCGCGAAGGGCCGTCTCGACGTCGCGCTGCAGAATATCGATGGACTGATCCACGTCAGACCTAATTTCCGCCTTGCCCACCTGATCAAGGGCGACCTTCTGATGGCGCGAGTCCACCCCCTCAGCACCGTCGGCGCGTTCGCCGCCGCGCCGAAGGAGCAGTTGGAGGGCCTGCGCGCAGAGGCGCTCGCCCGGCTTCGCGCCTACCGCGAGCCACCCCCGGTCGATCGCGTTCCGCGCTACCTGCTGCAATTGCGCGAGGATCAGAAGTTCGCGATCGTCATCGATACCCGCCGCTCCCGGCTCTATGTCTACCAGAATGACAACGGCCGGCCACGCTTCGTCGCGGACTATTACGTCAGCTCGGGAAAGAACGGCGCGCTCAAGGCTCGCGAAGGCGACGAGAAGACCCCGGTGGGCGTGTATCACATCACCGCGAGCCTTCCGCGCGAGAAGTTGTCGGAGTTCTACGGCGACGGCGCCTTTCCCATCAGCTACCCGAACGAATGGGACCGCATTCAAGGGCGCAACGGGCACGGAATCTGGCTGCACGGCACGCCCCCGGACACTTACAGCCGGCCGCCGCGGTCCAGCAACGGCTGCGTCGTTCTAGCCAACGCGGATCTCGACGCGGTCGCGCGCGACCTTCAGGTCGGGTTGACCCCCGTCATCATCAGCGAAGACGTGGAGTGGCTGAGCTTCGACGACTGGGCAAGCGAGCGAAGAGCCTTCCGAGATCAATTGGAACGGTGGCGCGCCGACTGGGAGAGTCGGGACACCGACCGATACCTTTCGCATTATTCGCGAAGATTCGCCGCGAACGGACAGAATTACGAAAGCTGGGCACGCCACAAGCGGGAAGTCAACGAGGGAAAACGCTGGATCAAGGTCGGGATCGAGAACGTCAGCATGTTCCGCGATCCCGGCAAGGAAGACCTGCTCGTCGTGACCTTCGACCAGGAGTATCGCTCCAACAACCTGTCGAACATGATGAGGAAGCGCCAATACTGGAAACGCGAGGACGGCGACTGGCGCATCGTCTACGAGGGGCCCGGCTGATTCTGCGCGTCTTTACAGCGTGCACGCGGCCGGAATCTTGAATCATGGACGGAGCTTGAGTATGCGACGCTTTGCTGCGTTGATCGCACTGCTGTTGGTGATGTCCGGCGCGTGGGCGCAGAACCCGCGCGTCGAGGTCAGGACGAACATGGGCAGCTTCCTGATCGAGCTGTATCCCGACAGGGCGCCGAAGACGGTTGCGAATTTCCTCGGGTACGTCAAGGACGGATCGTACGACGGCACGGTCTTTCACCGTGTCATCGACGGATTCATGATCCAGGGCGGCGGGTTCGACGCGAACATGCGGCAACGACCCACGCGTGCGCCGATCGTGAACGAAGCGGGGACTGCGCTCTCCGCCGGTTTGCGCAACACGCTGGGCAGCGTTGCGATGGCGCGGACGTCCGACCCGCATTCGGCGACTTCGCAGTTTTTCATCAACGTCAAGGACAACGGCTTCCTCGATTTCCGCGAGCCTACCGCGCAGGGATACGGATACGCGGTGTTCGGTCGAGTCGTCGAGGGCATGGATACCGTGCTGCGGATATCGAAGGTACCGACGCGGACCGTCGGAATGTACGAGAACGTTCCACAGAGGCCCGTAGTCATCGAATCGGCGAAACTTAAACCCCCCGTCAGATAATGGAGGCCCGAGTGGTCAAGCTTCACACCAACTTCGGAACGATTGCGATCGAGCTTGACGCTGCGCGCGCGCCCGAAACAGTCAAGAATTTCCTGGACTACGTTGAGTCGGGGTTCTATTCGAACACCCTATTCCACCGCGTCATCGATGGATTCATGATCCAGGGCGGCGGCTTCGAGCCCGGCATGCGGCAGAAAGCGACCCGCGCCCCGATCAAGAACGAAGCCCAGAATGGCCTGGCGAACGACCGTTACACCGTCGCGATGGCCAGGACTTCCGATCCACACTCCGCCTCCTCGCAATTCTTCATCAACGTCAGCGACAACGCGTTTCTCAATCACACGGCGCCGACCGCACAGGGTTGGGGTTACTGCGTGTTCGGCAAAGTGACTGAGGGCCGCGACGTCGTCGATCGCATCAAGCGCGTCAAGACCGCGAAGCGTGGGTTCCACGCCGATGTCCCTGCCGAGGACGTAATCATTGAACGGGCGGAGGTGTGCTGAAACGCCGCGTCCGCAGACAGACGCCGATGGATTCCTAACGGTCCGGGCGGCTCGTGATGGTCCTATTCGTATCGGATCTGCATCTGTGCGGGTCCCGGCCGCGGATCAACGACATCTTTTTCGCATTTCTCCGCGGGCCCGTTCGAACGGCAAGCTCTCTCTATATCCTTGGCGACCTGTTCGAGTACTGGGCGGGCGACGACGACCTGAGCGACCCGTTCAACGCCTCCGTCGTATCGGCGCTCGCCGAATGCTCGCGCGCCGGCATCGCGATCAGCGTGATGCACGGAAACCGTGATTTCCTTCTCGGCGAGGAATTCGCCCGTGCCTGCGGCGCGCGGCTCATCGGTGATCCCGCCGCGGTCGACATCGCGGGGACACCGACGCTGCTCCTGCACGGCGACACGCTGTGCACCGACGACGTTGACTACCAGCGGATGCGCGCCGAGGTGCGAACGGGCGACTGGAAGCGAAGGTTCCTTTCCCTCACGCTCGCGCAACGCAAGCAGCAGATCGCGGGGATGCGCGAACTCAGCGAATCGGAAAAAAAGCGCAAGCCGTCCGAAATCATGGACGTCAACCCGCGGGCGGTGGAGCAGGCGCTCCGCGACCACGGCTATCCCCGGCTCATCCACGGACACACGCATCGGCCGGCGCGCCACGAGCACGTTGTCGACGGGAGGCGTTGCGAGCGCTGGGTTCTCGCCGATTGGTACCGCGGCGGGAGTTTTCTGCGCTGTGACGAGCGCGGCTGCGCGCCCGTGGAATTGCGCTGAGCCGCGCTACGCCGCCAACCCGCGCTCGAGATCGGCGCGGATATCCCTGACGGACTCGAGCCCGACCGCGACGCGCAGCAGACCCTCGGTGATGCCCGCTCGCGAGCGCGCCTCGGGAGAGATGCGGCCGTGCGTGGTCGTCGCCGGATGAGTGATGGTCGTCTTGGTGTCGCCCAGGTTGGCAGTGATGGAGATCATGCGCGTTGAGTCGATGACACGCCATGCGGCTTCGCGGCCTCCCTTGACCTCGAAGGAAACGATGGCGCCTCCAGAGCGCTGTTGCCTGAGCGCGAGCGCATGCTGCGGATGCGAGGGCAGTCCCGGGTAGTGCACGCGAGCGACGCGTGGGTGCGCTTCCAGCCAGCGCGCCACCTCGAGAGCGTTCTGCGACTGCGCATCCATTCTGATCTTCAGGGTCTCTAGGCCCTTCAGGAGCACCCAGGCATTGAACGGCGAGAGGCTCGGCCCCGCGGTGCGGAGAAAGCCGAAGATCCCATCCATCACGAGCTGCTTCTTGCCGAGGACCGCACCGCCGAGAACGCGCCCCTGCCCGTCGATGTACTTCGTGGCGGAGTGAATCACCAGATCGGCGCCGAGCTTGAGCGGAAGCTGCAGCGCGGGCGTGCAGAAGCAGTTGTCGACGACGAGCAGCGCGCCGGAGCTTCGCGCGAGCTGCGCGAGTGCGTCGACGTCGAAGACCTCGGTGAGCGGATTCGACGGCGTCTCGAGGTACAGCAAGCGCGTGTTCGGCCGCAGCGCCGCCTTCCAGGCGGCGACATCCGGCCGGTCGACATAGGTCGTCTCGACGCCAAACTTGGCCATGATCGTGCTGAAGAGCTGCACGGTCGCGCCGAACACGCCGGAAGACGACACCACGTGGTCGCCGCTTCTCAGCAGCGCCATTGCGGTCGCGAGTATCGCCGACATGCCGGACGCCGTCGCGACGCACGCCTCCGCGCCTTCGAGCGCTGCAAGCCGCTCCTGGAAGGCCGTCACCGTCGGGTTGGTAAAGCGGGAGTAGATGTTGCCCGGTTCCTCTCCCTGGAAGCGCGCCGCAGCCTGCGCCGCGTTGTCGAACACGAAGCTCGAGGTGAGGTAGAGCGCTTCGGAATGCTCCTTGAACTGGCTGCGCACTATTCCTGCGCGCAGCGCCAGCGTCTCGATGTCATAGTCCGGCATTTTCGGTCTCGAAAATAAAAAA
>Ga0187773_10000430_pt1 | contig 16801 bp, 10 predicted proteins | sample 0216_BV02_MP05_1_FD_133133 | JGI IMG/M metagenome (GOLD analysis project Ga0187773, IMG submission 133133) | Tropical peat soil microbial communities from peatlands in Department of Meta, Colombia - 0216_BV02_MP05_10_MG | ecosystem: Environmental > Terrestrial > Soil > Wetlands > Peat | place...
CAGCGGCCTTGCCGAGTACTATGCAAGCCAGCCGCCTATGCATGGCACACCAACGGCTTCCCCTGCACTCATTGCGGAAGGGAATAAGCTGTTCCACAACGGCGTTCCATCCAGGAACATACCGGCTTGCGCCTCCTGCCATGGGGATAATGCCCAAGGCGCGGCAATATTTCCACGTCTAGCCGGACAGCATTCCCAATACGTGGTGCGGCAGCTCACCGTGATCCAGGACAATCTGCGCAAATCGCCGATCATGCACGGGATTGTGCAGGATCTCAGTGATAATGAAAAAAGGGCGGTTGCAGCGTACCTGGAATCCTTGTAGGCTAGCGTTGCCATATTCAACAGAGCGGAGACTACCCAAATGAAGCAATCCTCTATTAATATCCACCGCCGTGATTTTCTGAAAATGAGCACTCTTGCTGCAGCATCTGTCGCGATAGGCATTCGCGCCGGAGTCTCTGGTGCACAAGGGGCGCAAGTGAATGAAAGTGACCCCACAGCCCAGAGCCTGGGGTACAAGCACGATGCGTCCAAAGTCGACAAAGCAAAGTTTCCAAAATATGCAGCGGGGCAAAGCTGTTCGAATTGCCAGCTCTATCAAGGCAAACCCGGAGATGCATGGGGCCCGTGTCCCATCTTCGGCGGGAAAAACGTCAACGCCAAGGGCTGGTGCTCAGCGTACGTTAAGAAGGCTTAGGCTCCCGCGGCCAGGGCTTAGTGCGCTACCCGCGCAAAACAATCGGGCATTTCGAATTTAAATATTGAAGAAGAAAAATCGGCAAGGCTGTTGCGTTTGTAACAGGGGTAATCTTGTCCTGGTTTTCAGTGCAACGCGGGCTGACGACAATCTGGAAGATCGCGTAAACCGCCCCATTATAGCCCGGGCCACGCGTTGCGTTATATCTTCGCCGAGCGCAGGCGGAGCGCATTGATTACTACTGAAACCGAACTCGCGCTCATTGCCGCGGCCGCAATCATCGGATTAAGCAATAGGCCGGTAAAAGGAAACAACACTCCCGCGGCAATTGGCACGCCAATGCTGTTGTAGATAAATGCGAGGAACAAATTTTCGCGGATATTGCGCATGGTGGCGCGGGACAGGCGCCTTGCGCGCACAATTCCGCGCAAGTCACCTTTTACCAGGGTAACGCCTGCGCTCTGGATTGCGACATCGGCGCCTGTGCCCATCGCTATTCCCACGTCGGCCTCTGCAAGAGCGGGCGCATCGTTGATGCCATCACCCGCCATCGCCACTGCGCGCCCTTGTTTGCGCAGCGCTTTGACTGCCAAGCCTTTATCCTGCGGCAGGACATCGGCCCAGACCTCGTCAATTCCGAGCTGCTGCGCTACTGCGCGAGCTGTAGTTAAATTGTCACCGGTGAGCATGACCACTTTGATTCCTTCGGTGGCAAGCGCCTTCAGTGCCTCAGGAGTAGAGGCTTTAATTGGATCGGCTACCTCGACGATGCCCGCGACACGCGATTCGTCGACCAAAAACACCACAGTCTCGCCGTTACCGCGCATTGCGTCGGCCTGGTCTTGCAGGTTTTGCGCGACTTGCGCGAGCGACTGGGCGAAAGCGACATTGCCAAGAGCAACACGCCGGCCCTCTAAAGTTCCTTCGACTCCTTTTCCGGGTAAGGCAATGAAATTCTCGACCGGGAGGAGAGCGATACCGCGCTCCTTGGCACCGGCCAAAATTGCTGTAGCTAGCGGATGTTCACTGCCTCGCTCCAAGCTCGCCGCGATCTGAAGCACCTGGTTTTCGTTAAACCCGTCCGCCGGAATCACAGACATCAGCTTCGGTTTGCCCTCGGTCAAGGTGCCGGTCTTGTCTACCACCAAGGTGTCGATCTTCTCCAACCGCTCCAGCGCTTCAGCATTGCGAATGAGCACGCCCGCTAGTGCGCCGCGCCCCGTCCCGACCACGATGGACATCGGTGTGGCAAGCCCAAGCGCGCAGGGACAGGCGATTATGAGCACCGATACCGCGCTCACCAGCGCGAAACTCATTGCGGGTGGCGGGCCATACATCGACCAAAACACGAAAGCAACCGTAGCAATGCCCACCACCGCGGGAACAAAATAAGATGACACGACATCGGCGAGCTTCTGGATTGGGGCGCGGGTGCGTTGCGCCTCGGCGACCATGTGCACGATTTGCGCAAGCAACATCTCGGCGCCCACCCGTTCCGCCCGCATGACAAAGCTCCCGATTCCATTGATGGTGCCACCGGTCACTTTTTCACCAGGCTGCTTTTCGACGGGCACCGGTTCGCCGGTTACCAGGGCTTCGTCGACGCTGCTGTGCCCTTCAACGACAACGCCGTCGACGGGTACCTTCTCTCCCGGACGGACTCGCAAACTGTCGTTCTTGTGCACCTGTTCAAGTGCAACCTGCTCATCGCTGCCATCGGCGCGAATCCGCATTGCGGTTCGAGGGGCGAGCTTGAGTAGTGCGCGGATGGCACTGCTGGTATTATCACGCGCGCGTAGTTGCAGCACCTCCCCCAACAGCACTAGAACCGCGATCGCCGCCGATGGCTCGAAATAAAGGCCGACATTTCCGGCAGCGTCGCGAAATGCCGCCGGGAACAATCCGGGCACGAGTAGCGCGGCGGTACTGTATGCAAATGCAACTCCGACGCCCAGCGCGATCAGCGTGTACATGTTGAGGTTGCGGGAAACGAGAGAATTCCACCCGCGATAAAAGAACGGCCACGCTGCCCAAAGCACAACCGGAATGCAGAGCAGAAATTGAATCCACCCGGAGGCTGCGCGGCTCAAGAACCGGTCGAATTGGGTCCCAGGCAGGTGTTCGGCCATGGCGAGCGCGAGCACCGGCAGCGTCAATGCGAGACTGATCCAGAAACGCCTCGTCATGTCTTTTAGCTCGTGACTCGATTGTTCGCCTGCGCTGGCAACAACGGCCTCGAGGGCCATGCCGCACAACGGGCAGTTTCCCGGGCGGGGCTGCCGGATTTGCGGATGCATCGGGCAGGTATAGACTGAGTCTTTGGCTTCTTCTAGGACTCGAGTAACAGCCTTTGTTCCTGCGAACCTTTCCGGATCGGCTGTGAATTTTTCCAGACAATGCCGTCCGCAGAAATACCACGTTTGCCCAGAGTACGAATGCGTATGTTTCGCCGTGGCAATTTCCACTGACATGCCGCAAACCGGATCAAGCGATTTTCCTACAGAAGATTCGGAATCACGGTGATGGAGGTGCGAAGGTTCCCGGCAATGGCCGTCGGGGTCATGCTTATCGATGGCGTGCATTATTGCATTTAAAAAGTCCTGTGATTTAGATAAAGCGTACCTGCTCCAGGGCGTTTGTTGCAAACCCCACATCTGCACCCGCTAGTCCAGTCTGCAGTCCGGTTTAGCGACTCCTCTATGGCAAAAGTACAAATAAGAGTCAATTAGACCTAAATCATGTTCCAAATTGAGACCTTAACCTAGACCGAACGAGCCGCAGGGCCGTTGCGCCCTGATCCGAGCGAGTGCGCCAAATTTGACCTAGATCAACTTGCCGCTCTGTGCCCGGGTTCATATTTACAAGCAATTTATTGCAATGATTTCAGCCGCAGAAATGAGCCAATTTGTACCGGATCCCATGGGTGTGGATGTAGATTTGCTGCTGCGGCTGGAGCGCAACGGCCCCCGGTATACTTCTTATCCCACGGCGGACCGTTTCGTTGAAGCTTTTGGTCCCGATGCCTACCGCATTTGGACAGCGAAACGCAATATCGGTGGAATCATTCGTCCGCTTTCGCTGTATGTTCATTTGCCGTTTTGCAGCAGTCCATGCTTTTATTGCGCTTGCAACAAGATAATTACGCGTGACCGGAGCCAGGCGGCTCAATACCTCCGCTATCTGTATCGGGAAATCGCCATGCAGGGCGAACTATTCCGAACCGATCCAAATGTGGTTCAGCTGCACTGGGGTGGCGGCACCCCCACGTTCTTCAACCATGATGAACTGCGCGAGCTGATGGCGGCAATCCTCAATTACTTCCAGCTTGCTGAGGAAGGTGAATACTCGGTGGAAATCGACCCACGCACTGCGGAACAAGAAACCATGGCGGTTCTTTCCCGGCTGGGATTCAACCGCGCCAGCTTTGGCGTGCAAGACTTCGACCCGACAGTGCAAAAGGCGGTGAACCGCGTCCAGACTAAGGAAGAAACGTTGCGTGTCATCAAGGCAGCGCGAAGCGCGGGATTCAAGTCCGTGAGCATCGATTTGATTTACGGCTTGCCCTACCAAAACATCGTGAGTTTTAACGAAACGCTTGATTGCGTTATCGCGATGGATCCGGACCGGGTCTCAATATACAGCTACGCGCATCTCCCCAACTTGTTCGCGGGGCAGCGCAGGATCAACGAAGCCGACCTGCCCGATGCCGGCACCAAATTGCAGTTGCTCGGTTTGGCGATTAGGCGCATGACCGAGGCCGGATACATTTACATCGGCATGGACCATTTTGCCAAGCCGGATAATGAACTGGCCGAAGCCCAGCGCCAAGGCCGCTTGCAGCGCAACTTTCAGGGCTATTCGACTTACCCCGATTGCGACATGGTGGGACTGGGAGTATCCGCTATCGGCAAAATCGGTCCTACCTATTGCCAGAATTTCAAAAAATTGGAGGAATATTACGAGCGCCTTGATCATGGCCAATTGCCTATCATGCGCGGTATTGAATTGACGGCGGACGATTTGGTTCGACGCGCCGTAATTCAGACCCTCATGTGCCATTTTGAGATGTCTAAGGAAGCGATTGAGAAAGCCCACGTGTTGGATTTCGACAGCTACTTTGCACCGGAGCTGGCGGAGCTCAGAGGATTGGAGCAGCAGGGGCTGCTTGACCTCGAAGACCGCTGGATCAACGTCACAAAGCGGGGCCGATTCGCTATCCGCGACATCTGCATGGTGTTTGATAAATACCTGCGCACCGACCGGGAACGCCGGCGCTATTCCAAGCTGATCTGAACGCGGCCGCCAAAGATCGCCACGATTTGCGGCCATCCGCCTAAAGTCGCTTGCTCACATACATCAATTTCTGATCTTCTTCGCTGGTCGATAAATCGAAGCCCATCGCCTTTGCCAACTGCAGCATTCCAGTGTTCTGTTTCAGAACCCACCCCTCGACCAGCTTAATGCCTTTGTCTCGTATGCATTCGACAAGTTCGGCGAGAAGCCGCGAACCTATTCCTTTGCGCTGCCAATCGTCCGCGACGACGACCGCAAATTCGCAGCTGTTGCCGTCGGGATTGATGCTGTAGCGCGCAACGCCGATTTCCGTTTCCTTGCCGGCCGCGGGAACCGTGGCAATCAGTGCCATCTCCCTGTCGTAGTCAACCTGCGTGAGACGCGCCAGGAACTCGGGCGACAATTCGCGTATCGGGTTGAAAAACCGGAAATACCTCGCTTCTGGCGATAAGCCGCGCACGAACTGCTGCTCGATTTCCGCATCTTCGGGTCGTATCGGACGGATGGTGATGCAAGCCGCGTCAGGCAGGATCCATTCTTTCTTAAGATAGGCCGGGTAGGGATGGATGGCCATATGCGAATACCGGCCGGTTCTTGCCTGTAGCCGATGCCCGAGCACGATTCTGGCATCGGCCGCTATTGCGCCGGTCTCGTCGAGGATCAAGGGATTGATATCCATTTCCTTGAGCTCGGGCAGTTCGCAAACCATTTCCGATACACGCAACAGCACGTTTTCCAGGGCAGCCCGGTTAACTTCCGGCATATTCCGGAAATTACCAAGCATCTTTGCGATCCGAGTGCGGCTGATGAGGTTTTCGATGAGGTGATGATTAAGAGGGGGCAGTGCAATCGCCTGGTCCTGTTCGATTTCCACCGCAATGCCTCCCGCCCCAAAGGTTATGACCGGCCCGAAAATCGGGTCGGTGCTGACGCCGATCATCACTTCTCGAGCGTGCGGCTTGCTCAACATCGGCTCGATCGCGATGCCTTCGATACGCGCTTCGGGCCGCACCTTGCTGACCTGATTGATAATGTCCTGATACGCGATCAGCAGATCCTTTCCGTTTCTTATATTCAGTCTGACTCCTCCCACATCGGATTTGTGCACGATGTCGGGAGAATAAATCTTGATTGCGATCGGAAATCCGATTTGTTCGGCGAGGACCAGGGCATCGGCAGGGGAGCGCGCAATCAAGGTTTCTGCGACCGGAACATGAAAAGCGGCGAGCAGGGCCTTGGCTTCCGCTTCGTCGAGCATCAGCCTCTTCTGGGCAAGCACGCCGTTGATTAGTGTTTGCGCCCCTTCGATATCGGGCGGTTCCTGATGGGACAGCGGGCTGGGCGCCTGCAAAAGCAGTTGCTGGTTGCGGCGGTGGGCGGCAAGGTAACCGAAGGCTTCAACGGCGTTTTCCGGGGCGGAAAAAGCCGGTATGTTTTCGTGTTCAAAGGCTGCGCGGCTGGATTGAACTGCCGCCTCACCCATCCAGCAGGCAAGAATTGTCTTGTCAGTTTGCTTGGATAGCCGGATCATGCCTTGCGCAACAGATTCGGCGTCGGTCATTGCTTGCGGGCTTAACATGGCGAGCACGCTATCAACGCCAGGGTCATTCAGGCAGACGCTGACGGCTGCTTCATAGCGCGCGACATCAGCGTCTCCGATAATATCCACTGGGTTGCCATGTGACCAACTGCTCGGCAAAGTTGCGTCCAGCTTCTTCAAAGATTCTTCCGATAAAGTTGCCAATGCGATGTCATTCTCCGCTGCGCAGTCAGCCGCGAGAACTCCCGGGCCGCCGCCGTTGGTGACAATTGCGAGGCGATTTCCCGCGGGGCGGCGTCCGAACGCCAACGCTTCCGCGGCAGCAAACAGCTGGGCGTAGGTTTTTACGCGCACCGTGCCAGCGCGACGCAGCGCAGCGTCGAATACCAGATCGCTCCCAACCAGCGCGCCGGTGTGGGTGGCAGCCGCCTTGGAGCCGCTTAAATGCAGGCCAGCCTTGATCACCACGACCGGCTTAGCGCGGGCCGCTGCACGAATGGCGCTCATGAACCGCCTGGCTTCGTGAATACCTTCGATGTAAAGCAGGATATTGTTTGTTTCCAGGTCGCCAAGCAGGAAGTCGAGAATCTCCCCGAAATCTAGATCCGCGGCATCACCCATCGAAACCACAGTTGAAAATCCGACCCCGGCAGACTGCGCCCAGTCGAGAATGGCAGTACACAGCGCTCCGGATTGCGAAACCAGCGCGAGCTTGCCGGTTTTGGCCCCACCTTTGCTGAAGGTCGCATTCAGTCCGATGGAAGGCCGCATGATGCCGAGGCAGTTGGGGCCGACAATGCGTATGCCATGTTTTTTTGCGCGCTGTACCAGTTCGCCCTGCAATCTGCTCCCCGCCTCACCCGTTTCCGCAAAACCGGCAGTGATGATCACTGCGGCTTTCACTCCGGCAGCGCCGCAGGAATCAATTACGGATGCGACCGCGGCAGGCGGTGTTACAATCACGGCGAGCTCGATGGGCTCGCCTATTGCCTGGATGGTCGGATAAGCGGGCTGCCCGAGTATCGTTGCGTGCTCGGGATTGACCGCAAATAACTTGCCCTTGAACTTCCCGTTCAGGAGGTTCGTGAACACCAGCCGGCCCACTGATTGCGCTCGCTCGCTCGCGCCAATGACCGCCACGCTTGCCGGGGCAAACAGCGCGTTGAGATAGTGTTTCATTAGGTTTGGGCGATTGTAGTCCGAATCGCTGAACCTGAGATTTAAAATACGCTCAAGTTTACCAGCGGAGCTTTGTCCAGGGTCAAAATCCCAAGCGCTCTTCGCAGAAATTGCGCGAGGGGAAAGATATATTGTCAGGTCTTGGTCGGTGTTGATATAGGTCAAAAACGAAACGATCATCCTGGAATAGGGTGACATCACGAAATGCCACAAAGCAGAAGCTTTGCGTGGCAGGCCAAGTGAGCAGGTGCAATTCTTCAGCAACGTTCGCTCTGCAAAGCGCGGCGAATTTATTTGTACCGGGTTACGACCAAGTTCATGGAACAATAAGCTTCAACGGATACTAGCGATCGATTCCCATGGCTCAATATTTCCCGCACGGAGTGTTGTCACCCCGGCGACGTACCTACCGCCTAGGTGTCCCGAGGGGTCAGGTGCCCGAGGAGCTGCTGCATCTGTCGGGGCTGGAAACTACCGAAGTGCTTGAGCAGCTTGCGACGTCAAGCAACGGGCTCTCCAATGCTCAGGCGAGAGCCCGGTTGAAAAAGTATGGTCCCAACGTAGTGGTTCACGAAGCAAGCAAAAGCGCTCCCGTGCAACTACTACGGCTTTTAAGAAATCCCCTCAATCTGCTTTTGCTTACACTAGCTTCCATTTCATTGGCGGTGGGAGACGAAGAAGCTGCCGCCATCATTTTCATCATGGTCGTTCTGAGCGTGTCATTAGGATACTTGCAGGAACGTAGATCTAACAAGGCTGCCGAAGAACTTCGCACCATGGTGCATACAACGGCAACCGTATTGCGGAAGGTCCCAAGTCGGGAGGCGCGCGCACGTCCGGCTATTGCGTCCGCCGCGGCGCCCGCGGGTTCGATGCTCAAAGAGCTGCCGATCGATATGCTGGTGCCGGGCGACATTGTGCATCTTTGTGCGGGAGATCTGGTACCGGCGGATGTTAGGCTGCTATCCACAAAGGACCTGTTCGTCAACCAAGCGCCGTTGACTGGCGAAGCTTTACCGGTGGAAAAGTTTCCTGGTGCCACAAGCGGTCCAGTGAAAGACCCTCTGCAGGCGCAAAATTCATGCTTCATGGGGACCAACGTGGTGAGCGGCACAGCCACAGCAGTCGTGGTCCTCACCGGCTCGCGTGCCTATTTCGGAAACTTGGCAGCCGTAATTGCAGGGGAACGCGCGCCGACTAGCTTCGAACAAGGTGTTAATCGATTCGCTTGGCTCATGATCCGCTTTATCCTGGTCATGGCTCCGCTGGTTTTCCTGATCAATGGCGTAACCAAGGGCGACTGGGTCGAAGCGCTTCTCTTCGCGATGGCAGTGGCGGTCGGACTTACACCAGAGATGCTGCCGATGATCGTAACCGTCAACTTGGCCAAAGGTGCTATTGCAATGTCGCGCAAGAAGGTCATCGTCAAACGCCTGAACGCCATCCAGAATTTTGGCGCCATGGACGTCCTATGCGCCGATAAGACCGGGACTTTGACACTAGATCGGATCATTCTAGAAAAACACGTTGACCTAAACGGAAACGAAAGCGAGAAGGTTCTGGATTACGCCTTTCTCAACAGCTACTACCAGTCCGGACTCAAGAATTTGCTCGATGTCGCCGTGCTTAAGTACGCAGAAGTCCACCAGCGGCTCCAGCCGGCGACGGATTATCGTAAAGTCGACGAGATTCCGTTCGATTTCGTGCGTAGGCGAATGTCGGTAGTGGTAGAACACGAAGACAAGCATGTGTTTATCTGCAAAGGTGCGGTGGAGGAGGTTTTCAGTGTCTGCAGCAGAGGGGAGGTTGGGGGCGAGCGGTTCGACCTTGACGAAACCCACTTGCGGCAACTGAAACACGTTAGCAGTGAGCTAAACGAGGATGGCTTCCGCGTCATTGCTATTGCTTATAAGGAAATCGCCGACGGGAGAACGAGCTATTCGGTCAAGGACGAATCAAACCTGATCCTGACAGGCTACATTGCCTTTCTCGATCCTCCCAAAGAAAGCGCCACGCAAGCCATTTCTGCCCTGGATCGCCACGGGGTCAAGGTAAAAATTCTAACGGGCGACAACGAGATTATCACCCGTAAAGTATGCAAAGAAGTGGGCTTGCACGTCGATCGGGTCGTGCTCGGTAGCGAGATTGAAGCCATGTCCGAAGAGCAACTGGCGGAGGTTTCCGATCAAGCGCAGGTGTTCGCCAAGCTCTCACCAGCGCAAAAAGAACGCATCGTTGAAGCGCTTCACCGCAGAGGACACGTCGTTGGGTTCCTGGGGGACGGTATTAACGACGGACCCGCCCTCAAGTCCGCCGACGTGGGAATCTCGGTGGACACGGCCGTCGACATCGCCAAGGAGTCCGCCGACATCATCCTGTTAGAGAAAAGTCTCTTGGTTCTAGACGAGGGCGTCATGGAAGGCAGGAAAGTCTTTGGCAACATCATCAAATATATCCGGATGGGGGCGAGTTCCAATTTTGGAAATATGTTCAGTGTGATCGGCGCCAGCGCATGGCTGCCCTTTTTGCCAATGGCGGCAATTCAAGTGCTCACAAATAACCTCCTTTACGATTTTTCGCAAACGGCCATTCCGACGGACAACGTAGACGGAGAGTATCTGGCCAAGCCGCGCCGCTGGGAAATTCGAAATATCGCGCGTTTTATGCTGTTCATCGGGCCCATCAGCTCCATTTTCGATTACACGACCTATTTCACGATGTATTTCATATTTAGTGCCAATGTCATCCAGAAGGCCTCGCTCTTTCAGACGGGATGGTTTGTCGAATCGCTACTGTCACAGACTTTGATTATTCACATCATCCGTACCGACAAAATCCCATTCATTGAGAGCCGGCCGAGCACACCGCTCATCTTCACGAGTCTTATCATCTGTACCGTAGGAATTTGGTTACCGTTTTCTCCTTTCGCGCGAGCTCTAGGCTTTACCTCACTTCCAGTCCAATATTGGCCAATCGTCGCATTGATGCTACTCGCCTATCTTTCACTGACGCACTTCGTAAAACTCTGGTTTCATCGCCGCTATGGACTGGACTGAAGCCGTAGCTGAACATCATTCGATGGCGCAGCAGCGGAAGGTTCTAACCCGGCGGCGGTGCAGGCCGCTGGTATTCTAATTGGAGCAGACCCAGTGAACTTGCAGGACAGAATTCATATGGCACGGCGCGTCGTGTCTATTTGAGGCGCAGGGCCGATCAATCAACCCGCGCTCATGAATAACTGAGTGCAACAGTTTCAGATTTCGCACGGCGTTAATATCATCGGATTTGATTTTTACTACCGCTGGACAGGAAATTTTGCAAGTGATGCTTTCCCCAATGGTCGCTTACAGCCCTATGTCGGCGTTGGTCCGACTTATTACATCCTGCACCCGGAAAACACCGCCAATGACATGCAAAACCACGAAGTCTACAGGGAGTCCGGATTTGGCTATCTGGTGTTGGGCGGGGTTCAGTACTGGCTTTATCGGCACGTAGGCTTGTTTGGGGAGACGAAGTTCAACAGCGGTCGCGCGCAGGTGAGCACCGCCTTAAATGGAACCGCAACAACCGATTTGGATACGTTTCAGTTGATGGTGGGCTTGAGCGTTGGATTCCAGCCGTGCCGGTAACGGTGGCCTGCGGCGTTATTCAGTATTTGATACCTGCAGGCGCGCAACAACGACTAAAACGATTTTTTGATACCCACCATGAATCCGTGAGGCAATACACTCAGTATCAGTGGATTGTCCCGGGAATGGGCGTACCAACCGGTTAGCGTGCCGAGCCCCCAACCGGCGAGAACGTCAGTTTGCCAGTGCGCCTGGGACTTCATCCGCGCGATGCCATCGTAAATCGGCAGCAGCTCAAGCAACCAAACAGCCGGGTAATCTTCGTGGTACTCAAAAACAAAAGGCGTGATAACCGCGCTCACCGCAGTCACTTCCCCACTGGGAAAGCTGTAGTGTGATCCGCCTTGAAACCAGGCATTGGGATCGTTTCCTTGATTCGGTCTGGCACGCGTGAATATTTTTTTCATCGCTTCGGAGGACAACGCCCCAATCGAAACCGAGTCGACTGCTTGCCAATAAGTCTTGCCTAGCCGGTCTTCACCGCCCTCCCAGACTGCACCGATTACAGCCCCGGTGACCAGGGAATAAAGCACAAAATTTTGGGAGTCCCGGCTATAGATTCCATGCTCATCATTGTTCCAGCGGTGATCGATGCCAAGAAATCCGCCGGCACCGGCAGACGCGCACCACAACACAAGCGCACAAATGAATGCAATTCTTAAAGTCCGTGAAATCATCAGCCTGATTTAAGTGTTTTGGCGCTATCAGAAATCCGGTCGGACGCTGACGGAATAGCCGACCACAGGTGCTGATGCTAATTTCCGAGAGCATCGATCACTATTAGGGAAAACCCGCAGTTGCACCCAGGAAACGGCCAAGAACTTGGCACCAGATTGGCCTGCGGGGCAAAAGCAGCGACTGATCCAGAGCTGCTCCATGATAAATGCTTTTATACGCTCAAAGCTGATCTTTGACATTTTGCAGTCGCTTATCGGCGACCAATTGAACCAGCTCCGCAACCGAATTTACTTTCATTTTGTCCATGACTTTGGAACGGTGAGCTTCCACGGTCTTGACCGTTATGCCCAACTGGTCTGCAATTAGTTTATTAGTTTTGCCAGCGACCACGCACTCCATAACTTCCGCTTCCCTAGCGGTTAGTTTCGCCAGCCGCGAGTAAATCACGGCTTGTTGCTCCCCCTCTTCGCGCCGTTTCGCATCCAAAAGCAGTGCGCCGCCTATCAGTTCCAGCATCGAATTTTCATTAAAGGGTTTTTCGATAAAATCTATTGCGCCATTCTTCACCGCGCTAACAGCCATCGGTATGTCCCCATGGCCGGTCACAAAAATTACCGGCGTGCGAATCCCTTTTTGATTGAGCGTTTGCTGCAATTCCAAGCCGGTCATTTCGGGCATGCGGATATCGAGTACCAAACAGCCAGGCCTTTCAGTACTGCAGGACTCGAGAAAATCCTCGGCGCAAGAAAAGACCTTCACTTGAAAACCATTTGACTCGAGCAGCCATTGCAGGGAGTCTCGAAAAGCTTCATCGTCGTCAAGTATGTATATTGTTTGGTTAGAACCGTTCATGTTCGTGGTTCACGCTGGGTAAAGAAACGGTGAATGTGCTGCCACCTTCCGGATGCCCGGTGGCCCATAATCTCCCACCGTGGAATTCAATGATGGAGTGGCAAATATTGAGCCCAATTCCCATACCCTGCGGCTTGGTTGAGAAAAAAGGCGAGAACAAATTTTCACGAACCTCCTCGGTCAATCCCTGCCCGTGGTCGCGGACCGAGACTTCTACTGCATTGCCACCATTTAGCGCAGAACGGATGATAATCTTGCGGAGCCCGGGCGCGGTGTTCTCCATGGCTTCCCGGGCGTTTTTTAATAAATTTAGAAAAACCTGCTGGATCAGGACTCGGTCAATCAGCACGTACGGCAAATCTGCCGCCAAATCCAGTATCAGTTTAAAATCTTCCTTTTCAATTTCGATTTTTAGCATGCTGCTTAACTCGAGAATAATATCGTTGAGAGAACTCGGGGTTCGATTAGGCTCTCCTTTGCGAACCAGCTCCCGCAAGCGGCGAATGATTTCACCGGCGCGTTCCGCTTGGGCGCTACTTTTTTCCATAGCGCCCAGTACATCTTGCAGATCCCATTTGCCTGACCGCAACCGCCGGACACAGCCCGAGTTGTAATTGGCGATTGCAGCCAAAGGTTGATTTAACTCGTGCGCCAGAGTCGACGCTATTTCGTTCGCGGCGATCAACCTCGAAGTCAGCTCAAGTTTTTCACGCTGCCGCCTTGCGATATCTTCCGCCTGCTTGCGTTGTGTAATATCGGTAACCACCGAAATAAAACCAGTGATCGCTTGCAGCTCGTTGCGCTTATAAACCCAGTCCACTTGAACGTCGGTCAGCGCACCGTCTTTCTTTTTTATTTTTGTGAAATATGGCGTTGAGGTGGGTTGAGGGTGGAAGCGATCCCGCAAATCGCATGTTGCTTGTTCGGCGGCGGTGTCGGACGACACAAAATCGCAAATACTTTTTCCAAACAATTCTCCCTCGCTGTATCCTAGTATTCGGTGAAAGGCGGGATTAGCCAAGGTGATTGTTCCCGACAAATCGGATTCAAATATACCGTAGGGGACGGCCGTGACCAGTTCCTGATAACGGCCTTCGCTTCGGTGAAGCGCGGTCTGCGATTTGTTTTGGGCTTCCTTCAGCTTGGCGATGATGATAACCACCACACTGAAGGTGACGATAATGCTTATCCAACTCCAGAAAAAATAAAACGGGAACGTATCATGACCCGCATAGCGATCGGTCAACCACCATACTCCACTCGCAGCCAGCGCGGTCACCAGTCCGGCGTTACGACCCGAAGCCCAAGTCACCAGCGCGATCGGCAGCAGATACAAAACATCGAGGTCGAATTCGTCGCCGGTTATAAAGTCCAATGTACCGATGGCCGCAAGCATGACAAAAGTGTAAGCAATGCGGGCCGCCTCGCTCTGGCCCGCAAAGTAGGAGGTGATTTTGTTTATCGCTTTCGCCAGTTTTCGCTGGTTGCTGGGCATCGATTTATTGTCGCATAAAATCGGAGAAGTCGTGATCTTTACCAGGGGGAGTGATGTAATTTGGAATTTAGTCTTGACGGCAATTTAGCCCGAAACCTTTCATTTCGTGGCTACCACGCGCAAGTACCTAGCAAATGGCTTCCTGCATTTTGGCACCCTGCAAAAAGCCCCAATCGCAGCGCGGGTTTCCCCCACAGCAATTAATTGTAAGCGATGCGACGAATGGGCTATATTAGCAAATGCAAATCATTGCTTATCGCGATTAATTCCTATTCAACGCCCGAGCTAGAGATTTTCTGCACAAATTAAACGACACAATCGCCAAAAGGAGGCAAAAATGAGAGACAAACCGGCAGGAACAGAACATCCTTCGCAAGCCGGCGTAACGCGCAGGCGGTTTATTAAGGCGACCGGCGCCGCCGGCCTTGCCGCGTCAGTCGCGCCGTTTATCATCGTGCGGCCAGCTCGCGCCGCCAAAAAGACCTTGAAAGTATTGCAGTGGAATCACTTTGTTCCGGGTTACGACAAATGGTTCGACAATACCTACACCAAGGAATGGGGCGCAAAAAATGATACCGAGGTGATCGTTGATCATGTGGGAATCCCGGCTCTCGCTCCCCGTGCCGCGGCTGAAGTGAGCTCGCAGAAAGGCCATGACTTGTTCATGTTTCTATCCCCTCCGCCCGCCTACGAAAATCAGGTGATAGACCACAAGGAAATTTATGAGGAATGCGAGCGCAAGCATGGCAAGCCCGTGCCACTTGCGGTGCGCAGCACATTCAATCCCAAGACCAAGAAGTATTTCGCATTTTCTGACAGCTACGTGCCCGATCCGGTGAATTGGCGCAAGGACCTGTTCGACGGCGTCGGCGCCCCGGCGCCCAGCAGCTGGGACGATGTGCGGGTTGCCGGCCGCAAGATCAAGGAAAAGTTCAACATTCCGGTGGGGATCGGCCTATCCGCCGAGCTCGACACGGCGATGGCGATGCGCGCCGTGCTTTATTCCTTCGGCGGCTCGATTCAGGACGAGAAAGCAAATGTAGTGTTGAACTCAAAAAACACTCTCGAGGCGGTCAAGTTTGTCAAGGCCTTGTACCAGGAAACCATGACGCCGGAAGTGCTGGCTTGGGATCCATCGTCGAACAATCGCGCCATGCTTGCTGGCAAGGCGTCAGTGGTGCTTAACGCTATCTCGATTACGCGCGAAGGGGAAAATAATAACATACCCGGCACCGACAACATCTGGCTCGCTAAAGCATTGGCGGGGCCCGCGCGTCGCATCGGCCTCGAGCATGTGATGAACTGCTACGTGGTCTGGAAGTTCGCTGAAAACCGCGAAGGCGCGAAGAAATTCCTTGTCGATTACATAGACAATTACCGGCAAGGCTTCCTCGCCAGCGAGTTCTACAACTTCCCTAGCTTTTCCAGCACCGTGCCCGATATCAACAAGCTGCTTGCCAATGACCCCAAGGCAAAACCCAGCGATAAATACCGAGTGCTCGCCGATGTGCTCGATTGGGCTACGAATGTCGGCTATCCCGGCTACGCCAACGCGGCGGAGGACGAAATTTTCAATACCTGGGTGCTCAACACCATGTTCGCCAAGGCGGCAACCAATACGGAAACCCCCGAAAACGCGATCAAGGCCGCGGATGAACAGTGCAGACGCATATTCGACAAGTGGCGTGAAAAAGGGCTGATCTGATCGGCCTGCCCCGTCGCGAGCTGTACTCCGCGTCTCGCGGAGGTCGATCGTCGGATAAAACAATAAACGACATGGCGACTGTTGAAACACGTTCAATTACCAAGACCTTTGACGGCGTCAACGCGGTCGACGGAATCAACCTGCTGGTGAAGGAGGGTGAATTCCTGGTGCTGCTCGGACCTTCTGGCTCGGGCAAAAGCACGCTGCTGCGCATGCTCGCGGGCCTGGAAATTCCCACTGCAGGCGAGATACTCATCGGCGACAGGATTGTCACCTTGCTTCCCCCAAAGGCGCGCAACATCGCCATGGTGTTCCAGAGTTATGCGCTTTACCCGCACCTTTCCGTATATAAAAACATCGCTTTTCCGCTAGAAGCGCAGGGAATGAAAGGCGATGTGGTTAAAAGCAAGGTCGAGCAGGCGGCAGCAATGTTCGGCATCGCGCGCCTTCTCATGCGCAAGCCGCGGCAGCTATCCGGTGGCGAACGGCAGCGCGTGGCGCTCGCCCGGGCAGTGGTCCGCGAACCGGTGGTGTTCCTGCTCGATGAGCCGCTTTCCAATCTCGACGCCAAATTGCGCACCACTGCGCGCGATGAATTGCAGCAATTCCAGCGGCGCCTCGGCACGACCACTGTTTACGTCACCCACGACCAAATCGAAGCGATGGGATTGGGCGACCGGATCGCGGTACTCAATCAGGGCAAGCTGCACCAGCTCGGCACGCCGCACGA
>Ga0187773_10000431_pt1 | contig 16770 bp, 11 predicted proteins | sample 0216_BV02_MP05_1_FD_133133 | JGI IMG/M metagenome (GOLD analysis project Ga0187773, IMG submission 133133) | Tropical peat soil microbial communities from peatlands in Department of Meta, Colombia - 0216_BV02_MP05_10_MG | ecosystem: Environmental > Terrestrial > Soil > Wetlands > Peat | place...
ATCCGGCAATGAAAAGGTGATGCTTCCCTCGATACAAAAAAGCGTTTTGCGATACGGATGCGCATGAGCGGCGTAAACATCGCCAGGGCCGTTCGACCATCGGCTGTGCGACAGACCGCGCGCCTTAAAGAAGTTGATGATCTCTTCTTCCGGAAGCGGATGGGCGTGTGGCCAGTGCAAAACCTGGACGTCTCCGGGGAGGTTTTCATGGTACGAAGGGGATTTCAAGATCGGGATCTCCGATTATAGGCCAGTCGGATCTACAGCATAGCCGGTTCAAGGATGGATACGCAAGGGGGCCTTCGTGTATGATAACGCCATGCCTGATCAGGATCATCCGGTAAATATAAAAACCCTTCACGGTCTGTCCGAGCAGCAGGCGGCCGACCGCCTGAGAGAAGAGGGGTATAATGAACTCCCCTCGGGGAAACAGCGCGGCATCGCCGTCATCGCGTTTGAGATTGTGCGTCAGCCGATCTTTTTGCTTCTCGCGGCGGCCGGGTTGATTTACATGATGCTGGGCGATCGCGGCGAGGCGCTGATGCTGCTCGCGTTTGTCGTGGTCGTCATCGGCATCACCCTTTATCAGGAACGAAAGACGGAGCGGGCGCTGGAGGCGCTTCGCGATCTGTCGAGTCCACGAGCCCGGGTCATTCGCGAAGGTTTCCAGAAACGCATCGCCGGCCGGGAGGTGGTCCGCGACGATCTTCTCGTGCTCTCCGAAGGAGACCGCGTCCCGGCGGATGCGGTCTTGCTCTCGGCCAACGATCTTTCGGCGGATGAATCGTTGCTTACGGGCGAATCGGTCCCGGTCCGCAAAACCGCCTGGGACGGCGTCATGGGAATAGCCCGCCCCGGCGGGGACGATCTGCCGTTCGTCTACTCCGGGACGTTGCTGGTGCAGGGCCAGGGCGTCGCCCGCGTCCTTGCCGTCGGGGCTCGGACCGAGATCGGAAAAATCGGGAAGAAGCTGGAGGAGGTCGAACCGGAAGAGACCCCGCTGCAGAAAGAAACCGGGAAGTTGGTTCGGAATCTGGCCTTCGTGGGGTTGTCCCTTTGCGGTTTGGTCGTGGTGTTGTACGGCCTCATGAAGGGGAATTGGTTGAACGGTTTCCTGGCCGGAATCACGCTGGCCATGGCCCTGCTGCCGGAGGAGATTCCGGTGGTGTTGACCGTCTTTCTGGCGATCGGGGCCTGGCGCATCGCGCAGAGTCGGGTTCTCACCCGTCGCGTCACCGCCGTCGAAGGTCTGGGCGCCGCGAGAGTCCTTTGCGTGGACAAGACCGGGACGCTTACCCAGAACCGAATGACAGTCCGGCGGATCTTCTCGAAGGGAGAGCTCTGGGATATCGGAGCGTCGTCGGGGCCGCTGCCGGAGACCTTTCATGAAGTTCTGGAGTTCGCCATCCTGGCCAGCGAGATTGATCCGATGGATCCGATGGAGACGGCTTTTCGGGACCTCGGCGCTCAGACTCTGGCCCGCACCGAACATCTTCACGGGGACTGGGCGTTGGTCTATGAATATTCGCTCACCTCAAAGCTGCTGGCGCTGTCGCATGTCTGGAAGGCCCCCGGTCGCGACGAACACGTCATCGCGGCCAAAGGGTCGCCCGAGGCGATCGCCGGCCTATGTCATCTCGATCCGGCCCGGAAGGAGGAGCTGTCACGACGAGTCGGCGCGATGGCCGACGACGGCCTCCGGGTGCTCGGCGTGGCCAAGGCCGATTTCAAGGGGACGGTCTGGCCCGCCGATCAACACGATTTTGAGTTCGCCTTCCTGGGGCTGATCGGGCTGGCGGATCCGATCCGGCCGTCCGTTCCGGCCGCCGTGAAGGAATGTCACACCGCCGGGATACGGGTGATCATGATCACCGGAGATTATCCGGGAACGGCGCGCGCGGTTGCGGGACAGGTCGGACTGGAGGCCGATAAGGGGATGATCACCGGCGATGAACTGGAACGGATGGGCGCCCCCGAACTTCGGTCGCGGATCAAAACGGTCAATATCTTTGCCCGGGTCCTGCCCGAGCAGAAGCTCCGGTTGGTCGAGGCCTTTAAGGCCAACGGCGAAGTGGTGGCGATGACGGGCGACGGGGTGAATGATGCGCCGGCGCTCAAATCGGCGCATATCGGAATCGCGATGGGCGGCCGCGGGACCGACGTCGCGCGCGAGGCCTCCGCGCTGGTGCTGCTGGAGGACGACTTCGGATCGATCGTCCAAGCGGTCAGGCTTGGCCGCCGGATCTACGATAATCTTCAAAAGGCGATGGCCTATACGCTGGCGATCCATGTTCCGATTGCCGGGCTGTCGCTGGTCCCGTTGATGGTGGGCTGGCCGCTCGTTTTCTTTCCCATCCATATCATGTTTCTCGAACTGATCATCGACCCGGCCTGCTCGGTTGTCTTCGAGGCCGCGCCGGAGGAGTCCGATGTGATGACCCGGCCCCCTCGAAATCCCGAAGGTCCGTTGTTTGGCGGCCGGATTGTGGGATTGAGTCTTTTGCAAGGAATGATCGTATTGGTTATCACCCTGGCCGTCTACGGCCACGCCCTCTACCGCGGGCAGGGAGAATGGGAGGCCCGCGCCCTCACCTTCACCACGCTCGTCATTGCCAATCTCGGACTGATCTTCACGAACCGCTCCTGGTCCCGCACCATTCCGGGGACGCTTCGATCGCCGAATCCGGCGCTTTGGTGGGTCGTCGGAGGCGCGGTGGTTTTTCTCGGACTCGTGCTCTATCTGCCTTTTTTGCGGGACCGGTTCGACTTCGGTCCGCTGAACCCGATCGATCTGGCGATCGGGTTCACGGCCGGGGCGAGCAGCATTCTCTGGTTCGAAGGGCTAAAGCTGTTCAACGGCTGGCGGAGGCGGCGCGGGAATTATAATTAATAAAAAATTTTAGAGTGAGGATCGGCGGGTGGCCGCAGGCGGGGCGCCCCATCCGACCGCAACGAAAAGGCCAAGGAGCTTTTCGTGTGGTTTCCTGTAACCCTTGGAAAGACGCTGAGTGAGGACGGATGGGGCTGCCGAAGGACAGGACCCGCCGATGCTATCTCTTCCGCTGCCAGAGCATCAATAATTCTTTGCCCTCGCGTCGTGGGATGGAAGGCGGTATGCGGTCAAGTACCAGCGTGAAGCGGGGACTGAAGCGCTCGACCAGTTCCTCGCGCGTCGCGCCGAACGGCGGGCCGGTCTCGGGCTGGATGTTGTAGAAGACGCCGAGAAGGAAACCGTTTGGTTTCAGTAGGTCTGCCGCCGCTTCGACATAACGGTCGCGATGATCGGGATCGATCGCGCAGAAAAAAGTATTTTCGAAAATAAGATCGTACGGCCCGCGCAGTCGTGCGGGCAGATCAAGAAAGTCGGCCCGTTCGAACCGGATATTTTTTAAACCTTCCGCATCGGCCATCCGCGCGGCCGCCTCGACGGCTTTTTTTACAACGTCCAGTCCGATCACCTCCAAGACGGCCGCCGCGAGCGCACGCGCGTCGTGTCCGTGCCCGCAGCCGGGTACCAACGCGCAACCGGATTGAAACGGAATGGACCGTCCCGGTCCGACATCGTTTTTCAAAAAATCCACCAATCCCGGCGACGGCCCGCCCTGATCCCACCCCGTGTCGCCGGTCCGGTACAACTCGGCCCAGAACGCCGCATCCGGATCTTTCTCCTTCCGGCCGATGTGGGGGTAAGTTTTTTTGTCGCGTTGTGTCATAATTTTTCGATTATAAAAAAAGAAAACCCGGAAGCAGATCGAGGATCTCAAGGCGGCTACGTCCGCGCTTCCGGGTCCGGTGGCCCTGGGAACTCGTCCCAGGCTTCACCCTTCAGATGGTGTGGCGCTTAGGACGCGGCCACCTCACTCGCCGTAGGGATTGTACTGCCCACTGGACCACCTCCTTCCGTCGGCGACTTACCGCATCGGGCCGGACCCAGATCCGCCCGTCCCATCGAACCGGCCGCCGCTGCAGGCCCGACGAGCCGCCTCCCGCTTATCGGGAGACTCGGGGAGGAGTTGGCTCCCCTGAAAATCAGAACAGACATATTAAAATAAATTTTACCAGCAGTAGGGGCGTATTGCAATACGCCCCTACAATATTCATCTATCGTCCCAGCAACCTCGATAAAATCACCTCGGTCGAACGGGATTTGTTGAGTGTATAAAAGTGGATTCCGGGAGCGCCTCGGTCCAGCAGGTCGCGGGCCTGACGATAGGTCCAATCGATTCCGTACCGGATCACATACTCCGCATCGGTCTGCCGGGGTTCCAGCGCCCGAATGATTTCGGCCGGAATGCGCGCGCCGCACATCGCTGCAAATTTGTGAAGCTGGCCGTAGTTGGTGACCGGCATCAGGCCGGGCAGGACCGGAAGCGTGATTCCGATCGCACGGACCCGCTCGATAAACCGGAAATAATCCGAGTTGTCGAAAAACAACTGGGTCGTGATAAAGTCCGCCCCGACCTCCACCTTTTCTTTCAGGTGACGCAGGTCCGCCTCGATCGAAGCCGCCTCGGGATGCTTTTCGGGATAGCCGGCGACGCCGATACAGAAACCGTCCAGTTTTCGAATATGGCGGACGAGGTCGATGGCATACCGGTAGTCCCGTTGGTTATCGGGAATAGAAACACCGCCCTTGGGCGGATCGCCCCGAAGCGCCATGATGTTCTCGATCCCAAGACCGCGGATCTTCTCGATGATCGACTCGATCTCGTCTCGGGTATGGGCGATGCAGGTGAGATGGGCGACGGTTGTCAGCCCCAGCTCGTTCTGGATCATCCCGGCCGTCTCGATCGTCCGGTCGCGGCTCGATCCTCCGGCGCCGTAGGTCAGCGTAACGAAGGAAGGCGCGAGACGCTTCAGGTCCCTGACGGTCGACTTGAACTGGACCATCCCCTCCGGCGTCTTCGGCAGAAAGAACTCGAACGAGAAAACCGGTTGACGGCTGTTAAAACAGTCCCGAACTTTCATCGCGCGGAAGCCTCATTTTGAAAGAAGTCTTCCCCTCTATCAATTTCGGCACCCATTCCATTTCCTCATGAAATATCCTCATAAGATTAACGCAAACGAGGTTTGATGCCAAGAAAAAAAGTTGTCCCTCTACCAACCCATTCGTTTGGCCAAAAACGGGCCGGCGATCAGCGCCAGGCCGACGCCGACGATTCCGAGAGTGTTTGAGATGAAGTAGGGATAGATCATCAGGAGCAGGCCCGCGAGGAGTGCGGGGCCTTCCCGTTGGCGTTTTCCGTAGACAAAATAGCCGAGCCCGATCGCGCTGAATAACACGATCAAGAAAAGATTGAGGACATCGTTGTTCATCGAGCGGGCCGTTCTTTCTTATTCAACGATCCGTTCATGGGGGGCCAGCGTTGCGAGGATCGGTTTTGCGTCTTGGAAGAACTGGAAAGCCGTGGCCTCGAAGGCGTCGGCTTGGGAATAGCTGAACCAGTTCAACCAGCTGACCGGCAGCAGTCCCAGCCAGAGTCCTGTTTTGCGCGTGATTTTGTACTCGAACATTCGTCGGTTTTCACCGTCGATGTACAAATAGTAGCGCACCTTATAACTTTCCTGAAGATTCCAGGATGGCAGGATTGTCAGCGTCGCCACGGAAAGGTAATGGAAGGCCAAGGCGGTTGTATCGGGGGACTTCCATTCCACGTCCACAAGACAAAACACACCCTTGGGGGGCATCTCCGTCACGTCCGCCGTATTGGCGAACGGCGTTTGGTTGTTGAAAACCGAATGCAAAGCCTCCTTGCCCCCCTCGCTCGGAAAGGGGAACGGATTGATGTGGTAAGAGAGCAGATCGTACGATTTCGCATCGGGCGTTTTCCCGATCGTCTCGGTCGGAAAATCCCGATAGAGCACGATACAGGAAGATAAAAAGACCGGAAGGAATGTGGCGACGGAAAGGGCGAGGGCGATCTTTTTAGGGGGTCGGTTTCGAATCGCGATCCCTCTGGCGTAGGTTTAGGGCCGGGCCGGAAAGGGGGCCGCTTCCGGGTGCCGGGCTTCGTAGGCCCGTATCGCACCCTCGTGTTGTAGGGTCAGCCCGATGTCGTCCAAGCCGTTCAGCAGGCAATGGCGGCGAAAGTCATCCACCTCGAAGCCGAATTCGAGGCCGTCGCCGGATGTCACCTTCTTTTTCTCCAAATCCACGGTCATTGTATATCCCGGAGTCCTTCGGACCCGCTGGAAGATCGTTTCGACTTGAGATTCGGAAAGCTTCACCGGCAGGATGCCGTTCTTAAAACAGTTATTATAAAAAATATCGGCGAAGGAGGGCGCGATAAGGCACCGGAAGCCGTAGTCGAGCAAGGCCCAGGGCGCGTGCTCCCTGGAAGAGCCGCAGCCGAAATTCGCGCGCGCGACCAGGATCGACGCGCCGCGATAACGGTCGGCGTTCATCTCGAACTCCGGGTTCGGTTTTTTACCGTCGATGAAGCGCCAATCGTAAAAAAGGAACTGTCCGAAACCGGTCCGCTCGATCCGCTTTAAGAACTGTTTGGGGATGATCTGGTCCGTGTCGACGTTGGGGAGGTCGAGCAGCGTGACGATTCCGGTATGTTTTTTAAACGGGTTCATGTGTCGTTACCTTGTAGAGGCAGGGATTGCCCTGCCCGATGACAAGGGCGCGGCGAGCAGCGCCCCTACGGTTCATTTTTCAAATCGTACTGCCGCACGTCGACGAGATGGCCTTCGACCGCCGCGGCGGCCGCCATGATCGGGCTGACGAGATGCGTCCGACCGCCCTTGCCCTGACGGCCTTCAAAGTTTCGGTTGGAAGTCGAGGCGCATCGTTCTCCGGGTTTTAAGATATCCGGGTTCATTCCCAGACACATCGAGCATCCCGATTCACGCCAATCGAATCCGGCCTCGATAAAAGCCCGGTCCAGCCCTTCTTCTTCGGCCTGTTTTTTCACCCGCTGCGAGCCGGGCACCACCATCGCGTAAACGCCTGGAGCGACCCGCCGGCCTTTCACAAATCGTGCGGCGTGGCGGAGGTCTTCGATCCGTGCATTGGTGCAGGAGCCGATGAAGACCCGGTCGATCGGGATCTCGGTCATCGCCGTTCCGGCTTGCAATCCCATGTAGTCCAACGCCCGTTCGGCCGATTTCCGCGCGTTGGGGTCCGGAAAATCGGACAGGTTCGGAACGCGGGCATCGATCGAAACGACCTGTCCGGGATTGGTGCCCCACGTGACCTGCGGGGCAAGTGTGGCCGCGTCGATTCTCAGGACGCGGTCGAACCGGGCACCGACGTCGGTCGGCAACCGCTTCCATCGTTCGACGGCCGCGGCGAATCCGCCGCCGGCGGAGGCCGGAACGTACCGCCGGCCCTTCAGATAATCATAGGTCTTCTCGTCCGGTGCAATCATCCCGGCGCGGGCGCCCCCCTCGATCGACATGTTGCAGACCGTCATCCGCTCTTCCATCGAAAGCCCTCGTATCGTCTCGCCGGCATACTCCATCACATGCCCCGTGCCGCCGTCGGTCCCGATCCGTCCGATGATCGAGAGGATGACGTCTTTCGCCTCGATGCCGAAAGGCCGTTGTCCGTTGACCTCGATCATGAAGGTTTTGGGTTTGTCCTGGAGGAGGCACTGAGTCGCCATCACGTGCTCCACCTCGCTGGTGCCGATCCCGAAGGCCAGCGCCCCGAAGGCGCCGTGCGTCGAGGTGTGGCTGTCGCCGCAGACGAGCGTCTGGCCGGGCAGGGTCAGCCCCAGCTCCGGCCCGATAACATGGACGATCCCCTGATCGGGGCTGTGAAGATCGAACAAGGCGATCCCGAACTCTTTGCAGTTCCGGACCAGCGTGTCCATCTGCTGGGCCGAGATCGCGTCCTCGATCGGAATCGACCGGTCGGTGGTCGGGACGTTGTGGTCCATCGTGGCAAAGGTCAGGTCGGGACGGCGGACGCGACGCCCGGTCAGGCGAAGTCCTTCGAACGCTTGGGGCGAAGTAACCTCGTGAACCAAGTGCCGATCAATATAGAGCAGGGAAGGCTGGCCGGCCTCTTCATGGACGACATGCGCCTCCCAGATTTTCTCGAACATCGTTTTCGGTTTCATGATCTTGTCCTGGAATGATCCTGATTTGTGGTTCTATTTTTACACAGAATCCGGTGCGAGGGCAAGCCAAAATACCTCTGTTGAAGGAGCCGATGTCATGCGTCGTGAAGCCGGAGGTGTTTAACGGGACGGGGGGAAGGTCGAAGGTCGATGCGGCGGACTTATTTCCGATGATCCGTTGATGAAATCGCCAAGGATCGCTCCTCCGAATGGAGCGGATGATCGATTGGATTGTGGGTCGGCTTTTTCCTCATCGATCGGGCCAGGCTTAAGAGAATGGGAACGGCCATCACGCCCACCCCGGCCATTCCGGACCAGAAGAAATACAAATGAGACGATTGGAGCAGGGGCATCCCCATGATGACGGCATCGAAAACATAATGGGCCACAATCACCGTGATCAGGCCGTACCGGATGAAGAAATAGCCGGAAATGAGGCCGTCGATGGTCAATTCGATTCCGCGGGTATAAAAGGGCAGGACGGTATAGTCCGAATGGGCGAAACCCCAGATCAAGGCGGGGATGAAGAGGGCCAGGGCCCGCGATCGAAGATATTTTATCAACAGTGCGATCGCGAAGAACCGGTAGATCAATTCCTCCGAGACGGAAGACCGGAAGGCGTTGGTGATCGGATCCAGGAAAGGCAGCCAGGTGCCCAGCATATTGGAATAACTGCTGGGAACGGGGGACCAGACATCGAAATAGCGTTGGCCGACCAGGTAAAATACCGTCATATAACCCAGGCTGATCGACGCCAGCAGGTATCCCATCAGCAGGGCGTGTGAGAAGTCCGGGGAAAGCCAGCCGTGTCTTCCCGTGATATGATCCACCCGCTTTCCCTTGAACACTTCCCGGCCGACGGCCCATCCGGCGACGGCGAACAAAAATGTCACGACGCCCGACCAGATGGTCGCTTCGATCGTGTCGAAGATCCATCCGCCCCAGAACGTGTAAAGGGGAGAATCGGCGGAATAAGAAGACCGGATGTTGGGGATGGCATTGATCTCCTCGAGGACCTTGGCCGTCACCATGGCCAAGGCCAGGAACAGGGCGCCCTTCCACGGGATGGTCTTGTATTTATGATGGGTCAGAAAAACGACAAGCGCCGACAGGGATAGGAAGACCGTCAACAAACCGCTCAGCCTTGCGAGCAGCTCTCCCTTCGAGCTTTCGCTTTCGTAAAGCTCCCCAAATTTTTGCGGAACGGTAATGGACTGTTCGTATCCGTCCACCACGTTCCCGTGAACGGCGACGGTCATCAACAATTGAGCGTCCTGGAGCGAGGGCGTGGAGGCCTTCCAGGTAAAGATGTAATCGATCCGTCTCTCCCGTTGTTTGGACGAGGCGTTGATCAGGTCATAGTTCGAAAAATCGACGCCCTCCTGCTTCTGCACAAACTCTTCCGCGATCTGGAGGGCCCGGTCTTCCTTCAGGCGGGTGCCCTTCGCGTCCTCGGGAATGTAATGGTTAAACGCGATGATCTGGCCTTGCGGATTTACAAAAACTTTGAACTCCTCGTACTGAAGTTCCTTGAAAAACCGGACCTTCCAGTACCAGAGCGGCAGGTCCCGCACAAGAGTGTTAAATCGATCCAATCCCAACGTTTTCTGCAGATACAGGACGGCGTCGTTATCCCCCGAAAAAAGGACGGTCTCAACGTAGCCGTTCAGGTTGAATCCCTGGTCCTCAAGGTATTGGCGCGCCGAGCGTAGCGCATGATTTCTTGAGATATGGGAGTTCATCGAGGCGGTGGGAGAGGCTTGGTCGTAAAACTTTAGAAAGACGAACAGTGCGATGACCGCGAGAAGGATGATGAAAATCTCTGTTTTTTTCTCGAAAGCGGCTTTCATGGGATTGGCTCTCCCTGGAGATACAATTTAAGTTTATCACGTCATTGACCTCCGTCAATCCGGCTTTTACCCTCGAAAGTGGGTTTTTCGGTCCATTTTGTCGCGGTTGCGCATCCGTGACGGTTTCGTTATAATGACTCCCCAGGATACGAACGGGAGCGGTTATTTATAATGAAACGAACGAAGGGACAGGTCGAGTCCGAAATCAGCAACGCCTTGATCCAGTTTGAGAAGGATTATATGGGGCGTGGTCCAAAGGAGACGAAAACCTGTATCATCGAAGACATGGTCCTGGTACGTTTGAAGGGGGTGCTGACTCCGGCCGAGCAACAGTTGGCCAAGAACCAGAAAGGGACCGATCTGATTAAGGAGATACGTTCCAATCTTCTGGAGCAGGCCAGGGAATTGCTGTCCGAGGTAATCGAAAAGATTACCGGGCTTAAAGTATTGAGCCTTCACACCGATATCAGCACGAAGACAGGGGAGCGGGTCATCATTTTTACGCTGAACGACAATCTGGAGGAGCGGTATCGGAATAATAGTACTTGACCTCGATTCGCCTTGTAGTGTTTAATAACAAACAGGGAAGATAGCCGGAAGGATCCTGATTCCACGGGATCGGTCGGGCTATAAGCCGGCTCAACATCCGTTGGGTCGGCTTTTTTTGTGAGTCGGCAACAGGCTGCCGGACAACTCTGAAATTCTCTCGGGGAGGTTCTGTGGAGGGTTGGCCAGCTGGGATCCGCACGGTCCAGGCTGGCCATTTTATTTTCTCTCCATCCGGCAACCGCCGGCATTGATCTAAAGGATTCAAGATGGCGCTTCAATATTATTATCCATTGCTGATCCTTCTGGCCCCTCTGGCCGCGGCCCTTTTGACCGCCCTTCCGGGCGGTTGGGTCGGCCGCAAGATCTATAGGATCGGAGTGCTGGCCCATGTCGTGGCATTCGGACTGGCCGTCTGGGTTCTTCACGAAGTGGCGGCGCCGGGCCATGGAGCGGTGCGCCTTCCCCTTTTCCCCTTCCCCTGGAGCGGCCTGGTGGAATTCGAGCTCTCGATCGATCGGCTCGCCGCCGTAATGATGACGCTGATCACCGGGATCGGCGGCCTGATCTATCTATACTCCGTTCGCTACATGCAGCAGGAACGGGGGCGCGCACGGTTCCACACCCTCTTGGCCCTTGCCGTTTTTGTACTCCTTTGCATGGTCTCCAGCGCCAATCTCCTGATGCTTTTTATCTTCTGGCAGCTCTTAAGCTGGCTGCTGAGCCTTTTGGCCTATAACTATTCGCATTGGCCCACCATGAAGGGCGCCTTTCGGACCTTTACGATCCTTCGGCTGGGAGACGGCGTCTTTCTGGCCGGAATCATCCTGGCCTACGGTCTCTACGGAACACTCGATTTCGACCCGCTCTTCCGCCGGGCCGCGGAGAATCCGATCACGTTTTCGCTCTTCGGACCGGACAGCGGGATCGATATCGACGCCGCCACCGTTGTCACGCTCCTGGTTTTTATCGGGGCGATGAGCAAGTCGGCACAGTTTCCGTTACATTTGTGGCTGCCCGATTCCCTCTACGCGCCGACCCCGGTCCATGCCCTGCTGCATGCCGGGATCATCAATGCCGGCGGTTTCCTCCTGAACCGTCTCGCTCCGCTCTACGGTCTCAGCCCCGTCACACTGCACCTGGTGTTCGCCGTCGGGCTGATCACGGCCCTTTTGGGGGCCTCGATGATGCTGACCCAGAACGACATAAAAAAAACATTGGGCTACTCCACGATCGGTCAGATGGGTTACATGATCATGGAATGCGGGCTGGGGGCCTTTGCGCTGGCGGTTTTTCATCTGATCGCGCATGGACTGTTCAAGGCCACGATCTTCCTGAACTGCGGCAACGTGATCCATGCGGCCCGACTTGACCCGAGGCTCCCGCCGCCCAAGATTCCCGAATCCGAGCCGGGGGAACTGACGGACTTTTCGCTTCTGACCTGGCTGACCGGTTTCGCCACGACGCTCATCCTCCCGCTGATCATTCTGTTGGCCGCGCACGGCGTGCTCAACATCACCTTCCGGGATTCGCAGGGGGTCGTGATCTTTCTTTTCTTCAGCTGGGTCACCTCTTCCCAGGCCATCCTGACGCTCTATCGTTTGCATGCGGTTGCCTCGCGAAAGGTGGCCGCGCTCATGCTTCTGACGCTGCTGCTGGTCGTCTCGACCTATCTGCTCGCGGCGGAGGCCTTTACCTATTTCCTTTATCCGGCGCCGGGCCAGGTAACCGCCTATTTTCGTGCCGCCTCCCTTCCGGCGGGACTGTTTGACGGCTTGGTCGCGGCTACGGCTCTCTCCGTTATCTTGGGGTGGACCTTCCTCTACGCGAAGAGTCATGGACGATCCCTACGGATGCCGGAGTGGGTCGGCGGACTTCAGGTCCGCTTCTATCTCTTCTTTATGAACCGCCTCTATATCGACGTCCTTTTGCTCCGGCTCGGCCGGAGTTTCGGTCGCGCGGCCCGCGGGCTGAATCGAAGCAGGCTCTTCGCGCCTCTGCTGGCTCTGGTCGCGCTGGCCTTGGTTCTGCCCGCAGCCGGCCCGGCGGCGAATCTGTCGGCGAGGACCCTCGCGCTGTTTATTGCGGCGGCCCTCATGCTCCCGCTCTTTCCGCTGCACGGGGTCTATATTGCCGCCCTGACCCGGCTACCGGGATACGGGCCGATGTTCCTCGCCCTTATGTTGCCCGTTGGTGGGTACGTTGGAATGGTCACCCTGCTTCCCGGTCTGCCCCCGGAGTTTCTCGGAGGCGTGGGCCGGCTGGCCATGGTCGGCGCCCTCTACGGTTCGTTGAAGGCGATGGTGCAGGAAAGGCCGGATCGCCTATCGGCCTACGGCGGTCTCTCCCTGTACTCCATCCTGTGGTGGTATCTTTCCGTCATCGGAAGGGCGACGCCCCAGGCGGCCGTCTATGCCGGCTCGGTGGCGCTCGTCACCGTCGGCCTCTTCTATGCCTTCCATCGGCTCAAGGCGCGGTACGGAGATCTGGGCCCGAACGGCATCGGGGGGCTGGCCCGGCCGATGCCCCGATTCGCCGCGCTGCTGGGTTTGCTCGTCATGGCGGCCGTGGGACTGCCGCCCTTCGGGCTGTTTTCCGGCTTCGCGGAGATGCTTCTCAACCCGTCGGTCGCTCCGTCCGTCGCAACCCTGCCCGGGGCCATGCCGGTCATCCTGTTCACCTGGTTTGCGGCATCGTGGTATCTTTTCCGGATGATGCAGAGCCTTTTGTTCGGTCCCCATCGGCCGGACATCCTTTACGAGGATCTGCGCGCGAGCGAGGTCGTCACTTTCGTGATCGTCCTGGGTGTTTTAATCGGGCTGGGCCTCGCACCGCGCGGATTCTTTGACGCCGATGTGCTGAAGAACGGTTATTATGCAGCGATGGAGTTCAAACCATGGAACCCGTAGAGACGGCCGCGTACAACGACACACAACGAATGCGGCTCCGTGGGGTGATCCTGATCGCCAGCGAGATCGTCGCTCCGTACTGGCCCATGCGCACCTTCGTGCATCACAACCCTCTGCATGGACTGGAGGACCTTCATTTCGAGGAAGCCGTCCGTCGCGGCCGGCGTCTTCTGGGAGGGAGCGGGTATCTTTCCAACGAACGCTTCAGGGAATATGTCCGCTCGGGCCGGATTCTCCCAAATCAGATTGACGCGGCACTGACGCCCCTGGCGCATGACAAACGGGTCACGCTGGGGAATCGCAAGGTGACCCACTTTGAAGTTCTTCGAGCCCGACTGCTCCAAAGCGTCGGCGAGCCGGCTGATGAAACCCTTCCGGCCCTGATCGATCGCCACCCGGACCGGAAGGTCATCCAAGCCCTTGCGGAGCATCTCCGCCCTGCACTGAATCCGGAGACGGGGGAGACCGGGGCCCGTAAGGAGCGGGCCGATATCCACGAGTCCCTCGGCCGGGGGTCGACGCTGGCGGTGTGGTGCGATCGTGCTCTCGGCACGCAGATCGCCGAGCGAATCGACCGGGAAATGATCAAGTGGTGCGAGGCCTTTCTGGACGAAGACCATGCCGCCTGGCCGATGCCCGGCCGGGAGAAAGGCTTCTACGGTGCCTGGAAATGGCTGGCCGGACGGGAGTGGTCCCCCTGCGCGATCCCGGACAACCGACGGAAACTCGCCCGGCTTCCGGACGCGCCGGAAGATGCGCTCCTGGATTCGCTCGGCGCGCTCGGGATTCCCCCGGAGGCCTGGCCGGACTATCTCTCCCATCATCTGGCCGCGTTGCCGGGCTGGGCGGGATTCATCAAGTGGCGTTCGGACCAGTCCGATTACGAATGGCAGCAGGTCTATCCGGTCGATCTCCTGCAGTACCTCGCGGTGCGGGTCTGGTACGAGCGGGAGTTGGTGCGGCAGTCGTGTCGGGAAAAACTGGGGATCGACGGCCATCTGGATGCGATTTTCGAAGCGATCGCGCGGAACTTGGTTGCATCGGAAGAAGTAGGGGCGGTTCGCGAACCGCCCCTAAAGCGCGCGGATTCTCGCAGCCGATCCTCCGCCTGGCGGCTGAAGACGCTCGCGACCGCGCTGGAGATCGATCCCGACGTTTTGATGAAGACGCCGCCGGAAGATTTGACGGTTTTGATTGACTGGATCGACGCCTTTCCGGAATCGGACCACGGTCCCGTCTGGCTCAAGGCGTTTGAGGCCGGTTTTCAGGAACGGCTCATCAACAAGGTCATGCCCAATGCGGTCGGTCCGAATGCCGCAGCCGAGGGCGGTCCCGCGCCCGTCCGGCCGCAGTCGCAGGCGGTCTTCTGCATCGACGTCCGTTCGGAATCCTTCCGGCGCCATCTGGAGGCCGTCGGGGATTATCACACCTTCGGGTTCGCCGGTTTCTTCAGCGTTTTTATCCGGTACCGGGCCCACGGGAGCCGTCATGAGACGGACCAGTTTCCCGTGATCATGAAAGCCAAGAATTCAGTGCGGGAGACCCCTCGAACCTATCAGGGCGAGTTCCTGGCCCGACACCGGTCCAGGGCGCAACTAATTGAAACCGGGCATACGCTTTTGCATGATCTGAAGGAAAATGTCGTGACGCCCTATGTTGCGGTGGAATCATTGGGCTGGTTCTACGGTCTGCCGTTGGTCGGCAGGACGGTGTTTACGGCCTGGTATCGGCGTTGGACCGAATGGCTCCGACTGACCTTCGTCCCGACGGTCGCCACCGCCATGACCGTGGATAAGCTATCCCGGAAGGAGGTCGAGGAGATGCTGGCCGCCGAGCAGCGCGCCGTCATCCGTCGGGCCCTGCAGGAGCAGTTCGGGGATCGCGATCTGAACCTCTCTCTCGAGCGGCTGGAGTTTCTGCGCAAACGGGCATTGGATGAACCCGATTCGGAACTCCATCCCCCGAAGGGATCGCTTTCGGCCGAGGAGGAGACGGACTTTATTCAGGCATTGCGAGATCACTACCGCATCAACCCGGGAGGAGCCTTCGCCCGCATGGAGCGGATCACGCGAATCGGCTTCACGCCCGGCGAGCAGGCCTTTACGGTCGAGACCGCGCTCCGGGTGATGGGACTGACCCGAAACTTTGCCCGCCTCGTCCTGTTTTGCGGCCATGGAAGTACCTCCGACAACAACCCCTTCGAGGCGGCGCTGGACTGCGGCGCCTGCGGCGGAAACGCGGGCAAGCCCAACGCACGGGTCCTGGCGGCGATGGCGAACAAACCGGCGGTCCGCGAAGCCCTGGCCCGAAACGGCATCGCCGTCCCCTCGGATACCTATTTTATCGCGGGACAGCATGATACCACAACCGATACCGTCCAGATCTTTGACCTCGAGGATCTTCCCCACACCCATCTTAACGACCTGCTCCGTTTGAGCCGCGACCTTGAAGAGGCCGGCCGCCGGAACAGCCGGGAGCGCTGTAGCCGTCTTCCGGAGATCGCCGCCGTCCTCCCTCCGTCCGCAGCGATTCGGGAGACGCGTCGGCGGAGCGGCGACTGGAGCGAGGTCCGTCCGGAATGGGGGTTGTCGGGGAACGCGGCTTTCATCGTCGGGCGGCGCGAGCTGATCCGGGGCGTTGATCTCGAGGGACGGGCTTTTCTCCATTCGTACGATTACCGGGAGGATCCCGCCGGACGGCTTCTGGAGATTATCATGACCGGCCCGCAGGTGGTCGGGGAATGGATCAGCATGGAGCATTATTTCTCCACGGTCGATCCCGAGGTGTACGGGAGCGGGAGCAAGATTTATCACAACATTGTCGGACGATTCGGGGTGATGTCGGGCCCCCAGAGCGATCTGCGCACCGGGCTGGCCTGGCAGACCGTGATGAATGGGCCGCGGCCGTTCCACGAGCCGGTTCGCATGCTCACGTTGATCGAGGCGCCCCGGGACCGGATCGCCGGGATCATCCGGCGTCACCGTTTCCTTCAGCATTTGTACGACAACGAATGGGTCCGCCTCGCGGTGCTTGACCCGGATGAGAAAATCTTCTATGACTATATTCCGAAGCAGGGATGGAGGCCCGTAAACGGCGGGAAGAGTCCCTGAAAACCAACCTGTCTTGATCGAGAGGAGTGCGACGAATGGACGGCCTTACGCTTCATCCGATGAAAGAGATCCGGATCGTGATTCAAGGCGAGCACGTCAAATTTGCGACCGATCTGCTGGACGCCATCAAGGCGACCGGCTACACGATCATCCACAACATCTCGGGCAAGGGCCATCACGGTTTCCACACCGCCCATCCGATGTTCAACGAGATGGACAGCCTGGTGATGCTGATGACGGTCGTGCCGGAAGAGAAGGTCGAGCCGATCCTGGCCGGACTGAA